>WNFF01001299.1_pt1 | contig 22057 bp, 15 predicted proteins | sample 5400441 | NCBI WGS metagenome assembly WNFF01 (sample SAMN13153345, study PRJNA577476) | soil metagenome | isolation source: 120 cm saprolite under Douglas fir tree site 2 hole 3 replicate 1 | place: USA:California | collected 2015-04-18
CCACGGCGAGGCCGATGGCCGACGCGAGGCCAAGGCCAACCGCCTGGAAAGAATGGCTGAGACACGATGCGCGCGGGCTTGGTACGCGCAGATAGCGCGGGACCCACCCGCAGAAATGGCCGGAATCGGAGGCGACGACGCGATCGATCGGCAGGATCGCGTCGACCGCCTTGCTCAACGTCCGCGGATCGATGAACCGGACGCTCGACTCGTCGCTGTGCGCGCTTTGATGATTATCGCCGCAACGGATGCGCGCCCCCACGGCTTCGGTGCGGCGTCCTGGTCGCGGTTTCGCCACGCCTCCTTGCACGAGTGCGGTCAACAGGGCTTCCGCCGTCGCCTTCGCGTCGCCGAGCACGGCGTGCTGGATCGGCATCTGGTAACCGAGCTTGGCCGCTTCGATGTCGATCTGGGCGACGACGGCGCCCGGCGCGATGAGCTTGCCGCGCTTGGTGGTCCATGGCGTAAAGCTCGCACCAAACCCCGCAATGAGGTCGCTCTCTCTGATAAGCTCGTCCGCAACCGGCGACGCGAAGCCGCCGGCGATGCCAAGCGACCAGGGGCTTTCCGCGAACAGCCCGTGGCCGCACACCGTGGTCGCCAGCAACGCGCCGGTGCGCTCGGCGAGCGCAACCAATGCCGCCTCGGCGCTCGACAGCACGGCGCCACGCCCGGCAAGTATGAGCGGGCGCCGGGCGCCCGCCATCGCTTCCGCGAGCCGCCCGACGGCTTCCGGATCGGGATGCAGGCGGCCGTGCGCCGGCGGCAGTTCGACGGGCTCGCTGTCGCCGGCGAGATCGGCGTCCTGCACGTCGGTCGGTAAGCTGAGCACGACAGTCTGGCGGTCGCGCGAGGCGCGATTGACGGCGCGCATCGTATCCTGCCGTGCCGAGCGCGGGGTGTAGATGCGTTCCGGCACCGCCCCGACCGCGCGCACCAGCGCAGGCTGATCCATGTAGAAGTTCGACTTCACGGCTCCGGTCGGCACGTCTCCGGCCAGCACCAGAAGCGGAGTACGGCTCTTCGCCGCCTCCGCGATCCCGGTGATGGCATTGGTCAATCCCGGCCCGGAATGGACGCTCAGGAGCGTCAGTTCGCCGGTCGCCTTGGCATAGGCGTCGGCCATGCTGGCGGCGTTACCTTCATGGCGCGCCGAAATCAGCTCGACGCCGGCGCCGACCAGCGCGTGCGAAATCTTGAAGTTGGCGGTCCCTAGCAAACCGAAGCATCGGCGCGCCCCGAATGCCGCGAGGTCCCTTGCGATGGCGGCTGCCACCGTCGTATTGCGGTTCATGGCCCCCTCTATTGAAGCGCCTGACGCGCGCCGGCGACTTCCAGGCGAATGCGGACAACCGGCTACTTGATGCGCTCCAATATGCTCACATAATTGGCGACGGCGGCGCCGCCCATGTTGTAAATTCCGCCGAGCCGCGCATTCGGCAATTGCATGCCGCCTGCCGCGCCGCAGAGTTGCATCGCGGTGAGCGCGTGCATCGACACGCCGGTGGCCCCGATCGGGTGGCCTTTGGCCTTCAGGCCGCCGGAAGGATTCACCGGAAGCGGGCCGTCCTTTTGCGTTAATCCGTCGCGGATCGCACGCGCGCCTTCGCCTTCGCCTACGAGGCCCATGGCTTCATATTCGATGAGTTCCGCGATCGTGAAGCAGTCGTGGGTTTCGACGAACGAGAGGTCGGCAAGCTTGATGCCGGCGCTTCCGAGCGCGCGCGACCATGCCGCGCCGCAGCCCTCGAATTTCAAAATATCGCGCTTCGACATCGGCAGGAAATCCTGCACATGGCTCAAGGCCCGGAAGATCACAGCCTTGTGCATCGCAAGCGCGGTTTCGACATCGGCGAGCACAAGGGCAGCCGCGCCGTCGGAAACGGGCGAGCAATCGGTGCGCTTCAAGGGGCCGGCTACGAATGGATTCTTTTCGCTTTCGCGGCGGCAGAAGTCGAAGCCCAGGTCCTTGCGCATCTGCGCATAGGGATTTGCCACCCCGTTCTTGTGGTTCTTGGCGGCGATCATCGCCAGCGCGTCCGACTGGTCGCCGAATTTCTGAAAATACAGGTTCGCGATCTGGCCGAAAATTCCCGCGAAGCCGCCCTCGATGTCGGCTTCCTCACGCACATAAGACGCCTTGAGGAGATTGCGCCCGATCTCGGCCGCAGGCGTCGTCGTCATCTGCTCGACCCCGACCACGAGCACGATGCGGGCGGCGCTGGCCCGAATCGCCCGCACGCCGTGATGGACGGCCGCCGATCCGGTTGCGCACGCGTTCTCGACCCGGGTGGCCGGCTTGAAACGCAGATCGGGCGAAGCCTGAAGCACCAGGGAGGCGGTGAAATCCTGCGCCGAGAAGCCGGCGTTGAAGTGGCCGAGCAGGACCTCATCGACATCGGCCGCCGCGACGCCGGCATCGTCGAGCGCGGCCGTGGCAGCGCCGATCACCAGGCTTTCCACCGATGCGTTTTCGAGGCGGCCGAAGGGCGTGTGGGCCCAGCCGATGATGCACGCCGTCATGGAACTCTCCTCAACCGGAAGCCGAAGGCTGTGTTCCGAACATTCCCGCAAAGCATAACCGCGGTGGCAACCCGCGTCAGCACCTTTGCGTTTGCCTATCGAAATGGGGTAAAAGCCACCCTATTGCCACCCCCATCCGCTAACGCTTCGAAACAAAAGGGCTGTATATCGTGCCGTTTTTGCAGAAGCTGCTCGTGGTTCCGGCAAGCGTGCTTGCCTTGACGGCGGCTGCCGGGCTCGGCTTGACAACGCTTGATGTCCGTCCGGCGCGGGCCGACGCGTTGCTTCTCGTTGACGTCGATACCGGCAAGGTCATCAACGAGCAAAATTCCACTTATCCGTGGTACCCGGCGTCCGTCACCAAGCTGATGACGACTTATGTGACGCTCAAAGCATTGCGGGATCGCCGGATCGACCTTGAGAGCCTGCTCACGGTATCGCCCAATGCAGTGGCGCAGCAACCGTCCAAGATGGGGTTCAAAATCGGGACCCGGTTGACCGTCGATAACGCGCTGAAAATGCTGCTGGTGCATTCGGCGAACGACATGGCGGTGGTGCTGGCCGAAGGCGTGTCCGGATCGATCGAGAAGTTCACCGGCCAAATGAACGCCGAGGCGCAGCGTCTCGGCATGACGCAGACGAACTATGTAAATCCCAACGGCCTGCCGGCGGACGAGCAGGTCACTTCGGCGCGCGACCTCGCGATCCTTGCCAGGGCCTTGATTCTCGAATTTCCGCAATATGATTATTATTGGCATATCGCGTCCATCCGGCTGGGCAAACGCATCTACCGTAACACCAACAAGCTGATCGACGCCTTTGCCGGCACCGACGGGATGAAGACCGGCTTCATCTGCGCGTCCGGTTTCAATCTGGTCGCCACCGCGACGCGAAGCGGCAAGCGGCTGATTGCTGTCGTGCTGGGCGCAAAGTCGTCGGCAACTCGCGCCGTCAAAGCCGCGCAACTGTTCGAACGCGGCTTCGGGACCGACCCGCTCAGTTGGCTGGTACCTTCTCAGGGCACTGTGGATTCCTTGCAGCCGGTCGACGCGCCGCCGCCTGATATGCACGAGGACGTTTGCGGGAATAACCGCCGCCGCCTGGCGACCGAGGATGGTGAAGAAGGGGGCGAGGCGGGAACCGCTCCGGCCGAAGGGGCGACTGGTGATTTGCCCATCTTGCCGCCGTGGAGCCTGCGGGGCGTCGGCCTGCTCACGTCCGGACTGGCCGCCGGCATCCCGCCGGTCGAAGTCTATACCGGTCCGGCGCGCAATAACGCACCCGGTGCGGCACCGGCAGTCGCCCCGGTGCCGAAGAAGAAGCCGCTTGCGGTTGCGGCTAAGCCGCCCGCCGCCAAGCCCGCACCAGCGGCCGAGCCGGCCGCAAGACCTAACCCCGCCCCTGTGGCGCATCCCAAGCCGGCCGCCGCGGCGAGCATAGCTAAACCCTCGCCCGGCAGCGACAATGCCGCAGCCGCTACCGCCGGAGCCAAAGCGAAACCTGCTGCGAAGACCCCGCTGCAAATCACGCCCAAGACGGACCCGCAATGACGGCGCGCCATGGCGCGTCGGTGCCGTCTCCCATTCCGCTTTCTGTGCTGACTGGCTTTCTCGGCGCCGGCAAGACCACGCTGCTCAATCGCCTACTCAAGGGGGTAGCGGGAGATAACTGCGATCTTTCGGAAACAGCGGTCATCATCAACGAGTTCGGCGAGATCGGTATAGATCATCTGCTGGTCGAGCACGTCGACGACGGCATTGTGCTGCTGTCGACCGGGTGCCTGTGCTGCACCTTGCGGGGCGATCTCATCGATGCGTTGGAGCGGCTGCTGCGTAGCTTCGACAACGGTCGCGCTGTGTTCTCCCGTGTCATCATCGAAACGACGGGCCTCGCCGATCCGGCGCCGGTGCTGCACGTCCTGATGACGCACCCCTATCTCGTCATGCGCTATCGGCTCGACGGCATCGTCACTGTGGTCGATGCCGTCAATGGGCCGGCGACCCTCGATGCCCATGCGGAGGCCGTAAAGCAGGTGGCGGTGGCGGACCGGCTGGTCCTCACGAAAACGGACCTGATCCCCCCACCAAACCGAACGTCGCTCAACGCGCTGCGGGCGAGGCTGCACGCTCTCAATCCCGCCGCCCCTGTTCTTGACGCTGCCCGCGGCGAAGCCGATGCGTCGCGCATGCTAAACTGTGGCCTCTACGATCCGGCCACCAAAATTCCCGACGTGACGCGTTGGCTTGCCGTCGAGGCCTATGCGGACGGACATCACCACCACGGCCACGATCACGATCCCAACCGCCATGACGCCCATATCCGGGCGTTTGCGTTGACCAGCCCGCAGGCCGTTCCGGCCGGCGCCTTCGAGATGTTCATGGAGCTCGTGCGTTCGCTGCACGGGCCGAACCTGTTGCGGGTCAAGGGCGTCGTGAAGCTTGCCGAGCATCCGGATCAGCCGCTCGTGATCCATGCCGTCCAGCACCTCATGCACCCGGCCGTGCGGCTGGAACGCTGGCCCGACGGCGACCACAGCACCCGCATGGTGTTCATTGTACGCGACACCGAGCCGCGCGCCATTACCGAGCTTTTCAATGCCTTGTTGGGCCCGATCGCGCCCGATCGACCCGACCGCGCCGCGATTATGGACAATCCCCTTGTGCCGTTCGGCGGTGTCGATCGCCGATCGAAGCTCTCGACAGAGGGCATTCCGGTGAGATCGGATCATCTCTCCACCGTCATGCCCGCGCTTGTCGCGGGCATCCACGTCTTTCTTGCGGCAGCTCAGCGAGCAAGACGTGGATGGCCGGGACAAGCCCGGCCATGACTCCGCAGGAGTGGTTTATATGACAGGAAGAGACTATTTCGTCCGCGCCTCATCAACCGAGCACAAGGTAGGCGCTGATCCCGGCGACAAACAACGCCAGCGCTGCCGACAAGATCAGCTCGGCGCGGAGACTGCCTGCGGAATGGGTCTCCTCGTCGTCGAGCCGCCACCCCGTTCGGACAAATCGTACAGCTGCGGTCACAATGAGGGCTAAGCCGACGAGCACGAGAGCAAGTCCGTCGTAACGGCCAAGCGGCCCCGATACCCTTTCGAGCTGCAGCCGATGTCCCGCATCAAGCGAGCTTGCACTTGCCATCGCCAGCACAAACAGATTGAACTTCTCGATGACGAACCCGAACGCAATCACGGCGATGCCGGTGCGCACCCAAGCGAGAAACGTTCGCTCGTTGGCGGCATGATCACTATAGCCGCGAATCATGAGATGCCTCGTTGATTGTTTCGGACGCAAGAGCGCATTCCGGTCATATTGAACCCTTTATTCGCAGGCACGGCCGAGCTTGTCGCGGACAGGCACGACAATGACGTCTAAGTAATCGAAAATGTTCTGCCCGTAATATGCGATATATTCCCGCCGGGTTGCGAGATGTCGATCTAGGCCATGGCAAAGACGGGCGGATCGCGATCGTCGGAGCGGCATCGGCGGGCTGGCGGCAGCCGGCGTCTCGCGTCAAGGTGGGTTTGCCGTCACCATCTACGGGCTACCGCAGCAGGGGGCGACAATGGGTTCCAGCCCATACTTCTATTTCACACCATACCAAAAGGACGTTCAGGCTGCGCTCGACGGTTTGCGTGAACACGAATTCAAAGCAGGAAGATACGACCCTGCCATGTCGATGGCCGATCCGCCTTCATACATGTTCGCATTCAAATTTCCGCCCGATGATACGAGTCCCGCTCCGGGCGCACGGCACAGTTCCATAGGCGAGGCGATCGACGTTGGAGCTGAGTCGAGGACGAGGTCCATACTCGACATCATGCGAATTACGAACGAGCCCGACTATTTTGCTGCATTTGCATTGTCACCCGATGAACTGGTCGAGCTGTTTGGCACCGTCAAGCCAACGCGAGAACTCGTCGAGAGGGTGCTCATCGGGACTGAGAGCTCTTTGGGCATCAATCTGTTTTGGGAACGGATTGATCGCGGCCAAGGTCGCTACGTTGTAGTTTACGACAAATCGGAACCGAGTGAGCTCTTTTTTGCCGGCATGTCCTGGGATTGATGGAACAGCCCAGTAACCCGGATGCAGCGAGCGTAATCCAGGCTTGACGCCGCAGCGGACGGCCGGCGCACGAGTGGCACAACCGGTCCCGGATAGCGTTACGGCACGCGCGAGCGCGTGCCGTAACGCTATCCGGGCTACGGGCGGTACACGTCAATCATAAAACGCCGGCGACTTCTTCAGCTTCGCATCGGCTACGATGTCGTGCTGGATCCACAGCGTCGCGCCCTTGTCCTTGAGCAGCGCTTCGACCTTCGCCTTGGAGGCTGCCTCCCGGGCGTCGTTGCCGCGGCCCCCGAAGGGGAGGAAATCCTTCAACGTGCGCTCGGAAGGATAGTGATAGAGATCGCCCGAGAGCACCAGTGACCCGAATTTCGCGAGCTTCACGAACAGCGACTGGTGCCCCGGCGTATGCCCGGGCGTCGACAGGACCACCACCGACCCATCGCCGAACACGTCATGGTCGCCGTCGAGCTGCATCGTCTTGCTGGTCTTGAGCGCGCTGAACTTGGCGGAGACGTTCGGATCGATCGGATTAGCGGGCGGCGTCTCCGGGAACATCGCGGCGCGCTCAGGCCGTTGCACCAGCCAGGTCGAGCCCGCGAATGCGTTGGCGTTGGCCGAATGGTCATAGTGATAATGCGACAGCGCCAGGTATGTGATGTCGGCGGGCTTGTAGCCGACCTCGGCCAGTTGTCCGACCAGCGTCTTCTTGACGGTGGCGCGGACAACGATGGTGCCTTCGGGCTTGACGAGTTCGTCCGGAATGGTTCCGGAATCCCACAACAGCGTCCCGCGCGGATGCACGACCAGATAGCCGACGACCGACATGTCGGTCACCATGACGCCGCGATCGAGCAAGGGCTGCGGGTTGGCGCTCTTGAGCTGGCCGAGATCGAAGATGTAGAGCTTGACGGCGGGCGCTGGCGTTTGGGCGCTCGTTGTGCCGAGCGGCGCGATGCCGGCGAGTGTTGCAAGCGCGAGCGCGCCCAATATCCAACGCCGTCCGCGCGAGGTCGCGGTCTTACAGTTGATGTGCTCTCTCGTGGATGAAAGATGCATGGCCTGTTCTCCCAAGCTTGTTCGAGAGCGGATGAGAGCGGGACGAGTTCGCATCGAGACCGTGACGGTAGCGAAACGGGCGAGGAATGTCGATCATTGTCGGACGGTAATGCTACGCGAAACTCAATCGCGGCCCATACATCCCGCAGGCCGGTCTCTCGAACAAACGTTGGTTTCGCCTTGCTTGACACGCTAGCGCCGATTGAGAAACGTGAGTTGATGGGAACGTGTCAAGTTTTGGCGGCGTTGTCCTCACAACCGACCTCATCCTGAGGAGCGCGCACCAAAGTCGGGCCTGCCCGACTTTGGCAATCTAAAAGTGTCGAAATCGGCAACAGCCGATTTCGATGCGCGCGTCTCGAAGGATGGCCGCTTGCGCGGTCGTCGCCTGTTGCCATCCTTCGAGACGGCCGCGCGAAGAGCGCGGCCTCCTCAGGATGAGGTTGCTGTTTGTGTTTGCCACTGCGACGTGTCTCGTTGGTCTAAGGCAAAGCCCTCGCTAGCTATCGCCCAAAAAAACGACGGCCGGGACAAGCCCGGCCGTGGCTTTTTTGAAACGTATGCCCGCGTTACTGCACCGCCTGCGCCTTCGCGGCCGCGATATCCGCCTCGCTGCGGAACGCCATCACGGTGACCTTGCGGGTCCGGTAGGACGGCAGCACCACCTGCATCTGACCGTCCTTCTCGTAGACCGAAACGTAACGCACCTCGGAGCCGCGCGTCGGGATGTCGAAGGCCGTGAACGTGCCGGCCTTCGGGTCGTATCGCAGCACCTGGTCGGTCATCCAGATGTTGAGCCAGGCGTTGTGATGCGAGTCGACCGCCACGTGATAGGGCTTGCGCAGCGGCGGCAGCGGGATGGTGCTGGTCTCCTGGGTGCGCGTGTTGATCTTGGCGAGGGTGCCGGCCCAGGAATTGCCCACATAGAGCACGTCGTCGTTCTTGTCGGTGCCCATGCGGCGCGGTCCCTGCGCGTAGGGGGCCGGGTTCGAGAAGTCGGGGGCGCCGTTGGCTTCGTAGAATGCGATATCCTGCGGCGAAAGCCGGGCGCGGGCCGCGTCAACCGGGGGCAGCTTCAGCTCCTTGGCGGTGCCGTATTTGCCGTCGCCGATGCCGACGGTATCGATCGCCATCTGGGCCCAGTAGCCGTTGCCGTCGCGGTCGGCCGCCACCCCATAGGTCAGGCCGATGCCGCCATTGGCGGATTTCGGCGTCGGCGACTTGTACTCGGTGAATCTTTCAGCCGCCGGATCGAAGCGCAGCGCGCCGGTCGGCGACGACACCCAGATCATGCCGCGGCCGTCATAGTCGACCGTGGTGGCGCCTCCGGTCGGCGCCATGCCTTCCGGCGGGATGAACACTTCGATCCTGTCGGTCTTGGTGTCGAGCTTGCCGAGGCCGCCCTTGCTGGGGTTGACGTTGAACCAGATGGCGCCGCTCGGATCGCGGGTCATGCCGTGCGCCGGCGCCGCGAGGCCGTTGGCGGCCGCGACCTTCAAAGGCTTGAACGCCCCGGTCTTGAGGTCGAACTTGCCCAGCGTGAGAACATTGTTCGGCACGTTGCAGGTGAAATAGACGTTCTTGCCGTCGGCATCGATCCAGGCGTCGTGGACGCCGAAGCCGGGATAGACGTAAGACGGGGTGCCCAGCGACCAGTCGGTGCCGTTGTTGGTCTGCACCTTGTAGGGCATGCCGACATCGGGATCGGGCGGCGCCTCGTAATCGGTGAACACCACCCGAGCGGCCTCGCCGGTCGGACGCGGCCGCAGATTGAACTTCATCGAGGTCTCGCCGGGGCCGCGCGCGCGCGCCAAGTAGGCGGCGAGTTGCTTCTGATTGTGGTCGAGCACCGGGCTCGCCTTGTGATCGGGGCCCTGATAGATGCCGTAGACGTTGGCATGCTTCATCAGGTTGATGACGGCGTTCCAGCCGGCCTCGTCGAACTTATGCTGCAGGATGTAGCTCGGCGTGTGGCAGGCGGTGCAGTTGTTCTGCACGATCGTCTTCATGTTGGCGTCTTCCGGCGTCGCATCGGGAAGCGCCGCCAGCACCATGTCGCCCGGCAGCTGGCGCACGAAATCCTTCAGCGGCTTGAGCGCGAAGTCCTGCCGCTTGGCGGCGGCAAGGTCGACATCGCCGCGGCCGGTGTCGAAGGTGACCGCCTGCGCCCATACCTTGTATTTGCCGGTGGCGAGCGGCGGGAAATAGTAGTTGCCGCTGTCATCGGTGAAAACCGACGTGACGATGTTGGAGCCGTCGAGGCGGGCCGAAACCGTGACGCCGGTGAGCGCGGCGCCGTCGGCGGATTTGATGGCGCCGCTCAGCACCGCATCGGCAGCGCCGGCCGTCATCGGCGTGAGCGCCGTCGCCGACATGGCGGCAGCGAATACCGTACCGATTATCGTGAAAGTTCTGGGACTCTTCATGGATCGATCTCCTGATTAGCCGGTGACACGGATCGTTAAGGAGTTAGGTCGAGGGACTACACGCTGGCCTTAACGGTTTACCGTCAGCCATCTACTTGGCGCCGGCCGGTGCGGGCTGCGGCGCTATGGTCTTGATGTACTGGACGATGGAGCCGATTTGCGGGGGCTCGAAATAATAGCGGAAGCCCGGCATGCGCGGCGTGCCGTTGCTGATGTATTCGCGGATCAGCTCTTCGTCGCCGCCCAAGGTCTCGCGCGACAATACCGGTCCGTATTGCCGCGTTCGCTGCTGGACCACAGTGTGGCAGACGCCGCAGGATTGGCTGAAAAGGCGCAATCCTTCGCGTTGGGCATCGTTGAACGACGCATCGGGCGCGCCCTGCGCAAACGCCCCCGATGCCGATGCAACCACGAATGCCGCAGCCAAAACCCCTCGTGGCATTTGCCGATCCTCCGAATGTTTGCAGTCTTCTTACGAGCCTGATTGCGCCAATCTTACTCCATGGGGCGGCGGCGTCGAGAGGGGCGGGGCGCGGTGGACACCGGCGAATTGTGCAATGCTGGGGGCGGTCGCGACCGTTCTCCGGAATCAAACCCTCGGACGAGGCTGATGGATGATCAAGCCCAGTTGATGCCTAGGTCACCCCCGCAGCGCAGGTGCGCCAGTCACTTCCATGCAAAGACGATCGTGGTGTTCGCGGCCGTACTCGTCGACAACACGCACCCTGATGCAGTGCGTGCCGGCTTTAAGATCGGCGGGAAGACGCGCCGTCCAAATGTGAGAGCACGGCTCAACTTCAGCCCACGGCTTCTTCGTCGCTTGGTTTCTGGCAAATACCTCTCGGATAAACGGATCCGGTCGCGTTTCGCGTCGCATCGTCACCGGCGGGAATTCGCCGATCCGGTATTCGACCGTGGTATGCGGGCCGCCGTCGAAGACGTTGACGATCACCTCGGTCATGCCGAGACGATCCTGGCGGATCGGAGCCCCGAAAAACTGGCCCATCTCGAACTCGTCCTGGGTCGGAGCATGGTCCGCATTGGCGAGAACGATGCGCATCTGCCGGCCCTCGGGCTCCTTGGCAGAGCGAAACCGCGTCGTAAAGCGGTCGCCGTCGACGCTCAGGATGTGGAAGCCGTTGGGATTGCCATCAGGACAATCCGCGACCGCGACCCCCCGATGGTCGTAGGGACCGCTCCACCAGGAGCCCGAGAGCGCCGTCATCACGTGATGATGATGCGGCCGGCGTTCCGCCATAGGGTTTTCGAAACCGAAATAGTGGTGCTCGGTCGTATGGGTATGCCCGGAGAAGCTCACGCTCGGGCGATCGCCGATGATCTTGATGAGCTCGGAACCGTCCCACGTGTTGATCGTGGGGTCGATTGGGTCGAGATAGCTGCGCAATGGAATGTGCATGGCGGCAACGACAAGCCGGTTCGTCGGGGTCTCCCTCAGCACCGCGGAGACGAAGGCAAGCTGCTGTGCGCCGAACCGCCCCTCATACTTGCCGCCGCCCAGATAGTCGACATTATCGAGCATCAGAAATAGTGCGCCGCCATATTCGAAGGCATAGTAATTCGGACCGAACACGCGTTTGAATGTTTCGCAGGAATATTTCCGACCAGGCGCATGGAAATTTAGATCATGGTTGCCCGCAATATTGTACCAAGGTATGCGGATCTGGCCGATGACGCGGTTATAGCGATCATAAAGCGACAAATCGTCGGACATGAGGTCGCCCAAGGTCATGCCGAATGCGGCGCCTGTTCCGATCAATCCATTCACCACGTCCATGCGAACGTAATCGATCGCCGCCGCGCTGTCCGCATGGGTGTCGGTAAACAAGATGACGTCGAATCGGTCCGGCTCATCGGCCTTTCTCAGTGCGAAGTCGACCGAGTGGGGCAATTCCCCGGTCGGATCGATCCCGCGCTCGCGCAGCCGCAGCTCTGCCGGTGTCCCGTCCGGCCGATGAATGTAATAGAAGCGCGGCAACATGCCGTCTCGGTCGATCGGCACGCTGTAACCGGTCGGCTTGATCACAAAGACGATGGTCTCGTCGTCGACCGGTAGCCGGTATCGGCCCTCGCAGTCGGTCCGCACAACGTCGCGACCGTTCGATACGAGGACGCCGGCAATCCCCGGATCGCCGGGCCGACGCGAGCCGGCGCCGCAAAGGTCCTCGAAGACCACGCCGGTTACCATGCGTTGAGGACGTTGACCGCCGCCGACCGGGAACGCAGGCGTGTTCGATGGCGTTGCGGTGGACAGCGCAATGGCCGCCGCGCCGCCCTTGACGAGATGCCGGCGCGTTAGCAGGAATTCGCTGTCCATTGCGGCCCTTCCGGAGAAGCCGGCGAAGCGTGAAGCGTCATGTTTCAAGTAAACCGCGATGCCCGCATTTCGTTCGCAATGCGTCAGCAGGTCGTCGACGCATCGAGTCGACCGGTTCTTGACTCGTCGCGAATTAATTCGCCGAAGATACCTGCTGATTCTGACGGCGACTCAACACTTATGCGACAGCACGATGAATCATCGTCTCGCGTTTCATGCGGTCTGATCGCGTTGAGCTGTTTGGAGGGCCGCTTCCCGCGAGGGCTTTTCGCCGGGGCGCCTGCGCAATTGCCGTCGCACGAGATCAACGGTGAGAAGCCAAGCGCCTGCTTTGCATAAATCGACCTAACGGGCCGTTCGCGCAGGCGTCACGAGGGTGTCATCCCATCGCAACATCATCCAGTTCCAATACCCGCGTAGGGATACCCTACCTCAAATCTTTTTCTAACAAGCTTTGAAAAAACGGGAGAGCGCGATGAATTGCTTACGTTTCTCTCGCAAGTTGCTGGCGCCGGTCCTGCTCGGGGGCACCTCTCTTGCGATCGCATGCGGAAATGCACAAGCCGCGGCGCCGTCGCAGGCGTCCTGCCATTTGCACTCGGCCGGCAGCAAGATCAAGCGGGTCGTTCATCTCCAATTCGACAACGTCCATCTGCGACGCGACAATCCCAACGTACCGTCGGATCTCGAGCAGATGCCACATCTGCTCAACTTCCTGCTCGACCACGGCACCGTCAGCGGCAATCATTTCACCCCGCTTATTTCGCATACCGCGCAGGATATCGTGACGGCCTTGACCGGCCTTTATGGCGAACGGTTCGGTTGGGCGGTCGCCAACAGCTACGGCTTTTTCCGGACCGACGGCTCAGTAGGCTTCAACAGTTCGTTCCTGTACTGGACAGCGAACGCCGCAGACGGTCACCCGCAGATGACGAACGAGCTGGGCAAGATTGCACCAGCCCCGTGGGTGGCGTACACCCGCGCCGGCTGCGACTTCGGTGCATTTTCGACGGCCAATATCGAATTCGAAAGCATTCCGGCCGATGTAAATACCGTGTTCGGGGCGACATCGCCGGAAGGCATCGAAGCCAACGACTCCAAACAGAGAGACAAGGCAAACGCCGACTTTCTTGGCATCGCCATCCATTGCGCGCAGGGCAGCGCGCTTTGCAACAACAGCCACGGCAGGCCGGATCTCCTCCCGGATGAGCCGGGCGGCTATACGGGCTTCAACGCGCTCTTCGGCAATTTCCATGTGCAGCCGGTGATATCGCCCGGCGGTCCGATCAAGGACCTCGACGGCAATGTCATCCACACCGCTGCCGGCAATCCCGGATTCCCCGGCTTCGATCCGTTGGCGACGCAATCGCTCGGCTATGTGGCGACAATGCTGGAAGCGGGTGTTCCGGTCGTCTACTTCTATATTTCCGACGCCCACGACAACCACGTCGCCCATACCGCTTTCGGCCCTGGCGAAGCCGGATATGTGGCCCAGCTTGCCGCCTACGACGCGGCGTTCAAGAAATTCTTCGACCGGCTGGCCGCCAATGGCATCACCAAGGACAATACGTTGTTCGTCGTCACGGCGGACGAAAATGACCATTTCGTCGGCGGACCGCCGAGCCCGTCGAACTGCGAAGGCATCCAGGTGCCGTGCACCTACGCAAACATCGGCGAGATCAACACCCTCGTCGATCGGCTCCTGCTCACCCAGAGGCGCAATACGACGCCGTTCGCCCTTCACTTCGATGATGCACCGAACTTCTACATCATCGGTAATCCGGCGCCGACCGATCCGGTGACACGCACTTTGGAGCATGACGTCAACGCCCTCACGGCGGTCAATCCGATCACTGGCAAGACCGACCGCCTCTCGGCCTTGCTTGCCGACCGCGCGGAAATGAAGCTCCTACATATGATCCCGTCGCTCCCCGACCGGGTTCCGACGTTCACGATGTTTGGCAACGAAGACTACTTCAATCAGACTTCGAGCGCGTCGACCGGTCAGGGCAAGGACTGCTCGCAGCCCCCGGCGTGCGTGTTCGAAAATCCGGGATTTGCCTGGAACCACGGCGATTTCCAAAAAGACATCACGCGCACTTGGTTCGGGATGGCCGGTCCAGGGGTGCGTAAGCAGGGCAGAAACGATGCCGTGTTCTCCGATCACACCGATCTTCGCCCGACCATCATGGCGCTTCTCGGCCTGAAGGACGACTACATCCACGACGGCCGCGTGCTGGTCGAGAAGCTTGAGTCGCGTGCGCTGCCGGACGCCCTGGAAGACAGCCGCGACGAGTACATCGAACTGGCGCGAGCCTTTAAGCAGATCAATGCAACGAAAGGCTCGGTCGGCCGCAACAGCCTGGTGGCTGCGAATCGGGCGATCACGAGCGACGACAAGACCTACGGGAAATTTCTTGCCAAGATCGGCAAGATCACCGAAGAACGCAACGAATTGGCGAGCGATATGATCGCTCTCCTCAACGGCGCCGCGTTCGCCAACAAGCGCCTTCGTGAGCACGAAGACCTCATCGAACGCGCCCGCAGGCTCATCGACGAAGTCGAAGATTTGGCGGAACGCAGGGAGTAGGCCTCCCCGCACGTCCGGTTCAAAAGAGTGGGATCGGATCACCCTCCAGCGTCATGCCCGCGCTTGTCGCGGGCATCCACGCCTTGCGGCAGGTCAGCAAGCAAGACGTGGATGGCCGGGACAAGCCCGGCCATGACTCCGAATAAATGGCTCGATATGAGCGGAACCGCTCTAAACAAGGCCTCGCTTGATTTGAGGAGCATCACAGATGACACGAACAGCAGCCATTTGCCTCGGAACGGCCCTGTTCCTGGTTGCGACCGGAACGGCCGACGCCCAGACAATTTATCCATTCAACAGGGCTGAAATCCTCTCCGGATCGAGGTTCGATCTCAAGGTCGAATTTCCCGGTGCGCCACCCGCCGCAGCCATGCGGGTCACCATCAACGGCGCAGACGCGGCGTCGGTCGTCGGCAAAAGCCCATCCGTCATCGAGCGGGAGGACGGCGGCGACTATTCGGCCTTCTGGATTCGCGATACCGCTCTGACCAAGGCGGGCAAATATGTGGTTGAGGCTACCGCGAACGGCAGCACCGCGAGCGTGACCTGGAACGTCTTCGATACGCCGCGCGCGCAGGCCAAGAACGTCATCCTCTTCATCGGCGACGGACTGACTATCGCGCACCGGACGGCGGCGCGCATCTTGTCGAAAGGTCTGGTCGAGGGCCGCTATGGCGGCGAACTTGCGATCGACGACATGCCCTACATGGCGCTCGTCTCCACGTCTGGAACGGATTCAGTCGTGACCGACAGCGCCAATAGCATGAGCGCCTACACGACCGGACATAAGACCTGCGTCAACGCGATGGGCGTCTATTGCGCCAAAAACAAGAACACGTTGCAACACCCGCGCGTGGAAACCATTGCGGAAATCGTGAAACGGCTGCGCGGCATGTCGATCGGCGTCGTCACCAACACGGAAATCGAGGATGCCACTCCCGCCGGAATGGTGGCGCACACCCGTCAGCGCGCGGATTACGATGATATCGTGAAGATGTTTTTCGCCGTGCAGCCCGAGGTGATCATGGGTGGCGGCTCGCCGAATTTCCTCCCCGTATCATCCGGCGGAAAACGCACGGACAACGTAAACTATCTCAATAATTTCGCGGACGCCGGGTACAAATTGGTCTCAACCAAGACGGAACTCGCGGCGGCGGGCGGTGCGCCCAAGCTCATCGGACTGTTCAACACCGGCAACATCGACGGAGCGCTCGATCGTTTCTTCCTGAAAAAGGGCACGGTGGCGAAGTTTCCTGATCAGCCGGATTTGACCGACCAGGTCGGTGTGGCCCTCGACATCCTGTCGAGAAACGACAAGGGCTTCGTGTTGATGGTCGAGTCAGGGCGCATCGACAAATACAGCCACTCGCTCGATTGGGAGCGTTCTGTCTACGATACCATCATGCTCGACAACGCCGTGAAGCTCGCCAAAGAGTTTGCGGCCGCGCGCAACGACACGATGATCATCGTTGTCGCCGACCACGCGCACCCGACCGCGCTCGTCGGCACCTACGATGACGACCGCCCCGGTCAGCAACTGCGCGACAAGCTCGGCGTCTATCAGAACTCCACTCTGCCGAACTATCCGGCGCCGAACGCCGCCGGTTATCCCGAGCGGGTCGACGTGTCGCGACGCCTGGCGTTTGTATTCGGCGCGTTCCCGGACTATTGCGACACCGGCCATCCCTACCTCGACGGGGAAAACGTCCCTGCGGTTTCAGGGCCGAACCGCGACTTCGTGGCGAATGAAAAATACTGCAATGTGCCGGGCGCCGCGCGCCGCACGGGCAATCTGCCCTTCAACGTCAACAGCGGCGTTCATGCGGCCGATGACGTGGTATTGACGGCGACCGGACCTGGAGCGGAGATGTTCCACGGACGCATCGACAACACGCGGGTGTTTCGAATCATGGCTACGGCGCTGGGGCTCGGCGGCAGTTGAGGGAGCGAATGCCGCGATCGAGGCGTATTAGGTTGACCTAACTCTGTGGCGTCATCGCCCCGCTCGACCGGGCGCTCTAATAGTGTAGGAATGCGACACGTGGAACCTGGAAGGTCTTCGTACTAAGCTGCAGAAGTTTCTCGAGCGAAACGAGCTTAATAAATCTCAGCGTTTGCGGGCTGACGCCCTGCGGCAGGTTCGTTAGCAGGTACGTTACATGGGCATGTCCGAAACAGTCCTCATCTTGGCGGTCGGCACCGCCGTGATCGCCATCCTCGTCGGCGCCCGCCTTGCCATGCGGGCTGTGGCGGGTGGCGCCACGGCGACGTCGCGATCGGATGGTGGCGAGACGCCTGCAAGCGCGGCCGGGGCGCACGACGTGGCCGGCGTCATCGCGCTGCCGCCGTTCATCCTTCTCGGCTTCCTGGTGGCGGCCACCGTGCTGGAGGCGGTGGTTCCGCTCCCGGTGCTGGGCGCGCATGCGCTCGCGCGCTATCTGGCCGGGGCCGCGCTCGCGGCGTGCGGCTTGGTCTTGATCGGCATGGGCACGCGGCGCTTTGTGGCCGCCGGCACCAACATTCCGCCGAACCTGCCGACGACGGCGCTGGTCGTCGACGGCATCTATGGACGGACCCGGAACCCGCTCTATCTGGGAGCAACCCTCGTCTACTTGGGGCTAAGCGTCGCGGCCGGGAGCCTGTGGGCGATCGTGCTGGTGGTCCCGCTGCTGTGGGTCATCAATGTGGGCGTGATTGCGCGGGAGGAGCGCTATCTGGAGCGCAAGTTCGGGGATGCGTATCGGGCCTACAAGGGGCGGGTGCGGCGGTGGGTTTGATGGGCGCGCCGCGCTTGAGCGTGCACTAAGGCGCGGGCGCATCGGCCGCAATGCTCATCTGGTGGCCGCGCCAGACGAAGTCGGTGCCGATCCAGGCGTCGAACCATAGTATCGGAAGGAGCAGGTCGCGCAGCAAAGCCTGGAGCGCATAGAGCCGCGGCAAAGGCCACTGCGCCGCTTTCGCCAGCGCGATTTCGGCGCCGTACCAGACGAGAGCAAGCGGCACGATAGTGCCGAGGACCGATACGTCAGCCGCGCCTGCCACATATCCCGCTGCGATGAGCGGAAAGAGCGCACCGCCAACGATCTCCGGCACGAAGTAGCGTGGAAAACTTGAGCGACGCAGTCGCGCCCAGCGGGTTTGCCGCCGCCACACCTCCATCATCCGGCGCCGACCGAGCGGCTGTTCGAAAGGTGGAGCCGTGAGCCGCACGCGAAGGCCGGCCGCCCTCACAATCTTGGTTGAAGCCGCGTCTTCGGCGAGCTCAGCACCCAGCGCACCGATGCCGCCGGCGCTTTCGAGATCCGCGCGCCGCCACAGCATCGTCTTGCCTTGAGCAAAACCGAGGCCAAGCGCGTCAGCGACATACTGGGCGCGCACCTGGTAGGTATTGAGGAACGCGCATTCGAGTCCGGCCCAGAATCCGACCGGCCGGCACCCGACCGGCGGCGAGCAGACCAGGCCGGTGTCCGGCCGCCAAGCTTCAAGCAGACGACGGATATAGTCCGGCGGCACGAGCACGTTGGAATCCGCCATGATGATCCAGTCGTGTTTTGCCGCCCGCCAACCCTTGACACAATTGTTGAGCTTGGGATTTTGGCTGACCCGATCGTCACCGATGAGGAGCCGCGCATGGGATTGCGGGTGGGCCGCGATCAATTTTTGCACCACCATAATGGCGGGGTCGCGCGTCGATGCGACGCAGAAGATGAGTTCGTATCTCGGGTAATCAAGTTCGAACGATGTGCGGAGCGTCTCTTCGAGGAAATTGTCGAGGCCGCACACCGGCCGCACGATGCTAACCGGCGGGACCGCGGCCAGCACAGCCGCGCGTTTCGATGGCGCCTCTGATCTCGGCCGGCATCGCCGGGCCGCGATGATGATGCTGACGATATGGAACACCAGAGCGGTGCCGCAGAATGACGCAGCTGCCACGGCCGGAACTGTCATGGGCGCATGCAATAGGTGTTTCGAATGACAGTCTTGTGACAGCCTGTCATTCAGTCGCAACACGGACATTTTAAGATTCACCGAGATTCGGCAAACATGAGGTGTACATCGTGACTGAAGGCGGCCTGCGACACTTTCGCGCCCTCTTCATTTCTGATGTGCACCTTGGCGCTCGCGGGTGCCAGGCGGAGCTGCTCCTCGACTTTCTGCGCTACCACGATGCCGATACCATTTATCTTGTCGGCGACATTGTCGACGGCTGGCGCTTGCGATCATCGTGGTATTGGCCGCAGGCTCATAATGACGTGGTCCAAAAGCTGCTGCGTAAGGCCCGCAAAGGCGCCCGCACTATCTACGTGCCCGGCAATCATGACGAGTTTCTGCGTGAATACTACGGGACGCATTTCGGCGGCATCGAGGTTGCCGAGCGCTATATCCACTTCGGTGCCGACGGCCGCCGCTACCTCGTGATCCACGGCGATCATTTCGACCTCGTGGTGACCCAGGCGCGCTGGCTCGCCCATTTGGGGGATTACGCCTATACGGCCGCGATCGCGGTCAATCGCGTTTTCAATAGCCTGCGCCGACGCTTTGGATTTGGTTACTGGTCGCTGTCCCAGTGGGCAAAACACAAAGTCAAAAACGCCGTGAACTATATCGGTGAATTTGAGAAAACCTTGGTGATCGAAGCGCGACGAAATGCGGCCGACGGGGTGATTTGCGGGCATATCCATCATGCCGCCATCCACAACGAATTCGGCGTCACCTATATCAATTGCGGCGATTGGGTCGAAAGCTGCACCGCGATTGCGGAGCACCCGGATGGACGGTTTGAGATCATCACCTGGACGACGATGTCGCCGCACGGGGATTCCGACCGGGAGATGGAAAGCGACGCCGAGATTGCGCATGCCGCCGGAGGTGCGGTGGCCGGCGCAAGCGACTTGGTCGATGCGGTGTAGCGCCGTAGTAGCTTGTAGGGTGGGCAAAGGCGCATGGCCCTGCCATGCAACTCGGACAACGTGGGCAAAGGCGCTGGAAAGGCTGCCCGATCGCGCCGTGGTACCGCGTGGGCAAAGTCGCGCAAGCTCGGAGCATCAATTTCGTCGCCTGCGTCAGGCGACTTTGCCCACCCTACGCCCGCGATGACTTGCCTTCCTGAAGAACAGCGCGGATTCCCAGCACGCCATGGTGAGGAGAGCGAGACAGAACGGAAGGAGGAAATACAGCGCCCGAAACACCAGGAGGCCCGCGACCAATTCCTCTTTCGGAACTCCCGGCAACGCCACCAGCATCGCGGCGTCGAACACGCCGAGCGAACCCGGGGCGTGGCTCGCATATCCCAGCAGCGTCGCCGACACGAAAGCAATCGCTATGGTCAGAAGCTCGCCCTCAACGGGTGACGGTATCGCGCTGTACATGGCAAGCGCCGAACAGCCGAGGTCGGCTACGCCGATTCCGATCTGGATCAAGGTCGACGACCCGCCGGGAAGCCGGACGCTCCAATTTCTGATGCCGATTGCGCGCGGCCTGCGAGACGCCCATGCCACATAGGCGCACAGCAGGACCAGCGCCGCGATGCCGATGCCCCGTACGGTCTCGCCCGACAGTTGAAGGATGCGCCCGGGCACCTCCGGCCGATAGGCCATCCCGCCACCCAACACGGCGAAATTGCCGAGCCAGAACGTCAATCCGGTGAGAAAACAGATCTTTGCGACATCGATGACGCCGAGCCCGAACTGCGAATAAATGCGGTAGCGGATCGCCCCGCCGGAAACCGCGGTAGCGCCGATGTTGTGACCGATCGCATAACTCGTGAGGCTCGCCAGCGCCGCAATGCGGTAAGGCACGTGATTCGCCCCGATCGTGCGCACCGCGAAGAAATCGTAACCCGTCAACGTTGCGTAAGCGCCGGCGACAAACAGCACGGCCCAGCCGACCTGCGAGGCCGGCATGGCGCGCACATTGCTTGCGACGCGGGCGAAATCGACGTCCTTGAGGATATTGGCGAGCACATAGACCGAAATGCCCACAATGGCTGCGCTGAGTGCAAATCCAATCCAATTCCATGAACTACGGGTGCGCGGCTTCCTGGCGGTTTTATCAGTCAGAGCGGACAATCAGCCTCCTTGCGACTCGCGCGGATCGACAAGGAGTTTCCTTTAAGGGAAGACGGGACCGCATGATTTTGCGGCATGTCGTCACTGCGCGCGTTCGAATCGTCCATTAAGTTTGGACGACACAAGCGACAGTAATGCGACAAGCCCGATGGACCGTCACGGAGATGACGCATGAATCGGGGAGACTAATTGTCTCAAGGAAACCTACACTCCGAGCGGCCTGATGCGGATTTTGATCGCAACCGACGCGTGGCGGCCCCAGGTCAATGGCGTCGTCCACACCCTGGAGGCGACCGCGCAAGCCGCCAAATCTCTGGGGGCCGAAGTATCCTTCCTTACGGCGGAAGGATTTCCGACCGTCAGACTGCCGAGTTATCCGGGAATTCGGATTGCGCTGCCGCGCGCTCGCGAAATCGCGCGGCGCATCTCGGTGGTTCGTCCCGATGCCGTCCACATCGCAACGGAAGGCCCGATCGGCTATTTCGTCCGCCGCTTTTGCCTCGCTGACCGGCTCCCGTTCACCACGAGCCTGCACACCCGCTTTGCCGATTACCTTGCGGCGCGCTGGCCAATCCCGCCAAACTGGACTTGGGCGTGGATGCGCTGGTTTCACAACGCCGGGCGCGGCACCATGGTCTCCACGACCTCGCTTGCAAACGAGCTGCGCAGCCATGGTTTTAACAACGTCCTGCGTTGGCCCCGTGGCGTCGATTCGGCGCTGTTTCACCCGGACCGCGCCCGCGACCTCGGACTAAAACGCCCGATCTTTCTAACGGTCGGCCGGCTTGCCGTCGAAAAGAACCTGGACGCATTTCTGGGGCTGGACCTGCCCGGAACGAAGGTGGTGGTCGGCGACGGTCCGGCGCGTCCGGGGCTCGAATCCCGCTACCGCGACGCGGTTTTCCTCGGCACCAAACACGGCGCGGAACTCGCCGCCATCTATGCGGGCGCCGATGTCTTCGTGTTTCCAAGCCGCACCGATACG
>WNFF01001502.1_pt1 | contig 22046 bp, 18 predicted proteins | sample 5400441 | NCBI WGS metagenome assembly WNFF01 (sample SAMN13153345, study PRJNA577476) | soil metagenome | isolation source: 120 cm saprolite under Douglas fir tree site 2 hole 3 replicate 1 | place: USA:California | collected 2015-04-18
CCGCTGCCGGGAAGGCGCGACGCTGGAAATGGCTCGAAGATTTCGTTGATTTTTTCCGCCAGCACGAAGTCGTAGTCGCTGATGCCTTTCACGCTGTGGGTGTTCAGGTCGATAACCACTTTGTTCCAAACGTTGAACCATTCCGGATGATGGTTCATCGCTTCGGCCACCAGCGCGACGCGCGTCATGTTGCCGAACGCCGCGACGAAATCCTTGCAGGCAAATTCGCGGTGCAGCTTGCCGTTCACCACGCTCCAGCCTTTGGCCTTCGGCAATAGCGCTGAAATTTCCGAGTCGCTGAGTTTTTTCGCGGGCATGGCGTGAATCCTCCGGAGCTGCTTTGCTGGTTCCCAGCCATTATGCGGCGCAAGCGCTGCGCCGGCAACGTTTCCGGCTTCGCCCGCAGGCGCGGCGGTCCGTTCAAACGATGCAGGCGCTTCTTCGTTGAATGCGCGCGTGAATTCCATTATCGTAGGGGTTTCCCTTGCAGGCAAAATGCGCCGTGTGCGCGCATTCGAATGGAAAGCGGAGAGCGACGTGAAAAAGAAAATTCGCGCCATCCAGTATGGTGTCGGCCCCATCGGCACATCCATCGCGCGTCTGATGAGGGAAAAGCAGGCCATCGAAATTATCGGCGCTATCGATACGGACCCGGCGAAAATCGGGCGTGACCTGGGTGAAGTGGTCGGTGCGGCGGATGCGCCGTGGGGCGTGATTGTTTCCGCGGAAGCCCAGGAAGTGCTTGGGCAGGCCGCGGACGTGGTGATCCATTCGACGTCGTCGTCACTCGAGAAAGTGATGGACCAGTTGCTGATGTGCCTGGAAGCAGAATCGTGCATCGTTTCGACTTGCGAAGAATTATCGTACCCCTTCCGTACACATCCGGAGCTCGCGGCGAGGCTGGATACCGCCGCGAAGGAATGGGGCGTGGCGCTGGTGGGCACGGGCGTGAATCCCGGATTCGTGATGGACAAATTGGTGGTGACGCTGGCGGCAGTTTCACAGCGCATCGAGCACGCGAAGGCGTTGCGCGTGGTGGACGCGTCGAAGCGGCGCTTGCCGCTGCAGAAAAAAATCGGCGCGGGCATGACGGTCGAGGAATTTCGCGCGCAGGTTGCAGCGGGCGTGATCAAGCACGTCGGCTTGCCGGAATCGGTGGCCATGGTGGCGGACAGTTTGAATTTGCCCATCGAGCAAATTAGGGAAACGATCGAGCCGAAAGTTGCCACCGAGCGCGTGCAGACCGAGTTCCTGACGGTCGAAGCGGGCCAAGCGGCGGGCGTTCACCAGATCGGGCGCGGCTTCGCGAAAGACGGCAAGGAACTGGTGTACCTCGAACTTCAGATGTACGTCGGTGCGAAAGATCCTGCCGACACGATTTGGCTGACGGGACATCCGAACATCAGCTTGACGATTCCGGGCGGCGCCCATGGCGACATTGCGACGGCGTCAGTCGTCGTGAATTCGATTCCAGCGATCCTGGACGCTTCCGCTGGCCTGCGCACCTCGCGCGATTTGCCGATCGGATTTTTCTCTCCTAACGCGCGGCCGTGAATAGAAAATGGAAAATCGAAATTCGATAAACGGCTCGCCTCAAATATTCAGGCGTTAACTGGCTTCTAAAATCAGGGCGGGCTGAAGCCCGCCTCTACATTCGCGGATAATTCAAAACCAATCGGCTGCTTCAGTTGTGCTTTACGAATTCTCCTTTGTGGCCGGTCAGGGAATTATAGAGCGTCTCGATGAAGGCGTCCTCGTTCACAAAGTCGCCCGAAAATATCTTCCACGGGGTGAGAATTTTTTCCTGCTTCATCTGGTCCAGCGTTTTGTGGCCGTTGAGGGCTTTCTGGACGACGGCGGAAGTTTCCTTGAGCATTTTGGTGAAAGCGCGGACATCGTCGAGATTGGAGAGCGCGCCGTGGCCGGGGATGACTTTGACGTCCGGCGGCAACTGCGCGGTGGCTTTTTCCATGGCGTCGATCATGCCCTGCACGCTGCCGCCGCTGGCCACGTCAATGAACGGGAAGCCGTAGCGCACGAAGTCGTCGCCCATGTGCACGACGTTGTTTTTCGGGAAGAAGATGATGGAGTCGCCGTCGGTGTGGCCGGAGGGGAAGTGCAGGGCGCGAATGTCTTCTCCGTTTAAGTGCACGGTCACGTCGTGCTCGAAGGTGATGATGGGCAGCGCCGCTTTCTCCGCGGGCTTCACGTCCATTTTGATCGAGCCGCCGTTGCCCGCGGTGCCGCCGGATTCGAGGCGCTTGCGGACATTATCCTGCGCGATCACCGTCGAGCCCGCGGTGCCGAACGGCACGTTTCCGCCAGTGTGGTCTCCGTGATAGTGGGTGTTGATGACGAAGCGCACGGGCTTGTCGGTAATTTTCAATTCCTTCAGCGCGGCCTGGATTTTTTCCGCCAGCGGGGCGAACTGATCGTCCACGATGACGATGCCGTCTTCGCCCACGGAAGCGGCGATGTTGCCGCCCTGGCCTTCCACCATGTAGATGTTGCCGGAAACCTTGGTCACTTTGATTTGGACCTTGGAAAAGTCCTGCTGCTGCGCTGCCGCAGGCTGCTCGTAACAGGGGGGGTGGGCGTGTTATGGTTAACTAGAAATCCCACCAAGGATTTCTATCCCGAGCGACCATCGGGAGCCGAGGGACCTCTCTTCTCGGACCGCTTCCTCTCCCTCGAACGGCCAACGTCATGGAAACATTTATCCAGTCTGCCCGTCCTACCCGTTGAGCGGGGGTGGCGCTATGGCTGGAAACTTCCAACAGGATCTTCGGGGCGGGTTGCGGATGCTCAGGAAAAGCCCCGGGTTTACGTTTGTGGCGGTGCTGTCGCTGGCGCTGGGCATCGGGGCGAACACCGCCATTTTCACCATTATCAACGCCGTCTTTCTCCACCCGTTGCCGGTCGAGGAGCCTTCGCGCCTGGCGGAGATGTATACTCGCGACACCCAAACGATCGATGCGGATCCCACCCGCCAGCTCACCGGCACCTCGCTGCCCAACTACGAGGACTACCGCGACCAGAACACCGTTTTCTCCGGCCTGGCGACCGTCACCTTTCCCATCCCGCTGAATTGGGGCGGCCAAGCCGAGCCACAACAATTGAATGCCTCGCTGGTGAGCGGGAACTTCTTCGACGTGCTGGGCGTGAAGGCCTATCGCGGCCGCACGTTCATCGCCGACGGAGACAAGAAGCTCGGCGCGAACGCGGAAGCGGTGTTGAGCTACAGCCTGTGGGCGCGCCGATTCGGTTCCGACGACAAGTTCATCGGCCAAACCATCACGCTGAACGGCACGCCGTATACGGTCGTCGGCGTTGCGCCGCAGGGCTTTAAGGGTATCGTCTCCCTCGGCCGCCCCGACTTGCTCTGGATTCCCATCACCATGCGCGACTATGTGCTGACCGGGCAACTCAAGGAAATCGAAAATCACCGGCGCTTCCGCTGGCTCTCCATCGTCGGCCGCCTGAAACCAGGAGTCAACATTTCGGAAGCGCAGGCAGCGATGAAAACCACCGCCGCTGGACTCGAGAAAGAATATCCCCGCGACAACAAGGGCCGCACCGTCGAACTCTACTCGTTGAACGAATCGGCGCTGGGCATCAATCAGCGGCGGCAATTCTCTCTTGCGGGCGGCGTGCTGATGGGCGTGGTCGGCTTGGTGCTCCTCATCGCTTGCGTCAACCTGGCCAACCTGCTGCTCGCGCAAGCCGCGAAGCGCGAAAAAGAATTGAGCATTCGCGCCGCCATGGGCGCCGGGCGGCTGCGATTGGTCCGCCAGCTTTTGACGGAAAGCGCCGTGCTTTCGTTGCTCGGCGGTTTGGCTGGACTGGTTGTCGCCTACTGGGGGCGCAACGTATTGTGGTCTTTCCGGCCCCCGTTTCTGCTAGATGGCTCGATCGATCTTTCCTTCGATGCCCGCGTGCTCGGATTCACTTTGCTTATCTCCCTGGTGACCGGCTTGGTCTTTGGAATCATTCCGGCGATCAAGGCTTCCGGCACGGACATCAACGAGATTTTGAAAACCGGTGGCCGCGGCGGCGCGCTGGGCTGGACCCACAACCGACTGCGCGGCTTGTTGGTGATTTCGGAAATCGCATTGGCGCTGGTGGCGCTGGTGGGATCGGGGCTGTTCCTTCGCAGCATGCAGAACGCCCAGCGCTTCAATCCAGGATTCGAGTCGCAGAATTTGCTTCAAATGTTTTTCGACCTCGGTGCGCTCCGTTATGATGCCGATCACGGGCAACAGTTTTTCCGCGACGTCATCGAGCGCGCGAAATCCGTTCCCGGCGTCGTGAACGCTTCGGTGTCCTCCAACGGTGTGTTCGGAGGCGGCTTCGCGGGCACCATCTTTCGCGAAGGCGAGCAGACCGACCCCAACAATCGCGGGACGCTGGTTAATTTTGACAACGTGACGCCCGGCCATTTTGAAACCATGCGCATTCCGCTTTTGAGCGGCCGCGACTTCACGGACTTTGACCGCGAAAACACCACCCCCGTGGTCGTCATCAACGAGACCATGGCCAAAATGATGTGGCCCGGCCAGGAACCACTTGGAAAGCGCTTCTCGATTGTGACCGAACCAAAGCTGTACCAGGTGGTGGGCGTTGTGGGGACCGCGGTCATCGCTCAGATCGGGGAAGATCCCCAACCTATTGCGTATGTCCCGATGCGGCAGCGATACTCCCCTGGGGCCGCGCTCGTCGTGCGCACCAGCGGAAATCCCGAACCGCTTCTCGGGGCCGTGCGCAAGCAAGTCGAGCAGATTGACAAGAATCTGGTGTTCACCAATGGCCAGACCGTGCAACAAATTCTAGGGCAAGGGCTGTGGCCCGCGCGCATGGGCGCGGCTTTGCTCGGCCTCTTCGGCGCGCTCGCGCTGATTCTTGCTTCGATTGGAATTTATGGCGTGCTGGCCTATTCGGTGGCGCAGCGAACGAGCGAAATCGGGCTGCGCATGGCGCTGGGCGCGCAACCGCGTCAGGTACTGAGGTTGGTGCTCAAACAGGGCATGCTCCTGGCGATTATTGGCGCGGCGGTGGGGGTATTGGTGGCGTTGCCGATTGCGCGTTTGGCGTCCGGCCTGCTCTACGGTGTGAGCGCCACGGATCCTCTTATTTATGCGGGCATCACGCTACTGCTGATGAGCGTGGCGCTGCTGGCTTGCTACCTTCCCGCGCGGCGCGCCACGCGCATTGATCCGCTCGTCGCACTGCGCGTGGAGTAGCGGCGGTAGCGTCGCACGCGAAAGAAAATGGGCGGCCTTCGTCTCGCGCGACCACGAGCGACGAGCGCGCTACGCATGGACTGGTGGCAGCCGAATGTGGCTTAGCCGCCGTTGCGCGCCACGCAAAGGAACGCCCGTTTTTTTTCGCGGCATCTCCATTGACATTGACACGGAGCCGCAACCAGCATACCTTTCGGCACCGATGAAATTATTCGTCGAGCGCCGATGAAAAATAAACTTCTGGCCGCGGCAGCCGTGGCCGCAACGATTGCCGTTGCCGCATCGCTGCTTGCCGGCGCTCAAGTGCTGCCGCTGCCGGCGCTGGTTTCCATTTTTCTGCGCTGGCTGGCGATCTTAATTATCTCCGCGCATGCAACTTCGCGGCGTTCGCTGACGGCTTGGATTTTCGTCGGCCTTCTCGCGGGCGCGGAGCTGGGCCACGATTGGCCCGCGGTTGCCATCAACCTGCAGCTTCTCGGCACGATTTTTCTGCGGCTCATCAAGGTCATCATCGCGCCGCTGCTGTTCGGCGTTCTCGTTGTTGGCATCGCCGGGCATTCCGACCTTAAGAAAGTTGGCCGCCTCGGCGTCAAATCGCTCATCTATTTCGAAGTCGTCTCCTCGCTGGCCATGCTCATCGGCTACGCGGCCATTCACCTGAGCCGCGCCGGAGAAGGCGTGCACCTGCCACCGTCCTCAGCCGCGCAATCCCTCAACGTTGCGCCGCACACGGCCACGCAAATGATCACCGACATTTTTCCGGAGAACATCGCGAAATCCGTTGCCGAAGGCCAGGTGCTGCAGATTGTTATTTTCAGCGTCTTGTTTGCCATGGGGCTGGCCCTTGTTCCCGAAGCAAAGCGGCGCCCGATGCTGGCCTTTACCGAAAGCCTTTCGGAAACCATGTTCAAGTTCACAAACATAGTGATGTATGCTGCGCCGCTCGGCGTCTTTGGCGCGGTGGCGTACACCGTCGGCCACTTGGGCGTGGGCGTTCTTCTTCCGCTTTTCAAGCTGCTCGCGACAATGTACGTCGCGCTCGCGTTTTTCATCGTCTGCGTGTTGCTGCCGATCCTATTGTGGGCGCGCATTCCGCTCAAGCGTTTTATCAACGCCGTCGCGGAGCCGGTCACCGTCGGATTTGCGACTGCGAGCTCGGAGGCGACTCTACCGCGCGCGATCGAGCAAATGGAATTTTTCGGTGTGCCGCGCGAAATCGTCGCGTTCGTTCTTCCCACTGGATACAGCTTTAATATGGACGGCGCGAGCCTCTATCAATCTCTGGCGTTGTTTTTCGTGGTGCAGGCCGCGGGACTGCACCTGAGTAGCGGCCAGCAAGCGTTGATGATTTTGACGCTGATGATCAGCAGCAAAGGAACCGCGGGAGTGGCGCGCGGTTCGCTGCTGATTGTTTTCGGGGCGGCGACTTCGTTTCACTTGCCGATGGAGCCACTTTTTCTTTTGTTCGCCATCGATCAGCTTATGGATATGGGGCGAACTGCGGTCACCGTACTCGGCAATTGCGTCGCGTGCGTTGTCATTGCTCGCTGGGAGGGTGAATTTCCTGCGAAGGTCGCTGCTTCCGGCTAGCTGGAGCTACTGGGTGTGAGGTTGCAGTTGAGGTTGGAAGAAAAGCGGCGGCAAGCCGCCGCACTCCAAAGCGCCCGGCTCCTCACCTATCGACTGCAAGTGATGTATATTGCCGTGCGCACGCCGAGGAGGGTCTCCCAATGGAACTTTGGTCACGACGAAAATTTTTTCTAGCTTCGCTGGCGGGCAGCGCGGTTGCCAGCGTGGGCAAATTGTTTGGAGGTGCGCGTTCGAACGGCGGCGGTGGGCCGGCTATTGCAAGCCTTGCGGCAGCGGCGCAGGGGAAGCGGCCGCTGATTATTTCGAGCGTCAATGGGCTGCACGCGCTTGGCGCGGGCATGGACATTCTCAAGAAAGGTGGCGACACGCTGGACGCCGTCGTTGCGGCGGTTACCATCGTCGAGGACGACCCGAATGACGATTCGGTGGGCTACGGCGGATTGCCTAATGAAGAAGGGGAAGTGGAGCTGGATGCCAGCGTGATGCACGGGCCGACGCACCGGGCCGGCTCGGTGGCGGGCGTTCGGCGCATCAAGAACGTTTCGCGGCTGGCAAAAACGGTGATGGAAAAGACCAATCACGTAATGATCGTGGGGGACGGGGCGCGGCGCTTTGCCGTGGCCGAAGGATTCGAGGAGATGAACCTGCTCACCGAGCACTCGCGGAAAATCTGGTTGGCGTGGAAAGCGAAGTCGTCGTTTAATTGGCGGCCAGGAATTGATTCGCCGGAGTGGAAAGAGCATCTTTCCGCAATTTTCGATGGCGATGAAAAACGGATTGCTTACGCGGAACGCGTTATCGCGCATCCGCCTACCGGCACGATTCCTTGCATGGCGGTGGATTCGAAAGGAGACATGTCCGCCACTACCACGACTTCCGGTTTGTCGTGGAAAATTCCGGGGCGCGTGGGGGACTCGCCGATAATCGGCGCGGGCTGCTGCGTGGACAATGAGGTGGGGGCGGCGGGCTCGACGGGCAAGGGCGAGGAAAACATCAAGATTTCCGGCGGGCATACGATTATCGAAATGATGCGGCAAGGTAAATCGCCGACGGATGCGTGCCTCGAAGCCATGGGACGCGTGGCGCGGAACTATAACAACGACAAGAAGAAGCTGGGGACGTTTCACATTTACTTCTACGCGATCAACAAGGACGGAGTGCACGGGGCGGCTTCGCTGTGGCGCAATGGGTATGAAGCAAGCAAGCAGGCGTCGTACGCGGTGCACGACGGAAGCGAGGCGCGGCTGGCTGCGTGCACGCCGTTCTTTGATGCGGTTGGCGGGGACCAGTAGTCGACCATGGAATAGTGAGTAGCCGGGGCGGCAAAAAATACCTTACACAGAGTTCACGGAGGGCACAGAGGCCACAGAGCGGAAACAAAGGGCGGAAACAATTCCAAGGTATTTTGCGGACACGACACTCGAATTAACAACGAGAATTCTCAGGAGCCCAAACTTCCGGGCGGGCTATTTTCTTTTTTCCATTTTCTATATTCTGAATTCATGGACCAGGCCAACATTCTGATCATCGGCGGCGGCGTCATCGGCTGCGCCATCGCCAACGCCGTTTCAAGACGCTGGCAGGATGTATTTCTTGTCGAGAAATTTCCCAAGCTGGGGATGGCTACCAGCACGCGCAACAGTGGTGTGAATCACTCCGGAATCTACTACCCGAAGAATTCCTTGAAGGCGCGGCACTGCGTCGAGGGCAATCGCCTCACTTACGAATTTTGCGCGAAGCACAACGTGCCGTATCGGCACTGCGGGAAGCTCGTGGTGGCGGTGGATGCGCACGAAGAAGGCGATCTGATTGCGTTGAAGAAGCGCGGGGAAGAGAACGGGGTCGAAGGGCTTCGCTTGATCGGCGCTGACGAAATCCGGAAGCGAGAGCCGCACATCAAGGGGGTCGCCGCGCTGGACGTTCCTTCGACGGGAATTGTTTCCGCGGAAGAACTGGTTCACGCGTACGGGCGCGTGGCAACGAATCAGGGGGCGAACATTGTTACGCACGCGGAGGTGGTTTCGCTCGAGCCTTCCGGCAAGAGCATTCGCGTTGGCTTGCGCATCGGCGATGAAGAGGACGCGCAGAACGAAACCATTGAGGCGCGATGCGTGGTCAATGCGGCAGGACTCTTCGCGGATGAAGTGGCGGCGATGCTGGGGAATCATTCGTGGAGAATTTATCCGGTGCGGGGGGAGTACTGCGAGGTGCGGGGGCCGCGGTCATCGCTGATCAACAATCTTGTTTATCCGCTGCCGCACAGCGATGGATTGAGCCTCGGCGTGCATTTTACGAAAACACTTTGGGGGACGTTTCTGCTGGGGCCGACGGCGACCTACGTCGAGGGGAAAGACAATTACGAGAAGGGCCGGTTGCCGATTGCGGAGTTCGCTCACAGCGCGAAAACGCTTTTGCCGGAAATTGAGGAGGAGGACTTGCAGCTTGGGTATTCGGGGCTGCGGCCAAAACTCGCTGCTCCGGACCACAAGGGAATCGTTGATTTCGTGATTACGCGCGACGCGGCGGTGCCGCAGGCGATTCACCTTGTGGGCATGGAATCGCCTGGGCTTACGGCTGCGCCTTCGGTGGCAGAGTATGTTGCAAAGATGGTTGCGGAAGTTCTTGGGTAGGATTATTCGACAACAATTCGCAGAAACTTTTTCTTTCCGACACGTACTTCGTACGAGGCAGGTTTGTTCAGGTCGATCTTGCAAGTGGGGTCCTTTACTGTGGAGCCATTTATCTCGAACCCCCCTTGCTTGATAACGCGCTCAGCATCAGACGTCGACGGCACTTCTTCCATCAACGCTAAGAGTTTGGACCATTTTTCAACACCGCTCGGGAGGGAAAGCGTGATTCGCTCTTCGATGTCGCGAACCTTTGGGAAGATGACGAACAATCCTCCAGGTACGCGCTGCAATCGGATTTCTTTCATATCTGCGGGCGCTTGGCGGTCACGAAACACGCGATTGAACTCTACCGCGGTACTTGTGCCGATGCTGATGGGCGAACTAGGGTCACCGCTAGTAACATCGCCAGAACTGGAGGCGTGGAAATCGTCAACAATTTGTCTCGCGAGATCTTCTTTGGCTTGCTTGGGATGCAATTCGCCAGACTCCACTCTTTTCTTCAGTGCCGCGATTTCTTGCGGCGTGCGGTCGGTGACGAGTTCGTAGTACGACCACATAAGTTCGTCGGGGATGGACATTATTTTGCCGAACATTTCGGCTGGTGGTTCGGTGATGCCGACGTAGTTGCCGAGGCTCTTGGACATTTTGCGCTGGCCGTCGAGGCCGACGAGAATCGGCATGGTCAGAATGGCCTGCCCAGGCAAGCCATATTCGCGCTGGATTTCGCGGTGGACCAGCAAATTGAATTTTTGCTCGGTGGCGCCCAGCTCGACGTCGGACTGTAGTTTTACGGCATCAATCGCTGTGAGCAGAGGGTACAGAAGCTCATGGACGGAAATGGGCTGGCCTTTGTCCAGCCGCGAGTTAAAGTCTTCACGTTCCAGCATGCGTGCGAGGCGATAGTGGGAACAGAGCCGAACAACGTCTTCGGCCGACATTTTGCTCAGCCATTCACTGTTGTAGCGGACTTCGGTTTTTTCTTTATCGAGTATCTTGAAAACTTGGGCGAGATAGGTTTTGGCGTTGGCGTCGACTTGCTCGCGCGTGAGCGGAGGGCGGGTTTCGGATTGTCCCGTGGGGTCGCCGATCATCGCGGAGAAATCGCCGATCAGGAAAACGGCCGAATGGCCCAGATCCTGAAAGTGTTTGAGCTTGCGCAAGACCACGGTGTGGCCCAGGTGAAGATCGGGAGCCGTGGGGTCCACGCCAAGATAAACGCGCAGGGGTTTGCCGGTTTTCAGAGAGTTTTCGAGTTTAGCTTTGAGTTCGGCCTCAGGAATGACTTCAGCGACACCTTTTTTTAGGTAGGCGAGTTGTTCTTCGACGGGTTTGAAATTCGCATGTGCCATTGTAAGTTTTTCAGTTCGCGCGAAGCACGCGGCGGCCTTCGATTCTGTATTTTCCTTCGAGAACCATTCGAACGGCTTGGGAATAGATGCGATGCTCCTCCCTCAGAATTTTCTCGGAGAGGGAAGCTTCGGTGTCTTCATCGAGGACGGGGACAGTGGCCTGCAAAATGATGGGCCCCGCGTCGAGGTTCTCGTCGACGAAGTGGACGGTGCAGCCCGCGAACTTCACGCCGTATTCGAGGGCCTGGCGCTGCGATTCGAGGCCGGGGAAGGACGGGAGCAGCGAGGGATGAATATTCAGGATGCGATTCGGGAATTTGGCGACAAAAAAAGGAGAGAGCAGGCGCATGTAGCCGGCGAGGCAGATGAGGTCAACTTTGTGTTCGTCGAGGACGGCGGCAACCTGGCGGTCGTAGGTTTCGCGCTCGAGGCCTTTCGAGGGGATCACGCGTGTGTTGATACCGCGCGATTGCGCGCGCCGGGTGCCGGGGGCGCCTTCGCGATTGCTGATGACGACGGCGATTTCCGCGTTGGGGATGCGGCCGGCGGAGATGCTTTCCGCGAGCGCCTCGAAGTTCGAGCCGCGGCCGCTTAAGAGGACGCCGATGCGTTTGCTCATAAACGAAAAACGTTAGCATAAGCGGGGGAATCGGCAAAACCGGCTGGAGTTGAAAGTTGAAAGTCCGGAGACAAGAGCACAGCCAGGATTGGCTGTGCTACACGAGTTCCAGTGGCGATCAACTCGCGCGGTGTGGAGGCCTAGATGCGCTAGAATACCGGATTCGGTGGAAGCCACTTCAATCGGAGAAGAGATAACTATGATCAACAGGAGGAAACGCGAGCTTGCGCGCTTCGGAACTTTATTTGTAATTGCGTTTGCGTTTGCCTTCAGCGCAATTCCGGTTGATGCACAGCGGGTTGAGGGGCGGGACCCGGCGGAGCCGGCGCAGGCGAAACCTCAGCCAAAGCTGATGGCGCGGCCGGCGGGAGGCGTGGCGCGCGCGTCGGTGGATGAGAAATCGATGGCGGCGCTGATCGGGAAGCTGGTGGGGTGCGGGACGCGGTTGACGCTTTCTTCGTGGACGGATGCGAACCGGGGAGTCGGTTGCGGGCGGGATGCGATCGTGGCGCGATTGAAGGAGATTGCGAAAGATTCCGGGGGGAAATTGCAGGTGGTGGTGGACAAGTTCGAATCGACTTCGGAGCGAACTTCGGGGAAACCGATGCCGCTGGAGAACGTTTACGCGATTCTTCCGGGAAGCGATGCGAAGCTGGCGAAGACGATTTTCATTGTGTCCGGACATTTTGATTCGCGGCCATCGAATGTGATGGATCCGGAGGCGGATGCTCCGGGGGCGGATGATGATGGCTCAGGCGTGGCGGTGAGCGTGGAGTGCGCGCGGCTGCTGAGCAAGGCGGGGGCGGAGGGGCGCGGGGCGTATCGCGCTACGATACTTTTCGCGGCGGTTTCCGGCGAAGAGCAGGGGCTGCTGGGAAGCTCGCATCTGGTGGACTGGGTGAAACAGCAGGGGTACACGGTGGGCGGAATGCTGGACGACGATATTGTGGGCGCGGATCCCGCCGCCGGGGCACCGCATCGCGTGCGGTTGTTTTCGGGAAATGGGGAAATCGATGACGCGGATTCGCCTTCGCGGGAATTGGCGCGGGCGGTGGAAGAGATTGACGGGCGCGCAGCGATTCGAATGATTTTCCGCGTGGACCGGTATGGACGCGGCGGAGACCACTATCCGTTTTATAAGGCGGGGTTGCCGGCGGTGCGATTTACGGAGCCGCTGGAAGACTACAATCACCAGCATCAAACGCCGCGGACGGAGAATGGGATTGAATACGGCGATTTCGAAAAATATTTGAACTTTACGTTTATGGGCGACGTGGCGCGGGACAATGCGGAAGCGCTGCGGCAATTGGCGCTGGCTCCGGCGCCGCCGACGAATGCCAAGCTGACTGGCGCGGTGACACCGGACGCGAAAGTGTCCTGGTCGGCTGATGAGGATGCGGAGCGGACGGGGTTCGAGATTCTGTGGCGCGAGACGAGCGAGGCGCGCTGGCAGGTGTATGAGTTCGTAGCTGCGCCGGGCGAGACGGTGCTAAAAGGCGTTTCGACGGACAATCATTTTTTTGCGGTGCGCGCTGTGGGCAAGAACGGCGCGCGCTCGATTGCGGTGCCCACGGAAATGGAGCGACGGCCTCCGCCGCTACCTAGTGCGCCGAAACAGTAACTCCAAACTGTCTGGTACGAAGGATTCTTGTGAAATTGCGCCTTGCCGAGTAGGGGCGCAGCATGCTGCGCCCCTACATCGGAGGATGGGGCCGCGACGATGGCGGGTCAGGGCTTGGGCGGCGCGGCGACCGGTTGGGCGAAGGTGATGAAGTGGCCGCCGGGGTCCTGGACGCTGAATTCGCGCATGCCGTAGAAAGCGGTGCGGACGGGCATGACGATTTTCACGTCTTTCATGGCGGCGAGGACGGCGTCGAGGTTGTCGACCTCCATGTAAAGATAGGTGGGACCTTTTCCGGCGGTAGCGGCAACTTCTTTCGGCGCATCTTTTTCCACGCTAGCGTAGGTCTGGTACATCGCTTCGGCAGTGCCTTTCTGAAAAGTGACAAAACCGAGTTTGTTGCCGTCGGGGACTTCGATGGTTTTGGCGAAGCCGAGGCGATCGACCCAGAAGGGGACGACGGGCTCGATGTCCTTGACGAGCAGGACCGGGGTGATGCGTTTGACGTTCATGGGCGTTTTCTCCTGAGATGGAATGGCTTGCCGGGAAGCGCAAGCGAAAAATAACGCGAAAGCGGTGAGGGCAAAGGCGAAGTGGCGCATGGCGCAGATGCTCCTTGACGAGACAGGTAGTCTCATTTAGACTAGTTGAGGATAGCGAGTACGGAATGCGAAGTCAAGGAGATTTTTATGGGTGCGACGGCAAGGCGATTGGGGGACTTGATTTCGATCGGGCCGGCGATGCTGCGGGATTTTGAATTGCTGGGGATTCGCACCGTGGCGCAACTGGCGCGGCAGAATCCGCGGCGGATGTATGAAAAACTGGGGAAGGTGGCGCGGCAGCACCAGGATATTTGCGTGCTGGACACATTTTGCGCGGCAGTGGCGCAGGCGAAAAATCCGCGGCTGTCGGCGGAGCAATGCCAATGGTGGTATTGGAGCAGGAAGCGGAAGACGGGAAAGAAATGAAGAGAGAAGATAACGCAGAGACGCGGAGGACGCGGAGATTCGCCGAAAAACCGAGGAGACGCGCCGCCCGAGCGAAGAAATTAGCGCTGACGACGCCGGATCTGGTTTTGCTGAGCTTGCTGGCGGAGCGGCCGATGCATGGTTATCAGGCGAATCTCGAACTCGAGAGGCGCGAAATACGAGATTGGGCGAACTTATCGCGACCCCAGGTGTATTACTCACTGGAGAAATTGGCCCACGCGGGACTGATCCGAGGTTCAGAAACGACCGCGCCTGCGGCGGGGCCGGAGCGCAGCACGTTTGAAACGACAGCGAAAGGCCGCGCGTCACTGGCGGGGGCGCTAGAGCGTGAAGAGTGGACGAATCGGCGCGAGCGTCCGCCGTTCTTGACATGGATTGCGCTTTCCTGGCAGGCACGGCCGGGAGTTTTCGAGTTGCAATTGGAGCGGCGGCGAGAGTTTCTGAAGAAGGAAATAGCACGAGAGAAGGAAGTGCTTGCGAGCATCCTGGAAGAAGTGGGGCATCCGTATCACGAAGCTGTGTGGATGGTGAGTTTCGTCATAGAACAATTCAAGGCGGAGCAGCGATGGCTGAACAAACTGAAGCGCGAATTGCCACTGCGTAGGCCGGCAGAGAAGCCGAGCTATGCGATGAGCGCGCCTGTTTAGACCGTCCTCGTTGCCGGCGCCATCCCGCCTATTCGCCCGGCGGTGTGGTGAGCAGGCCATTTCTCAAAGCAGACACGCCGTGAGTTCTTTGCCGCTGCCAGGCGCAGAAAATCTATGCCATTTGCAGGGAGCCGGAATAAACGACGCGGGCTTTGCCGGACTCGCCGCGCTCGATGCGGCCGATGAGGAAGAATTTTTCGCGGTGCTTTTTCAGGTCGGCTTCGACGAAGCGCACGTTTTTCGGTGGGACGATGAGAATCATCCCGACGCCCATGTTGAAAGATTGCAGCAGCTCGTCGGTGTCGATCCTTCCAAGTTTCGCTAGATACTTGAAGATAGCCGGGACGGGCCAGGAAGCCAGATCAATTTCCGCTTTCAGGCCGCTGGGCAGCACGCGCGGGAGATTGCCTGGGATGCCGCCGCCGGTGATGTGCGCGAGGGCGGAAACCCAGCCGCGGGCGACGACGTTTTTCAACGCGGGTGCGTAGCACAGATGCGGCTTCAGCAACTCGGCGCCTATTTTATTTCCGACTTCGGCGACGTAGGTGTCCGGCTTCAATTTAGCAACTTCGAAAATGAGTTTGCGCGCAAGCGAATAGCCGTTGGTGTGCAAGCCGGCGGACGGCAACGCGATCAAGGTGTCTCCGGACTGGACGCGCTTGCCGGTCAAAAGTTTTTTGCGTTCGACCGCACCGACAATGAAGCCGGCGAGATCGTATTCACCGGGAGGATAGAAGCCGGGCATCTCCGCGGTTTCGCCGCCGATGAGGGCGCATCCGGCTTTGCGGCAGGAGCGGCTCATGCCTTCGACGAGCTGCTCGACGACCTGCGGATCGAGCTTGCCCATGGCGAGATAGTCGAGGAAAAAAAGCGGCTCGGCGCCCTGGACGAGAATATCGTTGATGCAATGATTGACGAGATCGCCGCCGACGGTGGAATGCACGCCCATGGCCATGGCGATTTTGAGTTTGGTGCCGACGCCGTCCGCGCTGGAAACCAGCACCGGCTCTTTCCATTTTTTGCGGTCCAGCGCGAACAGCCCGCCGAAGCCACCGATGCCGCCGAGCACGCCAGCGGTAAACGTGCGGCTGGCATGATGGCGAATGCGCTGCTTGGCGTCATCCGCGACGGCGATATTCACTCCAGCATCGGCATATTTCATCAGGAACCCGTCCACATCCGTATGTAGTTTTCCCTGATCGGGGCGCACTCATCCATGCGCCGACCGCTGACAGGAAAGCATTGGAGCGCCGCGGGGAGCGGCGGCGTCTATTGTCAAGCACAGTTGCGCGTCAAAAGCTAAAACGTCCGGAAAATACGCTTCCAGCGCACCGTTCCGGGATGCAGGAGAGCGTTCGCGTAGGCAAAGAACCGCTCGCGAATCTGTCCCGGCTCCCAAGCCTCCGGAGAAACATTGAGCGACATGTAGATCATGACGGGCGTCCCGATGATGTCCTTTCGCGGGACGCAGCCCCAGAAGCGGCTGTCGTAGGAATTTCCGCGATTGTCGCCCATCACGAAATAACAATCCTCGGGAACTTTGTACGGGGGGTGGAGATCATAGGGTTCACTCGCCCCATTGGTGTATTTTTCGGCGAGCTTCTGGCCGTTGACCCAGACGGCGCCATCGTGGATGTCGATGGTGTCTCCTGGCAGCCCGATGACGCGCTTCACGTAGTCCGGCGTATCCGGCGCAAATGGCGGCTTGAAGATGATCACTTGCTGGCGTTTGGGATTGCGCCACAGCGGAAGGTGCCAGTTGGTGAACGGCACGCCCGCGTCGTAGCCAATGCGGCTCATGATGAGGTGATCGCCGATGAGCAGCGTGTTTTCCATCGAACCGGAAGGAATGACGCGCGCCTGGCCGATCGTGCCGTTGATGAGCAGAAAAGCGAGGCCGACCCAGAACCACGCGATGATTTCGCGCTGAATCTTGGTTTTCACCGGCACGTTTGCTTCTTCTTGTGTTTTCTTTTTTTCAGCTTTCATGTTCCACCACCACCGGCCGCTCTGCGGGCGCGGTTTCACTGCCATTGCCACCGGCAGCATCGCCGGATTTGCCGTTGGAAGCGCTTTCGCGCACCTCCAGCTGCACCAGGTCCGTGGGATAAGCACCCGTATAACAAGACGTGCAAAACCTGCCTTGAGTGTCACTGACGGCGCGGCGCAGCGCCGGGAGAGAAACGTAGCCCAGCGAATCAGCGCCGAGGAACTTGCAGATTTCCTCAGGCGTGTTTGAGGAGGCGATCAATTCCTCGCGCGTGGGCGTATCCACTCCGTAGTAGCACGGAGAAATCGTCGGCGGACAACTGATGCGCACGTGGATTTCTTTTGCGCCGACTTCGCGGAGCATGCGGACGATCTTGCGGCTGGTGGTGCCGCGCACGATGGAATCGTCGACCAGGACGATGCGCTGGCCTTCGATCAATCCGCGGATGGGATTGAGCTTGAGCTTCACGCCGAAATTGCGGATGGCTTGCGACGGCTCGATGAAGGTGCGGCCGATGTAGTGATTGCGGATCAGGCCCATGCGGAAGGGAATCTTCGATTCGAGCGCGTAGCCGACGGCCGCGGGCACGCCGGAATCGGGCACGGGGACGACGATGTCCGCATCGACGGGATGTTCTTGCGCAAGGAGGCGTCCGAGCATCTCGCGGCTTTCGTTCACGGAGCGGCCGAAAATAATGCTGTCCGGGCGGGAGAAATAGACGTGCTCGAAAATGCACTGTTGGAGCGGCTTTTGCGGCGCGAAGTGGATGGACTCGATGCCGGATTTGGAGATGCGCACCATTTCGCCGGGCTCAATCTCGCGTACGTATTGGGCATTGAGCAGATCGAAGGCGCAGGTTTCCGAGGCCACCAGCCAGGAAACAAAGCCGCCGGGGGTGATCAATTTTCCAAGGACCAGCGGACGGAAGCCGCGGGGATCGCGGACGGCGTAGAGTTCGTCCTGCGTGAGCACGAGAAGAGAGTAAGCGCCTTCGACTTGATTGAGGGCATCGCCGATCGCGCCGGAAAGATTGCGGGCTTGCGAGCGGGCGATGAGATGGACGATGACTTCGGTGTCGCTGTTGGTCTGGAAAATCGAGCCGCGATGCTCGAGCTTGCGGCGCCACTCGGCGGCGTTGGTAAGATTGCCATTATGGCCGAGGGCGACTTTGCCCTTGTTGCAATCGATCATGATGGGCTGCGCGTTGAGCAGGGCTTTGTCGCCGGCTGTCGAGTAGCGCGTGTGGCCGATGGCGAGGCTGCCAGGGAGTTGCGCTAGCACGCTGGGCTGGAAAATCTCTTCGACTTCGCCCATTGCGCGGTGCACGTACAGCTCTTTGCCATCACTCGAAACGATGCCCGCCGATTCTTGGCCGCGATGTTGCAGCGCGTAGAGGCCGAGATAGACCAGATTCGACGCTTCCGGGTGGCCGAAAACGCCGAAAACACCACACTCGTCGTGGAAGTGATCGTCAGCGAAAGCGAGCTTTTCTGTCATTTTGCAGCGAGCGTGCGTTCCAGCGAATGGGCCCAGGCGTCGCGCAGCGATTCTACGGAACTTTCGATCACCGCGCGCCCCTTATGTTCGATGCGGAATGAACCGTCGCGGGTGACCTGGCCGAGCTCGCGTACCGCCACGTTGTATTGTCTCGCAGTATTGAGAACGGCGGCAAGTTTTGATGGAGTGACGGAGACGACGGCGCGGGCGCCGCGCTCGTTGAAGAGGGCGGCTTCTGCGGGGGAAAGATCGTCGAATTTGACACTTGCGCCTAGAACGGGCCGGGCAAGCCCCGCCCCTACAGTGGCGAAGCAGGATTCGGCGAGGGTGACGGCTAGGCCGCCGTCGCTGATGTCGTGAGCGGATTGGACGGCGCCTTCGGCGGCTAGGGCGACGAGGCAATCGATCAAACGTTTTTCGGCAGCGAGATTGATGGTAGGTGGTTCGCCGGCGACGGTGCTCGCAATTGTCTTCGAGTATTCGGAGGAGGAAAATTCGCGTTGCGTGCCGAGTAGGGGCGCAGCGTGCTGCGCCCCTACGGTCGAGGCTGAGCCGTCGAGGAGGAGGATGACGTCGCCTTCGTTGTGGAAGGCGATTTTCAAGACATGTGAGGCGTGGTCGAGAATGCCGAGGACCCCGATGACCGAGATCGACTTGCCAAGAGTTTCGTTGTAGAAGCTGACGTTGCCGCCGGTGATCGGCGTGCCGAGGGCGGTGCAGGCTTCGGCTAAACCGTCGATGGTTTCGCTGAACTGCCACATCACTTCGGGCTTTTCGGGGCTCCCGAAGTTGAGGCAATTCGTGGCGGCGATGGGCCGCGCGCCGCTGCAGGCGACGTTGCGGGCGGCTTCGGCGACGGCGTGCATCGCGCCAACGCGGGGATTCAACTGGCACCAGCGGCCGTTGCCGTCGGTGGACAGCGCGAGAGCGCGCTTCACTTCAGCCGTCTTCGGGTCCTTGATGCGCACGACGGCGGCGTCGCTCGCGCCAGGGCCGGCTAGCGTGTTCGTTCGCACGCTGGTGTCGTACTGCTCGGTGATCCAGCGCTTGGAGGCAATCGCGGGCGACGCCAGCAGCTTCACAAAATTTGCGGTGAGATTCGCGCCTTCCGGAGCGAACACGAACCAATCTTTTTCCGTTTCGATGCGTGGCGCGGGCGCAGCAATGGGGCGACGATAGACAGGCCCTTCTTCGGCAAGCGGATGCGCGGGAATTTCCGCGGCGACGCGGCCGTTGTTGTTGATGCGCGCGATGCCGCCTTCGGTGACCTGGCCGACGACGACGGCATCGAGGCCCCACTTCTTGAAGACGGAGAGGACTTCGTGCTCGCGGCCTCTTTCGGCGACCAGCAACATGCGCTCCTGCGATTCGCTGAGCATGATTTCGTACGGTGTCATGCCGGTTTCGCGCTGGGGAACCTTGGCGAGGTCGATTTCGATGCCGGTGCCGCCGCGCGAGGCCATTTCCATGGTCGAGCAGGTCAGGCCGGCGGCGCCCATGTCCTGAATCGCGACGACCGCGCCGGTTTGCATGGCTTCGAGGCAGGCTTCGAGCAGCAGCTTTTCCATGAACGGATCGCCAACTTGCACGTTCGGGCGTTTCTGCTTCGATTCTTCGGTGAATTCAGCGGAGGCAAGCAGAGAAGCGCCGTGAATTCCGTCGCGACCGGTTTTTGCGCCGACGTAGATCACAGGATTGCCGATGCCTTTGGCCTTGGCGAGAAAGATTTCTTCCTGCTTGGCGATGCCAAGCGCGAGCGCGTTGACGAGCGGGTTTTGCGAATAGCATGGCTCGAAGGCGACTTCGCCGCCGACGGTGGGCACACCGAAACAATTTCCGTAACTGCCGATGCCGCGAATTACGCCGTCGAGGATGCGCCGGTTTTTCGCGGCGTCCGCTTCGCTGGTGTGCTTGCTTGCAGTGATCTCGCCAAAGCGGAGGGAATCGAGGACAGCGATGGGGCGCGCGCCCATGGTGAAAATGTCGCGCAGGATGCCGCCAACTCCGGTCGTCGCCCCCTGAAAGGGCTCGACGTAGCTCGGATGATTGTGCGATTCGATTTTGAACGCGGCGACCAAGCCGTCGCCGATGTCGACGACGCCGGCGTTTTCGCCCGGCCCCTGCACGACGAGCTTGCCGCGCGTGGGCAGGCGCTTCAGGTGAACCTTGCTCGATTTGTAGGAGCAGTGCTCGCTCCACATCACGCTGAAAATCCCCAGTTCGGTGATGTTCGGATCGCGGCCGAGGATTTGCTGAATGCGCGCGTACTCGTCGCGCGTTACGCCGTGTTCAGCGGCGATTTCGGGAGTGACTCGAATTTCCGTACTAGCGGTAGCCATGCTTCGTTCGCTGATCCTTAATCCGGCCGATTCTCGAGATAGTGATCAAACCCGGGAGGCCAATCCTGCGCGCAAATGCCATCATCGTCAGCGCTGACGATCGGCTTTCGGATTTCCAAATCGCTGGAGATTCCAAGAAATGCTCGAAACTGCCCAAAAACGGCAATGCCGCAAGCGGAGTCGTCCGCAGCCCAGCCAACATCCACTTCGTCTTCCCCAACAGCAACGTTGGAGCGATTATAAACATGCGTGCACCGAAGGATCTTTTTTTGCGTCTGGCCATATAGGTAGAACCAGCCTGTTTCGGCGCTGTCTTCAAAGACCGCGAAAATCCCGTCTGGCCCGGGTGAGTACAAGATAAAATTGCTGTCGTCCGCTCCAATTTCAAGCTTCTCGAACTCAGGCGGCACTACGCCGTTGCCCAGGCTCTTCGCCTCTTGTTTCCAATACAGCTTTCGGGCGCAAACAAATTCCTCATAGGCCAGCTCAGGGATTGCCTCACTCATACAGTTGTATAAGGTGCTTGGCTCGGCCTAGGGCGCAATCGGTCACGCTGTGGCCTTGGCCGCGCCTACGAGCGCTTCGACCATGGAACGGAGGATGACCACACCGTCGGCGGAGCCGAGCGCAGATTCGACGGCGCGTTCAGGATGGGGCATCAGGCCGCCGACATTGCGTTCACGGTTGCAGACTCCGGCGATATTGCGGACTGCGCCATTCGGATTGCCGGCGTTGTCGTCGGAGCCATCGGGAGTCGTATAACGAAAAATGACTTGGCGGTTTTTCTCGAGGTCCGCGAGCGTGGCTTCCTCGCAGGTGTAGTTGCCATCGTTGTGCGCGATGGGAATTTTCAGGATTTGGCCCGGCCGCGCGGCGTTGGTAAAGGGCGTATCGGTTTGCTCGACGCGAATGTGCACGTGGCGGCAGATATATCGCAAGCCGCTATTGCGCATCATCGCGCCGGGCAGAAGGCCGGCTTCGCAAAGAATCTGGAAGCCGTTGCAAATCCCCAGGACCATCCCGCCGCTCTTTGCGAATTTCTCGACGGACTTCATCACCGGTGAAAAACGCGCGATGGCCCCGGTGCGCAGGTAATCGCCGAAGGCAAAACCGCCGGGCAGAATGACGGCGTCGCAATTCGTCAGATTTTCGGATTGGTGCCAGATGAATTCGACAGGTTTCCGCAGGACGTTGCCGATGGCGTAAAACGCGTCGTGGTCGCAATTGGACCCGGGAAAAACTACGACTCCAAATTTCATGCGGTGGCAGCTCCCTGTAACATTGCGGGAACTTCTATTTTAGCACAGACGCGGAAGTTCGGACGGAAGGGGAGGATAGGCAGCAGAGCTTGATGGTTGGAGGGCAGGACTGGCGAACGCATCATCATGAGGCTGAAGAAAAATTAATACTGTTTTAAGGTATCTGATTTTAGTGATGCCATAATTCCAAGGCGCGGATCGATCCGATGTGCCCGAGCTTCGTTGAGTAAGAGCGGGCCATGCGGGAGTGTCCGGGGAATGAGAGAGCATGAAAGA
>WNFF01001427.1_pt1 | contig 22038 bp, 21 predicted proteins | sample 5400441 | NCBI WGS metagenome assembly WNFF01 (sample SAMN13153345, study PRJNA577476) | soil metagenome | isolation source: 120 cm saprolite under Douglas fir tree site 2 hole 3 replicate 1 | place: USA:California | collected 2015-04-18
GCTCGAATGACGTACTGCACGTGGAAGAAGGTGCGCTCTATCCGGCGCTGCACCGGTTGGAATTGCGCGGGTTGCTTTCGGCGGAGTGGGGCAGTTCGGAGAACAACCGGCGCGCGAAGTTTTATTCGCTGACGGCGGCAGGGAGGAAGAAATTGACGGGAGAGGCGGAGTATTGGCGGCGGATGTCGGGGGCGATCGCGAGAGTGATGCAGACGGCGTGAGAGAGAAGAAAACTAGAAATCAGAAATCAGAAGAGTGGGGAGTTCGGAGAATTAGATATGAAAATTTGGGCGAAGGTAAAGGCGTTATTCAGGCGGAAGCAGCTGGAAAAGGATTTGGATGAGGAGCTGGCGTTTCATCTGGCGATGCGCGAGGAAAAGAAGCGCGCGGAGGGAGTTGCGGCGGAAGAGGCGAAGTATACGGCGCGGCGGCAGTTTGGGAACGCGACGCGAGTGAAGGAGATTTGCCGGGAGATGTGGAGCTTTGCGTCGCTGGAAACATTTTGGCGGGATTTGCGGTATGGGGCGCGGGCGCTGGCGAAGAATCCAGGGTTCACGGTGGTCGCGGTACTGGCGATGGCCCTGGGCATCGGCGTGAACACAGGGATTTTTTCGGTGCTGAATGGAGTAGCGCTGCGGCTGTTGCCGATTCCAAGGGCGGAACAGATTGTGAGTATCGACCAGATCTTCCATGGAAAGCTTTCGCGCAATGTTCATGGCGAACCTGGACTGTTTTCCTACTCCGAATACAAAAATTACCGCGATCATAATCACGTGTTCTCAGGATTGCTGGCTTATGAGCCGTTTTTGGAAGCGACGCTGGGAGGAGAGAGCCCCAAACAACTAATGGGAGCGGCTGCGTCCTGCAACTATTTTGGCGTTTTGGGGGGGCGGCCAGCGTTGGGGCGCGTATTTGTGGATGCGGACTGTAGCGCACCTGGAGCGACCGCCGTGGTGGTGCTGAGCGACGATCTGTGGAGGAGCCGATTCGGCGCTGATCCGTTGATTGTGGGGAAAAGTATTTCGTTGAATCGCGCGAAGTTCACGGTGATTGGAATCGCCGCGCCCGGATTTGGCGGGCTGGATCCGTGGCCCAGCGAATTTTGGGCGCCGGTGACGATGCAGAAGGCGCTGGAGCCCGACCGTGACTTTTTCCATGAAGATAATACTGGTTGGCTCGCGTTGCTGGGAAGGATGCAGGGAAGCGCTTCGATCGACGAGGTGCAATCGGATTTGGGAGTCATCGCGGGACAGATTGATCAGCAATATCCCGGGCGCACAACAACATTGGCGATTCATCGCGCAACATTTATGGGGCGGCCGGAAGAACGAACTGTCGTGTTTGCAATAGGGGGAGTGGTGCTGGCGGCAGTGGGATTGGTCCTCCTGATTGCGTGCGCGAATGTGGCGAACTTACTCCTGGCACGAGCATCCGCGAGGCAGAGGGAGATTGCGATCCGGCTGTCGATTGGAGGAAGCCGTTGGCAGATTGTGCGGCAACTGTTGACGGAGAGTCTGCTGATTGCGTTTCTTGGCGGGACGCTGGGGTCCCTGGTGGCGTTCTGGTCGATGGAAGGCATCGCGCGATTTGTGCTCGCGCACTTGCCGCACGGCGCTCCGCGGCTGGTGTGGAATGTGAATCCGGACCTGCACGTTTGGGGGTATTCGCTGGTGTTGACGGCTTTGACTGGGATTGTGTTTGGACTGGCGCCGGCGCTGCATGCGACACGGCAGGATTTGAGCACGGCGATTAAAGGGGATGGCGGAAGGCTCATTGGAAAGGCTGCGGGCGGAGGGATGCTGCGAAGCACATTGGTCGGGATGCAGGTTGCAGTGTGCATGGTCTTGCTGATTGCGGCGGGATTGTTGATGCGCGGGCTGTATCTGGCGCAGACCGTTGATCCGGGGTTTGAGATGAGTGGAATCACGCAAGCGGTATTCGATTTGCCGTCGCAAGGCTACAACCGGGAGCGTGCGCAGGCCTTTCAGCGGGAATTGCTAGCGCGCGTGGCGGCATTGCCCGGTGTAGATGCCGTGGAGCAAGCCCACGTGACCCCGCTTAGCCATCAGTTTCTGGGAACGGGATTTACGCTGGAGGGCGAGACGGAGAACCGGCAGTTCGAGTTCAATGTGGTTTCGGCCGGTTATTTTGCGATGCTGGGAATGCCGATCGTGCGGGGGCGGACGTTTACGGCATCGGAAACGCGGTCGAACGCGCAAGTATTGGTGGTAACAGAGTCCACGGCGCGAAAGCTGTGGCCCGGACAGGATGCGATTGGAAAGACGCTGCGAGGATGGGAGAAGAAGGTGTATCAGGTCGTGGGAGTGGTGCGGGATTCACAGGCCTCGCACTTGGGACAGAGCGACGGGCTCTTCTTTTACGTGCCAGCGGGACCGGAAGAGCAAGACCGGTTGCAATTGCTGGCGCACAGCAAGGGCGGTGACGCGGCGACTACAAACGGGATTCGTGAGGCGGCACGGGCGCTGGATCCGGATTTGATCGTGGATGTCACGAGATTGGAAGACAATCTGGAATTGTGGCGAACGCCGTCGCGGATTGTGGCGGCGCTTTCGGGTGTGGTGGGAACGCTGGCGCTGCTGCTCGCGTCCATCGGTGTCTACGGCGTAGTCTCGTACAGTGTAAGTCGGCGCATTCACGAGATCGGCATTCGCATGACCCTGGGCGCAAGTGGGAAGGATGTGATCAGACTTGTGCTGAGGCAAGCTTTGCGACCTGTGGTGATTGGGGCGCTTGTCGGCGTTGCGGGTTGTGCAGCGGTGTCTCAGGTGCTTTCCAACGTGCTCTACGGCATAGGTTCTCACGACCCGATAGCCTTCGTCGGCGTGCCTTTGTTCTTGCTCGGTATTTCTCTCCTGGCGAGTTACCTGCCGGCGCGGCGGGCAGCCAGAGTCGACCCCGCCATTGCCCTTCGCTACGAATAACAGTCCTCGGGCAGTACTTTCAGCAGCGCAAAGAATTTTCCAACATAATGTGAAGGTGCGCGAATCCGTTCCTTGACGCGCCGCAGACGCTCCGGTAGCGTAAACTGATTGTGTCATCGGAGGGGCTGCCGTTTTCGAAGACGGGCGGCCTGGCGGACGTGGTGGAGGCGCTGCCAAAGGCGCTGGTGGCGCAGGGCCACGACGTAGCGGTGGTGTTGCCGAGGTACCGCGGGACGAAGGCGACGGCGGTGGTGATGCCGAGCTTGACGATTCCGATGGGCGGGACGCGGCTGCGTTTTCCGGCGATAGCGGACGGGACAAAGCTGACCGGGGTGCGGTACTACTTTGTGGAAGATGCGGAGTATTTCGATCGCGAGGGATTGTACGGCGGGAGCAGCGGGGATTATCCGGACAATCCGGATCGGTATGCGGAGTTTTGCCGCGCGGCGATCGAGTTGGCAAAGCACGTTTGGCCGGCGGATGTGATTCATTGCCATGACTGGCAAACAGCGCTCGTGCCGGTGCTGCTGCGGACTTTGTATGGCGATGATCCGCTGGTGAAAGATGTTCCGGTGGTTTTCTCGATTCACAACATGGGATATCACGGGCTGTTCACAAAGGATGTGCTGGAGCGGGTGGGACTTCCGCAGAGCGTTTTTAAACTGGATGGCATGGAGTTTTTCGGGAAGGTGAATTTTCTGAAGGGTGGGCTGGTGTATGCGGATTATTTGACGACGGTCAGCCGGAAATATGCGGAAGAGATTCAGACGCCGGAATATGGGCACGGGCTAGATGGCGTGGTGCGCGCGCGCGCGGACCGCTTGGTGGGAATTTTGAACGGCGTGGATTATACGGCGTGGAATCCGGAGAAGGACAGGCTGATCGCGGTGCCATATTTGGCGAAGGATTTGAGCGGGAAGCGAGTGTGCAAGCAGGAGCTGCTGGACGTATTTGGATTGTCGCGGGAGCACCTGGACCGGCCGGTGATTGGGATCGTGTCGCGGTTCGCGGACCAAAAGGGATTCGATTTGATCGCGGAGAAAGCGCACGAGTTGATGAGCGAGGACCTGGTGCTGGTGGTGCTGGGAACGGGGGAGCGCAAGTACGAGGATTTGTTCCGGGCGCTGGCGGCAGCGTATCCGGGGCGCGTGGGAGTGAAGATCGCTTACGACAACGCGCTGGCGCACAAAGTGGAGGCCGGGGCGGATATGTTCCTGATGCCTTCGCGGTACGAACCTTCGGGGTTGAATCAGATGTACAGCTTGAAGTATGGTACGGTGCCGATCGTGAGAGCGACCGGGGGGCTGGACGACAGCATCGAGCCGTTCGACGTAGAGCATGGGAGCGGGACGGGATTCAAGTTCAAGGAGTATACCGGCGAGGCGCTGTTGTTCGCGGTGCGGCAGGCGCTGCATCATTACATGGATGAACGGATCTGGAGGCGCATCCAATTGAACGGGATGGCCAAGGATTTTTCGTGGAAGACGCCGGGGGCGGAGTATGCGAAGCTGTATGAGACGGCGCGAGCGGGTCGAGGATTGTCCCCACTCGCGGCGAGTTCAGGAAAGGCCGTTGTGGGCCCGGGACAAACGGGCCGCGCGGCGGGGCAGGGCCCGCAGGCTGCGGAGAAAGCTCCCCAAGGTTCTGGGCAAGACGCAGGAAACCAAAAGCCTGTTGAAACATCTAATTGAGGGCAACAAGGAGACAGCCGGCGGCCAGATTGGCAAGCCGCTGAGGACAAAGACCATGGCAGACAATACAATTCAGTCAGCGACGGATGGAAATTTCGAAGCTGAAGTGCTAACGGCGAGCAACGCACAACCTGTGATGGTGGATTTCTGGGCGGAATGGTGCCGCCCATGCCACATGCTGGCGCCGACGGTGGCGGAGATTGCGCACGACTACGCTGGGAAGCTGAAAGTGATGAAGTTGAACGTGGATGAGGCGATGAATTCGGCGGGGCGCTATCGCGTTCAGGGAATCCCGACGCTGCTGTTGTTCAAGAACGGGCAGGTGGTGGAGCAGATCGTGGGAGCGGTGCCGAAGGATCAGATCACCAAGGCGCTGGACCGGCACGTCGGATAAGTTGGATATTGAAGATTGCGGAGGCGCGTCGCTCGGCAGAGGGCGACGCGACTTTTTTTTGCGCGCGGCCTTTGTGAGATGCAGCGATGAATAAACTTAGGGAAGCGGTTGTGCGCTGTGCCTGGGCCACGAGTGAACTGAATATCCCTTACCACGACGAGGAGTGGGGTGTGCCCGTGCACGACGAGCGCACGTGGTTTGAGTTTTTGACACTGGAAGGGGCGCAGGCGGGTCTGAGTTGGGAAACGGTTTTAAAAAAACGCGCGCGATATCGCGAAGTGTTTGACGGATTCGACCCGGAGAAAGTGGCGCGTTACGATAAAAAGAAAGTCCGCGAATTGCTCCGCGACGCGGGAATCATCCGCAACCGGCTGAAAATCGACGCGACTATCGGCAACGCTTGCGCCTTCCTCGAAATCCAGAAAGAGTTCGGCACATTTGACGCTTACATTTGGCGCTTCGTTGGCGGCAAGCCCAAACAAAATGCCTGGAAAACCCACAAACGCCTCCCCGCAAGAACACCCGAATCGGACACCCTCAGCAGGGACCTTCAGAAGCGCGGATTTCGTTTCGTTGGATCGACCATCTGCTACGCTTTCATGCAAGCCACGGGGCTGGTCAACGACCACCTGGTGAGCTGTTTTCGGTATCTAGATTTGTCGAAATAAGCGTGAGAGCAGGGCTTGCTTGCGTTGGGGGCGGGGCGAGCTTACGATAAGAACCTGCCGTTTCTTGGTGCTTTCCAAAGTAGTAGAGATGATGTGACGCGACGTAGCGGAAGTGTGGTTGGGGAGCAGGAATGGACAGGCAGGAATGCCTGTCCTACTTTAGGGAGAAAGCCTGGATGAAATCGGTGGTGGTGGTGGGGGCGCAGTGGGGCGATGAGGGCAAAGGCAAGGTGGTGGACTACCTTGCCGGATCGTTTGACTACATCGCGCGCGTTGCGGGGGGCCACAACGCGGGGCACACGGTCATCATCGGGAAAGACCGCTATGTGCTGCAGTTGATTCCGTGCGGGATTCTTCGGCCGAAGCAGCAGGCGGTGATTGGAACTGGCACGGTGGTGGACCCGGCGGCGCTGGTGGCGGAGATTGCGACCCTTTCCAAGGCTGGCATAGACGTGAATGGGCGCTTGCACGTCAGCAATCGCGCGCACCTGATTTTTCCTTATCACCGGGAACTCGACAAAGCAGCGGAAGGCGCGCGGGGCGCGAACAAAATTGGCACGACTTCGCGGGGGATCGGGCCGGCCTACGAGGACAAAATGGCGCGGCGCGGGCTGCGCATGTGCGACCTGCTGGAGCCGGAGTTGTTTCGAAAGAAGGCGGCGCACGTGGTCGCGGAGAAGAACCGGCTGGCGAAGGGCGCGTACGGCGCGGACATCGACTTTTCGCATGAAGTGGAAGAAACCCTGAAGCTCGGCGAACAGATTCGCGAATACATTTGCGATACGGCGGAACTGTTGAACCGCGCGATGGACGAGGGGAAATCCGTGCTGTTCGAAGGGGCGCAGGGGACGATGTTGGACATCGACCATGGGACATATCCGTATGTAACGTCTTCCAGCGCGACTTCCGGCGGGGCGGCGACGGGCGTGGGCGTGCCGCCGACGAAAATCAAACACGTGCTGGGAATTTCGAAAGCGTATACGACGAGAGTGGGCGGCGGACCGTTTCCGACGGAGATGCCTGATCTGGAGGCCAAAGAAGTGCGCGAGCGCGGAAAAGAATTTGGCGCGGTGACGGGGCGTCCGCGGCGCTGCGGCTGGCTGGATTTGCAGGTGCTGCGGTACGCGAAGATGATCAATGGGATCGATTCGCTGGTGATCACCAAGCTGGATGTTTTTGATACGCAGCGGGAAATTCAGGTGTGCGTGGGGTACAAGTACAAGGGCACGCCGCTGAAGGAAATGCCGGCGCTGGCGGAAGAGTACGAGCACGTTACCCCGGAATACAAGACACTGCCGGGTTGGAATGAAACTACGTACGGCGTGAAAGACGGCGCGAAGCTCCCGAAAGCGGCGATCGACTATCTGCGGTTTATTTCCGATTTTCTGCAGGTGGAGATTGGGATGATTTCGACCGGGCCGGAACGGGATGCGACGATTGTGCCGGCGGGGACGCTGCTGGCGCGGTGGTTGTGAAGAGAGTTTAGACGCAGAGACACAGAGAACGCAGAGAGAAGAGCGCAAGCGAAGAAAAGCAAAGGGAAAAAAAGAAAAGACGCCGGGCTGAAGCCTGCCGCTACGAAACCTCACTCATGCTCAGCTACGAGCACGCACGGAACAAAGTCATCGAAGAAGTTGGAAAGAGGAGAGGACCGCGCGCGACGGCTGGCGTAAGCGTGTGGGATGCACTGGGATTAGTGCTGACGCAAGAGGTGAAGACGGATCGTGAGTATCCGCCGTTTGACCGGTCGACGCGCGATGGATACGCGGTTCGTTCGAGCGATGCCGCGCCCGGGGCACAACTGAAGTGCGTGGGAGAAATTAAGGCTGGCGACACGGTTAGAGAGGCACTCACGGGGGGGACCTGCTTGCAAATCATGACGGGCGCGGCGGTTCCAGCGGGGGCGGAAGCGGTAGTGATGATTGAACAGACCAGCCGCGAGGGCGACCTCGTGCGGTTCGAGCGAGCGGCGCAGCGCGGGCAGAACATCGTGCCGAGGGGGAGCGAGGCGGCGGCCGGTCAAACCATTTTGACGCCGGGCATGCGGCTTGGGTACGCGGAATTGGCGCTCGCGGCGCAAGTTGGCGCAGTGAACTTGCAATGCGCGAAGCGGCCGCGCGTGGCGATTCTTTCCACCGGCGACGAAGTGGTCTTGATCGACGAAACCCCAGGGGAGTTTCAGATTCGAAATAGCAATAGCGTTTCGCTGGCGGCGCAGGTTCGCATGGCGGGCGGCGAGCCGGCTGTCCTTGGGAACGCCGCGGACCGAATCGAGGATTTGGGAGAGAAAATCGAGCGCGGGTTGAAAGAGGATGTGCTGGTGCTTTCGGGCGGCGTTTCGATGGGAAAGTATGACCTGGTGGAAAGTGCGCTCAAAGCGATGGGAGCGGAATTCTTTTTCGATGCGGTGGCGATCCGGCCGGGGAAACCGGCAGTGTTCGGAATGTGTAAAGGGAAGCCGGTGTTCGGATTGCCGGGGAATCCGGTTTCTACGATGGTGACGTTCGAATTGTTTGTAGCACCGGCGATTGATTTGTTGAGTGGAGCGGAGGCGCGTGCATTGCCTTTGCTGGGGGCTCGGTTGGCGGAAGCAGTGAAGGAAAAGACCGGGCTGACGCATTTCTTGCCGGCGCGGGTGGAGTGGTGCGGGGCGGTGGCGGAAGTGAAGGCATTGAAGTGGCAAGGCTCGGGAGATATCGCGGCGCTGTCGAAGGCGAATTGTTTTCTGGTGGTGCCGTCGGACCGCGAAAAAATCGAGATCGGCGAGGGCGTTTCCGTGCTACTGAGGAAGGACATAGTTTAGGCGCGCAGGGATGGCGAAGCTGTCGCATTACGGAGAGAAAGGGGAAGTGCGGATGGTGGACGTGTCGGAAAAAGCGGTGACGACACGAACGGCGGCGGCACGAGGCTTTGTGAAGATGAAGCCGCGGGTGGTGCAGGCGGTCCGGCGGCTGAAAAACCCGAAAGGGAATCCGCTGGAAGTGGCGCGGATCGCGGGAATAGCGGCGGCGAAGAAGACCGCGGAATGGATACCTCTTTGTCATCCGCTGCCGCTGACGCACATTGATGTGACCGCGCGGCTGTGCCAAAATGGCGTGGAAGTACACTCTACAGTGACAACCGCCGCGCAGACGGGCGTGGAAATGGAAGCCCTGGTCGCTGTTAGCGCCGCGGCCCTCACAGTCTACGACATGTGCAAAGCCCTCGATAAAGGTATGGAAATCACGGACATCATGCTCACCGAGAAGACCGGGGGGAAGAGCGGGGATTTCCATCGAAGTTCGCGCAGAAAGCCGGGCCCTTCGCCGCTGGCGCGGCTCAGGGTAAAGAAGAGCGGGGACTTCCATCGGCGGAAGGTCGCGCCGAGGCGGGAGCGATGACCACGGCGTCTCACAAAACAGTGAAGCTGCTGCTGGCCGAGGATAACCCGCTGGTGCGCGACTTGATCGTGAAGGGGCTTGAAGGGTCTTGCGAGGTGGAGTGTTCCACGGACGGCGCGGACGCGCTGCTGAAGGTGGTTGACGCACCGCCGGACGTGATTCTCTGCGATTACAAAATGCCAGGACTGGACGGCAGGCAACTGTTTGAAAAACTGCGCGCGCGCGAGTCGACGCGGCACATTCCGTTTTTGTTCATGGCCAGCCGGCCGGACATCGAGGAGCGCCTGAGGCCGCTGGTGGATGGCGTCGAGGATTTCATTACCAAGCCATTTCTGATCAAGGATTTGGTGCGCATCACGAAGAAAGTCGTGGACCGCCTGCACCTTGAAAAACTGCAGAAGAAAGCTTCGCGGCCGGGCGTTATTCAGGGGCGGCTGGAAGAGATGAGCATGATCGACCTGATGCAATCGCTGGAGATGGGGCAGAAGTCGTGCCGGTTGATGGTTCGGCAGGGTGGCGCGCAGTGTGAACTGTTTTTTGCTGGCGGGCAGTGCCGGGACGCGAAGATTGGTTCGGTGGAAGGGGATGACGCCGTTTACAAAGTGGTGTTGTGGACGGCGGGAGAATTTGAAATCGATTTCAACGCCGCGAATGCCCCGACAAAAACGACCACGACGCGCAACACCACCGGGCTGTTGATGGAAGCGATGCGGCTGATGGATGAGGCCAATCGCGATACGGTCGGGACGCCGTGAGTGGCTCGAAGAAACCCTCCTGATGCGCGTAGCGGTCCTAACCATTAGCGACTCGGTGACGAAGGGCGAGCGTGAGGATTTGTCTGGCCCGGCGGTGGTCGCGTTTTGCCGCGGGCTGGGCTGGGAAATCACCTCGACGCTGCACGTCTCGGATGATCCCGCCAATATCCGCGAGCAATTGCGCGCGGTGGCCGATTCCGGACGCGTCGACGTTCTCTTGACCACGGGCGGAACGGGGATTGGGCCGCGGGACAACACGCCGGAAGCGACTCAGGCAGTGGCTGACCGGATCGTGCCCGGACTTTCCGAAGAGATGCGGCGGAAGGGCCTGGAGAAAACGCCAACGGCAGTGCTGTCGCGCGGAACGGCTGCGGTGCGAACCAAGACGCTCATCGTTAACCTTCCGGGAAGTCCCAAAGGCGCAGTCGAATCATTGGAAGCGGTGGCGCACCTGCTGCCGCACGCGGTGAAAGTGCTGCACGGAGCGCGGCACGATTGATTTGCGTCGTTTCTGAATGTCCTCTCATGGTGACCAGTCCTGCGCACCGTGAAGAATGCGAAGGATTTCCACCGCCTCCCCCTCGGAAGCGATAGACGGCAAGATACGGCAAGCCACCGAGTATTAGTTCGCGGGTGCCTGACTTTCGGCCGGTCCGCCCCAACTCGGGGAACTCCGCTAGTGCGCTCACGCGTTTGTAAATGGACAATGCTACACGGCGGGCAGTGGTGCTGCCGTTGTGCTCCTCGATGCAATCGCAGATATGAGTGAGGTCACTGGCTGCGGGCTCCGTCCAGCGGAGACGCATCAGCCGGGATACCGGCCGTCAATCAGCTTTCTGACATCCTCATGGTCGATGAGTTCGCCACGGTCGGCGGCGGCAAGGCCTTTTTCCACTTCCTGGAGGTACCACTCATCGTAGTTGACGAGGCGCTCCACGGCTTCAACCACCAGCGACTCGCTGTCGCGGCCCTGTTCGGTGGCAAGGCGGGTTAGCTTTTCTTGCAGGTCCGCTTTAAGACGTACTTCCATGGCTCCAGCTTAGGGAAGGCAGAGAACCGTGTCAATAACCCGAACGATAGCAAAGCAGACAAGAAGCTACTTGCTTGAGGGCGTCAGGTCCATCCTGTGCTTGTCATGCCGGTTTCTCCGCCTCATTGTGCTTGCGAGGGAGCCTTGGGACTGCGCAGCGGGATGAGCGTGCGGAGCCGGGGCTCCCGCAAATACAGACCACCCTAGAGCAGCACGCCTAAATACGTCGGGAACAAGACATGGCTGAATAGTGGATCGCCGACGCGCAAGTGCGTGGCAATGGCGCCACCAAGATAACCAGTCAGCAGGATCGCGCCAAGAACGGAGGTGATCGGGATGACATAGAGGGCGGTGGACACCAATAAGATCGTCCCGAGAACCGGCGCAAGGCTGAGGGGCCAACCCAGGCGAGCGGATGTCTCCACCACAGGTGGAGGAGCCGGCTTTACGAATTTAAAGGCCACGTCAAGAGCGAGAAACGCGATAACCAACGCGCTCAGGATGCGTCCGGCCCAGAGGCTTTTCTTCGAGACGGGAGCCGTTTGCGTGTCTGATGGCATGAATTTTCCTCCGTATTGTGTTCGAACCAAAAATCAATAGATGGTTGTAACCGCTTCCCCTTAAACAGGAAAGTCGTCCGCCGCGGCGGACTGGCCCTCACCCGCCGGCAATGGCCCCGATAATGAGAAGTGGCTCTTTCCCCGAGGCGATGGCGTCGGGCAGCGGCGTATCCGGCGGCTCGAGGGAATAATCTTCCTCGCAAGCGAAAAAGCGCAGGAACGGACGACGCTCCTGCGTGACGTGATCGCGGATGGTGCCGCGCAGCATAGGATATTGCGCCTCGAGAGCGTCGAGCACAGAGCGTTGCGTAACAGGGCCCTTGATGTCCAGTTGGACCTCGGCGCTCACACGCGCCAGCGTTCGCAGATGCCCAGGAAGCACGACGCGGATCATGCCAGCGTCTGGACCTCGACAGAAAGCACGGCCGGAAGGTGTTGCACTATCGGGGTCCAATTGTCTCCCGCGTCGGCGGAAGCGTACACTTGCCCGCCGGTTGTGCCGAAATAGACGCCGCACTTATCGAGCGAATCGACGCACATCGCATCGCGCAGGACGTTTAAGTAACAGTCTTTTTGTGGCAAGCCCTTGGTTAGGGCCTCCCACTCGTTTCCGCCAGTCTTGCTGCGGTATACGCGCAGCTTGCCGTCGGGAGGGAAGTGCTCGCCGTCGCTTTTGATAGGCACGACGTAGATGGTCTCCGGCTCGTGGGCGTGAACGTCGATGACGAAGCCGAAGTCGGTCGGCAAGTTGCCGCTAACTTCTTTCCAGGAGTCGCCGGCGTTGTCGCTGCGCATGACGTCCCAGTGCTTTTGCATGAAGAGAACACTGGGGCGCGAGCGGTGCATGGCCACGTGGTGAACGCAATGGCCGACTTCGGCATTGGGGTCAGGAATGTATTGGGAATGGAGTCCTTTGTTGATGGGCCGCCAGGTCTTTCCGGCATCGTCAGTGCGGAACGCGCCTGCGGCCGAGATGGCGATATATATCCGGCCCGGATCCTTCGGATCGAGAATGATGGTGTGCAGGCACATCCCACCCGCGCCGGGCTGCCAACGAGGCCCAGTGCCGTGGCCGCGCAGTCCGGAGAGTTCCTTCCAGTTCTTCCCGCCGTCGTTCGAGCGGAACAAGCCGGCGTCTTCTACTCCGGCATAGACGGTGTCCTGGTCGGTGGGCGACGGCTCAAGATGCCAGACGCGCTTGAATTCCCACGGATGCTGCGTGCCGTCGTACCACATATGAGTGGTGAGAGGTTTCCCGGTTTCCGCGGAGGTGTCATACACGAACTTGTTGCTCTCGCCTTTGGGTGCGCCTCCGGGGGCGGTTTGTTCGCCCGGCGGCGTTCCTGGCTGCGTCCAAGTCTTGCCGCCGTCGTCAGAGCGCTGGATGATCTGGCCGAACCAGCCGCTGCACTGCGAAGCAAAGATACGATTCGGGTTGGCGGGCGAGCCCTTGAGGTGGTACATCTCCCAGCCGGCAAAATGAGGGCCGCTAACGTCCCAATTTTGGCGCTTGCCGTCCGACGTCAGGATGAACGCGCCCTTTCGTGTGCCAACCAACACTCTCACCTGGCTCATGCCTGATTCCCCCCTGAATAATACGTATATACTTCTCAAAACTATCGAAGCTCTTAGTCCAAATCCGTCGATCACGGCAAATGGGCCGCCTCTTGAGAGCGGCAGGTCATTCTGAACGCAGTGCCTCGATAACATTGATGCGCGCAGCGCGTGCCGCAGGCCATGCCGACGCAGCGACCGCGGCGGCCAGCAGCACCAGCACCGAGCCGACGATCGGCAAAGCGCTGGGCATGCGCACATCCTCGAAATAGCTGCCCGCCAAACGCGCCAGAGCATACCCGCACACCGCGCCAGCGACAACGCCAAGGAGGGCCATCGCGGCGCCTTCGGCAATAACACCGGCCAGGAGATTCCGCGGCTGGGAACCAATGGCCAGCCGGATGCCGAACTCGCGCGTGCGGGCGCTGACGGAGAAGGCCAGAACGCCAGCGACGCCGACCAAGGCAATGGCCAGAGCGACGGCCGCAAAGACGCCGAACACAACGGTGTTGAGACGATCCGGAGTGAGAACTTCAGCGCGCACGTCTTCGAGCGTAGCCGCGCGCTCAACGGGTTGGTCGACCGACATTCCGCGGATGATCTGAGTGACCGGCGTGACGAGAGAATAAGGATCTGCGCTAGCGTGGATGAAGAGGCGGCCGCCAAACATGGGACCCTCTTCAAAGGGATTATAGACGGTGAGGCTAGGGCCAGGAACGACATGTTCGTCGTCAATATCGGCAGTGACGCCGATGATGCGGTGCGGCGCGGTGCTAATGGGGACGAATTTCATCACAGGATCCGTCCAATAGACATGTCGATTGAGAGGATCCTGATTGGGGAACATTCGTTGAGCGAGAGTTTGACTGACGATAACGACCGGATCTTTGCTTTGGCCGTCGAGCTGATTGAAATCGCGGCCGGCGATGATGGGAACGCCGAGCGCGGCAAAAAAGCCGGGAGAGATGGTGCGCAACTGGGCGCGAGGATCTTCTTCGCCGGGGGCACGAACATGGCCGTCCGCAGAGAACTGAAAGCCGGGGCCAAAGTTGCCGGCATCCCGCCAGGGAACGACAAGGCCAAAAGCGGTCTTGTTCACACCGGGCAACGCCTCAATGCGGCGAATCGATTCCTTGTAGAAGTCGACGACTTGTTCAGGAGTCTTGCCGTAGGAAACGGCGGGGACATTGATGGCAAGCACGTGGCGGGTGTCGAGGCCGGTGTGTGCCGCCTGTATCGCTAGAAGCGTCTTGAGCAGCACGCTGGCGCCGACGAGGAGTATGAAAGAGGCGGCGATTTGCGTGACGGCAAAGATGCGGAGGCGGCGATTCGTGCCGCCGGTGATGCGCACACTTCCGCTTGACAGACCCAAACCATGGGATGACTCGGCCGACGGCAGGCGCGGGACAAACGCCAAGAGCACAGCCGCGACCACGGCCAGCGCCGCCCCCACCCACAACATACTGGAGTCAACCGTCAAATCCAGCGCCCGGACGGAGAAGCGCGAGGCGTAGCGAGCAAGCACGGCGAGGAGCGGCCGTGCAGTGATTACGCCGAGAGCGGCCCCAGCAACGCAAAGAATGAGACTCTCCGCCAGCAAAGTGCGGCGAAGGGCGCCAGTGCCCGCGCCCAGAGCCGCGCGGATGGCGAGCTCGCCCTCACGGCGGACGGTGCGTGCCAGGATAAGATTGGCGACGTTGGAGCAAGCAATGATAAACACGAGGCCCGAGGCGGCGAGGAGAACAAGGAGAACGGTTCGAGCGCCGGAAGTGATTTGCTCGCGGAGGAGTTTGGCGTCGATTTGGAAGCGTGCCTGGGGCGAATAGGCGTCGGGATGATCCTTGAGCATCGGCGCGTAGACGGTGCGAAGTTCGGCGCGGGCTTGATCCAGTGTTACGCCGGGAGCGAGGCGGCCGAAGAGTTCCGTCATGCGATGGACGCGCCCGTTCTGCATGGTCGCGGACAGGTGATGCGGGCTGGTGACAATGTTGGCGATGATTTCGGTATCGGCGGGATAGGGGATAGAGGGCTCGAGGACGCCAATGATAGTGGCGGATCTATCGCCGAAGCCGCCGCCGAGGCGAACGGTCTTGTCGAGGACGGAAGGATCGCTCTTGAAAGCGCTCGACCAGAAACGATAGGTCAAGACGACGACGCCAGCGGCTTTAGGACCGTCGTCTTGCGGGCCGATGAGACGGCCGAGGACGGGATGGAGGCCCACGACGTCAAAATAGGAGCCGTCAACGACGCCGGCGCGAACTTCCCGGGGCTCGCCGAGGCCGATCATGGTGAAGCCGACGGTGGAGAACTCGCCGAAGGAGGTGAGCGTTTTGACGCCCGCGCGCAGGTCTTGAATTTCCGGCACGGAGAATGGGACTTCCCCGGGACTGATACCAGGCGCGCTTTGTTGGATATAAATGAGGCGGTTCTCGTCACGGTTGACGAGCGGCCTTAGCAGCACCCCGCGCACCAGACTGAAGATAGCGGCGTTGGCGCCGATGCCCAGCGCCAGCGTGAGCACCACGGTTATCGCCAGCCCTTTGGTGCGCGCCAGCGAGCGCAGCGCGAATTTCAGATCACGGAGAAAAGTCATGGCAGCCTCCCTCACCCGGAACCGCTTAGCCGATATGGCTTCCGTCGATTATGCACGGTGAATAGTCTTCACGGAAGCAGAACCCCTGGATGACGGAAAACAGTCTGCCCAACTTACTTGCCAAATGCAAGTGAAAATCTGTTAAAGTGAAAGCGTGCCGAAAAAGAAGGCCACTCCGAAGTGGCGGTCGGCGTGTCCGCTGAATGCCTCGGTAGAGATCCTCGGCGATCGCTGGTCGTTACTCATTATCCGCGACATGATGCTGCGGGGATTCCGGAGCTACAAGCAATTCCTGGAGTCCTATGAGGGAATTGCCACGAACATATTGGCGGATCGCCTGAGGAAGCTGATCACCCACGGAATCATTACCACCGAGCGAGACTCCTCCGATGGGCGAAAGACGATCTACTCGCTCACTGCCAAAGGAAAAGATCTTGCGCCGGTGCTCACGGAAATGGTGCTGTGGGCAGCCGCGCACGAAGACACGGACAATCCAGCGCTTGTGCTCCGAATACAAAAGGACAAGCAGCAATTCCTGGCTGAAGTGCGCCAACGCTTGGGTTAAAAAAACTTTCAAGTTTGCGCTCGAAGCTCTTGCTGGGGAAAATACGGTGGCTAGGAATGCTGAGTCTTGGCATCCGGGATGTAAACAGTGCGACAGATACTCGGGCAAGCGTGAAACCGGCGGAGTGGGGGCCACGTCCTTCCAATAGGCGCCAATGGGTGAGAATTCGGAGGCGACTAGCGATGCGACGAATTGTGGCAGCAATTTTGTTGACCGCTTGGGCAGGCATGGCGCAGGAAGCAGCAGCGCAAGCTCCGCAGCCTGACGTACCACTCCCACAGCAGGACGCAAGCACAACTCTGAAACCAACCATCACGGTTCCGGCAGGGACCAAAGTGGCGTTGGCGCTGACAAGCCCGATTTGGGCAAAAACGGCCAAGGTCGGCGACAGCGTCCATGCGGCGACGGCTTTTCCCGTGGCCGTAGGAAACTACATGGCGATTCCGCCGGGCACCTACGTGGAAGGCAGGATTGACGCCTTGACGCGGCCGCGCTGGTTATCGGCCCACGCCGAGTTTCAAATGCACTTCACGAAGTTGATTTTTGCGAGCGGCTACACGGTGGAGCTTCCCGACGTCATCGAAAACGGCGGAGCCACTGGGAGTCAAGCAGGGTCCGGCAACGCCACGGCGTTCCAACCGGCCGGGAACACGCTCGCAAGCGCGAGCGCGGCCGCCGATATTGAAGCCGCGGTTGCCAGAGTTTACGTGGATGTGACCTCGAGGAGCGACATCCTGCTGGACAACGGCGCGCCAATCGAAATGCTGCTGCAGGGCCCTCTGTCGTTGGACCCCGGCTCCGTCGCCGCGGCGGTGAGCCGATCCAAGCCGCTGAAAATCGGCCCGTCTAAGTCCTCGACGCGGTGCGCGCCGACTCCGGGCACGCCCGGAACGCCAGACACGGTTATACCTGGCACGCCCGGGACACCGGGTACACCGGACATAATAATTCCGGGCGCACCGGGAATGCCAAGCACCGTGATTCCAGGGACTCCCGCTACGCCAGGCACGCCACCAACGGTGATCCCTGGCACGCCGGGGTTTGCCGGCACGGTCTGCCCTGGGCCGCCCATCGTGACACCGGCCCCAACTGGAAAAGACCTGCACACGAAAACGATCGCGCTGACGGGTCCCGTGCAGGTCGGAGGAGTGTCGCTGGCTGCCGGGATATACCAGATTCGTTGGTCGGGACTCGGTCCTGCCGCGCAGGTGGAAATCGCGCAAAACAAGAAACAGCTCGTGCAGACACAGAGGCGGATTGTCATTCTTGGAAAAGCACCGCTTGCCAACGAAGTAACGCCGCGCACGAATGCCGACGGATCCCTTGCGCTGAGATCGCTACAGTTTGCGGGCGAGACGTTCGCGCTGTTCTTCGATTAGAGGCCTTGGAACGGATTTCGCCGAAACAGACTGAAGCGCAGAGGTGTGTCCGCGCTGATTGTGTGCTCGACTGCCGTGGCAAAAGGAAGGAAAAAAATCATGCGAATACTTGTGATCGTGGTGCTACTTACCGCTACAGCGTGCGTTGCACAGGAACCGGCGCAAGAGGTCCCGCAGGCCGCGCCTCCTATTCGGAGTCAAATTCCGCCCGAGCCGGAGAAACACACGCTCACGATTCCCGCGGGCACTCGTGTGCCATTGACACTCACAAGTCCCATGCGCGCAAGAGCGATGCGCAAGGGAGATTCCGTCCGCGCGGTCACGGCTTTTCCCGTTACGGCCGGGCAACAAGTGGCGATTCCCGCGGGCATCTACGTGGAGGGCATGATCGATAAAATCATCAAACGAGGGCCAACCGGCAGCACTGGACTGGAGATGCATTTTACGCGCATCGTTTTCCCGAATGGCTACAACGTGGCGCTGGAAAACGCGACCGCCGTGGCTAAAGCCGGCAGCCCCGGCGCGAACATCCCGGAGTCTTCAGCATCCGGGAGCAGCAGCGCGGCCGGATATGCGGAGGGCTTCCAGCAACCGCCACCGCCCACGCCCCCGCCGCTGCCAAAAGTTGGGCCAAGCATCGGGGCTGTGGTGGGAATCGGTGTAGCGGTCACCGCGGCCACGACGGTTGGGCTGATTCTCCTAGGGCGACATCGTGCAGGCGACATTGTCTTTGACTCCGGCTATCAGTTTGAAATGGTGCTCGAGACTTCACTCGTGCTGGATGCCGACCGTGTCGCCGATGCCATGGCTGGTTCCAGCGCACAGTAATAGCACAAGTGGCGCGGCAGGGACTCACGCGAGTCATCTGCGCCTCCCGATCGTGTGACGCAACTCGCCGCAGTTTAGAGAGTCTGCTCCAGGATTACGGGGTTGCGAGCGACCTCGCCGGCGTGGGACGGGGCGAGCGACATTTTATAGTGGAGGCGAATGATGGTAAGGCCGAGGAAGGAGATGGTGTGCTCGGTGCGGAGCACCCCTTCGTCGTCCACGTAGACGTGGAAGAGTTCGTGGAGCGTCTTGACGTATCGGACGCGACGGTGCTCTGCGCCGGAACGAACGATGCGATAGAAGCCGGAGCGTCCCCATGCGGAGCCGGAAGAGTCCAGACCAAACGAGCCGTCGGGATGAGCGACGGGGGAAAGGTAGACGTTCGCGCTGCCATCGCAGGGAAAAGTGACCTTGACGCAAGGGTCCGGCTCGCCAGGGACCTGAACCGTGGAATAGAGTCCCGCGTAAATAACGTGGCCGGATGATTTCAAGCGGCGAAGCCAGCCGGTGTAAACGATGCGGCCCGAGGCCGGCTCGATGAGCTGAACGACTTCGCTGCTCATGCCTTTGGCCACTTCCAGGGAAGAAATAGGGAAGTTGAGCTGGTCCATGCGCCGGCTGATGAATTCAACCAGAAGCCAGAGAAAAAAGCGGCCGAGGAGAGCGACCTCGGTCCAGACCTCGAGGCGATACGCGGCCGCATGTTCATAGAAATGACGAATGGCTGGATGAATGGCGTCCGGATCGAAGCCCGGTCCCCGAAGGGCGATGAAATCAGGAATCAAGCCGGCGGCGGGGGGAACGCGGATTTCCAGATTCTCGTCGCGCGCGATGCGCTCGTAGATTCCCGTGCCGATGCGACCGCGTTCGCCGAGCGGGCAGCCGAGCCAGGTGGCATCAGCATCGCGGATGCGTTTGCCGGTAACGCGGACCCAGATTTTAATACCGCTTTCGAGGAAGAAGGCGATCAAGTCGTAAAACACAGAGCGTTTACCAGCCGCGGGCGGGGCGTCGGCTTTCGCGTACGCAGTGGACGCATTTGGGATGGAAGGAGTAGGGTCCATGGCACCATCTTCTCATTGATAGAGAGCGGTAGCAGAGCTTCGATCGAGTTGTGCCCGCGGGATTAACCGCGCGAGGCAGCGTCATTTGAGATTCTTGGGTTGACCGATGGCGGATTCAAGTCAAGAATGTTTGCCTATGGCGCAAAAACTATCCGACAAGAAATTGGCTGTTCTGGGAACCGGGAAACTCGGCGGGATTTTGCTGCGAGCTTACCTGAAGCAGGAGCTTTTCTTGCCGAAGCGCGTTACCGCGACGGTGAAGCACGCGGAAAAGGCCTCGGTGATGGCGAAGGAACTCGGCGTGTCTGTAACGACCGAGAACGCTAAGGCGGCGCGCGGCGCGGACATCGTGCTCCTCGGAGTAAAGCCACAGGTCGTTGGCGATGTACTAAAGGAAATTGCTTCGGAGCTAAATGAGAAGACGCTGGTCATTTCCGTTGCCGCGTCCGTGCCAACAAGTTACATCGAGCAGCGTCTTGGGGAAAAAGTGCCCGTGGTACGTGCGATGCCCAATACGCCTTCGGCTGTCGGATGCGGAATGACCGGAATTTGCCGCGGCGCGCATGCAGGAGCGGAGCACCTCGAAATGGCCCGCGCCATGTTCGACGCTGTCGGGCGCACCGTGGTCGTTGACGAGAAAAATATGGACGCGGTGACTGGGTTGTCGGCGAGCGGCCCGGCATTTGCTTACATCATTCTCGAGTCGCTCGCGGAAGCCGGCGTGAAAGTGGGGCTCTCGCGCGACGTAGCGACGCTGCTTGCAGCGCAGACGATGAAAGGCGCGGCGAGCGTGGTTTTGGAAACCGGCGATCATCCCGCGCTACTGAAGGACGCCGTGACCACGCCCGCCGGCTGCACCATCGACGGAATTATGGAATTGGAAGAGGGCAAACTCCGCGTGACGCTCATCAAAGCCGTGGTGAAAGCCACCAGCCGCGCCGGAGAGCTGCTGTTCGAGAAGTGAGCCGGCCCAAGATTGACAACGGTGGTAGGATGCTCCGTGTGAGGAAGTGATGCAGAGCGCGTATATTCCCGTGTTGATTTACGCGGCGCTGGTGATCGCGTTTCCCGCGGTGACGCTCGTCCTGGCAAAGCTCATCCGCCCGGCCTCCACCTCCTTCGGAGCGAAGCTCAAGCCCTATGAGTGCGGGATCCCTCCGGAGAGCGATGCGCGCGGGCGCTATTCCGTCCGGTTTTACATCGTGGCTATGCTGTTTGTGATTTTTGACGTGGAGACGATGTTCCTCATTCCCTGGGCGATTCTGTACAAGGGATGGGTCGCGGCGCACCTGGGGCTGTTTGCCCTGGTTTCCATGATGGCGTTCCTCGGAATCCTGCTGGTCGGGTATCTGTGGCTTTACAAAAAGGGTGCTCTTGAGTGGGCATGAGCCTCACTTCCTTTCCTCTCCCTGCACCCGGCCCTCCCGTTCGCATCTCGTTCCGATTGACTCGCTTTGCTGCCTGTGTTAGAAACGCGGCGTCTGGATAATCGGCTGCTCTCCTTTTGCTGCTTGGAATTGACAAGCGATTAGCCGCAGCCTGTCGCACCCTGGGTCCATGGCTGACGAGCCCAAGGAACCTAAACCGCCTCAAGTCCCCACGGGCGACAAGCCCGCAAGCCCTACACCCGGCGTGTCCACGCCGCCTGCCAAACCCGCGGACGCCAGTGCGCCCTCCGCTCCGGCGAAACCGGCGGCTCCGGCAGCTCCCAAACCGCCCGTCGTGCTGCAGACGCCGCTCGCCAGCGAATTCGTCACGCGATTTCGCGCCAAGTTCGGTGCAGCGCTTCTGGACGCGATTGAAGACCGCAAGCAGGCCATCTTGACCGTGGAACGCGCCCGGCTGGTTGAAATTTCGCTGCACCTGCGCGACGAAGAAAAATTCGACATGCTGGCTGACTTGACGGCGGTGGACTGGCCGAAACGTGAAAAACGCTTCGACGTGGTCCTCGATCTGTACGCTTTCCCGAAGAACGAGCGCCTAAGGCTGAAAGTGCATGCTGCGGACGCGGAAGAAGTGCCCAGCGTAACGAGCGTATGGCCCACGGCGAATTGGCAGGAACGCGAAGTGTTTGACATGTTCGGAATTGTTTTTTCCGGTCACCCGAATTTGAAGCGCATTCTGTTGCCGGACGAATGGCAAGGCTACCCGCTGCGGAAAGACTACGACATTTTGCAACAGGATACGGCCTGGGTACGGGAAAATCTTGGAATTGAGAGCGGCCAGTGAGGCGATTTTGACAGAAAAGGGAAGACGACGCTGACCATCGATACCACAAACGATCACAAGACGCTGTTGGGCGCGGATGAGCTGGTCATCAATATGGGGCCGCAGCATCCGTCAACGCATGGCGTGTTGCGCGTCAAGCTGAAGCTCGATGGCGAGCGCGTGATCGGGTCGGAGTGCATCATCGGGTATCTGCACCGGGGCGTTGAGAAAATCGCGGAAAACCGCACCTACCAGCAATTTGCTCCCTATGTCGACCGCATGGACTACGTCGCCGCCGTCAGCAGCGGTTTGGGATATTGCGAGGCGGTGGAGAAATTGTTGCTGGCGGAAGCTCCACTCCGGGCGCGCGTGATTCGAACCATATTGACCGAGCTGCAGAGAATCGCCAGCCACCTTCTGTGGCTCG
>WNFF01003441.1_pt1 | contig 22036 bp, 19 predicted proteins | sample 5400441 | NCBI WGS metagenome assembly WNFF01 (sample SAMN13153345, study PRJNA577476) | soil metagenome | isolation source: 120 cm saprolite under Douglas fir tree site 2 hole 3 replicate 1 | place: USA:California | collected 2015-04-18
GCCATGGAAAAGCGCCTGACCGGCCGCATCGCGCCGGAACGCATACGCCTGTTGAAGACGCCGCGTCCGCCGGACGGAACCGTCGAACGCTTCCTCGCCATCGGCGATCCGACCGGGCTGACGGCCGACGCCATGGACGAACTGGGCATTGCGCCCGGCGCGATCGGCGCGTCGATGCTCAAGCCGACAATTCCAGGCTCCACCATGGTGGGGCCGGCGCTTACCGTGCGCAACGTGCTGCAGCGGGCCGACCCGCTCGCCGGCGCCCGCGCCGGCGTCAACCGCATGGGGGAGTTCGAGGCGCATAATCTCGCCAGCCCGGGCGACGTACTGGTGATCCAGGGCGTCGCCAACATCTCCAACATGGGTGGCATCTCGGCGCTGACCGGCAAGCGCCAGGGCGAAGCCGGCGCCGTCGTGATGGGCGGCATCCGCGATATCGCCCATTCACGCATGGTCGGCTTTCCGCTGTGGTCGAGCGAGGTCAGTCCGGTCACCGGCAAGTGGCGGATCGAAACCGTCGAGATCAACGGCTCGGTTCAGATCGGCGAGATGCGGGTTGAGCCCGGCGATCTCGTGGTCGCCGACGATAGCGGCGTCTGCTTTATTCCGCGCGACTACATTCTCGAAGTGCTGGAACTTGTGGAGAAAAAAGCGAAGGCCGAGGACATTCGTTGCAAGGCGATCGTCGGCGGTGTCGCGGTGCCGGAAATCTCGCGATCCACTTACGGGGAAAAGGAAGAATAGTGGCGAAATACGTCGTCGCGCCGGCACGCGATATCGCACCGGGGGAACGCAAGCTCGTCGAGGTACGGGGCCGCAAGCTTGTCATCTTTAATCTCACCGGAGAGTTCTTTGCCATGTCGGATCGTTGCCCTCACCAGGGCGGCCCGCTGTCGAAAGGCCATCTCACCGGCCTCGTGTCGTCGCCCGAGCCGGGCTCCTATTGCTATTCGCGCAAAGGCGAGGTGATCCGCTGTCCCTGGCATTCCTGGGAATATGACATCCGCACCGGCAAATCCTGGTGCGACCCGCGCCGGGTCCAGGTGCGCCGCTTCGAGGTGAGCGTAGAGGCGGGCGCCCGGTTGGTGGAAGGGCCCTATGTGGCAGAGACGTTTCCGGTGAGCATCGAGGATGAATATCTGGTGGTGACGATGTGAGATCGGGGGCGCGTAGCCCGGATGGAGCGTAAGCGTAATCCGGGGCCGACCTCGCCGTCTGGCGGGCTACGCGCTTGTCGCTACAGCTTCGCCAAAATCCCCGCAAATTTTTCCCGCACCTTGGCCACCAGTTCCGGGCTAGCGCGCGCCACAGGGGGAAAATCCTTGAGCCGTTCGAACGGGCGGCAGGCGTCGATCACGGCACGGGAGTTGGTCGAACTCGCCTTGTCGAGGAGCGGGTCGAGGGGCGTCGACCAGGCGCGCCGGAAGAACTCGATATCGGCGACGGGATCGCAGCGCGTGCATACCGCCCACATCACGTCGAAAATATCGGTCGGATCGACGTCCTCGTCGACCACGACGACGAAGCGGCCGAGATAGGAGCCTGACTGGCTCGATGCCGCCAGCATGCCGGCCTGCCGCGCGTGGCCCGGATAGGCCTGCTTGATGGCGATGACGTTGAACATGCGGGCGCCGCCGAATTCGTGGCACCACACCCCGCGCACGCCCGAGAGGCCGGCGCGCTCGACCTCGTCCCAGATCATGCCGGCCTTCATGACGCACTTGCTGAACGAGAAGTCCGACGGCGGGCGCATCGGCGAGGCAATGCCGAGCACCGGGTCGTTGCGGTAATAGACGCGCCGCACCCGCACCACCGGCTGTTCGCTCGGGCTTGACGCGTAATAGCCGGTGAACTCGCCGAACGGTCCCTCCCTGGCGGTCTCGTCCGCCACCATGTCGCCCTCGATGACGATTTCGGCGTGCGCCGGCATAGGCAGGCCATAGAGTTCGCTTTCGATCACCTCATAGGGGACACCGCGGTGGCCGCCGGCGTAGTCATATTCGGACAGGCCGAATTTCAGCTCGTTGCCGCCGGCGAGGAACAACAGCGGATCGTGCCCGCAACTGATCAGCACAGGGCACGGCTGGCCGGCGCGGAAATATTTCTCCCGGATCTGGCGGCCATGCTTGCCGGGCGACATCCACAGGCTGACGCGGTCTTTGTCCAGCACCATGACGCGATAGGTCGCGGCATTGATCCAGCTCTCCTCCGGATCGCGCATGATGACGAGATCATCGGTTCCGATGTAGCGCCCGCCGTCGAGCTCGTGCAGGCGCGGCACCGGGAACCGGTAGAGATCGATCGCGCCGTCCCGGTCGATGTTCTCGATCACGGCGCCTTTCGTTACCACGCGCGGGGGCAGCGGCTGGTGGGTCTTCATGCGATCCCGATAGGAGCGCACCACATCGAGCGGATTGTTCGGCACCGGGAACCCAAGCGTAATGGCGAGCCGCTTCGACGAATTGGTGGCGCCGGACAGGAGCCGCATGCCCTTAGGATAGCCCGGCACGTCCTCGAACAAGATCGCGGGCGGCTCGGGCTTTGTGTGGTAAACGATCTCGGCAAGCGTCCCCATTTCAAGGTCCCAATGGGCGCCCGGGATGCGCAGCAACTCGCCCGCCGCCTCGATGCGGGCAAGGAACTCGCGGAGGTCGGCGTGCGGGGCGTGGTAGGCATTGTATTTTTGGGGTTTGGTTACGTCGAGCATGGCGCGCTTCCGAACCAGTGCTTAAAATGTAAACCGGTGACGCCAGCAGATAGTACGACAGCAGCAGCCGGCAGCGTCCGGAATGTTGCAAGGTAACGGACTAGCGCATGAGACCCTTTGTCAGTCGTGTCACCATCCGTAATTACAAAAGCATCGCAGCGTGCAGGGTGGATTTGCGCGAATTGATGTTTCTTGTAGGCCCGAATGGCTCCGGCAAAAGCAATTTCCTGGATGCGCTGCGATTTGTTGCCGATGCACTTAGAAGTTCCCTTGATCACGCGCTGCGTGACCGCGGCACCATCAAGGAAGTACGGCGTCGGTCCGGTGGGCACCCGAACCATTTTGCACTGCGTTTCGATATTAATCTTCCCTCCGGTCAGATCGGACACTATGCCTTCAGAATAGGGGCAAAGCCGGCAGGCGCTTATGAGGTTCAAAGTGAAGAGTGCCGGGTTTTCGCAAGTGGCGATGCGCTAGCCCAATCTCACCATTTCCACATACAGTCGGGGAGGGTGGTAGACGCATCCTTCTCGCCTGCACCAGCATCTTTGCCTGATCGCCTATTCCTAGTGGCAGTTTCCGGCATCCCGGAGTTTCGGCCAATCTTCGACGCACTATCTCGAATCGAGGTCTACAACCTCAATCCCCGCGAGATAGCTGCCATGCAGAAGCCCGATCCGGGCGACATTCTTCGGCGCGACGGTAGCAATGCGGCAAGTGTCTTACAACAATTTTCTCCGGAGGCGCGTAACCTGGTCAGCAGCAATCTTTCGCGCATTGTTCAGGGAGTGTCGGGTGCGGAAGCAAAGACCCTGGGCTCTCAGGAGACGATCGAGTTCCGGCAGGTCGTCAGAGGCCAAGAACACCCATGGCGCTTTCTTGCCGGAGCCATGTCCGATGGCACGCTCCGCGCGTTCGGAATCCTCTTGGCGGTGTTCCAGGCTGCGTCGGGTCGTCCCGGAAGACCGCCGCCGCTGTTGATCGGCCTTGAAGAACCCGAAATGGCCCTTCACCCCGCAGCGGCGAGTGTATTGCTTTCCGCGCTCCGCGAGGGCGCACGACATTGCCAGATACTCGTCACCAGTCACAGTCCAGACCTGCTGGACAATTCGGATATCCCCACCGAGGCATTGCTCGCAGTGTCCAATCAGGATGGCTTAACGCAGATAGGACCGATCGACACGGCCGGACGCGACGTCTTGCGCGACAAGCTATTCACGCCCGGAGAGCTCTTACGCCAGAATCAACTTGCGCCCGACCAGAGCGCGATAAGTGATGTCGCCAATGAGCGGCAGCTCGGACTATTCGACATAAACGGGCGTTAGTCGTGCGATACATGGCATCCGTAGTCGAGGGACACGGCGAGGTGGAAGCATTGCCCGCATTGATACGTCGTATCGCAGATTCGGTCGGATACGTTGGCGATCTACGCGTGAACCCGCCTATACGCGTCAAGTCGGGTTCCTTTCTCAAGGACGAAGATTATTTCCGCAAGTACGTTGCGCTTGCGGCCGCGAAGGCCGTAACGCACGGCGGTAGTTTGCTGATTCTCTTGGATTGTGAAGATGATTGTCCCGGGACCCTCGGGCCGGCTCTGTTGCAAAGGGCTCAAGCAGTTCGCGCGGGTGTCGACATCTTCGTTGCACTCGCATATCGGGAATATGAGACTTGGTTCATCAGCGCGGCACCGTCGCTGCGCGGCCGACGCGGCCTGCCGAAAGACCTCAACACTCCGCCGGATGCAGAGCAGATCCGCAATGCCAAAGGTTGGCTTGGTGACCGCATGAATGTGCATTACGACCCAGTCATCCACCAGTTAGAATTCACCAAAGAATTTGATCTCAAACTGGCGCGCACCAGCCGATCGTTTGATCGATTGTACCTACGAATACAAAGCTTTGTGGAAGACGATAGGGATTAGGATCGTGGCATCGTGCAAGCATCCCCTCAAGGTCATGAAGCCGCTCCGTTGGATTGTAAACTGGGGCGCAGCATGCCTTATTGCCGGGCTTACTTTTGCCGCTAACGTTTCCATCGCCACCTCCGCCCAGACTTGGCCAACCCGCCCGATCCGCCTGATCGTGCCGTTCGCGGCGGGCGGCGCCAATGACATCGTGGCGCGGCTCATTCAGCCGGATCTCGAACGGGCGCTGGGACAGCCGGTCATCATTGAGAACAAGCCGGCCGCAAGCGGCACCGTGGGCACCGACCAAGTGGCGAAAGCCACACCCGACGGCTACTCGCTGCTGATGGCGTTCACCACCCACACGGTCAATCCGGCCGTGAACGCCAAGCTGCCCTACGACACCGAGCGCGACCTCGCCCCCATCGCGCTGATCGGCAAGAGCCCGCTGTTGTTCATCGTCAATCCCACCGTGCCGGCGAAGACGCTTTCGGAGTTCGTGGCGCTCGCGAAACAGAACCCCGGCAAGTTCAACTACGGCACGCCGGGCGCTGCGAGCCAGGCGCATCTCTTGGTCGCGTTGTGGAGCAAGCTCGCCGGCATCGAGATGCAGCATATTCCTTACCGCGGCGGAGCGCCGGCGGTGCTTGGCACGGTGACCGGCGAAGTGCAACTCACCCTGATGTCGCCCATTGCGTCGCTCGCCCAGATCAACGCCGGGGCACTGCGGCCGCTCGCGACCGGCAGCGCCGAGCGCGATCCACATTTTCCCGACCTGCCAAGTGTTGCGGAGAGCGGCTTTCCGGGCTTCGAGGCCGTGGCCTGGGTCGGCCTGTTCACGACTGCCGGAGCGCCGACCGGGATCGTCGGCCGGCTCAATGCCGAAGTGAATCGGATCATCCACTTGCCGGGCATCGCCACGAAGTTCGACGAGCAAGGCATGACGCCCGCGGGTGGCAGCGCAACGGATTTCGGCGCGTTCATCTCCCGCGAGCTGCGCCGATGGAAGGACGCCGCACGGGCCGCAAATGTGAGCGCCGAGTAGCTGCCCTCCCTAACTTCCGCAATGAAAATCGCTCGTGCCTGCTCAACTGGGATTTCCACTCGGGGACTGTCGTTCCTGATCCCGATCCGATTCAAGATCAATATCAGGTGACGGCAGCAGCCGATGGGATGGCTGGTCAAGCCTGCCGCTCCGGAGTCGCGACCACGAGGCCGTCGAGCGCCTCGGTCACCTTGATCTGGCACGACAGGCGGGAATTCGCCCGCACGTCGTAGCCGAAATCGAGCATGTCCTCTTCCATGGGAGATGGCGGACCGACCTTCTCGCGCCACGCTTCGTCGACATAGACGTGGCAGGTCGCGCATGCGCAGGCGCCGCCGCATTCAGCCTCGATCCCCGGGACTCCGTGCTTGATCGCCGTTTCCATCACGGTCGATCCTGGCTCTGCGTCGATCGTACGTGACTTGCCGGTAGTGTCGATGAAAGTAATTTTAACCATGCGTGCCGATTAACCCGATCGGGCCCCAACAGGAGATTGCCCCAGCCGGATCAGCCGGGCGCACTCCTATATCCGCTCACCGGGCGGCGCGCCAGAGCGCGTACGCTCAGTCAACAGCCGGGTGCGCAGCATTGCACAAATTGCAAGCCGGGCTTCGACGACCGTGCAGCCCAGCGTTTGAAGTGCCGAGGCCAGTTCACGATTCTCTGCGACTGCTCGTTCCAGCGCCGCGGCTGCATCCGCTACACGCCACGCCCCAATCTCTCGTGCTGATCCGGCAAGCGTATGCGCGGCGCTCGCGACCCCGGCCCGATCCACTTCCAGCATGCAGCCGAGCAGCATTTCCGCCTGGCGGTCGAACAACTCCAGGACCTGCAATTCGAGGTCCCGGTCGCCGAGCGACGTGCGCGCCAGGTGTCCGACGTCGATCGGCGGTTCGTCCCCGACGATCGAGGGCAATTCCTTCAGGAAAAAGGGCTGATGTAAGTCCTTCAGGAAGACGGGTTGTTGTGAGAGTTCGCTCATGCTCGCTGTCCGGGAGGGGCCTGGTGGCGTCTTTGCGAAGGCGAGCTTGCGGGACCCATGGAAAACAAAGGGTGAAATGACGCCTCTTTGTCATGGATGGGCGCCCACGCTCTGCCGTCGTGGTAAATTTTCGCTATGCCTTGGTCCGGCGACGTGGTGGCATGCCATCAGCCCTCCCCCTGCCTTCCGCTTTTCCCCGCCCTCTCCTCCCCCGCTCGCGGTGGAGGGTTAGGGGGGGCGGGGCTGTGTCCGGCCAAGGACCGCATAGCCCTTTGCGGTTAGTCGGCACACCAGCCAGTTCGGCTTGATCGGATTGCTTAGCCACGGCTCGGCCCAGCCGTTAGCGACACACGCCTGAACGGTACGCGGCGCCACCTCGCGGCCGTCGGCATCGAACAACGGCAGCTTGCCGCCCGGCTGCGACAGGCCGCGCTCTAAATATCGGCGCTGCGGCTCGGTCAGCCGCAGTGTTGCGGCCGGCTCCTGAGGCGGATCACTTTCGGGATCGTCACTCACAGCCAATATCGATCTATCACGTGCGCCCCGAGAACGAACCTGACTTCGCCGGCAACGGTCTGCTCCCGGCAAGCTCTTCTTTCCCCCGGTCCACAAAGACTTCGGTGCGGCTCAACGCAACGTCCGGGTCACTGATTATGTCTATTTTGTATCAAATTCGGCAATTTTGTCCATAATACGCGTTAACGATGATAAAAAAGAGGTAAAGAATCGGTTTCGTGATTCGCTGCGTCGCGAGTAAAATGCCCTGATGAGGTCGGGTGCGGGGAGTGTTTCCGCCTCTAATCCGGTGGCACGGATACAGACACAGATCATGCATCGGCGTGCAGGCGACAGTCCCACTGCGGCCTGTTCGCTGGTGCAGCATAGTTTGTGAGGCTACCAACCATGGCGACTTATTCGAAAAAGGGCGAAGACCCGACCGAAGTTGCGCGTTCGGCGATCCAGGACACGCCGAACGTCCGCGAGCGCGGCATCAAATCGATCCTCGCCGCCGCCTCTGCCGCAACGCCGGCCGCCATGGAAGCTGCGGACGAAGCCAACCGCCCCGGCCCTGGCACGGCGCGAGAGATTCCGACCGAAATGCCTGCGACAGACCCCCGCCGCGACGGTCGCGACGTCGTCCGGGCGGCCAACGATGACCGCGAATCCATCGGCCAGATCATGCAATCGCTGCAGCGCCGCCCGGCGCGCACGCCGTTCGTCATTGCGAGTCTGTTCACCGCCCTATGGACCATTGCCGCTGTGGCCCTGATCTATGGTTTCAGCGAACAGCTCGGCGAAATTTCCAGCGGCGCCGGCTGGACTCCAATCGCGATCGGCCTGAGCGGCGCATTCGGCGCTCCGATCGTGTTCTTCTATGCGCTCGCTCACATGATGGCGCGCCTGAACGAGTTGCGCATCGTCTCCAGTTCCATGGCTGAAGCGACGCTGCGTTTCGCCGAACCTGAAATCGTCGCCCGCGATTCAGTCGTTACCATCGGCCAGGCGATCCGCCGCGAAGTCGCAGCCATGGGCGACGGCGTCGAACGCGCGTTGGCGCGGGCAGCCGAACTTGAAACCCTCGTCAACAACGAAGTCGCTGCGCTGGAACGCGCATACAACGATAGTGAAGTGCGTATCCGCAATCTGCTCGACGGCCTCGCGGAGCAACGCGAGACTCTGGTCGGTCAAGCCGAGCAGGTCCGCAATGCCATCACCAATGTGCACCTCGACCTGTCGCACGACATCACGACGGTGAGCGAGCTGATCGCGGAGCGCGTCAACGAGGCGGCGCAACGCGTCACCCGCGCGCTCGCCGATAAGGGTGAGCAGATTACGGTGGCGCTCGGCGCGGCCGGCGGCGCCATGATCGATGGGCTCGGCGAGCGCGGCGCCGATCTCCTGAAGCGGCTCGAACGCAGCAGCGACGACACCACCCATGCGATCGATGCCGCCGGCGACCGGCTGACATCGGGTCTCAACTTCAAATCCGATCACCTCAACGAGCAATTGCTTGCGATCGCCGCCAACCTGCAGCAGTCGCTGTCCTCTCGCCTCGATGAGGTCGTGGACCGCTTCTCGCACAAGAGCTCCTCGGTCCTGGATACGGTCGACATCCGCACGCGCGAGCTCGCCGAGACGATTTCGGACCGCTCCGAGACGGTGTCACGCGCGCTGATCGACACCACGGGCCGCATCGCCGAGACCATTGCGTCGCGCGCGGACGAGGTGAACAACTCTCTCAAGACCACGGGCGAATCGATCGTTCTTGATCTCAGTCTGCGCGGCGGCGATATGGTGTCGAAGCTCGAAGACATCGGCAACAAGCTCACCGAAACCGTTGTTTCGCGCAGCGACCACATCGCCGAGCACTTCGGAAGCAACGCCGAAACGCTTGCCGCCTCGATCGCGTCGCGCAGCGATATGATGCGCGATATGCTGGCCCAAAGGCTGCAGACCTTCGAGGAGATATTCTCCCGCAGCGGCGCCGCGCTCGCCGAGCGCATCGCGCGCGATTCCACCCAACTCGGCGACCTCATCACCCATCGCCTCGCCGAATTCGATCGCACCGTGAGGACCCATGGCGGCGAGCTCGTCGAAAATCTGGCCCAGCGGACCGCCGATATCCAGGAACGACGACGCCAACATGGCGCTGGCGACGCGCGCCGCAGAGGTTGCAGATAACCTGGAAAGCCAGATCGGGCGGTTCGAGGACCTGCTGGTCGGCCGCGCCGAAGCAGCTGCGCGCGACATCGAAACGCGGACCCAAACGGCGGCCGACCTGACGACCGGGCGGATCGAGAGCGCCATGGCGGAGGTTGAAGCTCGCGCTCATGCCGCCGCCGAGTTCGCCGCGTCCACGATCGACCGCGTCGCTCATGAGATGGGAGCGCGCACCGGTACGGCGGTCGAGCGAGCCGCCATATTGGTCGGCAAAGCGACCGAGGCGATCGAATCGCGCACCCACGCCGCGGCCGAGTTCGCGGTCGAGCGGCTCGCCGGCGCCACCGAGGACATGGAGACGCGGACCGTCTCGGCTACCGACGAAATCGCGCTGAGGGTCCGCGATGCGACGCTGGAGATCGGCAAACATACCACCGAGGCCTTCAGCCAGTTGCTCGAGCGCAGCGGCAACGTGTCCCAGGAGGTCGAAACGCGCACTCAGGCCGCAGCCGACGTCATGCAGGCGCGCGCCTCCGAGCTGTCGGACCTGTTGGACAAGGCGAGCAGCGGCCTCATCGCGGCCATCTCCTCGAAGGGCGGACAATTCGCCACGGAGATCGAGCAGGCGACCGAAAGCGCCGCCAAGGCCATTGATGCCAAGGCATTCGCCTTTACGCAGTCGATAATGAACAACTCGAACGAACTTGCCCGCATCATCACCGACGCCAGCACGAGCGCAACGTCGATTGTGAGCCGGACCCTCAAGGAACTGCAGGATTCGGCCAGGAACTCCGTTTCGCAGGCGACCATGACGGTGGCGCAGACCTTAAAGGATCTCCAGCAGTCGACCCGTGGCGCGGTAGACCAATCCAAGCAGGTCGCGATGTCGACGGTTTCGGAAATTCGCGAAACCCACGGCATGCTGCGCTCTGATGCCACCGCCCTGTTCGAGCGGCTGCGCGACGCCAACGGCACGCTTCAGCAGGTGCTGGGCGGCGCGCAGACCAACCTCAGCGCAATCGAGCAAATGCTTTCGACGCGTGTTACCGAATTTGTATCCACGCTCGAACAGCTGCTCGACAGCGCCGACGCCACCACCGGCAAGCTGGACCGGCAGGTCAGCTCCTTCTACGGGGTCACCTCGCGGGTCTTGGGCGATCTCGGTGAACTTGCGGTGCAGTTCGACGGCCATGGCAAGGCGCTTGCCGACGCCGTCACTCTGCTCGAAAAGGCCAACGACGATACGATGGCATCGGTTACCGAACGCAAAAACGCCATTGAGGACCTCGCGGCGGCGGCAGATAACCGTACTGAGCAGCTCGACAAACATCTCAAGAGGTTCTCAAATCTGATCGACGTGTCGCTGCGCTCCGCCGAGGACCGCGCCCGCGATGCCGCCCGGCTGGTCGCCGAGGCGACGTCTGAAGGCGCCCGCACCCTCGCCGAGCGGCACGCGGCAATTCGTTCGACCACCGAGCAGCAGAGCAAGCAGACGCTTCAGTCACTGCATGAACTTCACGAGCGGGTATCGTCGAAAACCAAAGACCTGTTGCAGCAGAACGCCGGCGAAGCACACCAGGTGCTCGAGCAGGCGACCGATCGCTTCGCCGAGATCATGCAAAACATGAAGCAGATGTCGCTCGACATGCAGCGCGAACTCGACACCACGCGCAAGGAGCTGCGCCGCGGCGTGCTCGAACTGCCCGAAGAGACCGCCGAAAGCATGGCGCAGATGCGCCGCGTCGTCGTTGACCAGATGGAAGCGCTGGCGGAGCTCAACCGCATCGTGGCCCGGCACGGACGCGCCATGGACACGGTGGGGGCGGCCACTGAGCAGTCGCCCGTGAGGCGCAGTTATGGCAACGAAGAACCGGCGATGGCGGCCGTTGCCGCCGCGCCGGAGCCCGCCTCCCGACAAGCGACGCCCGCAGCCGACAAGAGCACCCCGCAGTGGGCCCGAGTCGAAGCGCTGCCGGACCCCGCCCCTCGTCAGGTTACGGCGGCAGCCGACGGGAGCGTCCCCCAGCGCGGCCGAGTGGAAGCGCCGCCGGTCGCGCCCGCTGGCCAGGACGCCCGAGGCGGCGCCGGCGACGAGGCCGGCCACTGGCTATCGGCGCTGCTGACGCGCGCTTCGCGGGACCGCGAGGAGTCCTCCCCCAATGACGATGGCGGCGCCTTGAAGTCGTCCCCCCTCCCAGCCGCCACGAAGGAACAGCACGCGCTCCGCCTGGACGATCGCAATATCCGGCACAGGATCGAATCGCTCGACTCTCTGTCGATCGATATCGCCCGCATGATTGATCATGAAGCGGCCGCGGACCTCTGGGAGCGCTACAATCGCGGCGAGCGCAACGTGTTTACGCGGCGCCTCTACACCATGCAGGGCCGAAAGGCGTTCGACGAGGTGCGCAAGCGCTACAAGTCCGACCGCGAGTTCCGACAGATCGTCGATCGGTATATCGGCGAGTTCGAACGGCTTCTCGGCGAAGTCGGGCGTGACGACCGCGAGGAGGTGGTGGCGCGTACATATCTCACCTCGGACACCGGGAAGGTCTACACCATGCTGGCCCATGCGGCCGGCCGCTTCGAATAGGCAAAAGCCGCAGCCGCGCCGACGGGTGGGCGTGCATGTCCGTTGAGCTCCGCGTACGTTGCGAGCGATGGCCGATTGCCGGCGCCTTTACCATCAGCCGCGGCTCGAAGACCGAGGCCGAGGTCGTGGTTGCCGAACTCACCGACGGCCCTTTTACCGGGCGCGGCGAATGCACGCCCTACCCGCGTTACGGCGAGACGGTGCCGCGTGTTGCGGCCGCCATCGCGAGCTTCGCTGACGACATCGGGCGCGGTCTCGACCGCGTCGCCTTGCAGAGCGCCCTTCCGGCCGGCGCTGCACGAAATGCCCTCGACTGCGCCTTCATCGATCTCGAAGCCAAGCGCGCCAACCGCCCGGCGCACGAATTGCTCGGGGTAGCCCCTGCCCGGCCCTGCCTCACCGCCTACACGATTTCGTTCGGCCCGGCCGAGGAGATGGCGCAAGCCGCCGCCGCTGCGGCGACCCGCCCGCTCTTGAAGATCAAGCTTGGCGGGGTCGGCGATCCGCAACGCATCGCGGCAATCCGCAATGCGGCGCCTGCCGCCGAGTTGATCGTGGATGCCAACGAAGGCTGGCGCCCCGACAATTTGGCTGCAAATCTGGCAGCTTGCGCGGCGGCAGGGGTGACGCTGATAGAGCAACCGCTTCCCGCCGCGGACGACGGCGCGCTCGCGCTCATTGCCCGCACGGTTCCGATCTGTGCGGACGAGAGCGTCCATGACCGCGCGACGCTCCGCGCGCTAGTCGGCAAGTATGACGCCGTGAATATAAAACTCGACAAAGCCGGTGGGCTCACCGAAGCGCTTGCGCTCGCTGCCGATGCGCGAATGCTCGGATTTGAGCTTATGGTTGGCTGCATGATCGCTACTTCGCTCGCCATCGCCCCCGCGTTGCTGGTGGCGGGGTATGCCCGCGTGGTTGATCTTGACGCTCCCTTGTTGCTGGCGCGGGACCGCCCGGACGGTCTGCGCTATGACGGCAGCATCGTGCATCCCGCGTCCGCAGCGCTGTGGGGCTGACGGATGAGGCGCCGCCGCGACGTTTCGACCCAAAGATTTGTCACCAATGGCGCTGCGGAGCCGCGCGGAGGGACGCATGAGGCGGCGGGGAGGACGCATGAGACGAATGAGAGGTATCTGTATCTATGGACTGGCCGCTACGCTGTGAGATTGAAAAAATATCATAGCAAAATCAAATAGATATAGAGAATTACGATCTGCTGAAGTATAGAGCGTAGCTTAGTTCCGTCGTTCAAAGGTGAGACGAATCCTTTTACCTGACACAAAGGCCAGATTACTGGCGCAGGGGTCAGAAAATTCAACACAGCCGAAGCAGAAGCGCAAAAAAACTACAGTTTTGCCTCAATTCTACCTTTTACGGCACTGATGTTACTTTCTAGTCAAAGCGCGTAGGGAGATTTCAGTGCGTATACCGATCTTGCTGACCGCAGCAGCTGCGGCCACGTTGATTACGTCGTCCGCCGCCCAGGCCACCATCCGGCTCGCCAACGACCCCGGCGGCCTCATCGCGGCCTACCAACAGCGTTTTGCCCATGCCCGCGCAACCGGCGAGCGCATTGTCATCGACGGATCATGCCTCTCGGCCTGCACTTTGGCAATTGGTATGGTGCCCCGCGAGCAGATCTGCGCCACCTCTCGGGCTGTGCTCGGCTTTCATGCGGCATGGCAGCCTACGCCGTTCGGGGGCAAGGCCGTAAGTTTCCCTGCGACCCAACACATGATGAGCATCTACCCGTCGGATGTGCAAAGCTGGATAAACCGGCATGGCGGCCTCACCCCGCGAATGATGTTTCTCCGCGGTAACGAGCTCGCCGCCTATGTGCCGACGTGCTCCGAAGGTGATAGCGCCGCCCCCGTCCACACCGTCGTCCACAGAGCCCACAAACCGAGTCGCAGCCGCGAGATTGTTGCCTTCAGGCATTCTCGGCCCATTTTCGCTGTCCGCCGGATGCAGTGACGACGCCGAATGCTGCCGACGCGGCCAGATAGGCCGCGAACGCCCTCCCTGCAGCGCAGAGAAATCGCCCGCACAGCGGCCGCGCGGCCGCTGTGTTTTTGCGTGTCGCCCACTTGGTCAGGTTGGCGCGTCGACCCGCGTGAGCGCGGGCTCCGAACGCGGCTGCCCCCTCCCCTACCCTCCCCGCGCGCAGGGAGGGTAGGGGAGGGGGCAACGGCGCCGACCTACGCCACGAGCCGCGCGAACAGCTCGGGGTCGATATTGCCGCCGGACAGCACCACGACGGCCGTCTTGTCCGCAATGTCGAGTTTGCCAGCGAGAAGCGCGGCGAGCGCGACCGCGCCTCCGGGCTCGACAACGAGCTTCAGCTCGTGGAACGCAAAGCCGACCGCGCGCGCAACTTCGGCTTCCGTTGCCGTCACACCGTCGGCCACGAGCGCACGATTGACCTCGAAGGTAAGCTCGCCGGGCATCTGCGACATCAGCGCGTCGCACATGCTTCCGGTCAGGACCGCATTGCGCTCGCGCCGGCCGCTGCGAAATGAGCGCGCGTGATCGTCGAAGCCCTCGGGCTCCGCGGTGTAAATGCGCGCTCCTGGCGCCCTCGCCTTGACGGCGAGCGCGACGCCGGCAGTCAACCCGCCGCCCGAAGCATTGACGATCACGCAGTCGAGCGTGAGCCCGAACTGTGCCACGTCCTCGGCAATCTCGCGGCCTGTGGTCCCCTGCCCGGCGATGACGAACGGGTCGTCGTAGGGTGGCACCAGTACGGCGCCGCGCGCCGCCGCGATGCGACGCGAAATGGCCTCACGGTCCTCGCGTTCGCGATCGTAGAGCACCACCTCGGCGCCAAGCGCCGCTGTGCGCTCGCGCTTGCGCCGCGGCGCATCGCGCGGCATGACGATGACGGCCGGCATGTCGAGCAGCTTCGCGGCTGCCGCCACGCCTTGCGCGTGGTTGCCGGACGAGAAAGCCACGACGCCGCAGCGTCGCATGTCGGGGGCGAGCGAGGACAGCTTGTTATAGGCGCCGCGAAACTTGAACGAGCCGGTCCGCTGCAACGTCTCAGCCTTGAGGAAGACGCGGCCGCCGGTGAGTGCATCGAGAGCCGGCGAGGAAATCAGCGGCGTGCGCACCGCCACCCCGGCGAGCCGCTCGGCCGCCGCATCCACGTCGGCCGCAGTAGGCAGCCGCAGCGATAAATCCTGGGAACTTGCCATGCGTAACGGTAACGCCGAACGGCATGCCTGCGCAAGGCGAAAGCGCGTCACAGTTAACTCGTCTTGTCGAACCGAACCATCCGCACCGACAGCGGGTGACCCCAGGCGCCGATATGGGCGGCGCGCCAGGGCAGACCGCGACAGCAGAATTCCATATCGGCAAATCGGTAATGATACGGTTCCTTGGCGCCGTACGAAATGTAACCGGATGGATGCCGGTACGGCGTATGGGTCGGATGATGGTCCGGGACTTCGAAAATCGAGACGAAGAATTTGCCGTCGCGAACCACGAAGTTGCCGAGCCGTTCCAGGCAGATGCGGAGAAAGTTAAGCGGCAATGCGGTAAATACCGATTGCGCCAAAGCGAAGTCGACCCGCATCGGGCACCAGGAAAAATCGAATTCTCCCTCCGCCACGAGATTGGACCTGGGCAATTTGTGCGTCAGCCCCGCCGTCGCGAGTTCGATCTCGTATCCGGCGTTGATGAGCGACTCATGTAAATCGACACCGGCATAATGACCGGCGTCGAGATATCTTATCAGCTTCACCCCGCCCCGAAGGCTGCCGCAACCGATGTCGAGCAGCCGGTGATGCGGCATGAGCCCTTGCGAAACCAGAAAGTCGATCTGGAGCTGGCCAATTTCGTCCCACAGCCCGCCGACGGCTTCACGGTGCCGGCCAGCCTGCACCTGCGCCTCCAGCGCTGTCTTGTCGTAGTAACGGCTGATCGTCATGGGCTCCCACCAGCTCTGCCCGCGCCGTTCCTGCACGTAGATCGGTGCTCCGGACGAGGCGCGGCGGCGCATGCGCACTATACCGCCTCGCAACGATACGCAGAGCAGCGCCAAACGTGACGGCGTCGACGAGCGCCTGACCGACCCACCCGTAGCCCGGATGGAGCCACCGGGTCCGGCCTTCGGCCGGCCCGATGATAAACTCAGCGTAATCCGGGATCAGCCCCGCGAATCCTTCGGCCATTCCCGGATTACGCTGCGCTCCATCCGGGCTACGTAGGGTGGGCGGCTGATTGACATCGCGGCGCGGCATCGCCAAGGAAGACGCCGCGCGCCCCCCTCCCTACCCTCCCCTGCAAGCCGGGGGAGGGTAGGGAGGGGGGCGCCGGTTGGGGAGTTCGCCATGGATCTGGGCATTGCCGGCCGCAAGGCCATCGTCTGCGCCTCCAGCAAAGGGTTGGGCCGCGCTTGCGCCAGGAGTCTGGCAGAGGCCGGATGCGAGGTCGTGGTCAACGGCCGCAATCGCGATGCGGTTGAGGCGGCCGCAGCCGACATCCGGCAGGCGACCGGCGCAAAGGTCATCGCAGTCGCGGCCGATGTCGCCACAGCGGAGGGACAGAAAGCATTGTTTGCCGCCTGTCCTGAGCCCGACATCGTCGTCAACAACAATGCCGGCCCGCCATTCCGGGATTTCCGCGAGCTCAGCCGCCAGCAGATCATCGACGGCGTCATCGCCAACATGGTGGTGGCGATCGAGATCACCCAGAAGGCGATCGACCCGATGGTAAGGCGGAACTTCGGCCGCATCGTCAATATTACGTCCGGCACCGTGAAGGCGCCGCTGTTCGGGCTCGACCTATCGTCAGGCGCGCGCGCCGGCCTGACCGCCTTCATGGCCGGCGTCGCGCGCTCAGTTGCGAGCGCCAATGTCACGATCAATTTTATGCAGCCAGGCCCTTTCGCGACGGATCGGCTGCAGTCGAACATGGAAATGACCGCGGCCAAGCGCGGCATCACGGTCGACCAGGCCGTCAAGGAGCGCATTGCGACCATTCCGGCGAAGCGGCTGGGCACCCCAGACGAGTTCGGCGCAGCCTGCGCATTCCTGTGCTCTGCCCATGCGGGCTACATCACCGGGCAGAATCTGCTGCTCGATGGCGGCACATTCCCGGGTGCGTTTTAGGAAAGCGATTGAATCGCAAGCGTAGGATGGGTTGAGCGCGAGCGAAACCCATCGACGGCCATTCCGCCGGCGCGGCCCATGATGGGTTTCGCAAGAGCTCAACCCATCCTACGCAGCTGCATTTATTTGAATGTTGATGTCAGCCCCTCGTCATGAGCGGCGCAACCGGCGGAGGCGGCGTATTGAACATATATCGGAAGCCGACCGAATAAATATTGATGCTCGCCGACGCATTGCCAATATAATTGACTCCACTGAACCAGGGATTCCCCGACGTAGCCGAAATGTTGATGTTGGAATCTTTGACCCAAATATGGGAGTAGCCGATATCCATGATGAAGTTGGGCAGCATCTTATAGCTGGCTCCGACGGAGAGCCAGATACGATCGTTGTCCGGCAGGAGCGGCATCCGCACGCGGTCGGTAATCGGCGAGATTTCATACCCCACGCCGCCTCGCAGCGTGGTTTTGGCATCCAGCAGATACTCCGCACCAACTGAGTAGAACCAACCGTCTCGGAACTGGAATGGCAATGCTACGGGGGAACCACCGATCAGTGCAGGTCCACCCGCCGCCTGGTTGACGACGGTCGTGCCGATTCGACTCCAATTGGTCCATTCCGCCGTGCCCATGACGGTCCAGCGATCGTCGAAGCGATGCCTGATGCCGACACTCACGATGTCCGGCAAATCCAATGTTGTGTTCGCAGCCCCGGGCGTGGAAAGTGGAATTGGAGCGCCCACATTCAGGCTGCCATCAATTTTCTGGTCGATGCCAGAGCGCCAGCCGATGCCGATTGTCGTATTCGGTCCGGGCGTCACGGTGAGCCCCGCGGTTAGACCGAATCCCCAGCCAGTGCCATTGAGATTGACATGCGTCGGTGGAATAGGCGTGAGCCCGAGGTTTACATCCGCGCGGCCGTATTGGAGCTGAACGCCAAGTCCGACGCTCAGCCATTCATTGATGCGCCACGCCACGCTCGGCGTGGCGTTGTATGTCATCAGGCTCGAGCCGAGCGCGTAATTCCGTCCGGCCCAGGAGTCGGGGAAACTCGTCGACAATCCGAACGGCGAATTAGTAGACAAGCCTATCCATAAATTGGGATTGATCTGCCAGGTGGAGTACCCGGACAAGAGCAATGCCGGACTGCCCCAATCACCGGCACCGCCGAAACCAAGCGGCAGGAGCGTCGAACCAGCCAAAGGATGTTGATCCGCATTGGCGAGAATCCCGGTCCCGTTTCCTTCGATGCCGAAGCCTGGCGTTTGCGTCATCGTCGCCGGATTCCAGAACATCGAGGACAACGCCCCGCCCGCGGCGACGCCCGCGAAAGCGTCCCCCTGGCCGACCGTGCTCTGTTCGCGCAAGCCAAACGCCCCAGCGTTCGCCTCGATCGCCGCCATTGGAATGAGAACCGCCGCGCTTGCCAGCAACGCAGCCCAGCCGGACCTGACGGTGTTCGCCCCCATGTTCGCTCCCCCCCGGTGTCGCATCCTGTGCGATTACTCTTCGCCTCCGTCGCGATTTGCTTACGTCGTTCTACTATTGGGGGCGAAACTGGCCGTGACCGCAATGGCCTCCCATGAAAAATTGCAACTTCCCCGACAAGCGGTTCGATATTTTCACCGCCTGTTGCAATTTCGTAACAGATCCGACTTGTCTTCTCGCTGCCGCCGACGCATGACGGTTGCGACCTTCCCAGATCGTCCCGCCTTGTCCAGAAAGGAAATACGATGAAGCTTGTGCGTTATGGAGCGGCTGGGCGTGAGAAGCCGGGCGTTGTCGATGGGGAAGGCCGTATTCGCGACCTCTCCGGCCTGGTGCCGGATATTGCGGGCGAGGCGTTGTCGCCGAAGAGCCTTGCCAAACTCGCCAGGGTCAAAACCGACAAGCTGCCGCCCGTGCGCGGCAACCCGCGCATCGGTCCCTGCATCGGCCGCGTCGGCAATTTCATTGCCATTGGCCTCAATTACGCCGACCATGCCGCTGAGGCCGGACTGCAGGTGCCGAAGGAGCCGATCATCTTCAACAAGGCGCCGAGTTGCATTTGCGGGCCGAATGACGACACCATGACGCCGAAAGGCTCGACCAAGCTCGACTACGAGGTCGAGCTCGGCGTCGTGATCGGCAGCCGCGCCCGCTATCTGGGCAAGAGCGCCGCAATGGATGCGGTCGCCGGCTATTGCCTCGCCAACGACGTCTCGGAGCGCGAATTCCAGATCGAGCGCGCCGGCCAATGGACGAAGGGCAAGGGCTCGGAGACCTTCGGTCCGCTTGGCCCGTGGCTCGTCACCACGGATGAGATCTCCAAGCCGCAGAACCTCGACATGTGGCTTACCGTGAATGGCGAGACGCGCCAGAAAGGCTCCACCAAGACGATGGTCTTCGGCGTCGCGCACCTCGTGTGGTACTGCTCGCAGTTCATGGTTCTGGAGCCCGGCGACGTCATCATCACCGGCACCCCGCCGGGCGTGGCACTCGGCATGAAGCCGGAGCCGAAGTTCCTGAAGGCCGGCGACGTGGTCAAGCTCGGCATCGCGGGGTTGGGGGAGCAGACCCAGAAGGTCGTGCGGTTCCGGGCGTAGGGCTTGTCAATGCCCCTCGAATGAGATCAGCGTCCGCACCGGAACGTCGAGCGCCCGCAGCTTGGCGGCGCCGCCGAGGTCCGGCAGGTCGATGATGAAGCAGGCGGCCAATACCTCGGCGCCGATCTTGCGTAGCAATTTAACAGCTGCCTCCGCAGTGCCGCCGGTGGCCACAAGGTCGTCGACCAGGACTACGCGCTCGCCCATGGCGACGCCGTCCTCGTGCATTTCCATTTCGTCCACGCCGTATTCGAGCGAGTATCCGATGCTGACGCGCTTGTAGGGCAATTTGCCCTTCTTGCGGATCGGCACAAATCCGGCCGAGCACTGGTGCGCCACGGCGCCGCCCAGAATGAAGCCGCGCGCCTCGATGCCGGCGACCTTGTCGATCTTGTAGCCGGCCCAGGGCTGCACCAGCTCGTCCACGGCGCGGCGGAACGCTCTGGCGTTGCCGAGCAAAGTGGTGATATCGCGGAACATAATGCCCGGCGATGGATAGTCCGGGATCGTCCGGATCGAGGCGCGCAGGTCGAGTTCGAGTTCCGGCGTCGTCATGATGACTTCCCCTCGCTTGTCTGCCTCCTTGCGGGAGGGCCGTCGCCGGTGGCGCGGTGCCCTTTCTTCTCTCCACCCCGGCAAGTCTCAGCCTGTGGAAAGGCCCCCTCACCCCGGCCCTCTCCCCGCAAGCGGGGAGAGGCAGCAGCGTGCTACTGCACCATATGCGATGGCCCTGCACCGCGCCGGCCGTCAAGCCCCGAACAGGCGCCCCGCCACGGCGTCGAGCTTCGCCATCAGGGCTGGATCGCGTGCTTCCGGCGCCGTGATGATGGCAGTGTCGAGGGCACGGTCGGAGCCGATCGGGCACGGTTCGTGCTCACGCGGAAAATCGTGCGCCAGGCGCGCCACCAGGCGCTTCGCCTTCTCGGCATTGGCCGTCAGCACCTTGATGATGTCCTGCACCGTGACGGCGTCGTGGTCGGGGTGCCAGCAATCGAAATCCGTCACCATGGCAACAGTCGCATAGCAGAGCTCGGCTTCGCGGGCGAGCTTCGCCTCCGGCATGTTGGTCATGCCGATCACCGCATAGCCGTGCTGCTTGTAGGTGAGGCTTTCGGCGAGCGAAGAAAATTGCGGGCCTTCCATGCACACATAGGTGCCGCCGCGCACAATCGCGATGCCCTCCGCTTCGGCGGCAGCGGCGAGATGGATGCGCAGACGGGGCGATACCGGATGCGCCATCGACACATGGGCGACGCAGCCTTTGCCGAAGAACGAGCTTTCGCGTTTGTAGGTGCGGTCGACGAATTGATCGACCAGCACGAATGTGCCGGGCGTCAGTTCTTCCTTGAACGAGCCGCAGGCCGACAACGACACCAGATCGGTGACGCCGGCGCGCTTGAGGACGTCGATATTCGCCCGGTAGTTGATGTCGGACGGCGACAGCCGGTGGCCCTTGTCGTGACGCGGGAGGAACGCCACCGGAAGGCCTGCGATCTCGCCGATCCGAAGCGGGGCGGACGGCTCGCCCCAAGGGCTCGCGATCGTTTTCTCGGCGACTTTTTCGAGCCCCGGTAGATCGTAGATGCCGGAGCCGCCAATGATGCCGAGCACGGATCTGGTCATGGTTGCCGCCACCCCGCGCCGCCCACGTCTTCTCCCATCCCTTGGGGAGAGAGAAGCATTGGCGGGCTCCCTTTAACCCGCTCTTCGACACGAAATGGCGAGTCGAAGCAACCCCGCCCCTACGGTCGTTGCGTCGAAGCTTGCGATCAAATCGTCGTGGCCTCGGGCTCCCGCCCGCGCGCCGCCTCGTGCGGTTTCTCGATCTCGTGCCAAACCCTCTTCTTGGTGAAATACAAGAGGCCGGTCAAGATGATGAGGAAAATAATGACCTGGAAGCCGATCCGCTTGCGCGCCTCGAGCGTGGGCTCCGCCGCCCACATCAGGAAGGCCGCGATGTCCTTGGCGTACTGGTCGACTGTCTGCGGCGCACCATCCGTGTACGTGACAACGCCATCCGATAAGGGCGGCGGCATTCCGATGGCGTGCCCCGGGAAGTACATGTTGTACTGCATGCCGGCAGGCATGGTCATGTCAGCCGGCTTGGGGGCGTAGCCTTTGAGCACCGCCACCATGTAGTCGACGCCGAGTTCCTGGTAAGGAATGATCATGTCGATCACGAACCACGGAAATCCGCGCTCGTACTGACGCGCCTTGGCGAGTACCGACATGTCGGGGGGCAGCAAGCCGCCGTTGACGAACCGGGCCGCCTGCTCGTTGGGAAACGGCGGCGGGAAATGGTCGGCCGGTCGACCCGGCCGCTCGAACATGTCGCCTTGATCGTTGGGGCCGTCCTTGATCTTGTATTCCGCCGCAATCGCCGCAACTTCCGCAGCGGAAAACTCCGGTCCACCCTCCTCGCCAAGATTACGAAACGACAGCAG
>WNFF01001036.1_pt1 | contig 22028 bp, 15 predicted proteins | sample 5400441 | NCBI WGS metagenome assembly WNFF01 (sample SAMN13153345, study PRJNA577476) | soil metagenome | isolation source: 120 cm saprolite under Douglas fir tree site 2 hole 3 replicate 1 | place: USA:California | collected 2015-04-18
TCCGGCAGCAACTGCTTACAAAGACCAGCATCTCTTTGACGCGCTCGTGGACGCTTTCTCGATGCGCGGTTTCGTGCCGTCGGCGGGAGTGACGGGTCACGATCATTTCTTCGATACTTTCTCGAAATTCGGCGGTACCGATCATCGGCATCTCGGAGAGTGGATCGATGAGGCCGCCACTCGCGCTGCGGGACAGAATGAACAATACCTCGAGCTGATGCACACGCCGGACTTCAGTCACACCGCTGCTATCGCCAAAGAAATCGGCTGGCGCGACGATTTCAGTCAATTGCGGGAGGAAATGCTCGCGCACGGTTTGCGCGATGACGTGGCCCTCGCTAAAACGGGCCTCGATCAGGCCGAAGGCCTCCGCCTGAAGCGTGAACACTGTGAACAACCGGATGCGGCTTCCGCGTGCCATGTCCAGGTCCGCTATCTTTGCCAGGTTTTACGCGGCTTCCCCAAGGAGCAGGTTTTTGCGCAAACGCTGCTCTGCTTTGAGACCGCTTTGGCTGATCCGCGATTCGTCGGCATCAATTTAGTCATGCCCGAGGACGGCTATACGGCCATGGCCGACTATTCGTTGCACATGCGCATGGTCGGCTTCCTGCGCGCGCTGTACCCGAAGATCCACGTGAGCTTGCACGCAGGCGAGATTGCGCCCGGCCTGGTTCCGTACGAGGGTCTCTGTTGCCACATTCGACTAGCCGTCGAGGAGGCGCGGGCGGAGCGCATCGGTCACGGTGTCGACATCATTTACGAGAATCGGCCTCACGAGCTATTGAAAGAGATGGCTGCAAATCACGTGATGGTGGAAATTAGCCTGACAAGCAATGACGTGATCCTCGGCGTGAGCGGCAAGGACCACCCCTTCTCGCTCTACCGGATGTTCAGTGTACCCGTGGCGCTCGCAACGGATGATGAAGGTGTGTCGCGCATCGACCTGACGCATGAATACGTCCGCGCCGTCCAGACCTACGATCTTCATTATGCCGATCTCAAGCGGATGGTCCGCACCGGCATGGAACACAGCTTCTTGCCCGGCGCCAGTTTGTGGAGTGCCCCGGACACATTCACACGCGCTGTTCCAGCTTGCTCACGCGATTTAGTCGGGGCAGAAAAACCTTCTTCCGGTTGCGCGGCTTTCCTCAAGTCCAGTGAGAGAGCTCAGCAGCAATGGGAGCTCGAGCGCCGTTTCCGTACATTCGAATCGGAGTCCTGATTGGCAATTTTCGGGAAGTGCCGGGAAAATTCGCCAGGCGTGATTTGCCTTCCAGACTATTCCTTTTCTGCAATTTCAAAGCTCGAGGAGAATTTCAATCTAATGAGGGAATTTGGATTCGGAGAAGTGGTGCGCCCGGGGGGACTCGAACTCCCGACCTTCTGGTTCGTAGCCAGACGCTCTATCCAACTGAGCTACGGGCGCGCAGTACACTCTTTACTATCAACAGTTTATCGCAGTTTCTTCTTCGATTTCAATCCCGAGCGTTTCCGGCCTTGAGGTGGTCGAAGCTCGGCTCCAAAAGATCTTCACCGATGTTGCCGAGAGTACCGCGCTCGCGGGCGGTAAACCCCTCCAGGCCACCCCACTGAGCTTGCCGGACCAGCAGACTCACGGGGCTATACGACCCGGTCCGCTAAGAGCAATCTAATTTTGGAGAGCTAGCCGATGCAGGAGTGACTTGAAACGAGGAGAGGAACGTAAAGCGTCCAATTGTGGATCGACCTTGGAGAATACGATGGCATTGGAACGATCCTTGTAGGCCTTCTCGAGCCAATCGAGTGCCTTATCATTTTCAGAGAGTCCCGCATAGACAATTGCCACATAAAATGGGGAAACGTACTGTTTCTTTGATTGCTCCATCAATTGGGCCAAGACTTTCTCGGCCGCGGACCGGTTGCCCGAAGCACCGTAGAAATGCCCAAGAGCTCCAAGCATCTGAGGACTGTCGTGCGAAGCGCTGATGGCCTTCTGAAGCTCGGCGAGAGCTTGCGGATATGCGCCTTTTTGCTCGTATGCCTGACCAAGAACCATTCGAGGCAGCGCAAAGTTGGGGTCCATGTCGAGGGTGTTCTGCAATTGCTCGATGGCCTGGTCGTACTGGTGTGCCATGTAAAGGCGCCAGCCCAGGCTAAAACTCATGCTGATTGACAAGGGGTCAAGTTCGCGCGCGCGGTTCATTTGCGCGAGACTCTCCTTGGTCCGGCCCATGGCCATGAGATACAAAGAATAGCGTTGATAAGCGGTCGCATAGCTCGGGTTGAGTTCGATGGAGCGCTGAAAGCCTTGCGCCGCGCCTGGCCAGTCCCAATCGTAGTTGAAGCGCACGGTCGCCAGGGACGTCTGCGCCTCCGCTAAAGTGTCGTCCAGTTCCAGCGCCCTGAGGGCCGCAGCTTTCGCTTTCGGGGCCACATCTTGAGAGGGGACAGTGCCGACAATCGCCGAACCAATGATGCTGTAACAGTCGGCGAGGCCGGCGAAGGCGAGTGCGTAATGCGGATCTTTCTCCGTTGCGAGCTGAAAGTACTCGATCGCCTTGGTAAGCCCTTGTTGCGACCGCTTGTTCCAGTAATATCTCCCCTTCAGATAATCCTCGTAGCCCTCGGCACTTACGGAACGAGTGCTGGCAAGGCGCTGCTGTTCTTCAGGAGTCAGATTGATTCGGATTTCGTTGACGATAGCGCTGGCTACCCGGCTCTGCAACGCCAGCACATCCCCCAACTGGCTTTCGTAGGTTTCTGCCCAGAGATGACGGTCCGTGGAAACCTGAACCAACTCCGCAGTGATGCGGACGCGGTCGCCGGAACGCAAGACCGTGCCTTCGACAACGGCATCTACATTCAAATTGCGGGCGATTTCGGAAAGCGTCTTGTGCGTGCCCTTGTATTCCATAGAAGAGGTACGCGAAATCACCCGTAGAGAACGGATCTTGGCCAGATGGGCGATCAGTTCGTCGGTCATACCGTCGGTGAAATACTGCTGGTCCTTATCGCCAGACAAATTCTCGAAGGGCAGCACAACCATGGACCTAATCGGATTGCGCGAGAGATTGGCTTCGGCACCGGTTCGCAAGAAGCGGAACCCGATTCCCAGAAGAACAGCAGCGACGACACCAAAAAGACTGCCCAGGACAAGTGCGCGGCGAGTCCGAATCCGGCGTGGTCTTGACTCCGGCTCCACATCGCCAGGGACAAAAATCTTCGCCGGGCTGGACTGGGGAACGGCAACGGAGAACTCTGGAGTAGAGCGGGACCCTGCATCCTCTCTCCGTTCCTGTCCGGAGTCAGCGACTTCCTCGACAGGGGCGATGAAGCGGTAGCCGTGACGTGGCAGAGTTTCTATAAAACGCGGACAATCCGAGGAGTCGCTCAACGCTTCGCGCAACCGCATGATCGCGGTGTTCAGGCTGTGATCGAAATCGACAAAAGTGTCGTCCGACCAGAGGCGCTTGCGCAGCTCTTCGCGAGTAACCACCTCGCCGCGCTGCTCGAGCAGAATGGCGAGGATGCGGCAAGGCTGCTCCTGAAGCTTGATTTTCCGGCCTTGCTTCCAGAGCTCACTGGTGCGCAGGTCCACTGCGTATATGCCGAAGCGGACGAGCTTTGGCGTCAGGGCGGATTGTTTTGTCGTTCCCAATGTAGGCAGTGGTTGGAGTATAACGCTCCTGCTCGTTACGGGTCAAAGATGGAATGAAGGGATGAAGTTATCTCACCTCGTAAGTCCTTCATTCAGAGTGGGTAGCCGTGTTATGCACAATTGTTTTGAATGTGATGAATAGAGCATTGTAATGCTTCGGGGGATTGGAGCAGAGTGCCGGGCACCAGAGGGTTGCTTGGGCCGGTGCGAGTACGAGCTGGATGCAGGGTCCCAGATACAAACAGGATGGAGCGGCGGGTTGCGAGGGTGACCAAGCGTCACACGCCCATGCCTAGTCCAGCTCTTCCTTAAGCTTGGGCTGGATCGCGTCTTTACAATTGCGCAAAGCGAAAAGAAGGCACAGGGGGAGACTATGCTGCAGAAGATCAAAGATTGTTGCATCAGCGGGTTGGCGGTCGTTGCGGTACTCACGATCATGGGGGCGATGTGGGCAGTTCCTGCGCAGGCCCAGGTGTCCGGGGCGACCCTATCTGGAATCATTACGGACGCTTCCGGCGCGGCCGTTGCGGAGGCGACGGTCTCCATCAAGAATTTGGATACTGGGGTCGTTCGAGAAGTGACGACCAATTCAGATGGATTTTATTCTGCTCCGAACCTCTTGCCTGGGAATTATGAGGTCGCGGTCCAAGCGACCGGGTTTTCCAAGGTGGTCCAAAAAGGGATCACCCTGACGGTTGGGTCGCAACAGTCGTTAAACGTTGGCCTGAAGGTAGGCCAGGTGAACACGACCGTGGAAGTGACCGCTGCACCTCCGGACGTGCAGACGACATCGTCGACGATCGGAGCGACGGTTGATTCCACGACGGTGCGCGAGTTGCCGCTGAACGGGCGCGACTGGACATCGCTGGCAGCTCTGGAACCCGGCGTCTCAAATATCCCTAGTCAAGCAGGGACCGGTTTTAGCGCGAATAAGGGCAATCGTGGATTCGGCAACCAGTTGAGCAACGGAGGTCACCGCGCCAACGAGAATACATACAGGGTGAACGGCGTCGCCATCAATGACTATTCCAATGGTGCGCCTGGAGGCGCGTCGGGGCTGAATCTCGGAGTCGATGGAATTCAAGAGTTTTCGGTCTTAACCAGTAACTACAGTGCAGAATATGGGCGCACTTCCGGGGCCGTAATCAACGCCATTACCAAGAGCGGCACCAACGATTTTCATGGCACAGCTTTCTTTTTCGATCGCGACAAAATTTTCGATGCCAAGAATTACTTCGACCCCGCCGGACCGATTTCGCCCTTCCGGCGAATCCAGTTTGGGGCTTCTGGCGGAACAGCTCTCGTGAAAGACAGGACGTTTGTCTACGGGACGTATGAGGGAGTTCGGCAAAATAAGCCCGGTTCACAGTCGATTCACGTACCGACAGATGCAGAGCGGGCGCTGGCAGTTCCCGCCGTCGCACCGTACCTGAACCTGTGGCCCCATGCGCCATCAGGGACGCCGGTCGACAGCAACGGCATCACCCAGACCTTCAATGTGGCGCTGCCATCGATCTCAAACGAGAACTACGCAACGGGGAGAGTCGATCAAAAACTCTCTGGAAACGACAATCTCTCCGCCAGCTATTTCTGGGATTCCGGACCTCAGTCTCAGCCCGACCCTTTGAAGAATGCCATTCACCAGGTCTTTTCGCGCCGGCAGTTGGGCAGCGTCGAAGAGACGCATATCTTCAGTCCCGCGCTGGTCAATACATTCAGGGCGGGGGTGAGCCGCATCCGGGGAGACATTAACGATCCGGTTTCAGGAACCGCGGTGGCAACCAGCAGCGCGCTAGCTATCGCTCCGGGCGCAGCAGCACCGCCGCAAATCGGAGTGCCAGGAGTTTTGACAACCGCGATCGGATTGGGGGGGCTTAACCGATTCCTCCATCGATGGACGTCCGGCCAGTTTAATGATGACGCCTTCGTTACCAGGGGCACTCACTCGATCAAGGTTGGCTTTGCCTTCGAGCGCATGCTTTACAACATCACGGAGAAATTGAGCCCCAATGGGAGGTTGAACAACTATCCGAACCTGGCGGCTTTGTTGAATAACGCCCCTGACCGGCTCAACGCACTGGCGCCGGGAGGATCCAATGAAGTAGCCATTCGGGAGAGCCTGTTCGCAGGATACATTCAAGACGATTGGCGTTTTCGCCCGAATCTTACCGTGAACTTGGGCCTGCGCTACGAATTCACCACGCTACCCAAAGACGCCAACAATCGAATTCAGGAGATCACAACGCTGGTCAACTGTGCCACGCCCGGAGTTGCACCGGGGCCTGGCAGCCCTTGCGGGCCAGTTCATGTCAACAGCTTCATCGCCGACAATCCGACAACTAAGAACTTCCAGCCGCGCGTTGGTTTCTCGTGGGATCCCTTCAAGAATGGGAAGACGGCCGTGCGAGGTGGGTTTGCCATATTCGACGTGCTTCCGCTTCCTTATGAGTTCGGACTGAACACGGCTGCGACGGCTCCATTCCAAATCATCGGTTTTGATCCGAATGCGACACTGGGCAGCGGTATCGATCCGAACGTGAGTTTCAATCCAAACAAGATCAGGAACCGGTACGTGCAGCAGAACCCGAAGCGCGCAGACGTGCTGAACTGGAATTTCAACGTCCAACGGGAGATCGCTCCGAGTTGGACGGCCACTGTCGGCTACGTCGGCTCTCGCTCAGTTCACTTGTCGGCCGCGGCAGACGACGTCAACCTCGTCCCTCCCGTGCAGACGTCTGCGGGAATTCTCATCCCCTCCAACACTTACCAGCTGGATCCAAATTGGGGAGGCGCAAACGGAGGGGTGGCCCCGGGAGCTCCGGGCGGCGCAGGCATTCGGCCTGTCATATTCGATGGCGAATCGACTTACCACGGGTTTGAAGCGCAATTGAGAAAGGGCATGAGCCGCGGCTTGCAGGGCCAGGTGTCCTACACCTACGGCAAGTGCATGGATACGAGTTCAGCGCCTGTCACTGGAGATACTTACACCAATTCCATCGCGGTTCCACTCCTGCTGAGCAAGAATTACCGGATTGGCGCTTGCGATTTTGACATTCGCCAAATGTTAGTGGGTACGTTCATCTGGGACTTGCCCGGTCCCAAGTCAGGGGCCGCTACTTACTTCCTGGGAGGGTGGGAGCTAGGCGCCATCGTCACGGCGACAAGTGGCGCTCCTTTCACGGTGACGTTCGGCGGAGGAGGTGACCCGCTCAAAACAGGCTTTAATGGCGACTTTTCCATGGACTACGCGAATCTGGTGCCGGGCTGCAATCCAACTCCTGGTGTAACCACAAATGCGGCTGGGAAGCTCCTTGCTTTCAACCCGAGTTGTTTCACGCCAGCGCCGGCCGTGACGGGTGGAGTTCTCGTAGGGAACTCAGGTCGCAACAGTTTCTACGGACCGGGCCTCACAACCGTCGATTTTTCGACCTTTAAAAACTTCCACTTTACAGAGCGCTACAGGCTGCAGTTCCGCGCGGAGTTCTTCAACATCCTGAACCACCCCAACTTTGCAGCGCCCAATTTCCTCAACGATTCCAACAACTCGATCGGCACTTCGAATGCAGGTGTGATCGGATCGACCTCCACGTCATCGCGCCAGATCCAGTTGGGTTTGAAGTTTGTTTGGTAGAGCAAAACCGTTTGGACGCTAAGTCTGAACGTTCCGGTTGGGCTTAGCGATGCAATGAAATTTGCGCAGAACGAGGGGAAACCTGGTGAAAAAGCGATCTGACCCTACGGCAAGTTCGAGTCGATACGAAGACCTCGCGGCGCCAACCCAGGCTTCGAAATTATTCCGGGGCATTCTGTCCGTCGTCACAGTGATCGCAACGCTAGCCGCATTGCCTTCGCGGGCCCAAGTCGCATCGCCATTGAAACTTGACGCCACCATACCTCTGCCGGGCTTCACCGGCGACTTCGATCATTTTGCCGTGGACGAAAAGGGCGGCCGGCTCTTCCTTGCCGGTGAAGATCACAAGACTGTGGAAGTCTTCGACCTTCGAACTAACCGCAGGCTGAAGAGCATTACCGGCTTCGGCACGCCGCACAGCATCGTTTATCTTCCGGAGACGGACCACATCCTTGTGGCCGACGGCGACAAGGGCGCGCTCCAGATTCTGCGCGGGTCGGATTACGCGGTGGTGGATCACGTCGATGGATTGGCGGGCGCGGATTCAATGAAGCTCGACGCCTCTTCGCAGACCCTCTACCTCGTGACGGGCGGCAAAGACGTGCCTTTGGACTACTCCTTCCTCGTGGCCATCGACCTGAAGACAAACAAGAAAGTCAGCGAGTTGCGTATCGAGAGCAACCACGTCGAAGCCTTTGCGCTGGAATCTTCCAGTTCGCGGCTCTTCGTGAATATCACAGACAAGCACGAAGTTGCGGTCGTGGATCGCAAAGCCATGAAGGAAATCACCCGCTGGCCGATCGGCACGCAGGCTGACAACTCTCCGATGGCGTACGACGAGCCGCATCACCGGCTGCTGATCGTGTGCCGCAAACCCGGAACGCTCCTGGTGATGGATTCGGATTCCGGAAGAGTCGTCGCGCACCTTCCCGCGGCCGAGCGCTCCGATGACATCGCGTTTGACGCGGCGAGCGGCAGAATCTACGTTCCGGGCGGCGAAGGATATACGTCAGTGTTTCAACAGCAGTCCGCGGATCAGTATAAGTTGCTGGCAAAGGTGAAAACCGAGCCCGGCGGGAAGACGTGCCTGCTGGTGCCGAGTCTTGCCCGCTTTTATTTGGCGGTATCCCCGGGTGAGACGCAGGCCCCGGCAAAAGTTTTGATTTATCGCGTGCAGCAGTAACCCGGCTGACGCGACCGGAATGCGCGATTAAATTTTGCGGATTGGAGACAACCACAGGGGACAACGGGAAACCAGGTTTGAAGGAGGTCGAGATGACCAATTCAATGTTGCGGAAAAAGGCGTCTGTAGGGACTCGGGCGCTCGCCGCCACGATCTGCTTGATGGTCGTCTTGATGATTGTCCCATCCTCTCTTCTTCGAGCCCAGGAAGCTGGCGGCACCATTGTCGGCACAGTGACGGACCCAAGCGGCGCGGCCGTCGCAAGCGCTAACGTGACCATCAAGAATATTGCTACTTCGATCCAGCGGAGCTCCACGACGAACGAAGATGGCGTGTACAGCGCGCCCAATCTGATTCCGGGAACATACGAGGTAAGCGTATCCGCGATGGGATTTGCGATGGCAGTCATGCAGGGGGTGGGATTGCTCGCCGGAGACCGGCGGGAGCTAAACGTAGAGATGAGGCTTGGACAGGCCTCGGACAAGGTTACGGTCGAAAGCGCCCAAATCTCCGATGTTCAATTGGCCTCGTCTGAGGTTAGGGGAGTCGTGGATTCTCATACCGTTAACGAGTTGCCTCTTAACGGACGCGATTGGACCTCATTGACGCTTCTTGAACCGGGCGTGGCACAAATCCGGACCCAAAAGGCACTTGGAGTGAGCAACGACCGACCGAACCGCGGACTTGGCACGGATGTGACTATCGGGGGCAATCGTCCTCAAGGAAACAACTATCGGCTGGATGGAGTGAGCATCAACGACTACAGTTCGGGTGCTCCTGGCAGCGTCACGGGCGGAGTGCTCGGCGTAGACGCGGTGCAGGAGTTTTCTGTTGTGACAAGCAATGCGCCCGCGGACTACGGTAAGACTTCCGGAGGGGCGATCAACGCGGCGTCCCGCTCCGGCTCTAACACGTTTCATGGTTCAGCGTACGATTTCATAAGAAACAGCAAGCTCGACACTCGGAATTTCTTCGATACAGCGAAAGACGCTGCCGGCAATCTGATCGTTCCGCCCTTCAAACGCAACCAGTTCGGCGCCACTGCTGGCGGGCCGATCATTAAGAATCACACGTTCTTTTTTGCGGACTACGAAGGGCTGCGCCAGGGCCTTAGCCAGACCAACTCCATTACCGTGCCTTCGCAGAACGCTCACAGCGGCATTCTCTTAGGGGGAAATGTTACGGTAGACCCGAAGGTGGTTCCCTTCATAAACCTATTTCCCTTTCCGAGTTCTCCCACAACCGGAGACACCGGAACTTTCAGGTTTATCGCCAAGCAAGCGACCAACGAGAATTTCGCCACCACGCGCATTGATCACAAGCTCTCGGCGTCGGATAACCTTTTTGGGACTTACGTGTTTGACCGCGGGACTCAGCAGAATCCTGACGTTTACAACTTCAAAGAGATCGGAAACGAATCGAGCAGGCAGACATTCGCTCTCGAAGAATCTCACATTTTCGCGCCGACACTGGTGAACACGGCGCGCTTCGGCTTCAATCGCGATGTGGTGATCGCCTTCACGACTCTGTCCGCGATCAACCCTGCCGCCTCCGATACGGCTCTCGGATTCAATCCGGGCCTGCCCGTCGGAATCATCACCGTCGGTTCAGGCGTTCAACAGTTTTCCGGCGGCCTGGGAGCCATCTCTGCCTACCGCTTCCACTACAACTCATTCCAGGTGTACGACGACCTCTTCCTGACTCGGAACAAGCACGCACTCAAGCTGGGATTCTACGCCGAGCGCATCCAAGCAAATCAATTCACTCAAGGAGCGAGTCCAAATGGTTTCTATACGTTCAGCTCGCTATCGAACTTCCTGCAGAACAGACCAGTCACTTTCCAGACGTTACTCAGCACCTCTCACACTCCGCGAGATCTTCGCCAAAGCGTCTTCGGCGGATATGTTCAGGACGATTATAAGATTCGACCGCGGTTGACATTGAACCTCGGTCTACGATACGAAATGGCCACGGTTCCGACGGAAACGGCTGGGCAACTCTCAACGCTCGTCAATTTCACCGATACGACGCCCCATCTTGGCTCGCCGTACTATTCCAATCCGACGTTGAGGAACTTTGCGCCTCGTGTCGGGTTTGCCTGGGATCCCCTGGGAAGCGGCAAGACCGCAATACGTGGAGCATTCGGCATTTACGATGTTCTCCCGCTGTCTTACCAGTTCCAACTCCTGACGTTACTCTCCGCGCCATTCACGGAAGGCGCCAGTACACCTGTCTCGGCCAATGATTTCCCCACCGGAGGTTTCGCAAAGGCAAGTCTGCCGACAAACTTGCGCAACGCGTTTGTGGAGCAACATCCACACCGTAGTTACGTCGAACAATGGACCCTGAACATTCAGCGCGAACTCTTCCGCAACTTTACCCTTATCGCGGGCTATGTAGGTTCACACGGAGTCCATCTGCCATTTCATGCGGATGAGATCAATGATATCCAGCCGACCCTCACCTCGGCGGGCTATCTATGGCCCGGCCCGGGCGTGACCGGAACTCGCCTTTTTTCCAACCTCGCGGGGCAGGTTAGTACAAACCAATGGTCTGCTGCCTCGACATATCATGGCCTGAATTTGTCGGCCATCAAGCGCCTCAGTCACGGAATTCAGTTTCAGGGTTCTTATACGTATTCGAAGAGCATTGATACCGGGTCATCGGGAATTGCAGGGGACACATTCGGTAATTCCGTATCCAGCCTCCCGCTGTTCGATCCCCGCTTGAGGCGAGGTCTCTCGGACTTCGATGTGCGGCACGTCGGTGCCATCAATGCGATTTGGTTAGTTCCTAATCCCTCGAACTGGAGCGAAGTTCCAAAATGGTTCGGCTCGGGCTGGCAGGTTGGCGGCATTTATACAATAACAAGCGGATTGCCGTTCACGCCGACGATCGGCGGCGATCCACTGGGCCTGCTGGGCGCAGACCTGTACGCTTTTCCGAACAGCGTGCCCGGATGCGATCCGGTGAATTCCAACTTCAAGGGCAATGGGCTGCACTATCTGAACCTGAATTGCTTTGCGCTTCCAACTGCACCTGCATCCATGGCTGCTTCATGCAAGCCATTCGCAGGGGCCGCGACGGCTGCGCCCGCGGGCCAAGCCTATTGCGCAAATCTTCTCGGCAATTCCGGCCGCAACACTGTCCCCGGCCCGGGTCTCCAGGATTTTGATTTCTCCGTATTCAAGAACAATCCGATTCATCGCATTTCTGAAACCTTCAACGTGCAGTTCCGGTGGGAGGTCTTCAACATCTTCAACCGTGCGAACTTCAATCCGCCGGCTCCGGGCGCGCGTCAAGTCTTTGCAGGATCAGGAGCTTTGAACAATGCCGGCATTCTGACAAGTCCGACGATTACAACCTCGCGCCAGATGCAGTTCGCTTTGAAGATTATTTGGTAGCAAGGCTTCGCAATATATCTGAGCTCTAGTTCTTAGTTAGAGGTGAAAGAAATGAAAGGCAACAATAGAACGATTTACTTTGTGACGCTCGCCGTCCTCTTCGCGGCTGCTCAATTTTTATCGGCCCAGGAGGGCAAGAAGATTTACGCCCAACAGCTTCTGGACGAAACGCTTGCGAAGCACAAGGACGTGGTGATCATGGCCATGCACGTCACGCCTCCGGGTAAGACCGAAAACGTGATCATCGCTTCGAACATCGGGCGCATCGGGAAGAAGGCGGACGAAGACGACCTGCGCGTGATCGAAACAGGCAAGCCGAACCTCGAAGTCAACAAGAAGGGTGACCACTTCGAAGTGGAACTGGTGATGCAAGATCAATCCGGGAAAACCATCGGCGCGGTCGGCATTGTCTTCATGTACGAAAAGGGCAAAGAAGCCGAGTACCAAAAGAACGCTGAACAGATTCGCGATGAGATGAAGCAGAAAACTCCCACGCTCGCGAAGCTTTTCGAACCGGCCAACTGAAATGACGGCGGGACTTGGCCTGCTTTAATCCTCTCTTGAAACGGGGAAGGAGGCGATTTCTGAGAAAATTGAGCCCCTATGATCATGCCTGCTGATCGGAAATCAAAGATTTGGTCCGTGATTCGCGTCTCCAGCGGAAATTTCTTGGAGATGTACGACTTCATGGTGTTTGGTTATTACGCCGCCGCGATCGGCCATGCCTTTTTTCCGAGCGGCAACCCATCCGTGTCCTTGATGTTGTCGCTGATGACCTTTGGAGCCGGGTTTCTGATGCGCCCTCTCGGAGCCATTGTACTTGGGGCCTACACCGATCGCCACGGACGCCGCGCCGGACTTCTCCTTACATTAGGGCTAATGTCCATCGGAATCTTTTCCATAGCTTGCATGCCAGGGTACGCGACGATCGGTCTGTTGGCCCCGCTGCTTGTGCTAATCGGCCGGCTGCTACAGGGTTTTTCGGCAGGCATGGAATTGGGCGGGGTCTCGGTCTATTTGTCGGAAATTGCAACGCCAGGCCATAAGGGCTTCTACGTCAGTTGGCAATCAGGGAGCCAGCAGGTGGCCGTCATGTTCGCCGCACTGGTTGGAGTGGCGCTGAATTCCATCCTCCCGCCGGAGAAAATGACCTTGTGGGGATGGCGCGTCCCGCTGCTCCTCGGTTGCGTGATCGTTCCGTTCCTCTTTAGGCTTCGTCGGTCCCTCCAGGAAACGGATGAGTTCGTCGCCCGCAAGCACCGGCCGAGTACGTCAGAAATTCTCCGTTCGCTCACAGCCAATTGGACAATCGTGCTCATCGGAACGCTGATGGTGACCATGACGACGGTCTCCTTTTACATGATCACGGCTTATACGCCTACGTTCGGCAGTTCTGTGCTTCATCTTGGAAACATGGATAGTCTGATCGTCACCTTGTGCGTGGGAGCGTCCAATCTCTTCTGGCTTCCTGTAATGGGCTCATTGTCCGACAGGGTGGGACGCCGGCCCTTACTCATCACCTTCACCCTCCTGATGCTAATCACTGCCTATCCGGCGATGTTGTGGTTGGTGAGCGCGCCCTCTTTTTCGAGATTGCTCGCCGTCGAACTCTGGTTCTCTTTCATCTACGGCAGCTACAATGGCGCCATGGTCGTGTACTTGACCGAGATCATGCCGGTGGATGTGCGCACTTCGGGGTTCGCGCTCGCCTATAGCACCGCTACGGCCATCTTTGGTGGTTTTACACCCGCACTCAGCACGTACTTGATTAACGTTACCGGGAACCGGGCAGTTCCAGGGTTGTGGCTGTCCTTTGCGGCCGTGTGCGGACTCCTGGCAACACTGTTGGCCAGATCGCAAAACGCCGTGGTTGAGCCTAGCCTTCCGGCCGCTCTTAATACTCAATCCTCCCATCGAATTTAACGTAAATGGTAAATTGGCGTACTCTCGCGATTTACCAAGCTTATGGCCCTAACCCGAAAATACAGCAACCCAGGGAATCGGCTCAATTGCCGAACTTCATTCGGCTGAACGCGAATTCTTCAGGTCCCCGTTTCGCCAACATCTGATTGTGCGCTGCGCACAAAACTTCTGCCATGCGCCTCGGAACCGAGCCAGAGCAGCGTTGACAGCGTTAGAATCGTCACGATCTCGGATCCGGCCATCGCCCACTGATAACCGAAGCGGACGTGAAGCGCGTATTGGATTGAGTTTGTGGGGGATGCGAGGAGTATTCCGAGTTGATACGCCAGACCCGGCATCAATCCACGGGCCGCGTCGGCGGAAAGCTCGTTCAAGTGCACCGGTATCACGCCCCACGCACCTTGCACTCCCGCCTGCATCAGAAACGAAGCGGCGACGATTGTCAGCAGGCCGCCGCCAAACGCCCACAGCGGAATCAGTAGGAGCGACAACCCCAGGGCTGCGATCATGCCCTTTCGACGCCCGGCTACCTCCGAGAGGTGTCCAAAAACAATCGCGCCCACGACAGCTCCCAAGTTATAAATCATCGCGATATTGGCTACCATCGCGGCGGAAATCTTGTGCACTTCTTTCAGGAAGTCCGGATATAAATCCTGCGTTCCGTGCGAGAGAAACATCATGAACGTCATGAGCACGACAAGATAAGCAAAGCGCTTCCACTCTCCCGCAACGATGCGCAGAACTTGACCGGTGCTCGCAGCGCGATGCTGCTTCCAGGCCTCCGATTCCGGCACTTTCGTCCGAATATACAGCGCGAGAAGCGCGGGCAGCGCACCAATCCAAAACATGGGGCGCCATCCCCAGACGGGCAGGAGAAACCTTGCGGCCACCGCCGCCAGTAGATATCCGATTGAATAACCGCCCTGCAAAATCCCGCTGAGCACGCCGCGCCAACGCACCGGCGCCGCTTCCATGGCCAGCGAAGCACCCACGCCCCACTCACCGCCCATACCGATGCCAAACAGCGCACGCAGGATGATGAAAACTGTAAAGTTGGGCGAAAAACCGCACAACAATTCAATCACCGAAAAATAGATCACGTTGGCCATGAGCGGGATGCGGCGCCCGTAGCGGTCCGCAAGCAGCCCGAAAAGCAGAGCGCCGAGAGGCCGCATGGCGAGCGTCGCCGTGGTGGTGAGAACGATCTCTCTCTTGCTGACGCCGAATTGGTGCGCCAGCGTGTCAAAGAGAAAAACGACGATGAAAAAATCGAACGCGTCGAGCGTCCATCCCAGGAATCCAGCAAGAACCGCATGATGGGTGCCGGAGCGAGCCGGCTGACGAATGTCCGGCATTTCAGCCTGCTCGCCACTCCGCCGGCTTGGGCATCAGCCGCGAGATCGCAAGCCCACAGACAATCGCCACGATGGCAAGCACGAAACCTGTTTGGTATCGGCCAAAACACAATTCACCAATGCAGAAGAGAGCCGAATAGATAAGGACACAGCCCAGCAGCCAGCTCACGAGGTTCTTGCCCAGATCGCGCGTGACGGGCTCGTCTTCTGCCAGTTTCGCTACTGGCTGCCATCCGGTGATTTGCGGCCGAACTTTGCGGTAGAACTTCACGAGGGTATCGATCGGCTCTGCTGGCGTTAACCACGTGACGGCGACCCAGACCAGCGTCGTGATGCCCGTCGTGCAGAGTGTCGTCTTGGCAAAAATGACAGGATCGGAGCCGCTGAATGGTTGCGGCCTTCCGGCAATTGCGGTCCACAGGGCGCTGGAATGCAGCGCGAGCGTCGTCACGAGCGCCACCACCATGGCGGAGATTTCACTCCACGCGTTCACGCGCCACCAGTACCAGCGCAGCAAATAGACGCCGCCGGTTCCCGCTCCCAGCTCGAGCACGATCTTCCAGCCCGCGGAGACGGATGTCAGCTGCCATGCCACTGCGGCAGCCGCCAACACGAGAAACGCAGTCGCCAGCCGCGAAACGTTTACATAATGCGATTCGCTTCCCTCCCGCTTCAGGAAACGCCGGTAGAAGTCTTCCACCAGGTAGGAACTGCCCCAATTCAATTGCGTTGCCACGGTAGACATGAACGCTGCCATGAATCCCGCGAGCAAGATTCCGAGTAGCGCATGAGGTGTCTGCCGCGTCGCCACTAACATATAGCCGCGCTCCGGCTGCGCAAGACCCGGGTAAAGAACGACTGCCGCAAGCGCCGTCAAAATCCACGGCCAGGGCCGCAGCGCGTAGTGCGCGAGGTTAAACCACAGTACGGACAACAACCCGTTTCTCTCGTCCTTAGCGCTGAAAATCCTTTGCGCAATATATCCACCGCCGCCCGGTTCTGCGCCGGGATACCAGAAGGCCCACCACTGTACGGCCAGATGCACGACGAAGGTGATCACCGGCAACGTCCACAGAGCTTCGCTGGTGAAACCGCGGGAAAAATCAGGCAGAAGAGCCGTGATGTCGCTTGCTCCGGGTCCGGCTGCAGCGCGCTTTGCAGCAAGCGTACTGAGCATCTGTTGCATCCCACCCGCGGCATGCACGCCGTACCAGGCCACACCAATCACGATTGCCATCTTCAGAACGAATTGAAACAGATCCGTCCAAAGCACCCCCCACAATCCGCCCAGCGAAACGTAGATCCCCGTGAACGGCATCAGGAAGAAAACGCAGATCGCCAGCGCCTTTCCGTCGCTCACCCCCAGCGACGTACTGATGATGTTCACCATGGCCTTCGTCACCCAGCCAAGGATCAAACAGTTCATCAGCAGCCCGAGATAGACAGCACGGAAACCGCGGAGAAACGCGGCGGGCTTGCCGGCGTAGCGCATCTCCGCGAATTGCACGTCGGTGATGAGCCCCGAACGCCGCCACAGGCGCGCGAACAAGAACACTGTCATCATTCCGGATGGCAGAAAACTCCACCACAGCCAGTTCCCTGCGACTCCGTTCGCGTAAACGAGTCCGGTAACCGCAAGGGGCGTGTCCGCGGCAAAGGTGGTCGCGACCATGGAAGTTCCCGCGAGCCACCAGGAAACGTTCCGGCCCGACACGAAGTAGTCCTCGGTGCTCTTGCCGGAGCGGCCGCGGAAGTACAAGCCGAGAAATAAGGTGATCAGCAGATAACCGAAGATGGCGGCCCAATCGGAGACGGCGAGTGTCAAAGCGAGTCCTTTCACAGCGAAGCGTTTGCGGGCAGTACTATATAGCACTTCCAGGCGGTTGGCATCATGGTCTTTTCTGGTTCTTGCGCTGGGTCATGGAAGTGCGGAACGGGATTCGGGCAGGTCACTGTGAATTCGGTGCTCGCGCGCCCCGGCCGGGGAAAACTCCGTCAACAAGTCGCCCACCCTTGACGACGGGAACCCCGTTGACAAGCACAAACTGAATCCCCTCCGAGTATTGCGACGGCTTTTCATACGTTGCTTTATCAATGACGCGATTCGGGTCGAACACCGTGATGTCCGCATCTGCCCCCACGCGAATCCGTCCTTTATCCTTGAACAGGGGCGCGCGCTTCTCCAGCCGCTGCGCGGGCATCAGCGTCATTTTCTTCAGCGCCGTCATCAAATCCAGCGCCTTCTCTTCCCGCACGTAGCGTCCCAGCATCAGCGCGTAAGTGCCCGCGGTTCGCGGGTGCCCCTTGCCATTCGCAAGATGCCCATCGCTCGCGATCATCGTCAACGGACTCACCGCCGCTGCATGAACATTCTCCGGCGTATTTCCCGGAAGAATCACCATTCCTCCCTGCTTGCGGTACCGCAAGAACGATTCCTTCGTCAGGTGTTCCCCCGTCGCCGGCCAGAGCAGCGAAGCGAAGTACGTGGCGGGTTCTTCCTCCTTGTGATCGAACAAGGCGGCTTGGATGCTGGTCATCCCCATTGTGTATGGATAACTTTCCGTGGTTACGTCCATGCCGCGGGATCGCGCGTCCGCGATCATCTGAAGCTCGTGCGTCACGTTCGGTCCCCCGGTGCTTTGTATGTGTACGATATGGAGCGGAACTCCAGTGATCGCCGCAGCCGCTATTACTTCTTCAAAGCCGCTGAAATTCCCTTCGACCGGCGGTCCTGACCCACGAATGTGCACGTGGCAGGACGCGTGGTACTTCGCTGCCACGCGAAACACGTCCAGGATTTCCTGATTAGTCGCGGCCTCGGTGTAGGCGGGACCAAGTCCCACGGCAAGCGCGCCTCGCTTCAATCCCTTATCCAGCAGAGCGCTGATCTCTTCCATCTCCGCCGTTGTTGCGACACGGTGAGCCGCGTCCCCGCTAGGCAGCAACGCCCCGGGGTCGTGCATGACAGCCATGCGCACGGGAATGTGCCCAACGCTCGCTCCGTAGTTGATGAGCGCCTTTCCCTCCCTCTCGCCGTACCACCCATCTACATCGGCAACCCCAACTTCGAGTTCCAGCGCCGTCGTCACACCGTCCGCGGCTTTCACGGCATAGTTCTCCGCGTCCTGCCCGTGCTGGTGTAGATCGATGAACCCCGGCGCGACAACCAGGCCACGCGCGTCAATCGCCTGTTTCCCTTCAAGAGGACCTGTCGAAATCACCGCGATTTTCTCGCCGCGAATCCCGACGTTTCGCACCGCATCCAGCCCCGATTCCGGATCCATCACTCGCCCGTTGGCGATGACCACGTCATAGGTCTCGGCTCCGTTGCTTGCGTCACTTGCGGCGGACATCCCAACTGCCGCCACGATCAACGCCGCTGCCGCTGTCCACTTCCCCCATCCACGAACTCTAGGTCGTGACATTTGAATGGCATCCCTCCCGTGCGGCGCTAAGTTTCTTCGCGTGGACTCCTTCTGTCAAAGGTTTTCTAAACCGTTTCAACGAATGCGAATCGTTCACCTGGCATGTTTGGCAAAAGAAAAACCCCGGATCGCTGGGGGGAGCGACCCGGGGTGGGGGTGTTGCTGAGGGGGGCCGGAGGAAACTCGTTTTTGTCTAGTGCACCTGGTGTACGGCCAGCATGCAGATCTGTCGCAGCTCTTCGTAAGTGAAGTACGTCTCTTCCTGTTCGCCTGCGATTTCTTTGTGTCCGAATCCCGATTCGCTCGAGATGCGGCTCAATTCTGTTTCCGATAGACCCAAGAGCACCGCGGCGCGGCGGCGCGTTACGTATTTGAGTTCTTGCGTTTTCATGGCGTTATCCCTCACGCGGGTAGCAGAACCATGGAGTCTTCTTCAACAGCCAGGATCATGGCCTTATAGATATCCACGTCCCAGCCTTCACCGATCCGCATCCGTATGGTTTCGCCGCCGTCTTTCAGCAGCCTTCCGCGCAGCGGCACCTTGATGTCTCCCAGCGCCAACTGCAGGACCACCGGTTGCCCGATCCAAGCGGTGAACGCACTGTCCATTCGTGGCCCCCTCGGTGTTTCAGCCTGACGGGAGAGAGAATCGCGCACTACGTTGCCGCTCACAATGGTACAGAGAGGGTACCGGACTAGTAAGAAGGTACTGCTCAAGATGCGGGCATCGATTCACACTCTTTTTCCATCGGAGTACGGAAGTACTGTTCTTTCGGGACGCGCGAACCATAGGACCAGGATGTTTTCCCTGCGATCCTGCTGGCATGAAGAGGCATGGGCACGATTCGCGCACAGTCCTGAACGAAAGTCCAGCTGCCATGTCCAGCCGGGCAGGCGTCGGCCTCGCCCTTGGCGGAGGATTCGCCCGCGGCTTCGCGCATCTCGGCGTTCTGCAAGTCTTCGAACAGAAGAACATCCCCATCTCTCACATCGCGGGAACCAGCGTGGGCAGCATCCTCGGCGCTGCTTACGCCAGTGGCGCGCCTCTTGCGCGCATTATTGAGACCTGCCGTACCCTCCGCTTTCGGGACATCGCCCGTTGGCGCGTCTCCCGGCTCGGCTTGGCAAGCAATCAGCGTCTTGAGAACTTGATCGAACGCGTCTTCGAATCGCGCCGGTTTGAAGACCTCCTCATTCCTCTTGCTGTGGTGGCCACGGACCTGACTTCCGGCGAACCTGTGGTGTTCACGCAAGGCAATCTCGTGGACGCCATCCGCGCGAGTTGCGCCTTCCCGGGCTTGTTCGAACCGGTAATGATCGGCACTCGGTGTCTTGCGGATGGTGGGCTCGTCGCCCCTGTTCCAACGCGCGCCGCTCGCGACCTCGGTGCTACCGTGGTAATCGGCGTCTCCGTCGGCATGCAGGACGGCCACCGCGGTGCCCCCACGAACATTTTTCAGGTCGTTAGCAGAGCGGTGAACGCGGCGCAAAAGCACCAGCTCGAAGTCTGGGAACGCCACGCCGACCTTGTCCTCCGGCCCGACGTGCAATCTCTGGCCTGGGACGACTTCCACCGGGCCGAAGAAGCCATCGCTGCAGGTGCCGCAGCCGCGCTCCGCGCTCTCCCGCGTATTCAAAAACTACTGGGGCAGAAGAAGGATGACGCCGCGCAGCATCTCCAGGCACGGCTTGAAGCTGAAGACAAAGGTCACTTTTGGCTCGGGGAGGCGCTCCGATGATTCGCATCACTATCTGGCTTGCAGCTCTTACCATCCCACTCCTTCTCTGGCATGAATGTGGAGAGGATATTGGCGTTTTCTGCTACCGTATAGGACTGGGTGCCCTCACGAGCTTGCGCTCACGCGCGCTCGTTCCCGTGCCCGTGAGAAATTCACATCATCCATTCGCCGCGAGGAACAACACCGAGTGCTCGACGCCATCCTTCACTTCTTCCGTTCGCTCTACACCACGGAAGGGATTCAACAGCTAGTCAGTTGGTTCGGTCCCACGCATGTGTGCATCATTATTTGCACGATTATTTTTGTGGAAACGGGACTCTTCCTCGGATTCTTTCTGCCTGGTGACTCCCTTCTGGTCACTGCCGGTATCTTCGCCGGCCAACACATAATCCCCCTTCGCTGGTTACTTCTACCTGGCATCCTCTGCGCCATTGTTGGGGACCAGCTGGGATATTGGATTGGACGCTCGGCCGGTCCGGCTTTGTATCGTCGCGAAGACTCGCTATTCTTCCGCCGCAGCCATCTCCAAAGGGCTCACGAGTTCTACGAGAAATATGGCGGGCGCGCTGTAATTCTGGCGCGTTTTGTTCCCGTCGTGCGCACGTTTTGCCCGCCAGTTGCGGGCGCGGCGGCAATGCGCTACCCCACGTATCTCATGTACGACATCTTTGGTGGCTCGCTGTGGATTGGCAGCATGCTCCTCGGGGGTTACGTCGCAGGCTCAAGAATCCCAAACGTCGGTAAATACCTTCACTACATAATCGCTGCAATCATCTTGCTTTCGGTCATGCCGCCAATTATCGGTATCCTGCGAGCCCGGCGCCACCCAAGTCAGACAAATCCCCCGACAAGCAGTGCATCATTTCAAGGGACGGAGATTAAGTAATTAGTGTCGTCCAAGTTCCGCGCCATCATCTTCGATATCGGCCGCGTCCTTATCCGCGTGGACGTCTCCCGCGCGATGGACGGGCTGGCTTCCGGCCTCTCGCTGACCCCAAAAGATGTGTGGTCCGCGATCGAAAATGATCCGCGCTGGCTCGACTGGCAGGAAGGACGCATTTCTCCCCGCGACTGGCATCTTCATCTAACCAAACGTCTTGGCGCTTCGCTCACTTTCGAGCAGTTCGCCGAAGTCTGGAGCCGCGCCCTTGACCCCATCCCCATCCATCCGGAATCGTTCCTGGAGAAGCTCTCCAAACACTACCGCCTCGCGTTACTCTCAAATACAGACCCCATCCACATGTCCAATGCAGAGGACCGCTTCTCCTTTTTCCGCTTCTTTCCCGTCCGTATCTATTCCTACCGCGTCGGGGCCAGCAAGCCCAACCCGGTCATCTACCGCGAAGCCCTCCAAGCCTGCAAAGTCCGGGCCGAGGAAGCCGTTTATATTGACGACATTGACGCCTACGCGGAAGCGGCTCACCGCCTCGGGATGACCGGGATCGTCTTCCAATCGCCCGAACAGCTCCAATCCGACCTCCGAAAGCTCGCAATTCGATTCGACTGACCCCTTGCCAAGCAAAAAATCCGCTGTTCGTTCTCTCTTCGCGTAAACTTTGCTAGGACTAGTACCACATCCCCATATCTCACCCCCTCTCAAGCAGCTCTTTTTTCATCCACTTACAGCTGCCTCCTGAGGCCTTCCTTTGGTGCATCGCATGCACATATGTATGTCAAGGGTTTGTTACTGTTAGGATTTGCCCCACTCGGGGCGAGGAGAAAGATTGACTA
>WNFF01005528.1_pt1 | contig 22028 bp, 24 predicted proteins | sample 5400441 | NCBI WGS metagenome assembly WNFF01 (sample SAMN13153345, study PRJNA577476) | soil metagenome | isolation source: 120 cm saprolite under Douglas fir tree site 2 hole 3 replicate 1 | place: USA:California | collected 2015-04-18
CTTTCGTGGAGTCGGCATGTTCGGGAGCGCCTTCCTGGGCGCACACCTGATGCGCGGCGCAGCTGCGGCGGCGCTACTCGCTTGGGCCATCGTCCACCAGACCGCGCACCCTTGGCTATCCTTGGGCGCGGGCGTTGCCACCCTCGTCGCGCTACGCGGATGCCCGATGTGCTGGACTGTGGGCTTGGTCGAGACGCTTTCGCAGGGCCGTCGCGATTCAACGATAAGATAGTTGTTGGCGTGCGTGAGCCGGCGCCTCGATGTCGGGGCTGGCGCGCCACGGTCGATGAAACTGGGCACTATTCGTTCGCCACGCTGGGATTTGTGAGGCCGGAGCAACATCATGACCAGAGGCTTGGCAGCTCTGGGGTCGGCGGTCTTTTTTCTGATTGCCCCCACGACGGTCGCCGGTGTCGTGCCGTGGTGGATTTCGCGATGGCGTCTGCAAGCGCCGTTCTTCGATCTCCAGCTTATCCGATGGTTCGGCGTGGTTCTGATCCTGCTCGGCATTCCGGTGTTGGTCGAAACCTTCACACGATTTGCGCTGCAAGGCGGCGGCACGCCAGCGCCGGTCGCACCAACGCAACATTTGGTGATCACCGGCCCCAATCGTTATGTCCGCAATCCGATCTATCTTGCCCTAGTGGCGATTGTACTTGGCCAAGGACTGATCCTCGGAAACGCAAGGCTTCTGGTCTACGGCGCGCTACTGTGGATCGGCTTCCACATCTTCGTTCTGGCTTATGAGGAGCCGACGCTGCGTAGGACATTTGGAGCGGAGTACGACACCTATTGCGCCAACGTGTCGCGCTGGTTGCCACGCTTGCCCGGCTCTACGTCGGCGTCGTCCTGATCGACCGCGAGTGCGAGTGCCGCGTCCATCGTCGCCGGATCGTGGGCGTTGTGTACGATCACATGTGCCAGCAGCAGTGTGACCAGCGCATCGGCTACGGCGGCGGGGTTACGACCGGGCAACATGTCCCAGATCGGGGCGCGTAGCGCCTATCTCGCATTGCGGGATTTCGATCCGGATGTCTCTTGTGGGTCATCTTCTGCCGTGATGCCCTATCGCAATTGACGGCAGCTTATCCCCAGATAGCTGCCGGTCTAGGCGGATGCCGATGATGGCGGCCTTGGGCCAACTGCGGACTCATGTACCGCGCAAACGAGGTGTGCCCTTGCGCGGAAATTGCACGGGATGTGACGGCTTCCGCCCAGGCGAGTGTGGCATGCTCGCGCTGGAATATAAACAGCGCGGCGTCGCGCCACGCGGTGGCGAAAATCGTGAGTCACGTCGATATTGGAGTTCTGCAGCCCTCAACATTGATCGGATTGAAGTCCGTACCGGGTCCCTTTTTCCGCGGTCTTCCTGAAACCGGCTGCGGCCGAAACGTGCGGTCATGATCTGTGGGCTAGATTTCGCTTCATCCGCGTTGCTGGTAAATTTGCCCCGCAGATTGCTGGGTTGAGAATTTTTGGGGGACATATGCTGCAGAATTTGACCAAGGAAGTTCGTTTCAGAACTCGCGCGGCCCTGATGCTGCCTTCGATCCGTGCGATCGGGCTCGCCATCGCGGTTGGCATCGCCTACTTCGTTGCGGCGCAGCTAAGCCTTGCACTTCTCGCCGAACCTGACGGCGTTGCTGTGTTCTGGCCTGCTGCGGGCGTGTCGTCCGGCATCCTGATTGCGCTTGGGCGCGCCGCGCGATTGCCCGTCGTCAGCGGCGTGATGGTTGCGACTTCTAGCCGACCATCATGGTTCCGCTCTTGCTGCGTCATTGAGCGCTTGCTTGAGATCCCTCACGACATCCGGGCATCGATCGAGGAGCGTGGGAAGGCCGGCGATCTCTGCGACCCGGAACCGCAGCGAACTAAGCCTATCGCACACATAGCGAAGATGACCGCGACACCGCTTCTCCCATGGCTGACAGCATCCGCGCCATGAGCGCGTAGGGGGCACATTCTGAATTCTTCGAACCTCCTCATCGTTACGAGCGACTACTGATGGTTTGCGTCGCTCGATCCATCTCACCCTGGTTCATGGGAGTGCGTGCAGCGCATGCCGCTCGGAGTGTCTGGTGATCACCAAGGTGGGCCGGCTGACATTCGCTGGGTTGAGGACCGCGATATCGGAGCGATATTATTCCCGGAGTGACGCCTCGTTGGGGGATCGTCCGCTGGTGAATGTAGGATGAGGAGACGAAAAAATGCCGACTCGAGGCCTGACCATAGGTGAGCGCGCGATCCTGAAATTCGTGTTCGGTGATACCCTGACTCCGTACCCGCTGATCACAACAAACGATGCGAACAGGGGCGGTGAAGACAACAGCATCACTTACAACGATATCCCGCATTACTCCAAGAAGATCTGGTGCCCGGATTTTAGCGCCGCAACCGCGGAAACCTGGACCTTCGTTCACGAATTCGGGCATGTCTGGCAGTTCAGGTACGCCACGCACCCGATCAGCGGGTGGCTCCAAAACGTCATGAGACATCCGGTGAATTACGAGCTCAACTACTATTACGACCTGATGAAATCAGACGATTTCTATGATTACAACATCGAGCAGCAAGCCTCCATGGTTGCCGATTATTGGGCGGTGAGCGTTTCCAAGAGAGCGGTCTATTGCACCAATCCAAAACCGCCACCGCGCGAGGACTATTTTGATTTTATTTCACAGGTTCAAAATCCAACTGGCCCTACGAAGAAGATCGAGATTCCCCCGTTTTGATACGAACCGCGGGCCGTTTGCCCACACCTCTCGATATGCCCGCCGCTCGCGGTATCCCGCCACCAATTTGCGGCGGCCATCATCGGCCATGTCACTGTCGAAGCCGCGAACGCAAATGCGTTTCATCGCTGCCGACCCTGCGAGTGTGCCCAGGATTGCCGGTCGAGCGAACCGAGCAACCTGCTTGCGCACTTTTTCACCGATCGAGAGCTGTGAAAGCTCAAGGCCAACGAACCCAAGATCGATGCCGATCGCCACTGGCTTGCGCCAGGTTAAAGGCGGCAAGGACGGCAGACACGCGATGCGGGATTGTATTGAATGCTGACTGAATGGTCTTACCGGCTCTCCCATCTGTCCCAAGCGTCGGATGGACTCGTCGGCGCTATCGAAAGCGACCATATCGACTTGTAACGTGCGCACGGAATTGCCATAGGGCAAGGTCGTCTGCCGGCAGGCATCCAAGTCCTGAGTGTTGGCCAAGGCATTGGCTTCGCGCGAGAGCGATTCCCCAAGCTTTCGCGTGAGGAGGCCTACATGATTGCAAGCGTCGCGGCCGATTATCATGTTACCCAGGTGGTCGACGGCACAAAGGGCATCCACGGCATGATCCCGAAGGCGATTTTCACTTCACAGTAGGCCAGACGCTAAACGAACGAATGACAGCTTCGGGTCATCTTCGGAAGAACTCAAATTGAGCATAACGAGTCCGCTGCACCTTGGATCAGCGGACATGGAGGCCGGCCCTTGGTGCCCGGAGGCGACGGAGCTGCGGTTGGAAATACGGATGCTCAAAAATCGTGATCGAAATCAGGTAGTTACCGGCCGAAGGCGATATTCCTAAACCGAAGGTCACAGGTTCGAGTCCTGTCGGGACCGCCATCGCTGGAATGTACATCACCAATTCAGACCACTCCGGCGGAGCCGGTTCCGGTCACGGCCTGATCGGCAAGTCGGGCTTCCACATGGCCCGCTCCCATTCTACGTCATGACACCTGACCTTGGTCTGTTTCAATTTGCTTCCGAAGCTCATCGGAAACATTTGACCAAATGGCTCTGGGGCCAACTGTGAGACGAATGCCATATTCATCGGTGACTGCCGCTAAGATTTGCCTGAACCAGTCTCGATATGAGCATTCACGCGGTTTGGGGGCTGAATAGGACACCGCGCACAGGGTCCCAACCGACCTCCATCGCCGCTCGATAGATGTAAGGGAACGTGCGTCCTATCGGGCGCGCGGACAGGAGAGCGTACCGCCGATTAGTTGAAGCCAGCGAGACGGTTGCGGACGATGTCTAGAACCTGACCAGCGACCGCCCGCCCGTCTGGGCCATAGTGCGTAAGAACTGGCAGGCTCACCTTATCGACCGCATTCGTCATGGCGGCGATCAGTCCATCAATGATCTCGTCGGCGGTCGCTGCCTTGAGGCTTGCCCGGGTGGCCACCGTCTTGAAATCGGCGCGGCGCAACTTGTCGTCCTTGCCGTTCAATTTCAGCGCCATGCGGTCATGGGCAAGATTCGGAAACACCCGGGTCGTTACCGCATCGTACATAGGCGCCATCCGTACGCTATCGAACTTCTCCTCGCCGGGCTCGGCGACCTTGAGCAGCGCCATGTTCTTGAGATGCATGTCGCCATCGGCAACCAGCCAGGCGAACAAGGCTCGGCGAATGATCGTCCTAATGTCTTCGTCGGGCGCGGTGGAAAGCGGGCGCACCTGGCGTGCGACCCGGTCGATAGTACCGTCGTATTTCGCCTGCGTCGGCAACTCAAGGACGGAGCAGAAGTCCTCAAGCGCGAGCATGCGCGTGTCGTTTCCGCCTTCGCGGATATCGAAACGCTCCACGACGAGTGCCGGAGGCAGCTGATCCGGCATGTTGATGAGCGCGATGGTCGGCACGTCGAAACCACAAGCGCGGCCAAGCGTCAGGCAAAGCCATTCGACGATGGGCAGCGCCTCAAAACCGCTCATCCCTGCAGGCTTGAAGATGTGTGTGAACGGATTGCCAGTGCTCGGAAGCAATTTCCCCTGCTCATCGAGATAGAGGGGCGCTTTTATCTGAATGCCCGAAAGACGCGGAGTCTCTTTGCTTTCAAACATCCGCGCGAGATTGCGCTCAAACGTCTCATTGAGGCTGCCTCGGCTTGGGCCCGCATAGGTGCCGGTGAACAGCCCGTCCTTGGAGTACTGGACAAGACGCGTCTTCAATACGTCTTTCGGCAAGGTTTTGAGCTCGGCCTCGTTCTCGACGATAGTGATGTTGGATATGTAGCGCTTGCCGGAGCGCAGGGCTGCACGCTCATCCTTGTCCTTGAGAACGGATTCGAGCCACCCTTCCGGCAGCAGCGACACAATGAACGGCGGCAACTTGCCGGGGGTTGTCTGCCGAATGAGAGGTGGAATTTTCTTGTCGAGCGCGGTCCAGCGCCACTCGAACCCGTCATGGCGCAAATGCCCAATCGGGTCCCGGTGCCAGGCGACTGTGAGATCAAGCGCGGCTTCATTGCGGGCGCTCACGGTAGGCCTCCGCAATAGGTACCTCTCGGCGCCTTCGCCCTCGCGAAGCCAGCCGTTTTCGCGGGCGAGGGTCCAAATGGCTTTGGCAGCCTTCTCCGGGCTGCCATATTCTTCGGTGAGTCGCGTCGCCATGGCGCCACGCATAGCCTCGTCAATCGAGGAGGCATGTTCGCTGCGAAGACGAAAGGCTTCGAGGAAGCGCTGCCGGATGGACGAAACGTCGACCCTGAATTCTCCCATGCCGTCGTCGATGACAGCAGAGCCGAGGGATGGGTGGGGAGGCGCTTGGTTCTGGATGATCTCAAGTGCGCGGATACGGGTGCGCTGGATACGGCGCGCACTCAAGAAAAGGCGTCCGTCCCGCGTGGGCGCGAGAAGAACCGCGCTTGCGGCGGAGAGGTACGCACGGGGATAGAGATGTTTGGCGATGCGGACGGCATGCTTGAGCACCATGGTATCAATGTCGTCGCCGTGGTCGACGTAGATGCCACGCACCAGCTGGACGAGCTTGCCGGTCTCAGCCCGGTAGTGGCTGCGTGTCTTGTCGAGGTTCTCGCCAACTAGGTAGAGGGCCATCTCTAACTTTCGCGTATGTCAGATACGTGAAAGTGTACCACAATAGCCCCGAAACACAAGAAATTCAAACTTTCCCGTATTTCATATACGATATAGTTCTATAATAGGTTGTTTTTCCTACAACTTTCGGCTTGCGGACCAGAACCCCCGAACAGAGAGCACCGTCACCCTGGAGCGCCGCAAGACCTTCATCCGGCAGGTGCCAATTCTAGTGCAGCGGCGCTGGTCCATGACGTTGGAAGCCGGCCTTGAGCGATCGACTTCGGCGCGCTGCGCTGCAGACGCGGGCAGTTAGCAAGCAGATGCAATCGTTCTCCCGCTTCTAACTTGCTCAAAGATTTCGTGAATTTCAGGGCTTGGCGCAAGGCACAGAGTTCGATACGTATCCAGGAAGGCCCGCCACAACATCAATGCGTTAGCGACGCCGCTGTTTTGCTTTTGTCTCATTTTTGTCTCCGAGGTCGTCGCGGGAGGCGGGAAAGAAATTTCTCTTCGGCGGGAGTTGTTTGAACGGAGGTGGTGGAGGTCGACACGTTTTCGATGGGTGGACTGAACGACGCGTCGGTAGATCCTGATGAGGCAATTGTATCGACCGGTGATTTCGAAGCTGTCGGACGGCAACACGCAAGCATCGCCGCGCGAGCCGCCGCCGGCGACACCCGTGTCTCTCCTCTCTTTATTCATCGCAGGTGTGAGATGGATCACACAACCGCCGGCTGCGAGCCGATAGGCTTTGGACGCCGTGGGCGACCGCTATTGAACTCAACTTGAGGAGGATGACATGGACCATGACGTCCAAATGGCGATGAAAAGGGCGCGCGCCTGGCGCCGCGTCGTCATTGCGGGGATGGTCGGGGCGGCCGCGATGGTGGCCTGGGCGATTCCGAGCGATTCTAATGGCGCCACTGCCTGCGTGGTAACTGCTTCGATGTCGGCATCGCCGGCGTCGATCAGCCTCGGGCAGTCGACAACTATCAACTGGAACATTCAATGGCCCCCTGCTAGCGATGCATGCGAGCCGGCGTCGCTGCACTTGTACTTCCGGGACGCGACGACTGGAGTCCCGATAGCCACCGGCGTGGCCGTAGGGACGTTCGATTCCACTGGAATGATGGTGGTCGCGCCGCCGAGCAGTGGTAGCTACTCCCTGCATGTTCTCTTCAACAATAGTCAGCATGTGGACTCCGGCTCCGCGACGGTCAACCTCGCGCTGCCTGTGGTGAACGGCAAGAGGACCGTTGATATCACCCAGCCCAACCAAAACGGTCTGTTCGCTCAGGCGATCGGTATCGAGAAGGCCGTGGTCCGCATCGCCGGAACCCTCGATCTGGACCTGAGCGGCATGCACGACCTGCAGGTCGCGCCGGGAGTGCAGATCCTCGGTGACCGGACGGCGGTTCGCGCCGGGCCGCGCCTGTTCACCACGACGTTTCCCAATGTGCTGTTGAACGTCGGCCCCGGCAGCGATCACGTGCGGATCAGCGGGATCCGGCTCGACGGCGGCGAGAGCGACGACCCGTTCTCGGCCGTGGGGACGGAGGATGCCTCCGGTATCGTGGTGAATTCCAGCCTGGACGTGCAGATAGACCACAACGAGATCTACCGCTGGCGTGGTTCCGCGGTCAGGGTGGTCGACGGCAACAACAAAGACGACCCCGCCTTCGTAGGCCGCATCAACCGCGACAACGCGGACAACGTGTGGGTACACGACAACTACATCCACCACAACCAGCATCCCGCCAGCAACGTCTGCAACCCCCTCCCCGGGCACTCGGCTGGTTACGGCGTCGAGACCGCCGACGGCGCGTACGCGTTGATCGAGCGCAACGTGTTCGACTGGAACCGTCACTCGATCTCCGGCGACGGCAGGACGGGCACCGGGTACCTCGCGTATCGCAATCTCATCCTTACCAACGGTGGGGTGCACTTCCGGTGCCCGGACCTAAAAGACATCGGGATCGGACTGGCGATCGGACTAGTGCTGAATCCCTTTGCGGGGGCTGTGTACATCATCGCGGAGGCGCTGGACCATGATTTGATCTACCACACCCACGCCATCGACATGCACGCCCGCAAAACCTGCCATAACGGCGTGTTCGTGGGTGACTCCCCCGACTTCTCGAACTACAACTGCGGTCCGGCCGGGGAGTACATGGACATCGAGTTCAACACGGTACTGTATATCGCGGGCAACGGCATCCACCTGCGCGGTACCCCGGCGGTCGGGATGGATGTGAAGCACAATGTGTTCGCGCATCAAGACAAGGACGGCGGGTACCCGTTTCCCGGCGCCATGGTGCAGAACGAGACGGGTCTGCATCAATCGGACAACCTCTTCGGGTTAAACACCTTCAACGACCGCAGGAGCTGCGACTTCGACGGGGACGGCATCAGCGACCCCTTCATCGCCACCGGAGTGACGTTCTGGTACTCCTCAAGCGTGCTCGGCGGGCGCTGGGTATTCCTGGGCCAGTCCCCCGCACGCGTCGATGAGGTCTTTTTCGGCGACTTCGACGGTGACGGCCGCTGCGACGTTTCCGCGCGCGGTCAGGTGTTCCTCAACCCCGATCCGCTGCCGTTCGCACGGACCCCGGGCCACGTCAGCACCCTCTTCGGTACGCCGGCCGCTCTGAACCTGTCCGCCACCGGCGGCAGCCGGCCGTACAGCTGGGCCGTGACCGGGCTGCCACCGGGACTGTCGGCCAACGCCGCCGGCCAGATCTCGGGAACCCCGGCCGCTGGTGCCGCGCCCTTCTACCTGGTGACGGCCACCGTCCGCGACGTCCACCGCCAGATCGGCAGCGCCACAATCATCTGGGAGGTGACCGCCAGCGTACCCTCCCTGCTCGGAACGAAGCAGAGCGAGGCGCAGAGTCTCATCGCCTACGCCGGCCTCACATTCGGTGGAGTGTCGTACAGCGACGACTGTGTGGATCCCGGGGATGTGATCGCCCAGCACCCAATAGGGGGCGGCATGGCGCCGGTCGGCTCGTCGGTGCACATCACGGTGTCCACGTGCACCTCCCGTAGCGGTGGTGGTGGTGGTGGTGGGCCCATCCTCACCAAGTAAAACCCGTCTGATCGTCGAGAAAAATGGTCGACTTTTGCACGCGCTATGATTCCGACGCTGATATACGGTTCCGGCGCCGGCAGGTGTATGGACCGATCATCCCCGGCCCACAGATGCTCGCCCGCGTCCTGAGCGGGAAGAGGGAGGTCGTGCGACTGACGGATTGAGTGGTCATGGCCGGCTTGTCCTCGGCCGTCTCGATAATCGGCGCGCTGTGCCTTATAGGAATTTATTCATATGGTTGGCGTGAGCCAAGTTCTGGCGTCGGCCAGCGCCATTTTGGCAAAACGAAATACCCCTAAAAAATAGCGTCGAATCAAGGGCTTGTGCACACCCCAAAGTAACAGGGCAAAACTCGTTGCGGTTTCTACTTGGTCATGGCTGGGCTTGTCCGGGCTTGTCCCGGCCATGACGAACTGGGGGCCGCCACGAGTTTTTGCCCCTGGTCGGACGACCCATCCAGGCTCGAAACCACCGTCGCGAATTAGCCTGCGGAGTTCGTCTCAGTTTCGGTCAGCGAGCGTCCTTGGAAGGAATAGAAACCCAGCCCGTTTTAGTGGTGGGACCCGAGCGGGTTTTGTGATTATCTCTGTCTTTCTCGGTAGCAGGGGACGTGGCGCTCCCTTGATGCCCCTCGGCGCCCTCGTGTTCCGATCGGGTCAATGGGCCTCTCGGCCTTCGCCGCATCCGTCGGCTTTCGGATCGACACCAAGCGCCGCAGGTGAACCATGACAACGATGTCAGTCGCCAGGATCGCGGAGGTCCTGCAGCGCGATTTCAGAACGGCGGCCAATCAGCTTCGACAAACAGGCCGGCGCTTGAGGACGACGTCCCGGCATTATCTCGACGCCGCGGACATACTCGACCAATGGGCTGCGACGGTGAACGATATCCGTCCGGACCTGCTTATCACCTACCACGAACTCATGGTGGGAACACCGGACCGCGAGCGGCACGCCGAATTGCTGAGACAGATTGCGTTTAAGGGAACTGCCAAAACCGCAAGCGAATACGTCCGCGCCTACATCAGCGACCGCACGGGCGGAGGTTGAGGGACGCGAGACAAATCACCAATTCAGACTCGCAAGTGACCAGAAGCTCCACCATGACCCCTTCTATGACCCCTGCACCTTTGTCAAACCCAACGGCGCGCGCCACGCCGCGGGCCTTTGCTCACATCGACACCTGGGTGTTCGATCTCGACAACACGCTCTATCCGCACCACCTCAACCTCTGGCAGCAGGTCGACGAGCGCATTCGCAACTACATCGCCAAGTTCCTCGACACCACCTATGACAATGCCTTCCGCAAGCAGAAGGATTTCTACCGGCGCTACGGCACCACCATGCGGGGCATGATGATCGAGCACGGGATGAATCCCGACGATTTTCTCGATTTCGTCCACCAGATCGATCATTCGCCGACATCATCGTAGGCGAGCTTGAACCGAAACCGTTGCCTCAGACCTATGACCGCTTTCTCGCCCGGCACGGAGTCGACGCCGGCAAGGCGGCGATGTTCGAGGATCTGGCCCGCAATCTCGAAGTGCCTCATGCGCTCGGCATGACGACCGTTCTCGTGGTGCCGGAGCGCACCCGCGAGGTGTTTCGCGAAGGCTGGGAACTGGAAGGGCGCGATGCCGCCCATGTGGATCATGTCACCGACGATCTGGCGGGATTCCTGGAGGCGATTGCGGCGCGGCGCGCTGCCCCCTTAGGAGGGTAGCCCGGATTGAGCCACCGGGTCCGTGACGCCGTCCCCGGGTTTCGCCTGCGCTCAATCCAGGCTACGCTACTGCCACCAGCGATGCCATGTGCGGGCTTGACCCGCGCATCCATCGCGTTCGCAAAATCTAGGCGAAGTGGACAGACTCGCGGGTCAAGCCCGCGGGTGACGGCAGTGGATGGGCGAGCGCCAAATCACATCGATCAGAAACCGCAGTAGTCTAACTCACCGCCCGGCCCGCATCCGCGTTAGGAGTTCCGCCGTCGGATAAGAGTCCGCCGGCAGGCCGAGCTTGCTTTGCATCGCGCGTGTGGCCTGTCGGGACGAGATGCCGAGCTTACCGTCGGCGCCCCCCACGTCGTAGCCGGCCTTGATCAGAAGCTGCTGCAACTCGCGCGCCTGCGCGAACGGGAGCGGAGGCGGTGGCGTGCCGTTGCCGCGCCGCATCGGCGGCGCGCCGGCGAGGCGCGTCGCGTAGTAGGCCGCGGTGGTGGAATAGACGAGCGAGCTGTTCCATTTGAGATAGGCCTGGAAGTTGTCGAACACCAGGAAGGACGGGCCAAATCGGCCCATGGGCAGCAACAGCGAGGCCTTGAGAGTTTCGTGCTGCAAGGGTCGTCCGTCGGGCAGCGTGACGCCCCACTCGGCCCACTTTTCGAGCGGGTGTTGGATCGAGAGGTCCGCCTGTTCCCACGGCATGCTCTCCGGTACGCGCACTTCCCGCAGCCATGGCTCGCCGCGCTTCCAGCCGAGGCTGACGAGGTAGTTCGCGGTCGACCCGATCACGTCGGACACGCTACGCAGCAGGTTGCGCCTGCCGTCGCCGTCATAGTCGACCGCGTATTTGATATATTCGGAGGGCATCATCTGGGTCTGGCCGAGTTCGCCCGCCCACGAGCCCAGCATTTCTGCGGGGTTGAGATCGCCGCGCTGAATGAGCCGGAGCGCGTCGAACAAATGGCCGCGGAACATCTCGGCGCGCCGGCAATCATAGGCGAGCGACACCAGCGAACGGATCGAGTTATCCTTGCCCATGTTGGAGCCGAAATCGCTTTCGAGCCCCCAGAAGGCGGTCATCACGGCGGCCGGAATACCGTACTGCTTCTCGGCGCGATCGAAGATTGCCTGGTATTTATGGATTTCGACTGTGCCCTGCGAAAGCCGGTAGGACGGCAGCATCTTGCCGGAGAATTCCAGGAAGCTCTGGGCGAAGATGCGCTGGCCGCGGTCGATGTTGACGATCCGCTGGTCGTAGACGAGGTAAGGCGAGGCCGCATCGATGGCGCTCCGCGAAATGCCCTGAGCTGCGGCCTCGGCCTTGAAGCGGCCGAGCCAGCTTTCGAAGCTGCCGGAGGTGCGGCAGTCGGTTGCCGCGGCAGCGGCGGTTGCTATCGACAAGGCCGTCGCGAAAGCGGGGGCGGTGCAGAGGAGCGTGCCAATCCGATTCATGATTGCGGTCCGAATCGCAGGAAGAGAGAGGTCGGCGCGGCTTATATCATAAGATCAAGCTGGCACCGCGGGCGCGGACCCCTGCGACAAGAGGGCTACAGCAGGTCCTGGACCAGGTTCCGGTCAGGCTTGAGCCTTGAGAATCTGCTGCGGCCTTCTCCCCGGGGCGAAGCGGCGCGCGGCGGGCCCACCGGCATTTGGGCAGGGTCCTGTCACTTTGCGTACACCAGCCCCTCTTCTCCGCATCATGGCCTGGCTTGTCCCCGCCACCTCGATTGTTCTTGCGCTGGTCAAGTGATTCAAAACGATCGAAATCTGCTTAATTCGCCGGCGGCCAATTCATGGGCGGATGCGGCACATGCAGCGTCATGAGAACGATCGGGGCGCCGCCGGTCGGGATGACCTGGTGCGGCGTATTCGCCGGCACGATGAGCATATCGCCCTTGACGACGGCCTGGGAGTTGCCGCCCGTGATCGATGAGCCGCCCAGATTGTTCGCATTGTTGCGCTTCTCGTCGACGAGTTTGCCGCCCGTCACGATGTTGCCGGTTCCTTCGAGCACGACCATCAGCTCGGCATCTTTTTCATGGACAGCGGCCGGCGATGTGCCGGGACGGTATTCGAGCTGGGCCCGATAGGGCGCAAGCGACAGGATCGGCTCGGCCACCAGCGGGGCGTCGCCCTTGCGGTCGGCCTTGGCCTTGTCGATCAGGCCCATGATCTCTTTGTTGTTCATGAAGGTCTTCGCCGGGGGTGCCGCCGCCTGCTGGGCCAAGGCGCTCGTAGCCGCAGCGGTGGCAAGAAACGTGAAAGCCAGAAATTGCGCGCGCATCAGGGTTCCTCCTGTTATCAGCCATGTGCCGCGGCTTATGGGTAAACAGCTGGCCGTGCCGGCGCAAGGGCCGGCTGGCGGCAGACGGCGCTGCCTTCGCCACGCCGTGATCTTTCCGCATGGTCATGGCCGTGCTCGTCACGGCCGTCGACGCCTTTGACTTTGCCGGGTATGCGGATGTAGGAGCCGTAGCCCGGGTTGAGCGGTAAGCGAAACCCGGGGACAGCGTTGCCGCGTTGACAGGGCAGCCCCGGATTTCGCTGCGCTCAATCCGGGCTGCGGGCGCTCAATCCGGGTTACACGTCATGGGCGCTTACGAGCCGAGGCGGGCGCTTGATCGCAAGGTCAGTCATGAGAGCTATCCGAACATTGTCCTTATCGATCGCAAGCGCGCTGTTTTGCCTCGCGCTAGCCGGTCCATCACGCGCAGCCCCGTGCGGCGGCGACTTCAATACGTGGCTCGCCGACTTCGAACGCGAAGCGGCAGGTCAGGGCATTTCCCAGCGGGCCATAGGGGCGGCCCTCGAAGGCGTCACCGTCGACCCGGCCGTGCTGTCCCGGGATCGCGGTCAGCATGTTTTCAGTCAGACATTCGAGCAGTTTTCCGGGCGGATGATCTCGGCCGACCGTATGCGCAGAGGTGGGGCGCTGCTCGCGCGGCATGCGGCGGTGTTTGCTCGAATCGAGCGGCAGTTCGGGGTACCGGGGTCGGTGCTGACGGCCATTTGGGGCCTTGAAACCGACTACGGGGTCAACCAAGGCCGGTTTTCGCTGATCCGCTCGGTTGCCACGCTCGCGCACGATTGCCGCCGCACGGACAAGTTCCGCGCCGAGCTTTTCGACTTGCTGCGCATCGTCGATCGCGGCGACATGGCGCCGGGCGAATTGCGCGGCGATTGGGCCGGCGAGATAGGGCAGACCCAGTTCCTCCCCTCATCCTACCTCAAGTTCGCGGTGGATTTCGACGGCAACGGCAAACGCGATCTCATCCACAGCGCTCCCGACGCGCTGGCCTCCACGGCGAACTATCTCAAGAGCTACGGCTGGCGCCGCGGCGAGCCATGGAGCGAAGGATCCGAAAACTTCAACGTCTTGCTGGAATGGAACAAGGCCCGCGTCTACGCCAAGACCATCGCGGCGTTCGCGGAGCGGCTTGCAGCGAGTTCACGATAGCAATAGGACTCCATCAGCCTCGTCCTGAGGAGCGCGCCCTTGCGCGCGTCTCGAAGGACGGCCACAAGCGAGATCATGCCCGCGGCCATCCTTCGAGACGGCCGCGCGAAGAGCGCGGCCTCCTCAGGATGAGGTCCGAGGGTTTGATTTCGATCGTTTGATTTCGATCGTTTGATGCGATTGGTTTTCATGGAGCCGATCCACGACTCGGAACCCGAATGTCCAAGCTGCGCCTCACCTTCGCGTGCGGACCTTACGACCGCACCCAAGCCCTTCGTGACGGTTCGCTGCAGCCCGAAGGCATCGACCTGAATTACCTGGCGCTGCAGCCCGCCGAAATCTTCTGGCGCATGTTGCAATATCGCGAATTCGACGCCTCCGAGATGTCGTTGTCGAACTACACCTCGTTGGTGAGCGAGGGCAATGCGCCATTTATCGCGATCCCGGCGTTTCCGTCGCGCGTATTCCGCCACGGTTACTTCTTCATCAATGCCGATAAGGGCATCCATCACCCGGGCGACCTCAAGGGCAAGCGCGGCGGCGTGCCGGAATACAGCATGACCGCTGCCGTCTACATGCGCGGCCTCCTGGAACATGAATACGGCGTCAAGCCGAGCGAGGTGCAGGGCCGTGCCGACCGCCTTGGCCGCAAGCTACCCCCCGACATCCGGTTGACCCAGGCGCCGGCCGGCACTGAACTCGGCGACATGCTGGAGCGGGGCGAGATCGATTTCCTGATGACCGCCAACAATCCGCTGTCGTTCCGCCGCGGCAATTCGAAGGTGCGGCGGCTGTTCCCCGACTATGCGGCGGTCGAGAAGGATTACTATCGGCGCACCAAGATCTATCCGATCATGCACACGGTGGTGATCCGCCGCGGCATCTATGAGCGCGACCCGTGGGTGGCGCTCGCCCTTTACAAGGCGCTGTGCACCGCCAAGGACCGCTGCTACCACGTCCTGGCGGAGCTTGGTTCGCCGAAGGTATCGTCGGCATGGCTGCAGCCGCTGCTCGAAGAGGAGCAGGCCATTATGGGGCCCGACTGGTTTCCTTACGGCATCGCACAGAACCGGCCGAGCATCGAGGCGCTGTTGCAGTATGCGCATGAGCACGGGCTGACCTCGCGCCGTGTCAAGCTGGACGAGCTGTTTGCTCCGAGCACCATGCGGGATATTCCGCTCGGGGATGGGCAGCAGATTTAGTCTGGTACGCAGGACCGCCTCGATGCCCCTCCGCCTTGTCTTCATGGGCACTCCCGACTTCGCGGTGCCGACGTTCGCCGCGATCGTCGGGCACGGCCACGACGTAGCCGCCGTCTATACGCGGGCGCCGCAACCCGCCGGACGCGGCATGGAGCTGCGGCCGAGCCCGGTGGAGCGCGAGGCGCGGCGCTTGCGCATTCCGGTGCTGACGCCGAAGACATTGCGGTCGCCGGAGGCGCAGGATGCGTTTCGTGCGCACCGGGCGGACGCCGCCGTCGTGGTGGCCTACGGGTTGATCCTGCCGAAGCCGATCCTTGATGCGCAGCGGCTCGGCTGCTTCAACCTTCATGCATCGGCCCTGCCGCGCTGGCGCGGCGCGGCACCGATCAATCGCGCCGTTATGGCGGGCGATGCCGAAACCGGTGTGGTGGTGATGCAGATGGCGGAAGGGCTCGACACCGGTCCCATGGCCATGGCGGCACGCGTCGCCATCGGTCCGGACATGACCGCCGGTCAGCTACACGACGAACTTGCGCGGCTCGGCGCTGATCTGATGGTTCGCGCGCTCGACGCCCTGGAGCGCGGCTCCCTGCAACTGACGCCGCAACCCGAGGAGGGCGTGACCTACGCCGCCAAGGTTGACAAGAACGAAACCCGGATCGACTGGACCCGGCCGTGGAAAGCCGTGCACGACCATTGCCGCGGCCTTTCGCCGTTCCCGGGCGCGTGGTTCGAGTTGCCGGGCTCCGGCACGTCGCCGGCCCGCGTCAAAGTCCTGCACACTACCAGGGGCGAAGGGACCGCTGCGCCCGGCACCGTGATCGACGGTAAGCTCACCGTGGCGTGCGGCGCCGGCGCCGTGCGCATCCTCGAACTGCAGCGCGCCGGCCGGCAACCCATGGCGGCCGAGGAGTTCCTGCGCGGCACGCCGCTTGGCGCCGGTACGCGACTGACTTGAGAAATATCAAATATGCCGCGCTACAAGCTGCTGATCGAATATGACGGCGCGCCGTTCGTCGGCTGGCAGGTGCAGCACAACGGCGTATCGGTCCAGGGCGTCCTGACAGCGGCGGTAGCGGCATTCTGTGGCGAGAGCGTTCACGTCCAAGGGGCAGGACGCACCGATGCGGGCGTGCACGCGCTCGGCCAGGTGGCGCATATCGACCTCGCAAAGCCCTGGGATACCGACACCATTCGCGACGCCATCAATGCCCATCTGCGGCCTCACCCGGTCGCGGTGCTGACAGCCGAACACGTCGCGGACGACTTCGACGCGCGGTTTTCGGCGCGCCAGCGCCATTACGTCTATCGGATCATCAACCGCCGGCCCGATCTCACTTTGGAGGCCGGACGCGCCTGGCGGGCGTCGCGGCCGCTCGACGTCGCGGCCATGCACGAGGCCGCCCAGCGCCTCGTCGGACGGCACGACTTCACAACATTCCGGGCCGCCGAGTGCCAGGCGAAATCGCCGGTGAAGACGCTCGACCGGCTGGATGCGGAACGGGACCGCGACGAGGTGCGCGTCCACGCGTCGGCGCGCTCGTTCCTGCACCACCAGGTGCGGTCGATGGTGGGGTTGCTGGTCCAGGTCGGCGAAGGTCGATGGAGCCCGGACGATGTCGCGCGCGCACTGGCGGCGCGCGACCGCAATGCTTGTGGTCCGGTGGCGCCGCCGGACGGGCTCTATCTCGTCAGGGTGGATTATTGAAATAGCGATCAAAAATGCGCCGGTATACGGCGGTGAGCGCCGCGAGATCGGCCGTGGCCACGCATTCGTCGATCCTGTGCATGGTGGCGTTGACGAGGCCGAATTCCACGACCGGGCAATAATCCTTGATGAAGCGGGCGTCGGATGTTCCCCCGGACGTCGAAAGCTCAGGCTGACGGCCGGTCACCTCGGCAATTGCACCGCTCACCATATCGACGAACGGGCCAGGCTTGGTGACAAAGACGTCAGCGTTCGATGGCTCCCACGCGATGCGGAAATGCCCGCCCTGCGCCGCCGCGTGGGCGCGCGCTTCGATCAACGCCTTGAGCGATCCTTGAGTGTGGCAGTCATTGAACCGAATGTTGAAGCGCGCGCGCGCCTCGGGCGGAATGACGTTGACGGTCTTGTTGCCGACGTCGACGGAAGTGAATTCCAGGTTGGATGGATCGAAATGAGCGCTGCCGGCGTCGAGCGGCTCGGCCATCACCGCCGCCATGATGGCGACGATACGGCGCACAGGATTGTCGGCGAGGGCCGGATAGGCGACGTGGCCCTCTGCGCCGGTCACGATCAGGGTGCCGTTAAGCGAACCGCGGCGGCCGATCTTGACCATGTCGCCGAGCTCTTTCGGATTGGTGGGTTCGCCGAGAATGCAATGGTCGAATTTTTCGCCCCGGGCAGCGGCCCACCGCAACAGCTTCACGGTGCCATTGACGGCGACGCCCTCTTCGTCGCCGGTGATGAGAAACGAGATCGAGCCCTTCGGCTTGCCGCCGTTGACGGCGAGATAGTCGAGCACCGCCGCAAGCTCGCAGGCGATCGCCCCCTTCATATCGACCGCGCCGCGGCCGAACAACACGCCGTCCGTGATCTCGCCGGCGAACGGCGGGTGGCGCCAGCGCGCTTCGTCCCCCGGCGGCACCACGTCGGTATGTCCGGCGAACACGAGATGCGGGCCGGCGGTGCCGATGCGGGCATAGAGGTTCTCGACGTCGTCGGCGCCGGGCTCGGAAAAAACGACGCGGTGGACGGTGAATCCGGCGCTGGAAAGCATTTTTTCGAGAAACAACAATGCCCCGGCTTCGTGTGGCGTTACCGAACGGCAGCGCAATAGCTCACAGGCAAGAGCGACGGGATCAGCAGGCATCGGATGAGCGCGAATTCAGGGTCGAAATAACTTCCAGCAATTCCGGAGCAACGAGTTCGATTTCCTCGATCAAGGTCGGCCAAGTACTAGCTTCGACCACCAGACCATCTATATTCTTGCCGGTTGCAATCCACACGCCCGCTTCGCTGTCCCAACGGGCGTCCACTATGATGGTTCGGCGTCCGACGGAAACCGTTGCGATCGGCATGGCCCTCAATCCCTGAGCAACTCGTTGATGCTCGTCTTCGCCCGGGTCTTTTCATCGACCCGCTTGACGATCACGGCGCAGTAGAGCCCCGGCCCAGGCGAGCCGTCGCGCCGGGCCTTGCCGGGCATGGTGCCGGGCACCACCACCGAGTAGGCCGGCACCTCGCCGGTGAAGACGTCGCCGGTCTCGCGGTCGACGATCCTGGTCGAGGCGCCGATGAAAACCCCCATGCTCAGCACCGAGCCCTCGCGCACCACTACGCCCTCGGCGACTTCCGAGCGCGCCCCGATGAAACAGTTATCCTCGATAATCACAGGCCCGGCCTGCAACGGCTCCAGCACGCCGCCGATGCCGGCCCCCCCCGAGATATGGCAATTCTTTCCGATTTGCGCGCACGAGCCGACCGTGGCCCACGTATCCACCATGGTGCCGGAATCCACATAGGCGCCAAGATTCACGAAGGACGGCATCAAGACCACATTGGGCGCAATGTAGGCGGAGCGGCGCACGATCGCGCCCGGCACTGCGCGGAACTGCGCCTTCTCGAATTGCTCGCGCTGCCAGCGGTCGTATTTGAGCGGCACCTTGTCCCATGCCCAGGCGCGGGCGCTGTCCTGTGCACCGAGCGGCACGACGGCCATGTCGGCCAGGCGGAAAGACAGCAGCACGGCCTTTTTGAGCCATTGGTTCACGTGCCACGTCCCGTCGCCGCGCTTCTCCGCGACCCGCGCGGCGCCGCGGTCGAGCAGGTCAAGGGCCTCGTCGACGGCGTCGCGCACCGGCCCCTTGGTGGCGGGACTCAAGTCGTTTCGCTTTTCGAAGGCCTCGTCGATGATTTTGGCGAGCTCAACGTGCAACATCGCGAAATATTCCCGAGAAGAGCCGCGGCCCTCCAGACAGGATTGACCGGATCAGGTGCGGCGCCGCTGTGTCGCGGACCGCGGAGCCGATGTCAATCGTCCCCGAAGACCCGTAGCCCAGGTTGAGCGGCAGCGAAATCCAGGATCGCCGTATGCGTACGGCAACGCCGGTCACCGGGTGTCGCTGCGCTCAACCCGGGCTATACCTACTGGTTACCGGGTCATCGCTTCCAATTCCGGGAAGCGCTTGTACTCGGCCGCGCCGCACAGCTCTTTCACGAAGGCCGTCTGATTTGCCTCGTTCGCCGGTCCGGCCTGGGCGGAGTCGATAAACTGGTCGAAGCGGCCGGCGACGAAGACCGCCAGCACGTCCCTGCTGCCGACGTAGCGGCCGTCGCTGTTTCGGGCGTTGAAGCGCACGCATGCGGCGTAGCGGTTCTGCCTGCCGATGGGGCTGACCGTCGGATCCGAAACATAGGCGTCGCGGATACCGGTGGGATCGCTCACATAGGTGTGCAATGCAGCGAGAATGTCAGCCCGGTAGTGGTCCGGATAGATATTGATGCGCGCATCACGTTCCTCGCGCGACCGCCCGGAACCGCAACCCGCGAGCGGCACCGCAAGGCCGATGGACAGCACAACGCTGAGCGGCCAGCACCGGACCCACGTCATTGCACGTCCCCAACCCAGTCGCCGGTTCCCGCCCGTCGCATCGACGGCGCGCGGCTTCCTCGACCGCGCCTTATAGCGGCGTCTCACGGCCCCGTCATCCGCTCGCGCCATTTGCCCGCGCCATCGTGAATGGTAATTCGGGGCGAGGGGTGTTAGGTCCCGCATTCGTTCACCGACGTCATTGCCGGGCTTGATCCGGCAATCCATCTTCATGCCAAGAAAGATGGACCCGCGGGTGACGGGCAAAGGGGTGAGGTGCTCGGGTGCTGGCCATGCTCAGGAAACTCCAGGTCTGGCGAGACCGCCGCGGAAAGCTGTCCTGGCTGCGGGTGGCAACCCTGGCGTTCCTGCTGACGCCGGTGGGCATCGCGTTATGGAACGCCGACGCCATCATGCACGGCGCGCGGCCGCTGAACGACGTCATCCACCGGGCCGGCTTCTGGATGCTGATGTTCATCCTGGCGACGCTCGCCGTTACGCCGCTGCGCCGCATTACCCGCTTCGGCCAGCTCATCGACGTGCGCCGCATGCTCGGGGTCGGGGCATTTGTCTACGGGGCTGCACACATTTCGCTCTACACGGCCGACCAGATGTTCGATCTCGTCAAGGTGGCGAGCGAAATTGTGCAGCGGGTCTATCTCACCATCGGGTTCACGGCCCTCATCGGCCTCACGGCGCTCGCCGCCACCTCGACCGATGCAATGGTGCGCCGGCTGGGGGCCCTGCGTTGGCAGAGGCTTCACTATGCCGTCTATGGCATCGGGGCTCTGGCGCTCATCCACTACTTCCAGCAGACCAAGGCCGATGTCAGCGTCCCGACGTTCACGGCGGGCGTGTTCGGATGGCTGATGGGTTATCGAATCGTCGTCAAGCTGTGGAAGGTGCGGGGCGAATTGTCGACGCCGGCGCTGGTCGGATTGAGCCTCGCGGTGGCCGCCCTGATATTCATCGCGGAGGCGATCGGCATCGCGATCGTCTTCAACGCGCCGCCGCTGCTGGTGCTGCAGGCCAATCTGGATTTCGACGTGGACCTCGACATGATCCGTCCCGGCTGGCTGGTGCTTGCCGCCGGCCTTGCAGTCTCGGCGCTCAATTTCGTGTGCGCGCGCCTGGTGAAGCCACGGCGCACCCGCGGCGCACTCGGCAAGGACCGCGCCGGCGAGCCCGCGCGCGAACGCGTGCTGGCGTCAGCCAATTAGAGCAGATTCGATCGGGCGTCATTTGTAGGGTGGGTTGAGCGCAGCGAAACCCACCAGGCTTCCCAGCGGCGAGGCCGATGGTGGTTTCGCTGAGTTTACCATCGGGCCGGCCCACCGGGTCCGGCCTCCGGCCGGCCCGATGGCAGGCTCCGGCCGGACCCGGTGGCTCAACCCACCCTCCCGCTTCCATATGATCGGAACGCCCTTTAGTGTGCGCCGGATCTCGCCGCCACGCCGGGAAGCAATGTCCGGGGCCCGCATTGCGCCGGTCAACGGGGCAGGAGAAGTGCATGCAGTTTGGCGATTTGCGCGGCTGGATCGCGCATCTGAGGCGGGAGGGTGAACTTCACGAGGTCAGCGCCGAGGTGGACTGGGATCGCGAACTCGGCACCATCACGCGGCGCGCTTTCGGTAACGGCCACGGTCCGGCTCTGCTGTTCAGCAATATCAAAGACTACCAGCACAACGTGCGCCGCTGGCACGAATATGGCTTCAAGCGCGATTGACCGCCATGCTCAAACGCGTGCCGACCGCCTTTGACGACCGTATCTATGGTCCGGACTGGCGCGCCTGGGTCGATCCGGAGGTGCCGGACGAAATCGCCCCGACCGCGCTGTTGCTCGATCGCCATCTGGGCACGCCGGTCGAGCACAAGACGGCGCTGATCGTCGACGGTAAGGCGATCACCTACGGGGCGCTGGCACGACTCGTCGCTGCAGTGTCGACCGGGCTCGTTGCCCGTGGCGTTGTGCCGGAAGACCGCATCCTGTTGTTCGGCACCGATAGCCTCGACTACGTGGCGATGTGGCTCGGCGCCGTGCGGGCAGGCGCCGTTCCGGCGGTGGTGTCCGACCTCTATAAGGCGCGCGAGCTTCTCTATTTTCTCCGCGACACCGCCGCGCGGCTCTGCTTCATCGATGCTGAGCAACTGGGCAAGCTCCTGGAGATTGCCGGCGA
>WNFF01004341.1_pt1 | contig 21999 bp, 17 predicted proteins | sample 5400441 | NCBI WGS metagenome assembly WNFF01 (sample SAMN13153345, study PRJNA577476) | soil metagenome | isolation source: 120 cm saprolite under Douglas fir tree site 2 hole 3 replicate 1 | place: USA:California | collected 2015-04-18
CATTCAGAAGCACGACGAATACTCCAACTGGGAAGCCCGTGTCTGGACCGACGGGGAAGTGAACCCGGGACTGCGCCCTCGATTGTTCGGCACGCAGGCTCAGCGCCGTCGCTGGTTGAAGAAGAAGTTTCTCGGCATTCCGGGGTCACCGGGGCTGTTCTTTTTGTACAAATATTTATTTGGCTTGGGATTTCTCGATGGTGTTCCGGGGCTCGTCTATTGCGGTTTCCAGGCGGTCCAGGTGTTTCACATCAAATCGAAGATAGTTGAGTTGCGGCTGGCCAGGCAGAAGACGGGCAACCCAACCTCCACGCGACATTTGCAATGAACACGTTGTCAGAGAACGTAGTCACCGTCTACCGGGGTGAGGCGAGCGAGTATGCCACTCTAGCTCCGTTCAATCCTGCACAGAAATATCCGGAACACCTGTTCGACAATACCGGGTCAGCACCAAATCCGGCCTACGACGCGGTACGCAGCTGTTTTCGCCTCGCTCGTCTGGACGCCGAAAAGTTCGACACGCCGGAGTGGAATCCGCTGCAAGAACTGATTCGCCCCGGTGAGACCGTTCTGCTGAAGCCCAACATGGTTCATCAACGCCATCCGCGTGATGCCGAGGGTTGGCGTTACGTGATTACGCATGGCAGCGTGATCAGAGCCGTAGCGGACTACGTGTGGAAGGCGGTGGGGCCCAAAGGAAAAATCATCCTCGCCGACGCGCCACAGACCGACGCCTCCTTCGCCGAAATGGTGAGCATCCTTGGTCTGGACGTCATCCGTGCCTTCTACCTTTCTCAAGGTCTCAGTTTCGAGATCATAGATCTGCGTCAGGAGGAGTGGACGACGCGCGGCGATGTTGTGGTCGCACGGCGAAAGTTGCCTCCCAATCCTTACGGATCGGTCGCTTTCGATCTCGGGCTGGCCAGCGAATTCGTCGAACATCGCGGCGCGGGACATTATTATGGAGCCGACTACGATGCTGGCGTCGTCAATCGACATCACAGTGGCGGGCGGCACGAGTATCTGATTGCCGGCTGCGCCATCAAGTGCGATGTCGTATTCAGTCTGCCGAAACTGAAGACCCACAAAAAAGCCGGCATCACCGCGAGTCTAAAGAACCTGGTCGGGGTTAACGCTGACAAGAACTGGCTACCACATCACACCGAAGGGGATCCGAAAAGCGGCGGAGATGAACATCCCAGCCCGGATCTGAAACATCGCGCGGAGCGCAAGCTGGCGGCTGCCGTTCGTGGACTGTCACTTCGGATGCCTGTGGTTGGACCGTGGGTACATCGGATGGCGCGGGATGTGGGCAAGCCTGTGTTCGGTGATACCGAGCACACGGTTCGCAGCGGAAACTGGTTTGGCAATGACACGGTTTGGAGAATGTGCCTCGATCTGAACAAGATTGTGTTCTATGGCAATCCCGACGGCTCGCTGCGCGACGCCCGGCCGGAGAATCGTAAGCGGCATTATGTTCTTGTCGATGGAATCCTTGCCGGTCAGGGTCGAGGACCTTTGAATCCTGATCCGATCACCGCTGGTGTCGTGTTGTTCGGAGTGCATCCGCCCAGCGTAGATGCGGTTTGCGCATATCTTATGGGCTTCGATCCGGAGAAAATTCCCATCGTATCGCGAGCCTTTCAGTGCCGTGAACTGCCACTATCGGATCACGATTGGCGTGACATTGAGGTGCGCAGCAACTACTCCACTTGGAATTCTCCAGTGATCGAGATCTCCACCGAGGAAACTTTTCACTTCCAGCCTCACTTCGGGTGGAAGGGCCACATCGAAAGATCTCCTGCGGAAGAATTTTCTGGGCGGCGGGCTGTCGGAGTGTCCCAGCGCTCATGAGCGAGTCCGTTCTGGTCGAGCAGATCTATCCACGGCTTCCGGTTTTCCTGCAAAACGCCGCTTGCTGGTACTACGGAATGAAAGAAGCCCGCGTTCGTTTGGGGAAGATCTTCGAACAGCGCCTGCGGGAATTGACGGATTCCGAGAAATGGAGCGCCGCCGAAATCGAGGCGTACCAAAACGAGAAGTTGCGCTCGCTCGTACGCCATGCGTTTGAGAATGTCCCCTATTATCGCGAGCGCTGGAAGAGTCTGAAGTTGTCCCCCGAAGATATCAGGACTCGTGAGGACCTGGCCAAGCTACCTGTGCTCACAAAGGAGGATGTGCGGCAAAACGCGGACCGCCTTCTTTCGCTGAAGGCACGAAAGCGCAATCTTGTGCCGCGTCATACGAGTGGTACCACCGGCAAAGCCCTGCACTTCTATATGAGCAAGGAAGCGGTGGCGTTCCAGTGGGCGGTATGGTGGCGCCATCGGTTGCGATTTGGAGTTTCGCCTGGAACCTGGCATGCAAACTTCACGGGACAACGGGTTGTTCCGATCAGGCAGCTTACTCCGCCGTATTGGCGCTGGAACCGCCCGATGCACCAGCTGTTGATCAACATGCAAAGCCTGGCGCCAGCGAAGATTACGAGCGTCATTGAGTTTCTGAACTCGCAGCATTTTGTTTTTTACGCGGGTTATCCTTCTTTCATCCACATGCTCGCGGTTCATGCGAGCGAGGCTGGCTTATCCCTTAAATCGCGGCCCCGCGTTATCTTTACCGGGGCGGAAAACATGCTCGATTTTCAGCGTCGCGACATCCAGAATTTTACTGGCGCCATCCTAAGCGATCACTACGGTTGCACCGAGGGATGCGGCAATGCTTCGCGGTGTCCCGAGTTCGTTTACCATGAAGACTTCGAATTCGGGATCATGGAAGGCATGGAAAGCGCGCCAGGGGATTCAGCCCGGACAATTCTGTGTACCGGCTTTGCCTGCGACGCTTTCCCCTTCATACGCTACGACATGGGAGATACCGCAGTTTGGAAGCAGGACGGCGAGGGATGCCCGTGCGGTCGCAGTTCCAGAGTTTTGCTGCGAGTGGAAGGCCGATCCGACGATTACATTGTCACGCCGGAAGGATCGCGGATCGCGCGCTTGGACTATCTGTTCAAAGACGCTCTCAACGTAAAAGAAGCGCAGATTGTCCAGGAACAGTTGGGAGAGATTACCGTTCGCCTGGTGCGTCGAACGGGATATGGAACGCGAGACGAATTGGACATCAGGCATGACATCCAGAGCTGGCTTAGTCCTTCTCTTGCAGTCCGATTCGAGTACGTGCAGGAAATCGAGCGTGAACACAGTGGCAAATTCCGAGCTGTTGTTTCACGATTGAAGTCGACATCACCTCCAGCCGGGATTCACCAGCAAGTAGGTCGTCAGCCATGAAACAGGTTCTCCAGGACGCGCGCTCCGGCGAGATTACCGTTGCTGAAGTTCCGGCACCGCAGTTGCTGCCGGGCTGTCTGCTGGTACGCATCGCGTCGTCGGTGGTCTCCGCTGGCACCGAACGTGCGGCGCTCGAGTTCTCGCGCAAGAGTTTGTTGCAAAAGGCACAGGCCCGGCCCGACCTGGTGCGCGATGTCATCAATAAAGTCCGGCGTGACGGTATCTTCTCCGCGGTGCAGGTGGTTCGTAGCCGTCTCGATCAGCCACAGGCGCCCGGCTACAGCAGCGCGGGAACGGTCATCGCCGTGGGAGAGGGCGTCACGGATATTCAACCCGGTGATCGTGTGGCCTGCGCTGGCGCTGCATTTGCCGTACATGCCGAACTTGCGTGTATTCCCCGCCTGTTGGCGGCTCGCATTCCCGCGGAAGCCGGCGAGGATTCCTTCGACGAAGCGGCATTTGCAACTCTGGGAGCGGTTGCTCTTCATGGCCTCCGCACGGCCGAAGCGAAACTGGGCGATCTGGTGGCAGTGATTGGTCTTGGTCTGGTTGGTCAACTCACAGTGCAACTCCTGAAAGCCGCAGGTTGTCGAGTGCTGGGAATGGACCTTAGCTCCTCACGAGCCGAGCTTGCCCGCAGTCTTGGCGCCGATGCGGTCGCAACTGCCGCTTCGGATTTTCGCGACCTTTGCGCAGAGCACTCGCATGGCGCAGGCGTCGATTCCGTTCTTATTACCGCTGAGACTCCCAGCAGCGAACCCGTCAACCTGGCCGGTGCTGTCTCGCGCGACCGCGCAATTGTCGTGGCGGTGGGAACGGTCGGCATCGAGATCGAACGCAAGGCGTACTACGAGAAAGAACTCGACTTCAGGATTTCCCGTTCCTACGGCCCCGGTCGCTATGACGCTGCCTACGAGCAGAAAGGCCGCGACTATCCCATCGGCTATGTGCGCTGGACGGAAACGCGGAACATGGAAGCTTTTCTGCATCTGCTTTCTGAAAGGAAAGTCAGTGTCGTATCTCTCATCACGCATCGATTCCCGATCGAACATGCTCCGGCTGCGTATGAGCTGATCACGGGACGATCCGGAAAGCCATTCCTCGGCGTCGTCATTCAATATACGGGCACCGGCGACGATGCTCGTACGCTGGAACTTCTGCCTACGTCGTCTGGCGGCGCTCCCGCACCACAGCAGTCGGTGGACAGCATTTCAGTGGGGCTGCTCGGAGCAGGAATGTTCGCATCGGCGACGCTGGTTCCTGTATTGAAAGCCTCGCGCGATACTACCTTGATAGGTGTCTGTACGGCGACTGGCGCGCACGCGCACCACTCCGCGCAGAAATTTGGCTTTCGCTACTGCACAACCGATGATGCCCAACTGATTCGCGATGCCGGGATCAATACGTTGGTGATTGCGACCCGCCATCACCTCCACGCGAGCCAGGTTCTTGCCGCGCTGGGAGCAGGGAAGCACGTGTTCTGCGAGAAGCCACTCTGCGTGTCGGAACAAGAACTTCGTTCCATAGTCCGAGCCTACTTCGGCATTGCCTCCACGCACAGACCTGAGCTGATGGTTGGTTTCAATCGCCGTTTTGCGCCCATGAGCGCGCGCATGAAATCGTTTCTGGCCCCGATCTCGGAGCCGCTGGCACTGCACTATCGCGTGAATGCCGGATATCTTCCTCCCGATCACTGGGTTGAAGTCGAAGCCCATGCCGTGGGAAATTCAGGCCGCTATAGTGGCGACAACGTTCTCGCTTCGCTGCGATTCGCAAACGGTTCAGAAGGGACGATCAGTTATCTCGCCAACGGCGACCGATCATTCTCGAAGGAACGCCTGGAAATATTCGGCGGCGGTGCCGTCGCGGTGCTTGAAGATTTTTGTCGTTTGGAACTCCTGCGCAATGGCCGCAAGCAAGTGATTCGCTCGCGCTGGCGTCAGGACAAGGGGCATCGCGGCGAGTGGGCCGCTTTCACGCGGTCCGTCCGGCAACAAGGACCTCCCGCGATCCCGGTTGATGACCTTGTGTGTACTACTCTCGCCACCTTGCGCATGCAGGAGTCCGTGGCAACCGGCAAGCGTCTCGCCATCGATACCGCTTCTTTCATTGATTCGGCTCTGGAAGCTTCCAGCAAGGATCATTGATCTTCTACATGAAGATCGTTCTATACCAAGATCGATCCATACCAACGACTCCGGGAGAAACAAAACTAGTTCATGCTCATTCTGGGCCTCAACATGTTTCACGCCGATGCCTCGGCTGCCATTGTGCAGGATGGTGAAGTCATTTTCGCGGTTGCAGAAGAGCGCCTCAACCGCCACAAGCACTTCGGCGGGTTCCCGGCGCTGGCAGTGAAAGCTTGCCTCGATGCAGCCGGAGCAAAGATTTCTGACGTGAATCACGTCGCTGTCGGACAGGACAGCGATGCGAACCTTGCCAAGAAAGTTCAATACGCCCTCGCCAATCCGTCGAAGATCCTGAACTTAATTCGCCTTCGCCAGCGCAAGGAGGCCATGCGCGACGTTCGTTCGCTTCTAGGCAAGGCGCTCGAAATCGAGCCTTCGCAACTCCGCTTTCAGGAACATCATCTCGAACACCACATCGCACATATCGCCAGCGCCTACTATTGCTCGCCTTGGGAGAAGGCTGCGGGCTTTAGCTATGACGGTTCCGGCGACTTCGTCTCGACCATGATGGCGCTTTGTGAAGGAAACGACATCGAGGTGCTGGACCGCGTGTTCCTACCGCATTCACTGGGCAGTTTCTATACGATGATTTGCGAGTTTATCGGCTACACGAAGTACGGGGACGAAGGCAAAGTCATGGGCCTGGCGCCTTACGGCAAAGATACTTACCGCGACGAAATCGCGAAGATCGTTGCAGCGAAAAACGGCAGCTTCCAGCTCGATCTCAGCTACTTCAAGCCGCTAGGCAGCAATCAGGGGATGCAGGTGCTGCCCGATGGCACGGTCCGCCTGGCTCGCCATTTTTCCGATCGCATCGAGAAACTGTTCGGAGAGCCACGCCGTCCGCACGCGGAGATTACGCAGCGGGACATGGACCTCTCCTTTGCATTGCAACACCGGTTCGAGGAAGTATTCTTCCACCTTCTGAACCGGTTGCACCAGAGAGTCCCGTGTGACGATCTTGCCATGGCGGGCGGATGCGCTCTCAACAGCGTTGCGAATGGCAAGCTGTTCGACTGCACGCCCTTTCGGCGTACCTATATCCAACCGGCAGCAGGCGATGAAGGCTTGGCCATTGGCGCAGCCCTGCACACCTATCACTCTGTGCTCAAGCAGCCGCGGCGCCATGAATTGAAGAACTCGTATCTCGGACCGGAGTTCTCCGAGTCATGGATTGAATCTTCGCTGAAGAGTGCGGGTCTTGAATATGGCAGGATGGAGCGGGAGCCGCTGCTTGCAGCGGTGGCCGACCAGATCGCGGCTGGCAATGTGATTGGGTGGTTCCAGGGACGCATGGAGTGGGGTCCGCGCGCTCTCGGCAACCGGTCCATCGTCGCCCACCCCGGTCTGCCGAATATGAAGGATGTTCTAAACGCGCGCATCAAGCACCGGGAGTGGTTCCGTCCGTTCGCGCCATCTATTCTGGCAGACTACCAGCATGAATATTTCGAGTACGATCATCCGTCGCCCTTCATGCTGCACGTCTACAAGATCCGTCCCGAAAAGCGCAAACAGTTGTGCGCTGTGAATCACGTGGACGACACCGGCCGCCTGCAGACCGTGACTCGCGAGGAAAATCCGCTGTACTACGATCTGATTTCCGCGTTTCATCGGAAGACCGGCATTCCTGTCATTCTCAATACTAGCTTCAACGAGAATGAACCAATTGTTTGCACGCCAGAAGAAGCGATCGACTGTTTCCAGCGCACGCGTATGGACGTACTGGCGATCGGGCCGTTCCTGGTTCTCAAACCTCAAGCACAGTCCTAGCCCGTATGAATTCGCGAACTGCTCACGCGACGCCGTCATCGAACAGCCAGTCGCTGAGCCTGGTTCGCGTGGCGAGATTTCCCCGTCTGCGAGCGCTAGCGTGGGCGGGCGAGCATCTCTACGCCTCTCGCGGCTACCACCTGCTGCGCGCAAGAATTCCACGAGGCCAGATTTCCTCGGGGAATGTGTCTTGGGAATCCGTGGCTTCCTACAGTCCCGCGTGGTGGCGCAATTTCAGTTCCGCGATTCGCCTTAGCTCTCGGTTGGTTCGTGACGGGTTTCACGCGCTGGCCGTGCTCGCCTCAGGCGGCTTGGTAGCCGCGGTTCCGGGAGCTATCGTCACACTTCGTGCCGGCGAAAACCAGTTCCGGCGCACACATCTCATCACTCGAGGAACGCGGCCGCTGCACATCACCGCCGTTCCCAGCGGAGCAGTGTTCTGGGGGGAATACTTCGACAACCCTGCCCGAGAGGAAGTCCATATTTACGCGTCTGCGGATGATGGGGCAACCTGGAATGTCACGTACACCTTTCCCGAACACGCGATCCGTCATGTTCACAATATTGTTTACGACCGATGGCGAGACTGTCTCTGGATCCTGACTGGTGACCACGGCAACGAATGCGCCATCCTGCGTGCGTCGTGTGACTTCAGCCGAGTTGAGACCGTTCTGCAGGGAAACCAGCAGGCGCGCGCGGTTGCGCTCGTACCCGTGGAGGATGGGCTGTACTTTTCGTCCGACACGCCGTTGGAAGCCAACTATATCTACCGCCTGGACCCACAAGGGAAGTTGTCACAGCTGGCGCCGATCAGCAGTTCGTCGATTTATGGCTGCCGTGTTGGTCACGACGTATTCTTCTCGACCATGGTCGAACCCAGCGCAGTGAATCCCGATCGTCACGTTCGTATTTACGGCGGCGGAGGCGGACGCGACTGGCAACCGCTATTGGCGTGGAAGAGAGATCCCTGGCCCATGAGACTCTTTCAATACGGGAACGCATTTCTTCCCGACGGAGAAAACAGCACGCAGTACCTCGCTGTCAGTACGGCGGCGGTTGTGGGGGACGATATGACCACATCGCTCTACTCGGTCGGGCGCTGAGTTCCGGGCGTTCGGCTTCGTGATATAGTTCGAGGAAATCTCAGGATCCGTGCCGCTTTTGCCTCGCCTTAACTATTACCGCCGCATTCTCAGCGCTTATCTCCTCGGTGGCAAGAGCCATCTCACTTTCTGGCATGAAACGCCCGAGGAGAATCGGAACGCGCGTGCCGGAGAACTGGGCGAGTACTACATGGTCTTCGCCGAAAAAGCTGACTATCCCGGAGCCTACGACTCAACCGGAATTCCGCTTCTCGATTACCACGGCAAAGTTGGCCTGCAACACAATCCGATTGCGATCGCGCAATACGGACTGGGAAATTACAACCTGTTTCGCCGCACCGGAGACCTGAACCGGCACAAAAAATTCTTTCTCGTTGCAGACTGGCTCTGCTCGCATTTGGAAAAGAACGCCCATGGTCTCGCGGTTTGGAATCACCACTTTGATTGGGAGTATCGCGACACACTGCGCGCGCCCTGGTACTCCGGTCTGGCCCAGGGCCAGGGGATTTCGGTGCTGGCTCGTGCCTATAAGGAATCTGGCGATTCACGATATCTCGAAACCGCGCGACTTGCCTTGGCCACTTTTTTCAAGTCAGCGACCGATGGAGGAGTCGCGTTCACCGACGAAAATGGAGATCTGTGGTTCGAGGAGTACATTGTTTCTCCCCCGACTCATATCCTGAACGGGTTTATCTGGGCAGCGTGGGGCGTCTACGATTATTTTCTTGTGACCCAAGACCATGCGGCTTGCGACCTTTTTGCGAGAGCCGTGCAAACGCTGCTGCGGAATCTTGAGCGGTACGATCTGGGTTTCTGGTCTCTGTATGAGCAGTCCGGTACCCGCCTGCCGATGGTGGCAAGTCCCTTCTACCATCGGTTGCACATCGTGCAATTGCGGGTGATGCATCGTCTCACTGGCGAAGACAAATTTGCGTGCGTCGCCGATCGCTGGGAAAGTTACGCCCGGAGCCGCAGCAAGCGTACGCGTGCTTTGTGCTACAAGAGTGCATTCAAGCTGTGTTACTACTAGGCTCGCGTGAAAATTCTCTACGTCTCACAATATTTTCCGCCGGAGATGGGCGCCCCCGCCGCTCGTGCCGCCGAACTCGCGCAGCACTGGGCGCAGGTTGGTCACGACGTGTCGGTGCTGACGGGATTTCCCAATCATCCTACCGGAGTAGTTCCGCCGGAGTGGCGCAGCCGGTTGCGCCGCCTCGCGCACCATGAAAAGGTTGGGCGAGTGGACGTCTTCCGCACCTGGCTCTGGCCCCTCCCCAACCGCAAGGCACACGAGCGGATGCGAAACTACGCTTCGTTCTGTTTGTCGGCTGCGGTGCGGGGACTGAGCCTTCCGAGTCCCGATGTCATCATTGGCTCTTCCCCGCAACTGCTGGTGGGACTCGCCGCCTGCTGGCTGGCGTTCGTAAAGCGGGTGCCCTTTGTATTCGAGGTGCGCGATCTCTGGCCAGAGTCGCTGATTGCCGTGGGCGTAGGAAGTGAGAACTCCATACTCAACAAAACGCTCTCGGCGATAGCGGGCTTCCTGTACAAGCACGCAGATCATGTCGTGGTTGTGACTTCAGCATTCAAGGACCACCTGGTACAGCATTGGCGGGTTCTCCCCGGGAAAATCTCGGTGGTTGAAAATGGAGTCGAGACCGACCTTTTTGCTCCCGAGTCGATCGATGCCAACCTTTCCCTGCGGCAGCAACTCGATGCCGAAGGCAAGTTCCTGGTGTGCTATGTCGGAACCATGGGCATGGCCCATGGACTGGAAACCCTGCTGGACGCGGCAGACCAGCTACGCCATGAAAACCCGAATGTCCTCTTCCTCCTCGTCGGAGAAGGGGCGGAGAAGGAGCGGATCAAAGCCATCGCGCAATCCCGCGGTCTGAGCAACGTTCGCTTTCTCGATCAGCAGCCCCGCGAAAAAATTCCGGCGATCATCTCCGCCTCGGACGCCTGCGTCGTACTCCTCAAGAAGACCGAAGTTTTCAAGACTGTGATTCCTACAAAGATGCTGGAATTCATGTCCTGCGCGCGTCCGGTTATTCTCGGTGTCGAGGGTCAGGCACAGAACGGTATCGTCATCGAGCCGGAGAATTCGCGCGCTCTCGCCCACGCAATCGGCCGGTTGGCAGGCGATCCGTCGCTCGGAGACACGCTGGGAACGAACGGCAGAAAGTACATCGCGCGGCGTTTCTCCCGTAGACAGACTGCGGAAAACTACCTTCACGTGCTGGAGGAATTGTGCGGAATCTTTCCTGCTAGGAAAGCGCCGGTTGCTGCCTGAGAGGGCTCTAGGCGATCTAAATAAGTATCAAGGGTGCACAGTATAAATCGAGACCGCGGTTGCCGCCGACATAGCCGCTTCGAAGGTCCGCCCAGCCAGCACTCGTCCGCCGCTTACTGGGACGAATAGAATGTCATCCCCTTGCAACGTTACGTCGGGAGCTTTCGCTTCCAGCATCTTCTTCAGAGGAACGTGAGTTTCGGTCATTCCCGTGGGGCCCTTGCGGATGATGCGCACACCACCCATCTTCGCAGTCTTGTTCGTACCGCCTGCGAGGGCAATGGCCTGGAGCACGGTCAGCGAGCCGTTATCCACCAGCAGACCGCTGGGACGACCTACGTCCCCTACCACGTAGATGATTGGCGCTCGCGGCACCATGATCGTGTCCCCAGGAAGAATATCCACGTTGCTGCTGAGATCGTCAGCAAGATTCCGGGGAAGGGTAAGATTGATCGGTTGCAGCTGATTACGGCGAACGATGCTCACTTTGCGGGCCGCACTCTGCGTGAAGCCTCCCGCCATCGAAATCAACTCGTAAAGTTTGTGATCTCCCAGATCCGGATAAACACCGGGTTTTGCGACTTCTCCCAGCAACGTGACACCCTGGGACGACGATTCATCCACGAAAATCGTCACATGCGGGTTGCGGACGAAACCGCCATCCTCCAGCCGCTTCTGAATCAGAGACTGTGCCTCTTCAGTGGTCAGGTCTTCGACATGCACGTAATCGATCAGCGGGAGGTAGACGTCCCCGGAGTTGCCTACGCGGGCCTTTGTCGTGAGCTCCGGTACATTGTAGACACTCACCTCGATCAGGTCGCCCGCGCCTAGTTTCAGAACCGGAGAATCAGACGAACTGGTCCCTCCCGGCGCTGGGGCATTCTTCGCAGACTCGGATGTGTTCCGTTGATCGTCGGGCTTGGACGCTGTCGTTCCTACAGCCGTTTGAGACGCTGGCTGGGCTGCTGACTGAGGTTGCTCTGCCGAATTCTGTTGAGCCTGGGCGGAGCCGGCGAGGAGAAGGAGTGCAACTACGAAACGAGAACTGTAAGCTCGGCAGTTGAAACTCGGTGTGCACAACTCCATCTAGAGGCCCCTGGAAGTAGTGTAGGGAGATTTGCAGAGCAGTTTAGCACAGTAGTACACACGACGATGCTCGCGCCTTTGTGATTTCCACCGGTTTTCCACAGCTTTCTGGGCGCAAGGATTGAAACTGTCTTCCACGTCCTGCTAGAGTTCCGCGAACTGTTCAATGCGCCCACGAACCCATTAACTAACTTCCAACCAACACCGCCTCCAGCAATACTTGGAGGAGGACAAAGTCTATTGTAAGGGATTAGTCACATCGGCCAATTGCGGGAGGCGACTTGAGCGCATTGTATCTCGGGATGTTCTTCCTGTCGCTGCTAGGGTCGTTCATCCTGACCAGGTTGGTTCGCGATTTCGCAACCGCACGTGGCTGGGTCGCGGTTCCGACGCAAGAGCGGCATCTGCACAAAAATCCCCTTCCGCGCCTCGGCGGGGTCGCGATCTTTGTATCGCTTTCGCTAAGTTTGGGAACGGCTTTCCTGCTGGCGCGTCACAATTCACACTTCCACAGCTTGTCTTTGAGGGCGCTGCTCACCATCGCCGTACCCGCGTCACTTGTTTTCCTGCTTGGGGTCTACGACGACATTTACGGAGCAGGCCCATACTTCAAGTTCGGGATTCAGGGTGTGGCTGCAACCATGTTGTTCATCGGCGGGTTGCGCATCGTCAATATCCCTGTCCTGTTCGGCCAGCACATGTTGCCGTGGTTCGTGGGCCTTCCTTTCACGGTTTTGTGGGTGTTGGCCATTACTAACGCTTTCAACTTGATTGATGGCCTCGATGGCCTGGCCGCTGGATCTGCCCTTTTCTCGACGCTGGTTGCTTTTGTGGTGGCGCTGCTCAGCGGGCAGCCGCTGATCGCGGTGATGACCCTTGCCCTTGCCGGCGCAATTCTCGGATTCTTAAAGTTCAACTTTAATCCGGCAACAATATTTTTGGGCGACTCGGGAAGCCTCTTCATCGGTTTCTTGTTGAGCGCAATGGCTCTCCAGGGGGCGCAAAAGGCCCCAACGATTGTGGCGGTCGCCATCCCCGTGGTTTCCTTCGGACTGCCGATTCTGGAGACAGCTCTCTCGATTGTTCGGCGTCTCATCGCGGGACGCCCGGTCTTCACCGCCGACCGCGAGCATATCCATCACAAACTCTTGCAGCACGGCATGACGCACCGGCAGGTGGTCATCCTGCTCTACGGCGTCTCCGCCATTTTTGCGCTGCTCAGTCTCTTCCTGCTGTGGCCGACCGGCAGTTCTTTGGGATTAGTGCTTGCGGTTCTGGGAGTCGGTATCTGGATCGGAGTGCAGCACCTGGGTTATCTCGAATTCGGAGAGCTTGCACGGGTCGCGCACCGAACTCTCGACCAACGGCAGATTTTTATCAACAACCTCGCCATCCGCCGGGCCACAGAAGAACTCAAGGTTGCCCGCGACTACGAGCAGATTCGCCGCATCCTCGTCGCAGCGTTTGGCAGCAATGATTTTGACGCTTTCAGGCTGAGTGTGAATCTGCAGCCCGGCGAGTCGCTTGCGATGGACTCGGGGCAGGGCCGCAAGAGCGAACTCTCGTTCCACTGGTACAAGCCCGGACGGCCCAAGTCGCTGGAAGGATTGTCGGTCTGGACACTCACACTTGATCTTGCAAGCTCCAGTAACTGTCAGCGAGGCAGCCTGGCTGTGCACCGGCTGTATTCATTGCGGGATCTTCAGATCGACGTCAACTTGCTGACTTCTGCTTTTCCAACCGCTCTCGCGGATGCGCTGGACCGAACTTTGGCGCACACAGCGCAAATCATCCCGCTGCCCGAACAGGACTCGGGCCTGATCACGGCACAAGCCGGATAGCGGGTTCCAGTCTTGACTGCGTCAGGAGATTGCTTGCGCGAGTCCACGCAGAGCGCGTGGCGGGGACCATCGTGCGCGTCTCTCGGTGGAGAGCTTCGAGGGGAGTTGTTTAAGCTTACAGCGTGGCGCTGGCGTAGGAGTTGATTTCGCAGTTCAAGCAAACTTCTTCAAAAGCCGGTGCGGTCCATTCCATGATCTTGCCCCCAGGTATCGTTCCAGCTAAATACTGAAACGTAGAGATAGTGTAATCGACCTTGCGGAGATAAACAATAGTACAGTCTGTCCCGGAAGTCGAGCGCGCCTCTCGGAGGCTAGCGTCTTTGAGATGAAGCGTGGTTGCAAATTTTTGCACACGCTTTCGTTGAGTGTAGTGGCGATCTAACGCCAATTGACAACGCACACTGCAAATTTCTTCATCTTGACCCTCTTCGCTGCGACATGTTTAATCTTCCGTTAGGCCCAGTACTCGTCTACCTCCCCCAGCAGTCAGGCCCAGGGCACCGACACTTCTAATCGTTATTCTTGAAACCATGGAGAGAAAATGAAGTCGATGCGTGTTTCCCTCTCTCTGCTTGCCACCGTCGCCCTCACCTTCAGCCTGGCGGTGTGCGCTCAGGCCCAGAAGCTTTCTGAACACAACCCCAGCAGTCTTAGGCAACTAGCCCAACTCACAGCGTCCGACGACAATGGACAGGATAACGAATTCGGCTACTCCATCGCGATGAGCGGAGATACCATCGCCGTGGGCGCTCCATTCGCACACGGAACTTTCGGTGCGGTCTACGTCTTCGTGAAACCCGCGAGCGGCTGGGCAAACATGACAGAGACTGCGATTCTCACCCCTTCCACGGGCTTTCCGTTCCTCGATTTTGGGATTTCCGTAGGCGTCAGCGGCAACACCATCGTCGTGGGATCTTTCGGTAACAATGCCGCCTACGTTTTTTCCCGACCACAGGGTGGTTGGACGAACATGACCGAGAGCGCAGTGCTGAGCAATGACAACGGAGTTGCAACCCTGTTTGGCGAAAATGTTGCAATTGACGGACCGACCATCGCTGTCAGCGAGCCCAAGACTTTCACCAACCGTGGGCGAGTCCAGGTATTTACCGAGCCGGCCGGTGGATGGGTGAATGCCACTCCGACGGGCCGCATCAATGCCAGCGATACCACGGACTATAGCTATTTTGGGACGAGCCTTTCCGTGAGCGGATCGACCATCGTCGTAGGCGCATATGGCATTAACAGCGGCACGGGCGCGGCCTATGTGTTCGTCCAACCTAAATCAGGCTGGAGCGGTTCGCACAGCCAAACCGCTAAGCTCACTGCTTCTGACGGCCGAGCGCAGGATCTCTTTGGCGCGGCCGTAGCGATCAACGGGAATACGGTCGCGGTTGGGGCCCCGAGCAAGAAAAACGTGACCGGGGGGGCCTACGTCTTCGCGGAACCTGCATCCGGCTGGAAGGATATGACCGAAACTGGAAAACTGTCCGCCTCCGATATAGCGATGTTCGATTCTTTCGGGATTGCGGTCGGCGTTTCGCCGACGAAAATCGCTGCAGGCGCTGTAACTTCTGTTCTCACCTCTTCCTCTGTCTATACGTATGTGGAACCTTCCACCGGCTGGAAGAGCAGGCTCCCGTCTTCAGAAGTATCCGTGGCGGGATCGGTCGGATACAGCGGCTCATCGGTTGTGATCAGCGACACAATCATGGCCGTCGGGGCGAGCGACATCCGTGTCGTGACTGTTTTTGGGCCGTAGAGGACTGCGGTCTTTCGACCGCAATTGTCGGCAGGCGAGGATTATCTGTGCTCGCAACCTTCAACTGACGAAACTAGGCGATTTGACTCATTGACCGTTGTGAGTGCAATGGCGATTTCTCGCCAATTGGCCACCGACCCCATAGTTTCCGAATCGTCAACACCACTACTATGAATACTTTCTTGAAGATCAGGCACAACTGGAGAAGACTTGAGAAATCGACTGTTGGGCGGCGATTACACGTGCAACCCTAGCGCGGCCAGCTTCGGCGGAGCGTGCTGCCTGGGTTATCCCTCATCAATCGTCAAGCGGACCTCTTTCATTTCCTTAATTTCCGTGATCACGATTGCATGAGTCCCGGTTCGCTCAAACACAATCCCGCTCGCCCGCACATATTTGCCCACGAACGGCATCAGTTCCTGCCGCTGATCCGTGTCAGGCATTTTGGCAGAGATAGGAAAATACAGCTGACCATCTTGGGTCAGAATAACCAGCGGCGAGCCACCCTTCACGCAATCCTCTACGCACTTGCGGCTGAGGCTGGTGGCATGGTTGTCGAGGTTCTGAATGGGACACGCAACATCCCGAACCAGGCCCTCTATGGTTGCTTTGGAGACATTTGCCCGGGCGCCCTCCATCGACGTGCTCTGTGGACTGTGAGACACCGCCAAGAGCGAGAGGATCTCACAGCCTGCAAGCAAGCAAATACTCAAGAGTCGGCTCATCGGTTCTCCTTTTCATTCGGCATCAATTTTCTGCAATATTAGCGATCGCGGCGGGTGGAGCGAAGAGCATAATAAACCGTTCGCCGTAGCGCGACTACTCTACTCCGCAATCCATTTCCAGCCGATCCTGTTTAGACCGCGCCGACTGTTGAAACCAGGCCTTAGCACTCAAAACCCACTCGACGGGGCCAATGAGTGACATGGGGATTTTACAACGGTACCTCATGAGGGTCGGTCCGCCTTCTCTTCTTCGCAAACGCTCCCTACTGCGCCTCATAATTGACAGCTAATTTGTCGGTCCGTTACACTTTTTCGCCAGCCGGGAAAAATCTGTGAGCCCCGCGAACTTCTAAGGAGGAGGTGGCGAGCAATGAACAACATCGTACTGGTCCACGGTGGCTTCGTGGACGGCTCGGGATGGGAAGGCGTCTACAACACTTTGAAGAAGGACGGCTACAATGTCAGCATCGTCCAGAATCCTACAATATCGCTTAGGGACGACGTGGCGGTTACCAAGCGCGTTCTTGCAGCCCAAAACGGGCCTGCAATTCTCGTTGGTCACTCCTATGGAGGAGCGGTGATCACCGAAGCTGGAAACGATCCCAAGGTTGCAGGGCTCGTGTATATCACCGCCTTTGCTCCGGATAAGGGCGAGTCGGTGGCCACGCTTATTAAGGATCCACCGCCCGGCGCGCCTGTGCCGCCGATACTGCCGCCGCAGGATGGCTATTTGTTTCTCGACAGGGCAAAGTTCCCCGCCTCCTTCGCGGCCGACGTGGACGCGAAAAAAGCCGCGTTCATGGCAGACTCCCAAGTGCCATGGGGCTTGGAAGCTCTCAGCGGCGCGATCACCGAACCGGCGTGGAAGGCCAAGCCGAGTTGGTACCTGGTCGTTACCGACGACAAGATGATCCCACCTGATGCCCAGCGTTTGATGTCCAAACGGGCGGGCTCTACGGTCGTTGAGGTCAAGGGTAGCCACGCCATTTACGTATCGCAGCCCGAGGCTGTCGCAGCTCTTATCGAACAAGCTGCCAAGACCGTGAAGACCTCCGCTGCTGCTTAGGAACCCGGGGGATTGCCTCTCGATAACCGTCAGGATTTGTCACGGGGCGAGGCCTGCCCGAAGCTGCGGGAGCCCGCCGCTTGGGTGCGCCGGTTGTACGATAACTGCTGCAACCAGCCATTACACTCAAAACCCCCAGGCGCAGGTCGAAGCGTTGGGCGACGCCCCAACAGGCCCTCCGGAGAAACGCATCACGCACCAAATCCCCTTTTCCACACCTGGAACCACTGCGGTCACTTACTCGCCACGCTGCGGCTAATTACCGTGTACCTCACCCTATGGCAGCGAGGATCCCGCAATCATGTTTGGCAAGACTGTGTATGGCACGTCATTTCGGGACGCTAATTTCGTCCCCTTGCAGTCGGCAACCTTCTGTGTACAGTGCGAGCTTATCAGCAAGAACAGCACGCCCAGTTGTCTTGCTTGCGGCAGTCATTCGCTGGTGAGCCTGTCTCGAGTTCTGGGAGGATCGCTCCTCCGCACACAGACGGCGCACCTCATCACGGATTCCGAGTTAGACACGCTTGTCCGCGATCTGCTGCGTACCGTGCCAGATCCTGAAACGGTGACTGCCGTCGACCATCATGGGCGGATTCCTTCGGCCGCTCTCCGCAGCCAGCTCCGGGTAGCCAACGCAGCCCATCCCGCGTCCGGATTCCGCGCTATGCCTGCGAACGAGGAGATGGACATTCGTCCCGCGGAACTCGATCTCGAGCCGGCCATCAGTGCCATCACCGAGCGCGCCCAGCATTTGACGGGCGCTACCGGAGCAGCGATTGCATTACGCGCCGGCGACGAAATCGTTTGCCGCGCCCGTGCCGGCCGTACCGCACCGGATCTCGGCGTTCGCCTGCAGACGAATGCGGGCATCTCGGCAGAGGCTGTCCGCACCGGAGAAGTAATGTTATGCCACGATGCTGAGCGCAATCCGCGTGTTGATCTGGCGAGTTGTCGCCGTTTGGGCGTGCGCTCAATTCTTGTCTCGCCGTTGCGTCACTACCGCCGCACGCTTGGAGTCTTCGAGGTCTTGTCGTCCTCGCCTTGCGCGTTCGACGAGCGCGATGTGGCGACCATGCAGCTTCTCTCCAGCATGATGGTCGCAGCCATCTCGCGCATCTCCAGTCTGCACCACGCGCACCTTTCGCGGCGGGCAGGTTGAGGATCTGAGAAATATTCGGTGTTAAGAATTAGTACGCCCAGTATGGCCCTGTGCCTCCAGGCGTGCTCCGTCCTTCGATTGCGGTAAAAACATTCCGCCCGAAGTAGAACGGCAATCCCCAGTCGAAGCCGTCATGCCCCGGACCTCCGAGGTTGTTGAACACAAAATCGGCCTGGTTGGCGAACAAACTCTCGGCATTGGTTACGCTGAAGTTGACGGTTCCGCTGGCTCCATTCGATCCCTGATTCGTTGCTGGCTATGAGGTGTAGGGTGTTTGCCCGATGCAACAGTGGCTGCACAGTTTGCTGAAAAACTCGACTTCGGTTTTGTTTTGAAAGGGCGCGGCTTCGAGCCGCCCCGTAAGTGCCGCAAGATCAACCGCGGCTTCAGCCGCTGAGGTCACAGCCGGTCTGCGAGGTGAGTTTTTCAGCAATCTGGGAGGCAGACCGTTACTTCCTGGGGACTTTTCCACAGTCTCGCGTTAAGATGTACGACAGAGCTCGGCACTGTCTTCGCCCAGCGTCCGCTATGACCGAGTTGCAATCTTCGCGTCCGAACCGCCGCCGCCGCATCCGGCACAAAGTCTTGACTCCGGCGTATGCCAGCTTCATGGGGGAATCAAAAGCCATCACGCTCGATCTGAACGAAATTGTTGACATCAGCGAGGACGGCGTTGCAGTCCAATGCAATTCGCAGCTTGAACTCAACCGCAATCTCGAATTGTGCCTCGACCTCGCCGAATCGAGCAGTCCGATCTACACCACAGCTCAAGTGATCTGGTCCACTTCCTCTGGCCGTTCCGGTTTTCGATTTTCCGATCTGCCTCCCTCTTCTTTGGTGTCGCTGCGAGAGTGGCTCTTTCTGAATGCGATGGCTGGCGTTGCCAACGCCCAGTCGGATGCTGCTGTGCTGCCCGCGGTGTCGCAGCAGCAAACTCCTCTTCGTCCCAACTACACAGACACGCTTGCTGCTTTGGGCGCAGTGCAGCGAGAGGTCGAGTCTCTCGGCTCCGATCTGGCTGCGGCTCTTCGGTTGGTTGCAGCGCGAGCTCAAGCCTTGTTGCGAGCTTCCGGCGCTGCCATCGCGCTTGCCTCCGATGATCCCAACGTCATGGTCTGCCGCGCCAGCTCAGGTGTGGATGCTCCGCCGGTCGGAGCAAAGCTACAGGTGGGCTCAGGTTTTTCCGGAGAGTGTGTCCGAAGCGCAAAGCTGCTCCGCTGCGACGACTCTGAGACCGACGTGCGCGTGGATCGCGAGAGTTGCCGCGCACTCGGCATTCGCTCGATCCTAGCTGCGCCGCTGGTAGCTGGGGAAAAGGTTATCGGGATCATCGAGGTATTTGGTTCGGCCCCGAGCGCATTCAGCAACAACGACGGCACGGCGCTGCAGCGCCTCGCGGACACAGTGGTTGCAGCGGTGAATCGCACGGCGCGAGCCCAGGACCCGCCTACCGCCTCTTCCACAAGGCGCGTGCCTTCTTCGCCGGGCAGCGTGCTGTTCGCCTCGGAAGCCGCCCAGGACGACAAGAAAGATCTTGAAGAGAAAGCCTCCGGCGGCATTCGTCTGCCGCGCTCGCAGCTCATTATTCTGATTTGTGCCGCCGCCGCGATTTCGCTGGCCATGGGCTTCCTGCTTCGTTCCTGGAACGAGGAAAAAGTACATACCAGTCACGCGGACAGAGACCACACCGTCCTCGCAGCGTCGCGACCGGTCGCGAAGTCGGCGTCCCCATCCGTTCATAGCGACGCCGAGATCCTTAGTCAGCTCCTGGAACAGGCGAGGCAAGGTGACGCTTTTGCCCAATACTCATTGGGTAGGCGCTACAACCTGGGGGACGGAGTGAAGCAGGACTACACCGAGGCCGCAAGATGGTTTTCCCGCGCGGCTGATCAGGGCTATGTGTCCGCCCAAGGTGCTCTTGGCGACTACTACAACTATGGCCGTGGGGTGCCCGTGGACCTTTCGAAAGCTTACTTCTGGTCCTACCTTGCATTCGCAGGCGGAGACGAAGTCAGCAGGCTGCGTCTGGGAAGGTTGGCCGGCCAACTTCCACACGCGCAAATCGTCAGAGTTCAGCAGCAGGCCGAAGCGTGGTTCCACCAGCATCCGGTGCCGAGCCCAACCCACTGAACTGCCACGGATCACCGGCCAAAGAAAAATAGACACAAGCGGATTCCTTCAGCTGGCTTTCTCGGGCGGCAAAGTGGTGTGCTTGGGAATCGTTGAAGCGCGAATCAGTTTCCCTCTGACTTCCTGGGTATGTTCGCGGAGGGCGTCTCTCAATTGTCTGGAAAGCGCGGCAACATCCTCATCCTCGGAGGCGCTTATCAGCCGGGCACACAAATCCCTGATGTGATCTTCAATATTCACAGACGGGCCGCAGGCCAGGGACGAGTGGTACAGGTATAGTCCGCCTACCGTCGTACTCCTTCTATACAGGATTGTTGGTATTTTCGAGTAAGGGAGATGTAGTATCCGCATCGTTCTCCTTCCCACAAGAACTCGAGATTCTGACCGGAAGGGCCGCTAATCCCGTTAGTGTTCCTGCAGCGCTAAAATAGGGACAGTCGTGGCAACGCTCCGCGCCATCCTCGATCAGCAGGTTCGAGAAGCCGAGCCTCGCCTTTACGACAAACTGGAGAACAATCGGCTCCGCTGTTACTCCTGCGGACACTGCTGCCCCATTCCGGAAGGGCAGGCTGGTGTCTGTAAGGTCCGCTATAACCGTGGCGGAACGCTCTACGTGCCTTGGGGATACGTCGGAGGCACGCAATGCGATCCCATTGAGAAGAAGCCCTTCTTCCACGCCTATCCAGGCGCCCTCGCCTATAGCTTCGGCATGCTCGGTTGCGATCTCCATTGTTCGTACTGCCAGAACTGGGTGACGTCACAAGCCTTGCGCGATCCGAACGCAGTTTCTCCGCCGTTGCGAACATCGCCGGAGCAACTGGTTCGAGATGCAGTCGACCAGGGCGCTAAGGTGCTCGTCAGTACCTACAATGAGCCGCTGATCACCAGCGAGTGGGCCGTGGCCATTTTCAAGGAAGCCAAGGCCGCCGGACTCATCACGGGATTTGTCTCAAACGGCAACGGGACGCCACAGGTACTGGAATACCTTCGCCCCTGGCTCGATCTGTATAAAGTCGATCTCAAGAGCTTCGACGACCGCCACTATCACGAACTTGGCGGACGGATTGGTCCCATTCTCGACAGCATCCGGCGCATCTATCAAATGGGGCTGTGGCTTGAAATCGTCACCCTGCTCATCCCCGGCTTCAACGATTCGCCGGATGAGTTGCGGCGGCTCACAGAATTTCTGGCCGGCATCTCGCCTGATATCCCCTGGCACGTGACCGCATTTCACGGCGATTACAAGATGACCGATCCCCGTGATACACGCGCCGAAGATCTTCTGCAGGCGGTCGAAATCGGCCAGCAAGCTGGACTTCGCTACATTTACGCGGGTAACCTGCCGGGCATGGTCAATCAGTGGGAAGACACGCGCTGCCCGCAGTGCAGTGAGACTTTGGTCAAGCGCTACGGATATCACATCGAAGACTATCGCCTGACGCCGGAAGGCCGCTGCCCCCGGTGTGCGACGCAAATCCCCGGGCGCTGGGCCTCCCATTTCGCGGGACAGATTGCCTCAATTCCTTTCCTGCCGCACAGAAGATCGCGTTTCGTTACAATCACTGGTCGTTAAGTTGAACGCGGAGACAGCGAA
>WNFF01001866.1_pt1 | contig 21955 bp, 17 predicted proteins | sample 5400441 | NCBI WGS metagenome assembly WNFF01 (sample SAMN13153345, study PRJNA577476) | soil metagenome | isolation source: 120 cm saprolite under Douglas fir tree site 2 hole 3 replicate 1 | place: USA:California | collected 2015-04-18
CACTGCACGGCACTGGGGAGAATTTCTTTTCGGCAAGCGAGCCAAGCATGAGTGGCGGAGCGCAGGAGCGGCCGCTGGTGTCGATCATCGTGCCGGTGTTCAACGGCGAGAGATACCTGCGCGAGAGCCTGGAGTCAATGCTGGCGCAGACTTATCCGCGGACAGAGATTTTTGTGATGGACGACGCGTCGACAGACGGGACAGCGGGGGTGGTGGCGGCTTTTGGAGAGCGCGTGAAGCATCACCGGCAGGAGACGAACCGGGGGATTTACGGCAACGCGAACGATGGAATCGCCATGGCCAAAGGTGAGTACATCGCGGTGTACCACGCGGATGATATTTACCATGCGGAGATCGTAGAGCGCGAGATGGCGTTTCTGGAAAGGTACCCAGAGGCGGGCGCGGTTTTTTGCCAGAATATTTTCATCGACCCGGCCGGGAACGAGCGTGGACGCTTGGAGATTCCGCAGGAGGTGCGGGGAGAGCGTCCGCTGCCGTACGCCGTAGTTCTCAACGCACTGCTGAAGCACAAGAATACATTTCTGACTTGCCCTTCGAGCATGGTGCGGGCGTCCGTGTACCGCGATGTCGGTGTTTATCGGGATACGGAGTTTCGCAATACGTCGGACATGGAAATGTGGCTGCGGATCGCGAGGAAGTATCCAATCGGGGTGCTCGAGGAGTATTTGTTCCGGTACCGGTATGGGCACGGAAATTCAGCGCAGAGGTACCGGCGGCTGCGCACCGACCCGGAACGGTACTTCAGGATCATGGATTTGTACCTGGAGAAAGGGGACTCGGCGATTGCGACGGCGGAAGCGCTCGCGGGTCATGAAGCGCACCGAGCGGAAGATCACCTGATGCGCGCGATCAATTTCTATATTCTCGGCGAGTTGGACCAGGCCAGGGAGGTTCTGCGGCTGGTGCGGCCCGGCAGCATTCTCGGAAGCCCGACGGTGCTGCGGGCGCGGCTTGTGATGCTGTATGGGGGACTGCAGTGCCTGGTTCGGCTGCCACGAGCGAATTTTCTAGCCGAAGCGTTTTATCGGCGCTGGAGCGTCAAGGGCGAATGGGATAAGCGGCAGCCCATAGAATTGCGATCCACTGCGGATGTAACGCGGACGGGTGCACCATGAGAGCGACGACGAAATCTTCAGCTTGGAGAGGAGACCGGCTGCCATGTGCGGGATAGTAGGAGCGATCTCGGACACGCCGATCGACGCCGGGGCGATCGCGAAGATGCGCGACTCCATGGCACATCGTGGCCCGGATCATGCGGGCCTCTGGTCAGCGAAGGATGCGCGTGTTTGCCTGGGCCATCGCAGACTCGCCATTCTGGATTTAAACGCTGAAGCGAACCAACCTTTCATCTCGCACGACGGCCGGTTCGTGATCACGTTCAACGGGGAGATTTACAATTATCAGGGCCTAGCGCAGGAATTGCGCAAACATGGCGTGATCTTCCGGACGCACTCAGATACGGAAGTCTTGGTCGAAGCTTTCCGCTATTGGGGCCAACAATGCCTACAGCGGTTGTCCGGAATGTTCGCGTTTGCGATTTGGGATACGCGGGAACGAAAACTGTTTTGCGCGCGCGACCGCGCGGGAGAAAAACCGTTTTACTACGCGACCATTAACGGAGCGTTTCTGTTCGCTTCGGAGTTGAAGGCGCTTGTTGGTTGGTCCGAGTTTCGCAAGCAAATCCATTTTCCGGCGCTGGTCGATTTTTTGACTTTCGGATTTGTGCCGGATCCCAAGTGCATCTGGGAAGGATGCCAGAAACTCCCACCCGGTCATCAGATGTTTGTGGAAACGAACTCCGAAGGTGCACCGGTCGCAGGGAGGCCGTCAGCGTACTGGGACATGGAATTTGATCCAGACGACTCCACTTCCGATTGGGGACCGAAAATCCTGGACACCCTGCAAACGGCAAGCAAGGAGATGATTCTGGCGGATGTTCCCGTGGGGGCCTTTCTTAGTGGAGGAGTGGATTCGTCTTCGGTGACGGCAGCGCTGAGCAGGTCGGGGTGTGCCGTGAAGACGTTCACCGTGGGCTTCGAGGATAAGGACTACGACGAGCGGCACTGGGCCCGAAAGGTCTCGCAACTATATGCAACGGAGCACACCGAGAAGCTCGTAGTGCCACGAGACGTGAGCGCGGTCTTCGAAAAGCTGCTGTGGCACTACGATGAGCCTTTCAACGACTACTCGTATCTGCCGACGTTTTACGTATGCCGAGAAGCTCGCAAGTTAATCACCGTTGCGCTTTCGGGTGACGGCGGCGATGAGATGTTCGCGGGCTATAAGAAATATCAGCGCTTGGGGATGCGGCAAACCCTGCAGCCGCTTCTCCCGGGCCGGGTGCGCAGCTTGCTAGCCGCGGGAGCGGAAGCAGTCCTTCCGGAGAAGAGCCCTGTTCAGAAGACTGTCTCTTCCTACAGGATGGACGCACCCACGATGCTGCTGGATATGCTCACGACTTGTTTTCCCCTGCGGACTCTGCGCACCGTCGCGCGCGGAGCGCTGGCCGAAACTCTGAAACACTACTCGCCCACGGACGTCGTCCGGCCGTTGCTTTCCAAGGCGCCGCCCAAGGACGTTGGGCTTGTAAATGCTATGCGCTACCTCGATCTGAAACTGACTTTAGCCGGGGATATTCTGGTCAAGGTGGACCGCGCGAGCATGGCCGTTTCGCTCGAAGTCCGCCCCGTGTATTTGCACCGAGAGGTTATGGCTCTCGCGGGAAGAATTCCGAGATCCTGTACCGAGACAAAATGGGTTTCGGTGTTCCCCTGAAGAAATGGATCAATGGTGATCTGAGCCATTTGTTTTCGGGGAGCACGCAAGGAGGCCCGCTCGAGGGCCTTATGGACAGCAGCCTGATTGCAAGTATGACGCTGCAGCATCTTTCGGGATCCGCGGATCTTACGTCCGCCATTCACAGCGTTGCTCTTTTGAATTCGTGGCTGGGGAAATGGACTGGGGCTAAGACGCAGCAGGGAAAATCCACCGCCGCGATTGAGGGGCACACGGCGAGTAAGGCATCATGAGAGGATTTTGGAAATGAATCCACGCGACGTCACGCTGTTCATCGATCCGATCAGCCACCATTTCTTGCGGAACGAGATGTTCAATCCGAACTCACCGTTTAACCGGGACAACTGTCACGCACCGTATTTCTATATGCGGGAGGTCCTGCAATCAAAAGGGATCGAAGTTCACACCGCGGACTACCTCATGAGCGGCGAGAAAATCAACAAGACGAACGTCTATTTTTCTTTTGAGGCGCTTAAGAATTATAAAGACCTGGCAAAAAGGAAGGGCACGATCTTGAGCGGCTTCATCACTATCGAAGCCCCCATCGTTCATCCGAGCACTTACCAGGCGCTGCCAGAGGTCAGCAAATATTTCAAAAGGGTCTATTCGTACAGTACCGGAGAAGCGCTGGAACACTTCGGTTGCGGCGGCCTGCGGTTTGACAAATTCTTCATCCCCCAGCCCTACAACCAAGTCTTTGCTGAGTTGTGGAGCAGAAGAGACCGCGGGTTCCTGACCATGATTACGACGAATCGTCTCCCGCGAATTTATTGGAACGAGCTGTATACCGAGCGCCACCGCGCTCTCGAGTATTTCAGTCAGTATGGAGAGATCGACCTGTACGGAAACGGGTGGGACCGCCTGCCGTACCACGTGGGCGAATTTTGGGTTCCGGCGACTGCTCTGCGGCTGTATCGATTTATCCGTGAACACATGCCATTGATCCCGAAGCATCCCATCGAAGGAGTCCTACGGAAGGTCTACAGAGGGCCAGTGAAATCGAAATACGAGACGATGAGCCGGTACAATTTCGCTCTGTGCTACGAAAACATGTTCCTCAAAGGCTGGCTAAATGAAAAGATATTTGACGCTTTTTATGCCGGCACCATCCCGATCTATTGGGGCGCGACGGACGTCACCGATTACATTCCTGAGAATGCGTTTATCGACAAGCGCAAATACCCCACGTACCCGGAACTACGCGCGTACCTGAAGTCTCTAACCGAGAAGGATATTCAACGCTACAAAGAAAATGCCCGGGACTTTCTGGCATCGGAGAAATTCAAGCCGTTCAGCAAGGAATCATTCGCGAGAATCTTTACGAACGCGGTGGAAGAAGATCTGGGCCTTCGGCTCTGGAACGGGGTGTGAGAACAAGCGAGCTTCCGGTCAAATATCAAGAATAGTTGCGGTCGATGCGAAATCAGGCACGGTGTAATAGACTTGCGGCCCGGTACCAAGCAACGAATTTCTGCAGACCTGTTGCCAGATCAGTTTCCGGACGATAGCCAAGATGGCGGCTAGCCTTGGAAATGTCCGCCCAAGTTAGGGGTACGTCGCCCGGCTGGAGTGGCTTAGGCTGGCGCGTCGCTTTTTTGCCGGTCACAAGCTCCAAGAGATTGAGCAACTCCGACAATTGCACCGGATGAGAATTCCCAAGGTTGAAAACTTCAAAAGGGGCGGCGCCCTGCGCGGCCGCAAGGTCGTATTCGGCGGACGCGAGAACGCCGGCGACGATGTCGTCGATGTACGTGTAGTCGCGGCCCGTCGATCCGTCGCCGAAGACGGGCACGGACCTACCAGCTTCGATGAGCGCCGTGAATTTGTGGATGGCCAGATCCGGGCGCTGGCGTGGGCCATAGACGGTAAAAAATCTCAGACAGATCACAGGGACCTTGAACAGATGAGCGTAGGTATAGCTAAGCATCTCGCCAGCAAGTTTGGTGGCTGCGTAGGGTGAGATGGGTCTCAAGTCGACTTGGTCCTCGGAAAACGGCGCGCGGCCGCTGGCGCCGTAAACGGAACTTGAGGAACCGAAGACAAATGTTCTGACCTGGAATTCCCGGCAAAGCTCCAGCAGATTTAGGGTCCCGTTGATGTTTACCTCCACGTAGGCGCCGGGCTCTTCGATGGACGAGCGAACTCCGGCACGCGCAGCGAGGTGAACAATCACGTCAGGACGAGACCGCGAAACCACATCGCGAATTCTTTGCTTGTCGCAGATGTCCACATCGTGAAAATCAAAATGCCCTGTGTGCTGGATATCCTGGAGATTCTCTTTTTTCCACACCGGTGAATAGAAATCATGAAGGTTATCCACGATTGTCAGACGATCGCCACGACGGAGCAGAGCCTCGGCGACGTGCGAACCGATGAACCCCGCTCCGCCCGTAAGCAAAATAGATCGCATGCATTCACCAACACTTCACTTATGGCCCGGGAAGAGCCATCCGACGCATTTGTCACTGCCGTTTGCAACCGTGCCGCGCTGCCGCTGCGTCTCAACTGAGAACAAAGCGCCAAAGAATCTTCAAATCTAGCCTAGCAGCGTGTCATCCTATCGCAAAGCGCGAGCGAACAGGTGATGGAGTGGTTGGACGCTGGCACCGGAACATTCTTGCTGCCAATGGCAACTATCGCAAGACGAGGCGGTGTGGATTGATTGGCATCGTCTGGAATGATACGTTCGCGGTTGTCGGAGCGGAAAATGAGTGAAAGCCGGGTAGTTCCAGTCGTAAACCCCCTGCCCAGGGGGCTGCGAATGGACCTGATAGCTTGCATAAATTGTCACAGCGAGCTTCAGGGTGGCTTGGATCGATTGGTTTGCCTTCGTTGCTCGCGAACCTACCCGATCATTGATGGCATTCCGTGCTTTAGCGAAGCGGACGTCTTCTACGATGAATACGCGAGCCGACATTGCCCCTTCGCTGCCTCTCCAACCGGAATGAAAAGGGCAATTCTGCAGGTGCTTCCGTTCTGGTCCTGGCGGGAGTGGAAGTTCTGGCGGCGAGCAATCCCACAATGCGGGCGATTGTTGGATTTCGGTTGTGGCCGCGGCCGCGAGATTTTCCTGGAGCGGGCGCGCGAGGTTGTGGGGTATGACGGCTCGCTCGCATTCTTGCGGGATTGCTCGAAGCGGTACACCGCGACCGCGCTTGGGCAATTGCCGCAATTGCCGTTTCATTCAGCGCAATTTGGAGTGGTAGCTTCTTCTCACACGATCGGCCATGTTCCAATCGAACACAAGGACATGTTGGTGGCTGAAATTGCTCGCGTACTTGTCCCGGGCGGGATCACAGCGCACATCATTGAAACTGACAGCGACCACCCTGCGGTCCTCGCGGCAAAAAAAAATCGTGAGGCCTACCGGAAGCAGTTTGTGGAACAGCACGGACACGTTGGGCTGGAGTCCGCGAATCGCGTGGTCGAACGGTTCGAGCGGCGTGGCTTTCGGCTGAAGGAATGCTCGCTTGTAGATGCCATTTTGCCCAGTGTATTAAACTTCCGCCGCTTCTTCGACGCTCCGGGACTGGCTGATCTCCCCGAGATCCGATGGGCGCGTCATTTCAGCCGGTGGACCGAGCGAAGTTGGGTCGCCAATGCTGCCTACGAAGTGGGCTTTGGCGCATTTCACCGGACAATCGAGCGATGGTACGGGCGGCCGTCGCACGCGCAATTCATCCACGTTGCTTTTGAGAAAGTAAAAGGGTAGAGAACGGTTGATCAGTTGATCGACCGGCGCTCAGCGACATGATGATATTTAGGACTTTATAGACGAGCACTCGCAGTGTGTTTGTACCTGGATGGATTAGCGGCGCTTAAGCTATGCTCAAGCGTAAGAATCGCCACACATTCACATATTTAATGATGGATGCCCCGTGGGGGAGTACGCTGCATCCCTAAGAAGAGACCAACCGAGACGAAAGATATGAGGCCAATGTTAGATCCCAGCGGTGAATCGACTGCGGGAAGAGGATTCCTAGGTGAGAAGGCGGACGAATATGCTCGGGCTTATACAGAAGAAACTCCTGGAGGATTTGCGCTGCGTGTGCGCCGCAAGCGCGTTCTGGAATTGTTCGATAAAGCGGGAGGCCGAGTGCTCGACGTTGGGTGCGGGCCGGCAGAGATGGTGCAGCCGCTCTTGCGCCTGGACTGCGAGTTTTGGGGCCTGGACCCATCCCCGCGGATGATCGAGATCTGCCGTGCGCGCTGCGGTGAGACTAAGGAGACGCACTTTGCCGTCGGAGAAGCGGGCCGACTGAATTTTCCCAACAACTTCTTCGATGCCGTATTGTGCATGGGCGTGATCGATGGGCTAAAGAATTTCGGCGAGGTAATCGACGAAATGCTGCGGGTCTTGAAACCCGGCGGCACGATCATCATCACGTTTGCGAATCGGCAGAGCCCGTATGCTCAGTGGAAGAAGTATGTATTTTACCCGGCTCTTACTTTGGCGCGGCGAATCATGCATGCCGGTACAAATAATGACCCGATTCTGATACAGCGCCGGCTGTTCACACCAAAGGAGGCGAGCGAGCTCCTAGCCGCAGCGGGGGCTGATGCGCGACGGGTGGTCGGCTACTTCTATAACATCCTTCTGTCACCGCTCGATGAAATTTGGCCGGCCGCGACGCTTTGGGTGAACAAGAAGTTAGAAGAAGCGCGGGACGGCGAGCCGGACTGGTTAGCCGCGGGATTCATCCTGAAAGCCCGAAAGCAGGGAACGGAGGCGGACCTATTGAGTGTGTCACGCGGCAGCGAGAGCAAAACATGAAGTGGCAAAACACAAAAGTGGTTGTTACGGGCGCGGGCGGCTTCATTGGCAGCCATCTAGTCGAGAGGCTCGTCGAGCTTGGAGCCGAAGTTACGGCCTTTGTTCGTTACAATTCCAGGAACGACGCGGGACTGCTCGAAATTCTCGGCGATAAGCGCAAAGAAATTCGCACTGTTTCCGGGGAAATCCGAGAGTTGGAAACCGTCCGGAAAGTGACAAAAGACGCGGAAGTCGTATTCCACCTCGCAGCTCTGGTAGGCATCCCGTATTCGTACGTCCATCCCAATGAAGTCGTGGAGGTAAACACCATTGGGACGCTCAACGTGCTTACGGCCGTCAAGGACTGCGGCGTGCGAAAAGTCGTAGTAACTTCAACGAGCGAAGTGTATGGGACAGCGATCACGGTCCCAATCAGCGAAAAACACCCGAAACAACCGCAGTCGCCGTATGCCGCAAGCAAGATTGCTGCCGATGCCATCGCGCTGAGTTTCTACCATGCTTTCGAGCTTCCCGTGGCAATTGTGCGGCCGTTCAACACCTTTGGGCCGCGCCAAAGTGATCGGGCGATCATTCCCACGCTGATCAGTCAGGCTTTGACGAAGCGCGCAATTGAAGTTGGAAATACCAAGCCGACACGTGATTTCACCTTTGTGACCGATACGGTCGATGGATTCATTAAGGTTGCGGAGTCTGACGAATCGGTCGGCGAGGAAATCAACTTAGGCTCCGGACGGGAAATCTCGGTCGGCGATCTTGCCGAAAAAATCGCTGCGCTCTGCGGCCGGGACGTTCAAATCCAACCGTCGAAAGAAAGATTTCGGCCAGCCAAGAGCGAAGTTGAGCGGCTGCTGGGAGATGCTTCGAAGGCACGGAAATTGCTCAGGTGGCAGCCGAAGAAAGACTTTGAACAGGGGTTAAAGTTGACGATCGAATGGGTGCAGAAAAATTTGGCTATGTATGAACCCAGCTCCTATCAAATCTGACGGGACCGATGGGCAATCCCACCCGCCGGTAAAAGCGGTGATTCTCGTGGGAGGCTTGGGCACCCGGTTGCGGCCACTCACTTTCTCTATTCCCAAGCCGCTTCTGCCTGTGGGTGAAAAACCGATTTTGCAGCTCATCATAGAACAGCTGCGGGCATCGAGCGTTTCCGAACTCATTTTGGCGACTGGATATCAATCGGAGCTGATCCAGGCCTTTTGCGGCGACGGCTCCAAACTCGGCGTGCGGATCAGCTATGTAAAGGAACCGACTGCGCTTGGCACTGCCGGGCCACTTTCGTTGGTAAGGAGTCATTTTCGAGAGAACGAATTCTTCCTCCTGATGAATGGCGATATCCTGACGCAACTGGACTTCAGATCGTTCGTCTCGCACGCCAAGGAGCATGACTGCGATTTGCTCGTTGGATACACTAAACACATCTACCGCTCGCCTTTCGGCGTTCTCTCGATCGCCAATGGCAGAATCACTGGAATAGTGGAAAAGCCATCCCAGGAATTTCCCATCAGTGCCGGGATTTATTGCGTGAAGTCGACTGCCTTGCCATTCGTGCCCGCTAACTCCTTTTTCACGGTTCCCGACCTAATTCAGCGCCTTCTCGCGGCCGGGAAGACAGTGAGTGCCTACCACATTCAGGAGTCATGGATAGGTCTTGAAAGCACGGAGCATTTTGAAGATGCGGTAAGGGAACTCCAGAGCGCGCCGAAGTCCAACAGGGAATCTTCCGGTTCATGACTGCGTCAGCAGCGCCAGCGCCCGACAACTCTCATCGTCCCAAAGTTTTGGTGCTCTCGAAGAGCTATCCGAACAATGTGTTTGAAGTTCTCGGACTCTGGGTGGAAAACCTTGTTCGTCATTCAGCCAAGTTTTGCGCGCCAAAGGTCATTGCTCCAGTACAGTACTGTCCGCCTATCCCCGGGCTGCCAGAATATTACAAGCGCTTCCGAACCATCCCGCGCCATTGCCTCGCAAGTGGAATCGAGGTGTTCCACCCGAGAATGTTGGTGGGTCCAGGGTATTCGCTGCATTCTATCGAGTCAAGAATCTACTATTGGGCGGCGCGTCGCGTGGCGAAACGATTGCGGCGCGACTTTCCTTTTGACCTCATCCACGCGCATTTCACTTACCCCGACGGCGTTGCCGCGGTCCGCTTAGGGAAGCAATTCGGCGTTCCCATAATCATCACGGAGCAGAATCCCTGGGGGCCGTGGATGGATGAGGACACCGCAGTGCGCCGTCAAACAATCCGAGCGGCGCAAGAGTGTACATTCCAGATCGCGATCAGCCGTTCAGTACGCGAATCGATTGTTCGTTTAACCGGGGAGTCCGACAAGTTGCGCGTTGTTCCGGATGCAGTGGACGGCGACATCTTCACGTTGCCGGAGCAGGGGCAGCGACCAATCCTCGACCAAATTATCTTCGTCGGCGCCATTCGCCCTGTAAAGGGCGTAGATATTCTTCTTCGGGCCGTCCGCCTGCTGGTCGATGCCGGGCGGGACGTGAAACTGGTACTGATCGGCGAAAGTTTCTTTAGGAACTACCAGAAGGAGTATGACCGGCTAAGGCAAATGGCGGCGGAACTTACGATCGCACACCGCGTCAATTTCGCAGGCAAGAAACCTTTGGTTGAACTTGTCGGTGAGATTCAGAGAAGTGCGCTCTTGGTCTTGCCCAGCCGCGCCGAGAGCTTTGGGATGGTGCTTGTCGAGGCCCTAGCGTGCGGCACGCCCGTTGTGGCGACACGGTGTGGCGGACCGGAAGACATTGTGAACGATCAGGTCGGGGTACTTGTTCCTTCCGAAAACCCTCAGGCCCTCGCGGCCGCCATTGCGCATGTCTTGGATAAGCGCAACAGCTACGTCCCAGAGGTGTTGAGATCCTACGCTTTGGAGCATTTTGGCCTGGATTCGGTCGGCTCTCGCCTCAAAGCCCTATACGACGAAGCGCTAGATCGCTTTGAGGCCCGCCAAGTAATTCAAATCACGGGTGTTAAGGGCAAAGACTAAGTCCCTGGCAGTGAAAAGGTTTACGCAAAATGGGAAAATTTTTGGGTCACCCTGCCCATCGCATTATCCTGGAAGGTGGAAACAGCTACTATTTCCTGACGCGATAGCCAGTTAGCAACCCGGTTCCAAGGGCCGGCAGCCCCCGGCCTGGCGGGCAAATTGCTCCAAGGTTGAGGCGGAGCGGCATTCTGACGGCGCTTGAAGTGCGCCCGATTGGCTCAAAAGAGAGATGAGTTCCAGTCCAGATATCGCATATTCAGCTCTGATTCCCGGAATCACCCGCACGCGTTTTAGTGCAGTTGTTGTTCTCAATCCCCCGAGTCCGCCGGGATATTTTGCAAACCGAGACTCGCACGGCGGCTATGGCCAGCTTTATCCGTCGGGGGCGACGATCATGCCTCCTTTGGATGTTCCTTATTTGGTGGCGTATCTGGAAGAAAAAAAGGTCCCCGTGGAGGTGATTGAGGCTCAAGGTCTCGGGCTCACTCGCGAACAGGTAGCTGAGCGGGTCGCGCGAATCGCCCACGCCAATCCACCGGGGGGCACATTGATCGTCGCTCGCACCGCTCTGCCCAGCTTGGACTGGGATCTGTCAGTGTGCGCTGCAATCAAGTCCGCGGCTCCGAATGTCTGCATTGGCGTCTTTGGCTCTGTCGTCGACCACGTGCTCCATCGCATTTACAAGGAGACTTGCGTTGATTACGTTCTCCGGGGAGAGCCCGACGAAACGATTTATGAGCTGGTGAGCGGCCGGCAAGAACAGCAAGTCCAGGGTCTGAATTATCGGCGCAATGGGGGCTGGCTGGAGACGCCTCCGCGTCCGTTTTTGAGGGAATTGGACAAGCTCCCGTTTCCCAAGTGGGAGCGTTTCCCTTACCACCGTTATACCCTTCCCAAATCGTCTACGACCAAGGGACTTTCTTTTTTGCCGATGCTCACGTCGCGAGGGTGTCCCTTTGGGTGTCACTACTGTCCTTATCCAGTAGGGCAGGGTCTGGCGTGGCGGTATCGCACTCCTGCGAATGTTGTGGATGAAATCGAGCACCTAGTGAAAAACCTGGGGATCGAATACATTCTATTTCGCGATCCAATGTTCTCGATGCGCCAGGACCGCGTGGTCGAAATCTGCAAGGAGATTCAGCGGCGCGGGCTGGTGATTAAGTGGAAGTGCGAGACGCGACCGGATTGTCTCACGGAAGAGACCATCGCGGCGATGGCCGCTGCCGGCTGCGACGGAATTAACTTTGGCGTCGAGAGTTCGGAAGTAGAGATTCAGAAAAACGCCGGACGAAAACCCATTTCCGGAGAAAAAGTCATAGCGATGACCGCGCTATGCCGCAAATACAATATCAAGACTTTTTGCTTCTTTATCATCGGCTTGCCAGGCGACACGGTGCAAACGGTGCTGGAAACCATCGGGTTTGCCATTCGACTGCGAACCAACTGGGTTCAATTTGGGGCGGCTTCTCCCATGATTGGAACCAAGCTTCGCGATTGGGCTGTCGCCCGCGGTCTGACGACCAATGACGAATACTCCTATAACAGCAGCCACGAAGCGATGATGGGGAACGAGAACCTCACAAAGGGACAAGTGGCTGCTTTGCTGCGCTTCGCGCAAGTCTTTGAGCGGTATATCATCAACCGCGGCGGCATTCTGAAGGACGACAATCGGAAGGGATCGCTCTACATTGGCGCCAAGCACTTGGCTGACGCCGTTTCCGACCTTTCAGCGCGGACATTATTTGCCATCGGCCGCAGCCGGTTCGAGCGGGCATACGCGCAGAGTGCCTGAAGGAACTGAAGCTGAAGTTCGGGATTTCCTCCAAAATGAGGGTGCTGATCACTGGAGCCACAGGGTTTCTCGGTTCCCATCTGTGCCAGCGTATGGTGGAGGAAGGTTACCAGGTCCGGATTCTCCGCCGGCCCACTTCGTCCCTCTCCTGCCTTGCGAAACTCGGCCTCGAGAAATGCATCGGTGACGTCACCGACATGAGAACAGTTGAGGACGCCGTGAGAGGCAGCGACTTCGTTATCCACGCAGCCGCCAACATGAACTATTGGAGGGGAGACGAAGATAGGCAAATGAAAGTGAACGTGGAAGGATCGCGCAATGTCGCCGTTGCTGCGCGTGCGGCTGGCGTTACCCGCTTGCTGCACGTGAGTTCCGTCGCTGCCGTGGGTCTTCCAGTCGATCCGGAACGGCCCGCCGACGAAGATTTTCATTTTAATTTGGAGAATTCAGGTTTGACTTATCACATCTCTAAACGACGGGCAGAGGACAACGTTCTCGCCGAGGTTACACGAGGATTGGACGCGGTCATAGTTAATCCTGCGTCTATCCAAGGGAGAAAACGCACGGCAGGATTGTTGCAGAGCGTTCGCAGCAGACCCGTGGTTCCCTGTTTCTCGGGCGGGAACTGCATCGTGGACGTCAAGGATGTCGTTGAGGGGATTGTTGCAGCCCTGCAGCGGGGAGAAAAGGGTCAGCGTTACATTCTCGGCGGAGAGAATCTGACATTTAGGATGTTAAGTGAGAAAGCGGCAGGGGTCATGAAACTGAAGAGGCGGTTCGTCACGATTCCGCCTGTCGTAACGGGTCTGTGTGCGGCAATTCTCGAGCCTTGGGCACGGATGAGGAATAGACCGCCTAAGATGACGTACATGATCCACTACTGTGCCAACCGATACCAATATTTTGATTCCGGCAAAGCGCGCAGGAACCTCGGTTACGTTCCGCGCGACGTGGATACAATTCTAGCCGAGTACCTGCAGGACAAAGTGGTGCGCACCGGGGCGGCTTGAAATGGTACGAGCACGTGAGCGACATAGCTGATCATAATCTTGTGAACGTGATGTGGCCCTCATCCAGCTGTGACCCTATAGCCGCCGATGAACGCGCCGGTCTTTCGAGCCGGCTGCGCTGTCCGCTGTGTAAGCAAAAGCTGGAGTCAGAGAAACAGGCCTTCTCTTGCTCCCCTTGCGGCCGCACCTATCCGGTGGTGCTGGGAATTCCGGACTTGCGAGTCTATTGCGATCCGTATATCACCGTCGAGCAAGATCACGAAAAGGGCCGCATAGTCCAAGCTCAAGCAGAGCACATGAGCTTCGCCGAACTGCTGCGATTCTACTGGGAGAATGTTTCCCTGCCTCCCACCCCGGTTGATTTGCGGGAGGGCTTCATTCGCCACCTGCTCTCGGATGAAACTAGAGTCGAAACCTTTCAACAACAACTGGGCGACGGGAAGACCTGTCTGGACGTGGGGTGTGGTGCTAGCTCTCTCGTCGGACTTGCGCAACAGAAATTCGATCTCGTCATCGGCTGTGACGTCGCGTTTCGTTGGTTAGTATTGGCCAGGAAACGTCTCCAGGAGATGGGTGCAACAGCAAACCTGGTTTGTTGTTGCGCAGACTATCTGCCGTTCGCGGCAGAAACGTTTGACTTGGTGACGGCGATTTCCTTGTTGGAGCACGTTAGGGACGCACGAGCGGTCGTTCGTGAATGCGGCCGCGTGCAAGGTCCTGGCGCCCGGCTGTTTGTGTGGATGGCCAACCGATTTTCGCTGGCGCCCGAACCGCATGTCGGCGTCTGGGGCGTCGGCTTCCTTCCGCGCCGCTGGATGCCGGGCTACGTAAAGTGGCGCCGCGGCTTAAGCTATGACAAGCAGTATTTGCTTTCCTGTTTCGAACTGAGACGCATCTTCAAAAATGCTCGATACGAGTCCCTGACGTTCTCGCTTCCCCGGGTAACGGACGCAGATCTCAAAGGCCGAAGCAGGTTTGAAAAGCTCGGGGCGAGATTCTTCCGCTTGCTCAGCAGCATTCCAGTTTTTCGATGGTTTATGATTCCGATATCGCCAGCGCTCCTGGTTTTGGCAAAGAAGGCGCGCGATGATGCCTCAGGTCCGTGAGCCACAGCATGAAACGGTTGCGTTCATCCTGCCGCGATAAGGGTTGGCCTGGGACGTTTCAAATCGTCCCGAAATCCAGGCGCGTTTCAGGTTCTTCGATGCATTTCGGAGAGAATTCTATCTCGTGCCACGGCGACGGCGAGTGTTTCGGCGGGACTGATGGGAGGACTTCCGCCGGTGCGAAGCGATTCGTAGAATCTACGAATCAGCTCGCGCAAACCAGGATAAGCAGGTTCGCGGCTCATGGCGCGCGAAGCGAGATTCGCCGCAGCGGAAAAAATGGTCGCGCCACTGCGCAGAAAAGGACGGGCAATCTTGCGAGTTCGAGAGACGGTACCGGGTTCGACGACGCTGTATCCATGAAAAATGTCGGCATGCACGCTGCCGCGCTCTCCGATCAAGCGCAAAGTATTGACTGTGGGGCGGCCGTTCAGCGAGATCAGCATCGAGAAAGAAACTTTTTCAACCGAAGTGCTCGCGCGGAGCTCTCCTTTCGCGGCGTGCTCGACGCGCCAACTTGCATTTCCGATTGCGCTCGGCATGAGCCTGGCGATCACGGAAAGCGGGCCGGGCAAAATGTCTGCCGCAACCAGGTCGGCGTCTTGCGAGCCGCGCTCCGCTCCCGCCGAGCAGATCAGGGCGTCCACGTGCAACAGTGCGCCAAATTTCCCAATCGCATTCTGAGCCCGGAGAACGCCAGGCTGAAAAAGGAATTGGTGTACGGGGCACAAAAGCAAGCCCTTGGATTCCGCGAGCTGCAGGAGCTTCGCTGTAGTTTCAGTGGTTTCCGTCAGCGGTTTCTCAACCAGCAAGTGGAGGCCTGCTTCGAGCGCCTGTTGCGCCAGAACTTCATGGGTATGGGCAGGCGTGCAGATGTGAGCTACGTCAGCCAGGTTAGCCTTGAGAACACCCACAAAGTCCGGGGCTATCCTCGCCTTAGGGTGGCGCCGAAGGAGTTGTGCCGCTTTGTGTACGTCGTCATCCACAATGGCGGAAATTGTGCCACCAGTCCGACGGACGGCGTCTGCGTGCCATTGTCCCATCAGCCCGGCACCTACGATCGCCACGCGCGGAGTGGTAAGCGGTTTAGACAGCCTCTTCATCGTTTGGAGTCTCTCGATCTCCCAAGCCTTTGCGCAGTTTGTTACGCTGACAGTACAACTGATCCAAAAGAAAAAGGAAATATCATTTGAGCCTCCATCAGCCTTTTATTCAATGGCCGAGCTCACCGGCACCTCGATGCGGGGTCGTTGCAGCGTTTTGCCGACTGGGCAAGAGAAATCTGGAAGGGACGTGTCGGGACTGCCACAATGATTCTGGGAGTTAATGGCATTCGACTTGTCAGGAATCGATCCGGGGTCGCGCGTTGCATCGAAGCCGTTCTTGGCTGGATGGACGACTTGGACCACCCCTTCAAGGAGATAAGGGTTTATACGCCGGAGCCGATCCCTCAAGACATTCGCCTGCCGCGCACTGCCGTCAACGTCGTGCTCCCCTCGTCTTTTCCTCCTGCTCTGTGGGAGCAATCTACGTTGTTGAGAGCGCATGGCAGCCAGCACGTGCTGTTTTGCCCAAGTTACGTGATTCCTCTCTTGGCCCGATGTCCCACGTTGCTCGTTCATCACGGCTCTTACGAGGGTTACCCGCAAGCCTTTGATTGGTGGACACTCCACAAGGCCCGGGCGATCTACGCTCTGAGCGCGAAACGAGCAACCTGCGTTTCAACCGTCAGTGAATACAGCAAAAAGGATATGGTTCATTTCTACGGGATGCGGCCGGAGGCGATACACGTTATCCCAGAAGGCGTGGACACGCGTAAGTTTCGTCCGTTGCAGGATCGTGCCGCACTTGCCGATTGGCGGCGGCGAGTGTTGGGCGAGGATGTCCCATATATCGCCTACGTCGGAAAGCCCACCGAACGACGCAATCTTTCCCCTCTCATCCGTGCGTTCGCGACGCTTAAGAAAGAGAAACGCCTCCACCATAAACTCCTTATCGTGGGTGCCGATTTACCTGGAACGTCTCCATTCCGCCGGGTGATTGCGGAACTAGGCCTTGACGCCGAGGTCGTCATTTTGGGGTATGCGAACCACGACGAAATTGTGCTCGTCTACAACGCCGCCGATCTTTTCGTTTATCCGTCGTCGTACGAAGGCTTCGGCATGCCCGTGCTGGAAGCGATGGCCTGCGGCACGCCAGTAATCGCTTTGAACAACACCGCCTTCCCCGAGTTTGCCGGAGGAGTTGCCCATCTGCTCCCAGATGCCGGCGTGAATACCTTGGCTGAGGGAATCAGTGCGGTCTTGAGCGACGCCGCCTGGCGCGAACGCATGGCCAAGGAAGGTCCGAAGAGAGCTGCATCCTACGATTGGCGCTTGGTTACAAAGCGCTATTTGGACTTGATGATACCGCTGGCGTCACGCGGATAGAAAATATGCCCGATACTCGAGATTCTACAAAGTTCAAGAGCCGAGATGCCTCAAGCTATGATCCGCTCACGGCGGAATTTGACCGTTTCACACGGCGGCTGACGCAACCACTCGCGGAGCGCATGGTTGACTTGGCGAAGCTGCTTCCTTTCGAGCGTGTGCTCGACCTGGGGACCGGGACCGGAATTGTCGCTCTGGCGGCCGCCCGAACGGCAAACTTCCACGGCGGGATCACCGCAGTCGATCTCTCTGAGGGAATGCTTTCCGCTGCGAAGTCGCGGGCCTTACAAGACGGTCTTAGCAGTCGCGTGGCATTTAGTCGGATGGACGCCGAGGAATTGGCACTTAAAAATGCGGCCTTCGATGTGGTGCTTTCTCTGTTCGCTCTTCTTCATTTTCCGAATCCGCTTATGGCTTTGCGAGAGTTGTTCCGCGTTCTTCGCCCCGGAGGCCGGCTCGTCCTGGCCGTTGGGAGTGGCCCGGCATGGTTTTCCAGGGACGGCCTGACTGAGGGAGTCAAGTTTTTGCGCAGAAGGTTTGAGATACGTCGCAAGAAACTGTTGACGGGCCCGAGATCTCTCAACGACTTGATCGCTCGGCAACTCGAAGGGCGTTCCGACCCGGAGGAATCCTCTCTCGCCAGGGAGGGCCGGAAGCGAACGCAGAAGGTGCCTGAGTTGATTCGCGATGCGGGATTCTGCAACTTGGAAACGAGTTGGTGCGGCGCGGAAGCAGTGATCGAGACGCCTGAGGAATTCTGGGACCTCCAGCGTACCTTCTCGAGTTTCGCGCGAAAGCGCTTGTTGGATGCGGATGACAGGCAAGCGGAGGCCGTGCGTGCGGCCTTCCTTGAGACTTGTCGGGACGTGCAAGCGCGTGGGGGCAAGCTCACTTACCCCTATGGCGCGCTTTATGTGGTTGCGAAGCGTCCTAGGGCACACCCGGGAATATAACCGGTTCGCAGTTCGACATGGAAGGTCCAATGGTTCGTGTGGCGATTATCGGCCTCGGAGCGGTGACGCGCAATATTCATTTGCCGGCATACGCGCAGATGAAGAATCGCGTGACGATCGTGGGAGGCTGCGATGTCGACCCCACCGCGCAAGACTTAGCGCGCGGCAAATGGAAGCTGCCTCATGTGTGCGGAGACGCGCGGGAATTAATCGACAAGACCAAGCCGGACATCGTGTCGGTGTGCACCCCGCCCGCCTTCCACCTCGATCATTCGACGCTCGCCTTAAGAACCGGTTGCCATGTTTTCTGTGAAAAACCTTTGGCGGACAATCTTGAACAGGCAGACGAGATTATTGAGACGAGTCAAAAGACAGGGAAGCTCGTGGTGGTCAACAACCAATTCCCGTATATGAAGATCCATATGGCGGCCAAACGATTGGCAGGTTCGCCGGAGTTCGGGCGCCTGCTTTACCTTCATGCCTGGCAGACTTTCCTTCCCACGGAAGCCACCGAGGCCGGATGGCGACGCAAATTGCGGCGGCGAGTCTGCTTCGAGTTCGGCATTCACGTCTTTGAATTGATGCGCTTTTTGTTTGAGGATACGCCGGTCAGACTTATGGCCCACATGCCGGTTCCTCAGGCGAAAGCGGAGTCCGACGCGATCAATGTAGTCTGTGTGGAATTTGCGGATGGGCGCGCAGCTTCTATGATTCTGAACCGGCTGAGCAAAGGTCCGGAGCGTTATCTGGACATGCGTCTCGATGGGGAATTCGCATCGATCCATACTTCCATCGGAGGGCGGATCGAAATCAAGGCAGGCGTCCACACTCGAAAGCGGCAACCGTTCTTGGAATGGAGGTTCGCGAAAGGGGGACAGGCGGTTTTGCAGGTAGGAAATCGTTCCCGGGTGATTGCTCGTGATCCGATGAACCCATTCGCTGCGGCCACAGCCGTTCATCTGGACAACTTTGTAGACGCCATCCAGTCAGGTGGCATCTCTCACGGTGATGCGCGGGATAATCGAAAGACCCTGGCGATGGTGACGGCCGCTTACGACTCCGCTCAACTGGGCCGCGCCGTGGAGATCAGTGAATATCAAAAAACGCGCGCGCCACAATAGCACCCAAATGATCCTCGAACCCGCTGCCCTGAAACTCTCAGTCGTCATTGCCGCTTCAAATGATCTCGCAGCACTTGAGAAAACCCTCTCTTCTTTGAGAGGGCAAGCGGAAACCGCGGACACAGAGGTTATCGCGGTCTGCAATTTTGATGGTGAGGCAAGGGAGGAAGTTGCAAAGCAATTTCCCTTCGTCAAGTGCGTGACGCTCGCAAGCGATACAACCGTCCCCGAGCTGCGTACACGCGGGATTCACCTTTCGCGTGGAGAAATCATCGCGCTGGTGGAGGATTACTGCACTCTTGATGATCTGTGGTGTGCGGAAATCAAAAAAGCGCACGAGTCGCACCATCGGATAGTTGGTGGCTCTGTGGAGAATCGGTGCCCAGACAAGCCCTTAAACTGGGCCGTCTATTTCTACGATTATGGGAAGTATATGGCGCCGGGCCTGGCTGGACCTACGACGACCCTTTCGGGAATGAATGTATCGTACACCAGAGAGGTTCTCCGGGAAGTGGAAAAATCGTTTCGCGGAGGATTTTACGAAGCATTCGCCCACGAAGAATTAAAACGTCGTGGCCATCAACTTTACCTGGAGCCCTCCGCAGTCGCTTATCTCACCAAAGACTATCGATTTCGCGAGATCTTAGGAAGCTATGCTCGCGCGTTCGCTGGCCGACGCGTCGCTGATAGCCCATTGACCAAACGTGTGATTTTTGCTTTGGCCTCGTGTGTTCTGCCGATTCTGCTGCCCGGCCGTGTCGTGCTGGGCACCATTCGGAAGCGCAGATATCTCCCGCAACTCTTGCGCTCACTTCCCCATTTTTTCGCGCTGACCGCATCCTGGTCAGTCGGAGAAATTTGCGGCTACCTTATCGGCGAGGGATCGAGTGGCCGCAAATGGACGTGAGCGCGTTGGTAGCTTCGGGATTCGAATCGGAATTCGGGCAAAATTGCTCCTGCCAGCCCCCCGGGGCTTAGAGCGGCGTTCTGGCAAACAATGGCAGGGATTTTCACATCACTACAGGAGGAGAGCCCAAAGTTGCACGCGGCGGACTCTATGGCACAGATAAGCTGCCCATAATCAACACCTTAGATTAAACTTGTGGCCCTCACCAGTCGGGCAGTTTGGCTTGCAGATTGCTCCCAGGTCAGGGGACTATTGTGCAAGAACTTTGCCCGAGGCATTTAGGGTCAGAAACGGCGGTATGAGTAAATCCCTAGTTTCCCGATTTGTACGCCACGCGCGGCTCTCTGCGCGAGCTGTCAGCCATCACGAGGGACAGACTCCGCCATTCTTGATCGTGTTCATAAACTCCATCTGCAACCTCACTTGCGAGCACTGCTTTTACTGGCGCAGTCTCAACCAGCGCGACGATCTAACCTACGAGGAGTTCCAGAAACTCTCGCTCGAACTGGGAAAGATTGAAATCCTGAATCTATCCGGAGGTGAGCCGTTTATCCGGCCGGACTTCGCCGAAATTTGCTTGCTGTTTACTGAGAACAACGGCGCAAAGCAGATCTACGTTCCCACCAACGGATACTTCACCGAGCGCACCGAGAAACAGCTTCGGGGGGTTCTGAAGTCCAAAACTCTGCAGCGGTTTGTCTGCGAAATTTCGCTGGACGGCATGCCCGCGTACCACAATCGGTTTCGCGGTAATACCAAGTCTTTTGAAAAGGCGATGGAGACGGTCGACATGCTGGCCCGGCTCCAGAAAGAAGATTCCCGCCTGCGGATTCACTCCAATACCGTCGCGATGAGCGAGAACATGGATGAGATCTGGGAACTCACGGAGTACTTGCACGACAATTGCCCCGCCATCGAGCATCACAACCTGGCCATCATCCGCGGCGATCGCAAGAATCCATCACTGCAGGGGCCGGCACTGGACCGGTACAAGAAGCTCTACGAACACGTGGCGGAAGTCTGGAAAGACCGCGAAGAAGGCCGCTTTGGATCTGTCGTGGAGCCCATGCTGCAATGGGCTAAAGTAAAGACTATCGAAACCGGCACGCAATACGTGCCATGTAAGGCAGGCATCCTGTCCGGAGTGATCTATGCCAACGGGGATGTCAGCGTTTGCGAAACGCACGCTCCTCTCGGAAATCTGCGCCGCAAGAGCTTTTTCGAAATCTGGGATTCGCAGGAAGCGAGGGCGCTGCGGCAGCAGGTCAGGGAAAAGCAGTGCTTCTGCACCAATGAAGTATTTCTGTGGCCCAGCATCACTTTCCAGCCCACGCAACTAACGAAGGCCCTAATCAACACGAAGTTGCTTCAAATTCATCCCTCGGCGGCTCTAAACGCAAGTAACCATTCGTAATCGTAGCCTGACAGTTTCAGTGTAGTGGATCTCTAAGTTATGTAGCCATCCGCTCTCTATTTAAGATGATTCATTTCTTCTCTGGGCCGCTCCGATGAGAGCCGATCCGGCAGGTCGAGTATCTTTCGTGTTCAAGCTCTCTGAGACGATTTGCGCTACATAGGAATGAGCGCGGGCATCCGGACGATTATCTACCGGGGTAATCCAATCGCTCCAACCGGATGGGGGACTCACTCCGGTGTCAATTAAGTCCACATCCATTCTCGAAAATGGAGAACCGAGGCCCACCGTCCCAAGAGTGACCCTTATCCCAATAGACGACCACCCGCGGTTTCGCCTGGCGCTCGGGCAGCATCTAGCGCTGGACGGAATACGGGGAGCGGCGCTGAAGGCGCTCACGTGCCAGGTCTGCGACAAGATCGCGGCGGACTATTACCACCCAAGCTTCATAAGAACGAAGGTGCCGCGGTCCACCCCCAACTCCAAGCTCGGCGACAGGCTCCACGCCTCGACCGGGCTCGCCCACCATGTTATGGTGCTGCCAGACGAGGATCTATTCATGTCGGAACGGGCACTGGGGATAGGAGGGACGACCTACCGCCTGGCTTGCGTGCACGGGCCGGAGAT
>WNFF01001792.1_pt1 | contig 21922 bp, 15 predicted proteins | sample 5400441 | NCBI WGS metagenome assembly WNFF01 (sample SAMN13153345, study PRJNA577476) | soil metagenome | isolation source: 120 cm saprolite under Douglas fir tree site 2 hole 3 replicate 1 | place: USA:California | collected 2015-04-18
TCAGGCCGGTCCCGCGTCACCTTGAAGAAGAACCGCAGCACCGTCACCGTCGCGGTGATGGATGGGGGCTCAACGCCCCTCGCGGTCAGGTGCAGCTGGAACGGGCGTAGGTCTTCGGCAGTCGCGGTGTCGAGGGACCGGCCTAATCTACGGGGTGGACACATGAACAGTACACAAAGTTCCAGACGACATTCGCTAGGCGAAAGGAGCGGGGTTGTTTTTGGGCTAGCATTCGCTCTGCTTTATGTCTTCGTGATTACGTATCAGCCTCTTACGCTTCTTGCCGATGCTGCGTTGGATGACGGCATATTTATTGTTCATGGGCGATCCTTAGCGGAAGGACGCTGGTTGGGTTCGTTTAATTGGCTCACGTTGCGGACGGGCCCAGGCTATCCTTTATTTCTGGCGATCAATTTCTGGCTTGGGTTGCCAATAACACTCAGCCACGCGATCTTCTTCTTCGGTGCGGTGGGGCTTTTCAGCTGGGCAATTAAAAGAATCTCGCGATCTGGCCTCATCGGCCTATCGAGTTTCGTGTTGATCCTGTGGCATCCCGTCTTTCTTGGCACCCAGGCTATCAGGGACACAATTTATACAGGGCAGCTTTTTTTGGTTTTCGCGTGCGCTTTGGTAGCTTTCTTTATTGCTGAGAAGCAGGGGACACGCGCGCTGTGGGGCGCTCTAACTGGAGTGGCATTGGGATGGTTCTGGCTAACGCGTGAAGAAGGGATCTGGATTTTGCCCGCAGCTGCATTTCTTCTGGTAGTTGCCATCGTCCGTGCGCATGTACTGAACACTTCCTTGAGAAATTTTGCGATTCCTGCGGCACTGACGCTTGTTCTATTCCTATTTGCGCACTTCGCATTCATGTCAGGGAATTGGCTCGCCTATGGCAGCTTTGTCGGCGTCGACATCAAGGAACGCAACTTTGTTGCGGCGCTGGATGCGCTACAGAGTGTACAATACGGCCCTGACGTTGACCACGTTCCCGTGCCGCGCGCCGTGCGTGAGCGCATTTATGAGGTCAGCCCCAGTTTTGCTTCTCTAAAGCCGCTTGTCGATCCGCCGCAGGGGCCCGTGTGGCATGGCTGTCGAGTCTATCCGGCGACATGTGGCGACATTGCCGGTGGGTGGTTCATTTGGGCGTTAAGGGACGCAGCAGCACAAGCGGGACACTATCGAGCTCCAGGGGAAGCGTCAGCATTCTTCGGCCGTCTGGCGAGCGAGGTAAATGAAGCCTGCCGCTCCGGCCAGCTTAGCTGCCGAGGCTCTGCAATTCCCTACATGCCGCGCGTGTCGTGGCTCCAGATCGAGCAAATCCCGCAACGCATTGCTGAGGCCTTGATCCTGGTGAGCCGCCCGGCGCAGCTTATTGATATTGATTCGCCCCCGAGCTCAGGCGAGTTGTCAGACGCTCTGGATTTCCTCAACCATCCGCCGCACAGCCCCCCTCAGGGGCATTTACAGAGAATACGCTTGTCCGGCTGGTATTACTCCAAGGATGGAATCTGGCCGCGCCTCGATGTGCACAAGCCGGACGGGGAGTCGGTACCCATGACGTTGCAGTTCTATGCCAGCCCCGATATCGCGAGCCACTTCGGAGATGCCCGCGCGACTTCGAATCGCTTCATCATGGAGACCGATTGCAATCCTGATTGCACTCTCTCAATCAAACGGGGCGATGGAACGGAGCTTCGGCCGTCGTTGCGCGCACTTCTTAGATTCGGCCCAACTACCGGAGGCGGAGACGGCACATTTAACGTCGACGAGTTTCAGGCCGAGAGCCCTGCGCGGTCGGATATTCGACTCCGCGTAAGCAGATTGATCAGACAGAGCGTGCTCGCAACTTATGATCCTGTCTTGCCGTATGCATTGGGCTTTGGCGCGGTCGCTTTTGTCGGCGCAGTCACATTGGCATCTTTCAAGCGCTCGGGAGTTAGGCTCCTAGCGGTTGCGGCTGCCGCCTGGATTTTGGTCGTTAGCCGCATCACCTTGCTTGTTCTCATCGATATTTCCGCATTTCCCGCGCTCGAATTGAATTATCTCATGCCAGCATTATATTTCTCTGTCACCGCCGCTGTCTTATCACTTGCCAGCCTTGCATCGCTGGTTCGAAGAAGCGTTTCACCAGCAGCTAATCGCGTTCCCAAGCGGCTATCTGTGAAGTAGCTGCTCCAAGCGTCGACTTGCATCGAGAATTTTGTCGCCGATCTTTATATCGTGCGGCGCGAACTCGCAGCGCACCCCATTGTTCTGAAGGTCGGCATGGAGAGGTCCGGACACTCGCTGGCCAGCGAGCTGCGGAGGCCAGCGCGCCATTGGCCAGAAGAACCTACCTCGCCTTGCGATGGGAGCGGGATCAATTGGCGGAACCGGGGAACCAATGACATCCTCCGAAAGCCCCGTTTGTCCTCAGTCTCATAAAACAAATCGGCCGATTTTTCGCGGCCGGGTATTCCGACTTGAGGTCGGCCGTTTGGCAGCGATTTCTCCTTTTCCCGTCTGGCCCGTGACCGATCTTGGAAGTCTGACTTTTTAGTCAGGTAACAAGTCGCCATCCCGCTTCGATGAACGTCAGGTGAATGATATGCGGCAATTCGCTCTCGTCGGCGGCCGAATTAAAGTCGAGGTGGCAGCGTCTGGTACTTCAGGCGAAATCGGTCAGGCTCCCGGAACCGTCCGGCGGCCGAGATCGGCAATCATGGGAGTGAGACATGGCAAAGCGACTGCGTTTAGCTCAATTCGCGCTCGCAGCGGTTGGCCTCTGTATGGCATCGAACGCCGATGCAGCGGCAATCGGCTCGGGCAGGGGCACCGGCATTGGCGCTGGACCAATGTTTGGCCACTCAGGCGGCATCGCAATGGCCCGAACGGCCTTCGTGCCACACGGGTTCAGCCACGGCCGTAAACTCGGTTTTGCCGCTGGCCATGTTCCCCGTGGCTGGAGCGAGGGCCGAAAGATTGGATGGCATCATGGCTCGCGGCCGCCGGGATTGCATCGGCGATAGGCTCTTCGAACTGATGACGCCGGTCTAACGAGTTACTGCTATTGGTATCCAACCTCCGACATCGTTGTGACCGACACAGGGGTAGTATATTCGCCGTTATGACCGTAGGCCGTTGGGGGGAGCGAGGTGGTTTTGGCGGGCCGCCCCCTCCCGTCGATGATGATCTGCTTGCGATGCTTCAGAGCGAAGGTCCATCATTCAGGTGCGATGTGCTTTCATAGGCCTCCTTGCCGGCCGCGGTGAGCGCTAGCTGTGATCACCGCCGCCGGCGATCTGGATCAAACACCCCGCCCTTAGCCGAATGTCACCTTTGGATCAACGCCTGCCGTTGCAGTTACGTTGGCATCCATTCACATTCATGATAACTCCCCCTGCTCCATCTCCGCATTTGGCGCGTGGTCTCGCTTTGGAGCGCGTTCCGTTCAAAGGCATTCTAAGCGTGAATTGTTGTTGCCTCCAGGCCATTCAATTTGATGAACTCGAGGGGTCGCCCCTTCGTGCCGCCGCGCGTGACGGCCGATCTTCCGCCGTGGTTCAGTCGCACAAGGATGGCTTGCTGCGATCCCTCCCTCTGCTGGCGGAGAAAAATTCGTCAGCCGACGACAGCTCTCAAACCTGTTTCGATTCGCAACCGGTTTCATCAGTTGCCGTCGACGGCCTCTTTGCTTTGTGCCACTGTCTTTCCCATGGACATCTGGGGGGAACTGGTGCGCGCGTTAAATAGCTTGCTGTCTCGGCACGGAGAGCACCGAGGGGCGTGGCGCCTGTCACCAACACATCGAAAAACGGTGAAGACCGAATTGCCGGGCGTCCAGGCAATATCGAACAGGATTGCGCGAATTGAGCTTCCTCGGACGCTTGTTTACACGTTGGTAGCTCTTTTTGTACTTTTGTACATCGTCGTCTATGTGAATGCGCCGATTCTAATTTGGACGGTGGGGGACCATGACGATGGTTTGGACATGGCGCTCGGGCGCCACTTGTCACAAGGCGAGTGGCTCGGCCCGTACAATCAGTTCACTCTTCTAAAGGGTCCTGGATATCCCGCATTTCTCGCCGTCGTGAGTTGGCTTGGCATCTCGGTGTCACTTGCCCACGCGCTGTTTCATTGCGCCGCGATTTCGCTGTTTCTGGCGGTCTGCCGACGCTTCATCAGATCAGTCCTGCTGTCCTCGCTGATGTTCGCGTTCCTGCTGTGGCATCCCATCGCCCTCACAGCGCCGATGCTACGAGTCTCACGAAGTACCATCTACCACGGTCAGGTGCTCATCTTTCTTGCTTTGGCGGCTCATGCGTTGTTTGGCGTCCGTGATCACAAGCGCGGGGCTTTTTTTGGTTGCCTGAGCGGCGCCGTCCTCGCTTGGCTCTGGCTGACGCGAGAGGAAGGTATCAGTTTGGTTCCAGGGGTCGTGATCCTGACGGCCGCAGCCGCCTTTGGCGGATTTCGCGAGCGGACGATGCCGCAGCTCGCCGTGGCTGTGACCGCGATGGCGTTGACTTTCGCCACAGTGCAGCTCGCGTTCAACACGGTCAACTGGCACGTGTACGGAAAGTTCGTCGGGATCGATGTGAAAGAAGCGAACTTTCAGAATGCATTGAGAGCGCTCAATGGCGTGGTGGCCGGGGAAGTCCAACCCTTCGTGGCCGTGACCCGTCAGGCGCGGCAGCAGATTTATTCGGTTAGTCCGGCCTTTTCATCGCTTGCGGGATACCTCGACGGACCGCCCGCGGCAGCCTATCGCGAGGGCGGATGCCGCCCGCAACGGCACATGCTTCCGGTTCCTTGCGGTGAAATCGTAGCAGGCTGGTTCCTGTGGGCGTTGCGGGATGCTGCGGCCTGGGCCGGCTATTACTCGTCGCCCGCGAGCACCTCGAATTTCTTCGGCGAGGTGGCGCGCGAGATTAACAGTGCGTGTGCTCGCGGCCTCCTGGAATGCAGGCCGCAGATGTTTGCGGAAATGCCGCGTGTCACCGATGAGCAAATCGCGCTGATCCCAGCACGTTATCTCGACGCCCTCGACATGCTCATGTTTCGTGAAGCTCCGGACTTGGATGCGCAACAAAGCAGGGGGGATGAGGATGCTCTGAGCGCGAATTTGGAGTTCTTGAACTATCCGAGGCACACGCGATCCAAGGACATTGCCAGGCTCGTCATCGTCGGGTGGTACTACAAATCGGGGCAGGAGTGGATATCAGCGCGCGTCAAGACGCCCGAAGGGTTGGACACGTTTGGCTTCGAACGGGTGCCAAGCCCCGACATTGCTGACTATTTTCATGACCAGGGAGCCACCGCCCAGAGATTTGTTATTCGCACAACCTGCGGGGACGAATGCTTGCTCGAACTGTCTAGTCCTGACGGCTCGATGATACAGAAGCCGATTGCTGAGCTACTGGCTACTCGGACGCACAACTTTCGATTGGGAGCGGGCACCGTTCAAGTTGAATCAATCAGGGAAAGCGCTGAGCCCGGCCGGACGCCAGGACTCCAGGAGCTGATCAGCCATCGCGTTCGCCAGTGGCTCCTCGCCTCGTATGCTTACGTCAGTGTGCCTCTCGTGGTCTTCGGCTTGGCTGCATTCGCGGCCGCCGGAATCCGGCATTGGAAGCATGCGGCGTTGAACGCCTGTTTCGTGATGGCCTTTGTGTGTTGGATGCTGAGCGTCATTCGCATCACGCTGCTTGTGATCGTCGAAGCGACCTGGTTTCCGGCATTGGAATTCTTGTACCTCGCTCCGGTCTATTTCCTGACCACTTCCGGTGCTTTTCTTTCAATTGCCGCTTGGGCGCAACTAGCAAGGAACCGGCCAGATGGCGACCTGTCGCATTTGGATATACACCACGGTGAGGCGCTCGCGAATTAGGTCGTAGCGGCCAGCGGACCCGGATGCAGCCATCCTAGCCACGGCAGCCATCGTGATCGATCGGGGGCAACCTCAGGGCGGAACTATGGCCGCGCAATCGATATGGCAGAGTGTTGCAGGGCAGACACGCTGGCTTGCGCGTTTGTCGCACGTGTCGAGATAGCGGAACGACAACAGATCCGCACGGTCGCTTTGTTACCGGCGGCTGACGCTGATTCTCCGGGCAATCCCCCCCGTCGTTAGTCCCAATTGCCGCCGAACCGTTCAGCGAGCCAACCTCCCGCAAATGCGACGAGCTGCGGCCACGTGGAAGCTTGACATTTTGCCAGTCCTTGTAGCTTGATCACCGACGCTGGTGTGGACGTCCGGGGGCTCTGCAAGTCGGCTGACGCACTCTCGAGCGGCATTGGGGCGATGTTCGGAATAATTTCAGGTCGACGGCGAGACCGCGGAACGGTGCCGCGCGCGCCCTTGGCGAGCGCCCGCACCGCCACGATTCTCCTTTGCACCCTCAATGGCGAGCATTTTCTAGCCGAGCAATTGGCTTCGATCGAACGCCAGACCTTCAAGAATTGGAAATTGATCGCATCTGATGACGGTTCGTCGGATCGCACAAAATCCATCTTGCAGGCCTTCGCGAGGTCCTTCGAGCCCGGCAAGGTCAAGATTATCGATGGCCCGCGGCGCGGGGCGCCGGCAAATTTCCTCTTCCTGGCCTGCGCAAAGAATCTCGTCAGTGAATACTACGCCTTTTGCGACCAGGATGACGTTTGGGAGGCGGACAAATTGGCTCGCGCGATCGACCTTTTGGAACGGACGGGCGCCGACGTTCCGGCGGTCTACGGCTCGCGCACGAGCTTGATCGACGAGAACGGAAAAACGACCGGCTTTTCTCCTCTGTTTCCCAAAACGCCGACGTTCCGCAGCGCGCTCGTGCAAAGCATCGCTGGTGGCAACACCATGGTTTTCAATCAAAAAGCGCGCGAGCTGCTGGCGTTCTGCGGCTCCGACGTTAACATACCCTCACATGATTGGTGGCTCTATCAGGTGACTTCGGCCTGCGGCGGTCACGTGCACTACGATGCCTACCCTTCGGTGCGCTACCGGCAGCATACGCAAAACGTGATCGGCTCGAATATGGGCTTCGCCGCTCACATGCGCCGCCTTCAGATGCTGCGGCAAGGGCGCTTCCGCCATTGGGCGGAGCTTAATGAGTCAGCGCTCACACGCCTTCGACCGTGCATGACCGCGGAGAACCAGCAGATCTTCGACTTGATCTCCGACGCGCGCCATCGGCCGCTGTTGCGGCGGGCGGTAATGTTCGCACAGGCCGGGGTGTACCGGCAGACCCTGCTCGGCAACCTGTGGCTTGCCACCGCAGTCATGTTCAGGAAGATTTGAAGTGCCGGCGCTTGCCGAACCGTCGGCGATCCCATCGGGCAACATGATGGCCCCAGCGAGCGCACTCTTCTGGTCGTGTCGGGTGATCAACTTCGAGAAAAGATTTCGCCCAGGCGTTCGGCAGCGTGGGTGATAGGGGCGTTCGGGATGGTGGAAATCGTCGGGCGAGCGGGCTTTATCGGGTCCAATCTTGTTCATTGCTTGATCAGCAACCGCGACCTGATCGTGGAATTGACGTGGCGTGAGGTGCTGAGCCGCTACTGTGGCTCGGTCCTGGCTCTTGCTTGCTCGTTCATCAACCTGCGTTGGGGCATTGTGGGAATCCAGTTCGAGCCACCTTATCTGACGTGCATCGAATGAAGACGCTCAAACAGCTCTTTTGGGACCACGATGGAAAGGTGGACCGCTCCAACCAAGCCGACCCGCCGCGGCAAGCGCTTGTCGCGCGCGAAGGCGAGGTTGCGGACGGCAAGCAGACACTGGCTCAGCGCGATGTCCGTGTAGTGGTGCCCGATCAGCTCCCGTTGGAGAGCGATAGCGAAATCGGCGCTCTCCGGCAGTATCGCGACGATGAGTCTTCTGCCCTCAGGCAAGGGCTCCGTATCGCGGCGCCTTATCGCTCGTTTTTGTTGCGCACCAGCAAGATAGGTACGAGGCCGAGCGAGCATGCCGCTCGCGAGGCGCAGGTCAGCTCGTTAGGGGCCGTGATCTCCGCATTGCGTACCTCGAACTCCTCGCGCATCACAGCGCCTCTGCGCGCCACTAAGTATCTGTGGAGAGCGCATATAAGTACTAAATCCAAGCGAATTAGCACGTCCATCCGTCTGAGAATTAAATACGGCTTAATGCGATTCCTTGGGCTCAGAGTCTCTACGCGCTTATCGCGCGCCTTGGCGACTGCGCGACGTTGTTTTCGGTGGGTCCATAATCTCGCGAACTCACTTGATGCCCACAAGGACGTTTATCTGGCCCATGCAGCACATGCCCTTGGTGGACATTCGCCGTATTACGGAGCGCGAAGAGCTAAACCACCACCAACGGAACGGTGCGACGTCCGGCTCATCGCGTACTATTTGCCGCAGTATCATCCCATACTCGAAAACGATCAATGGTGGGGTACTGGCTTTACCGAGTGGCGAAACGTTGCACGAGCTTTTCCGGTTTTCGCGGGACACTACCAGCCCCGACTCCCAGGCGAGCTCGGCTTTTATGATCTGCGCATTCCCGACGTGATGCGACAGCAGATCAAGCTCGCCAAGCTGCATGGAATCTCTGCGTTCTGCTTCCACTTCTATTGGTTTGGAGGGAAAAGGCTCCTGGAGCTCCCGATTGAGAACTTCTTGCGGAACAGTGATCTTGACTTCAAATTCTGCCTCTGTTGGGCCAACGAGAATTGGACCCGCCGTTGGGATGGAGCTGATAACGAAATTTTGATTGCTCAATCCCACAGTGTCCAAGACGACATTGCGTTGATTAGATACCTGAAACGATATTTCGACGATCCGCGGTATCTGAGAATACATGGCAAGCCAGTGCTAACCGTGTACCGTCCGGACATCCTGCCGGATGCCAAAGCAACCGTAACTCGCTGGCGTGCAGAAGCTAAACGAGCGGGACTACCGGGTCTGTTTTTAATTGCAACTAATTCATTTGGCTTCTCTCGGTACGATGAATACGGGTTCGACGCACTATCCGAATTCCCACCTCACTCAACATGGTCGCCGCAGGATAACAATGTCGTTCTGCTCCATCCGGATTATCGTGGAAAAGTTTATTCGTATTCCGGGATATTCGAATCAATCAAAGCGATCTCAAAGGGAGGAGACGATACTACGCGACGAACGGTATTTCCGGGCGTGATGCCTTGTTGGGACAATACTCCGCGGCTGCCATTGGGTGGAAACGTATTTCATGGCTCAACACCAGCTCTTTTCTATGAGTGGCTGACGCACAGTATTGCTCGTGCAAAAAGAAACGCAGAAGACGAGCGTATAGTCTTTATCAATGCTTGGAACGAATGGTCGGAAGGGGCTTACCTAGAGCCGGACCGGTCGATCGGTTGCGGTTATCTCGCGGCATGCGCAACGGCGATCACGGACGAGGTAAAAGTAGATTGCCGCGTCGCTGCCCTATTCAAGCAACAGCGCGAAAGTTTCCAAGCGAGCCACCGTAGAGCGATTGCGATTCATCTATATTACGAAGACCTTGCCACGTGGTTCGCGGCACAAGTTGCGGATTTTGGCGGCGTGGATGTCTACATCACAGTCCCGCGAACCATCGACTGGGAGGCTGCCCAGGCAATTAGAGAAAGCTTCCGCCAGGCCTATATCCTGGAGGTTGACAATCGTGGCCGAGATATTCGTCCGTTCCTTACGGTGTATTCGCATTTACTGAAACGAAACTACGATTTCGTTTGTAAGCTGCATTCAAAGAAGTCACTCCACTTAGGCGGAGGAGATCAGTGGCGGGTAGATGTAGTGGGTCAACTCCTTGGCCCAGCGGCTAGAGATGCTTTAAACACATATCGATCGAAATCATCCGTAGGGATACTCGTACCTCGCGGGTCACTGGAGAGCCTGGCCGATCCGAGCATTCGACTTCGATCAGAACAGAATCTGATTACTCTCGCGGCACGATTGAACTACAAAATCACCTTTCGGGAATTATTTGTGGCCGGCTCCATGTTCTGGTTCCGACCGTCGGCTTTGCAGAACCTATATCGGCTTTTCGTGGAAGGCTTGGAGTTCGAACCGGAACTTGGTCAGGTTGACGGAACGATCGCCCATGCGATCGAGCGGATCGTTTGCATCGCAGCCAAGACCGCCGGGATGTCTACGCGAGAGTATGGAGAGACGCCGATAAGCCGGCCCTCGCAATGGCGATAAATGGACCATGACGGCCGAGCCGAATCAGTCGCGAATGGCAGCCCGGCGAGCGGGGATATCGAAAATGACTCGCGATTTGGTTCATTCCGCAAAACAGTTTCTCCGCCCTTTGAAACACCGACTGACTAGGAACCGACGCCTTGTCAAGGCACTCGGTCGTGAATTCGATCCGGTATGGTATCGCGCGAACTATCTGGCCCACGAATATTCCCAAGAACCGCTGCAGCATTATCTGTCGCAGGGCGTCCACCTGGGGTACTGCCCCAATGAGTGGTTCGACGAGACATTCTATCTGGCTTTCTATCCGGATGTTGCGAAGGCTCGCAATGAGCGCCGAATTCTTTGCGGTTTCCAACACTATCTGGAGGCTGGCCGCCGGGATAATCGGATAACGCGGCATGAACAGCAAATCGCTATGACACTCGGTCATGAGTTTGATCCAGGATGGTATCGCAAGAAATATCTGACGCACGAATATTCACAAGAACCGCTGGAGCATTATCTGTCGCAAGGCATTCGCCTGGGGTACTCGCCCAATGGATGGTTCGACGAGAAGTTCTATCTGGCTTTCTATCCCGATGTTGCCAAGGCGCGCAATGAGAGCAGAATTCGGTGTGGTTTCCATCACTATCTGGTGGCCGGACGTCGCGAGAACCGTGTAACTCGGCATGACCTGCAAAGGTGCCTCGAAGCCCGGATGCCTGGAGTTACTCGGCCGCTGCTCCTAGAGAAAATCGGTGACTTGGCTGAACGGCTCAGACCGATTTCGGCGATAAAGATTGCTCGTGCAGCAAGCACTATGTGGGTCCTGCTGCCTACCCTTAATCCAGACATCACCTTTGGAGGCTATCATTGCGCCATTGAACTTATAAAAGCACTGGTCCGACGGGGCCAGACTGTTGCAATCATTTGCTGTGCTGAGCGGAGCAATATCGAATATTTTCTCCACTGTAAGGGCGAAAATTCGTTTGGGAGCGCCACGGAGAACGTGAGGCTCATAAATAGAAGCGACTTGAGTAGCCCGATTGAGGTGGGTGTAAACGACAGGTTTATTGCTTATTCTTGCTGGGAGGCCCATCTTGCCCATGGACTAGCTTCCCTTACTGAGCAGCCGCGGTTCGCGCTGCTAGTACAAGAATACGAGCCAGCCTTCCACGAGTACGGTTCAGAGCATGCCATCGTGAGCTCTGCTTACGATCTCCCGCATCTCCCTATTTTTAATTCGGATGCGCTGAGATATTTCTTTGAGCAGGCCAAATTGGGCATATTTGGTAAGCGGCGATCGGAAGGCCTCCCAGAATACATTGTAATCGAACATGTCCGCGTTCGGGTCGAAACGCCAACTCGCGAGAGCATGGCCCGGAACGGACGTTCTCGTCGTCTCGTCATGTACGCGCGCCCCGAGCAGCACGCGGCGCGAAATCTTTTTCCTCTGGGGATACTGGGACTGTCAAGAGCAATAGAGTTCGGTGTTCTGGTGGGGTCTTGGGAAATGTTAGGGATCGGAGCGTTATCTCCTGGGCAGAAAGTGCAATTGCCTCGTGGTTACGAATTAGTATTGAGACCCAAGATGCCGTTCGAGGAGTATGCCCGGTTCATCGCTGACGCCGACGTGGGTATAAGTCTGATGTACGCGCCTCATCCCGGGCTAGTATCGTTCGAATTGGCGGATGCTGGGGTCCGAGTGGTTATCAACACTTTCTCGAGCCGGAGTTCCGAGTACCTCCGAAGCATCTCCGAAAATCTCATTCCCTGCGATCCCACCATTGAGGGCATCGCCGAGGGAATACGCCAAGCCGTAACCAGCTTGGACGACATTGAATCGCGGTTGCGCGGTGCCAAAATCCCAGGTCCGCATTCTTGGGATGAAGTGTTCGATGATAAATTCTTCGACAAGTTGTCGGGTTTTTGTACAATCGGAGCAGGATCGGAAGGTAAGAGGCGGTTACCGCCAGCGGTGAACGGCAGTGACCTTCAGTAGACGGGAATATACGGCTTTCCGACTTTGCTTTCCATAGGGTTGCAGTCTCCCCATGAGCTCTTCGCTATGAATGGTTACCTCGACTGGATGAAACTCTTTTGGAGCGGCCGCTCAATCGCGCAGACGATGACCGTGATCGCCAATGCTGGTCTGTTCGATGGGCCGTGGTACGCATCGCAGGCGCCGGCGGCCGCTCGCTCCGGGATGGATCCCCTGCGACACTACGTCGTGTTCGGTGCAGCGGAGGGACTCGATCCGCATCCGTTGTTCGATGCACGGTGGTACCTGTCGCAATATCCGTGCGACGCTCAAGCCCGCGCCAACCCGGTTCTTCACTACTTAAGACGCGGCGTTCGCGAGAATCGCGATCCCCACCCGCTATTCGATGCGGCCTGGTACCGTCGGCAGAAGCCAGACCTAGCGATCGCTGGCGGAAACCCTCTCGTCCACTTTGTGAACTATGCCCTGTTCGAGCCGCACGACCCCAACCCCTTGTTCGATACCCGTTGGTATCTGAAGCGCAATCCCGATGTTGCGGCGGCGAGGCTCAATCCGCTCGCGCATTACGTGACTGCCGGCGCTCGGGAAGGACGTGATCCCCATCCGCTCTTTGATACCGAATGGTATTTGCATCACAATCCCGATGTCGCCGCAGCGGGTCTCAATCCGCTTACCCACTATTTGACCCGCGGCGTCTCGGCCCGGGCTGGTCCCAACCCCTTGTTTGACACCGCCTGGTACCTGGCACAGAACCCTGACGTCGCCTTGGCACAGAACCCACTGGTGCACTACATTACGACGGGGGCGTCGGAGAGTAGAGATCCAAATCCGCTGTTCGATACTGACTGGTATCTGGAGCAAAACCCCGACGTCGCGCTGGCGGGCACCAATCCGCTGGCGCACTACATGGATGCGGGTGTGTTGGAGGGCCGTGACCCGAATCCTTTGTTCGACACTGACTGGTATCTCGAACGCAATCCCGAGGTGGCAAGGGCGCGGATCAACCCGCTGGCCCACTATCTGGCCGGCGCTTACGGCTGGTGCGAGCCCAACTGGTGGTTCGATACGCATTCCTATGTGGCGATGAATCCCGATGCCGGCGCAGCCGGCGTCAACCCTCTGGCTCACTACCTGGCCGCATATTCGCAGTCGCGACGTCGCCGCGACACGGCGTTCGCCGCCGCTCGGCGAGCTTTGCCGAGCCTGGCGACAGCCGAGCCGAAGTTGGTGCCGATCGCAGGCCAACTCCGCAATCTCAAGTACATCACAGGACATGCTCGCGGCCTCGGCTTCGCCCGTTGGCGGGACCTCTTGCGCTCCTTCGCCCAAGTCTACGATCGCATGATATTTATGCCGCGGATCGACGAAGGCGCCGCGGGTCTCGCTGGCCTGAATGCCCTGCGGGCTGCACAGCAACGCTCCGGCTGCACTTCGACGCTGCTTATCACCACCGATGGCCCCGACATGCCCGAGCCCAGCCTTCGGCTTTCCGAAGGGACGCATATGCGGGCGCTTTCGCAGCTCGATGCTCGGCTGACCGGGGAGGATCGGATGCAGATCAGCCTTGCCTTAATCTATCATCTTCAGCCCAAGGCCGTGCTCAACGTGGAGAGCGCGATTCTATCGCGAGTCATAGAACAGCGCGGGCCCGCGCTCGCTCGGGTGAGCAGACTCTACGGCTATTTCTGCCAGCAGCACAGCCCAGGAGCATGCTCGCAGTATCAGCACGACTGGCTCTCGCATCTGAGCCGAATTTATTTTGATGATGCAAGTCTCATGAGCCTTTTCGTACGAGACTATGGCTCTCTGCGAGAGCGGTTTGTCCTGCTTCCTCAGCCGCCGAGCTGGCGCGAGGACGCCATGGCAGGCCGATACTCGGAGGCAATTCCTGACCCCGGGCAAACTCCGTCTAAAGCAGAGCGCCGATCTCTCCCTATAGGATTCGCCTCAGTAGACTGCACGTCCTGGGGCAGTTACTTTAAATTGTTCTCCGAATCTCCGTCATTCCTTGACTAAACACACGAGCGTGCGCATGTCCCCTGTCGACATCACTGCCATCGTCAACCTGCATGCAGAAGGAGAGCTGGCGAGCTCGACTTTTGCGAGTATCGCGCAGGCAAAATCGTTTGCCGAGGGCCAGGCCCTTGAGGTCGAAGCGCTTGCCGTTCTCGACCAACCGACGAGGGATACCCTCCGCTTCATCGAGAGCTACGATGGCATGGAGTTCCGCGCGATGCAGGTATCGTACGGCGATCTCGGACAAGCCCGCAATCTCGGTGTCGAGCGGGCAAGCGGAAAGTGGATCGCTTTCATTGATGGCGATGACCTCTGGGCGGAAAATTGGCTGGTCGCGGCACATGCAGCCGCGACAAGCGATGCGCGGCGTGTAATCTGGCATCCGCTAGGGCTGCTCGTCTTCGGGGAAAAGACCCACCTATTTATCCACGTCGACACAGAAGACGACGATTTTGACCCTGTTGTTCTGTCAATGTCGAATTACTGGGCATCGCAATCATTTGCGCCACGACAGGTTTTCTTAACCCTGCCTTATCCAAAGAGCGATCTAAGTCAGCAGCTCGGATATGAAGATTGGGGCTGGAATATGAAAACCCTGTCGCAAGGATTTATCCACAAGTGTGTGCCGGATACGATCAACGCCTGCCGGGCAAGAACGGGATCTCTGCTGAAGGCAACGGAGGCAAAGAAGGCGATGCCGGAGTCGACAAGCTTGTTCCGCAACATGGTTCTGAGACGGGCCGGCGTCGAGCCCACGAATCACGGCTCGGAACTCAGGTTAACGGCTTTGGCGGGGCAATTTTGAGTTGACGCAGCGGTATGATTCCGTGGGCGCTCTGATTCGCATTGGAGCGCGATCATGGACCTGATTTTTGAGGGGGAAAGCCCGCGTGCGCGTTTGGCCTTGCTGTTGCACCAATTTTCCGCACTCACGGATGACCGTGAGCCGTGGCGCATTGTCTATCCGCTCGCGGAGGTCCTGCTGCTGGTGGTCTGTGCCACCATCGCGGGTTGCGACGATTTTGACGATATTGTCGCCTGGGGCGAGCATCACTTGCATTTTCTACGGCAGTTCTCGGAGTTTCATCACGGCATTCCGTGCGAGCGCTGGCTGCGCAGCCTCATCAACCGGATCGATCCGGTCTTGTTTGGGCGCTGCTTTACGAGCTGGGTTGCGTCGCTGTGGCCAGGACGCCATGATTTCATTGCCATCGACGGCAAGACAGCACGCCGAACCCATGACCATCGCAAGGGTCTCAAAGCCCTGCACACGCTGAGCGCCTACGCCACCACCGCTCGTCTGGTCTTGGCACAGACCTGCGTTCCCGAAAAAACCAACGAAATCACCGCCATTCCTGATCTTGTCGATGAGCTCGCTGAAACCGGCCAGCTCGAAGGTCCCCTGGTCACCATCGACGCCATGGGCTGCCAGGTCGAGATTGCCGACAAGATCGTCGCCCACAAAGCGGATTATCTCCTCGCCCTCAAAGGCAACCAGCCAACGCTGGAAGCCGACGTCGAGGACTATTTCCGCACCGCTCCCGCCGCCGAACTCGTCACCACAACGACCGTCGAGAAGGGGCATGGCCGCATCGAGACCCGTGTCTATATACAGCCTCCGACGAGGTCGATTGGATCATGTCCGATCGCAGCTATCCCGGCCAACCCCGCTTCACCACCATCCAGACTGTGGTCAAGGTCCTCTCGCGCGTTGAATATGCCGATCGCTGTAGCTTCGACACACGCTTTTACATCTCCTCGGCGCCGCTCGACATCGAGCGCATCGCTCGCGCGGCCCGGGGCCATTGGGGTGTCGAAAGCATGCACTGGTTGCTCGACGTCGAGTTCAAAGACGACCTGTCACACTATCGAGCCGGCCACGGTGCCAAGAACATGGCTGTCGTCAGACGCTTCGCCCTCAACCTCGTGCGCGCCGACAAATCCAAGGGAAGCATCAAGACCCGCCGCAAAAGGGCAGGCTGGAGCCCCGATTTCCTGCTACAAATCCTACAGATCAAATGACGTTAATCTGGATTCCGTGCCGTGGCCCACGAATTCGGGACATTGACCCCCGTTGTAACTTTCATGTACACCCCCGGAGCGTCTTTCTATCCAGGGCGAAACGCTGAAGTTTGCATTACGGATTTGTTCCCCAAGCGACAGCATGAATGGTGAAAGCCTAATAGGGGCGCGGCATGCCTAGATTGGGCACCAGAGCATCGGTCTGCGTTCCCCTCCTGGTTAGATGGTGGAAGCGCTTTCCTCGATTTCTTTGGCTCCTTGGTCCCTTGAGACTTGCGCCGTCGAGGGTTTCGTTGCAGGGCCCCTTTTTACCTTTCGCCGGAATTCTTACGCTGCTCTTGGGGATTGTTTATGTGGGCGGGGCATGGACGCCTTCTCATTATGGAGTTGCGCTGCAAAAGCTCGGTATCCAACAGTTCGGCCCGACATTGGGGAGCGCGCGCGAAGTGCGCGGCGATGAATGGGCCGTCTTGACGCCCTACTTTCAAATCGCGGTCCAAAACCGACTAGGCGAAAGGAATGCGATCTCCCCCTATCACGAATCTCTGCGGAGCTTTTACGCATTACCGACGAAAGACTGGTCGATTATCTTCAAACCCCAGCTCTGGGGATTCCTGGTGGCGGCTCCCGAAAATGCCTATTCGTTCTGCCATTTTATTCTCATTGCTTCGCTCATTTGGGGTTTTGCTATTCTATTTCGGCAGGTCGGTATCGACCTACACTGGGCTGTGTTGGGTGCGCTTCTGATATTCTTTTCGAGATTCGTCCAGGTTTGGTGGACAAGTATTGGACCGACGTTTGCATTTGCGGCGTGGCCCCTGGTCGCAGTGTTAGCCCCAGGTCCCCGCTGGCGGCGGCTCATTCTGACCTTCTACGCGGCGGCAGTCTGGCTGTTTAGCCTGCTCTATATCCCGTTCGTCATCGGCGGAGCGTTCGCGTTTGGGGGATTGCTCATCGCTCTCCGCCGCGATGCGTTGAAGGCGGCGGTCCTGCTGCCCGCCGCTGGTGGCGTGGTTGCGGCCGTGATGCTGGTTGTCTGGTACTACGCCGATCTGATTCCCATAATGCAAAGCACAGTATATCCTGGCGCGCGAATCTCGCATGGCGGCAAAGAACATTGGCTCCAGGTACTGTCTCATATCTTTCCATACATTGCCGCTGACCAGTTTGAACCGCAAAAGCTTCGAACCCATTGGTGGACGGTAAGCGCTTTCGGCCTCGCGATCTTGCTGGTGCTGGCATGGCTCGTTCTTCCGGTCCCTGCGGAAGTCGGACAGATTTTCCTTTGGCACAGGGTGCCTCCACGGCGGCTCCTTTGGGCGTTCGGGCTGCTCACCACCTTTGCTTCCGTATGGCTCGCGTCCATAGCAACATGGCGCATCTCAATTGCGCGGGTTGCAATGTTTCTGGTCATCGCCAGCGCCGGTTGGGCCGCGACGAAGAATGCGGTGTGGGAAGACTGGTTTGACGGCGTCATCCTTGTCGCGGTCGGGCTTGCAGCTGCAGTTGCCGCTCTCCACCCGGCAGTCAACACCTCGAACCGGAGAGGTGCGCTCCTGTTTGGGGCGGCTGTGCTGACCAGCGCGGTCACATTTGGCACCTTCAATCCGCTGCAGTCGGCGCGACCGATATTCCATCCCCCTGTCAGCCCGTTTATCCAGGATTTGCAGCGCATCGCGCGGGCGCACCCCAAGGGATGGATTGCTGCTTCCGGATCTTATGGTGCGGTCCTCGCTGGCCTCGGCTTGCCTTCGGTCAATCACGCCCTGTTACAGCCTGAGCTTGATTTTTTCCGCGCCGTCTTTCCGGAGATGGAGCCCGGAGAATTCAACACCGTGTTCAATCGCTATATACACGTCGATCCCGCGGCTGTCGGCACGCCCAGGGTCCTCGACCTCAATATCGGCGATCACGTGTTGTTGCCGATGGTTGATTTCGGAACACCGCTGCCTGCGACGGCCGTAACCGAGCCGACGACGGCCCCTCTCGAATATGGCGGTCAGATCGAGACCGCAGAATGGGGGCTTGAGCGAAATTCCTGGAAACTGTTACTCGCGGGTTGGGTTCCATTCGGCGACGTCACGCCTGGCCAAGCGTTGGAAATATACGTGCCAAAAGAACTCGCGGGGCTGCAAACGTCGGTTCGTGCCGTTCGGAACTACAGACCGGATTTGACAGCAGCAACGGTAGGAGGCGACTTTCGAATGGGCGGATTTATCGCGCAGCTCGAAGGCCAGGGCAGGCCGCCCGCAAAATTGGGCCGAATGGTCAGGGTCCTGTCGCACGCGCGGGACGGATCGAAGTTCGAAGCCAAGCCCGCTCCCACCAATCAGATCCGGGCAGTCCAGTCCAAAGCAGAACTTACCGACCTGCCGCTGCGTGGGAGCGTTGATGCCGTCGAGTTGGCGGAGGGCGGATATGTGATCGAGGCGTATGGTTGGGTCGTGCTCCCGGATGGGAATCCTGTTGACGAGATCGGGTTCTTCACAGATATGCCGATTGAGAGGGCTGAGCTTTTGTGGATCAATCGACCCGATGTCGTGCGTGCCGGAGCCACCGGTGACCCCTTCGTTGGCTTCAAGATTCGCATGGAGATCGAAAAGGCTCTGCACACGCTTCCCGGCGGCGCATCCTTGTGCGTGGCAGCGTCCACCGGGGGGAAGCTTGTTGCGCGTATGAGTAACAATTCGACCGTGCCGTGCCGCTAACGCCGGCGTGGTCACGGGCGAACCGACAAGTTCAAGTCGAAAACCATGCCATGAGCATACAAAGCCAATGAGTCTCTCTCTGCCTCGTGACCGGGACGCGCTGCATGCCTTGCTGGCGTGCCCGTGCTGCCGAGCTCGGCTCGCTTGTGAACCGGGTGTCCTTCGCTGCACGGCCTGTCGCAGGGAATTCCCACAGCCAAGCGGCGAATGGATCAATCTCTACCTTGAGCCATTCGACGGAGATTGGACCGGCGAATGGGCGATCCGACAACGCCAGATGGAGGATTGGTACCGGGACCTCGTCGCGAGCAACGGCGCCGCCGCCTGCTTTCAAATCGACTACATACCTTTCGCTTCGCTGCTCGCGAAGTACTCCGGACGCGTCCTCGATGTCGGCGGAGGGATTGGCGTCGCCCGCCACTTTCTCCCGGCTGGCGCCGACTACATTGTCGTGGACCCGAGCTTGACGTGGCTTTCCCTCGATTGGACGGCGCCGAGCGTCGAATTTCCGTGCCTTGCCTCACCGCCGTGTTTCGTCCGCGGAGTGGGGGAGCAGTTGCCTTTTCGTGATGGCACATTCGACTCGGCGCTCGCGTTTTGGAGCCTCAACCATTCGCGCGACCCGGCGACCGTATTTTGCGAACTGCATCGCATCCTTCCGCGGAACGGTCGATTTCTGGCGGTGTTGGAGGATATGATACCGCGCTGGCGGGATGTGCTGCTGCCTGCCCATCAGGCTTGCGGCAGCTTTCGCTGGCCGCAGATCATCGCACGCAAGGCGCGCTCCGTCCTATCTGGCCAGGGATGGCCCTTGCAGAGCGACCACTTCCGCATTCTGGAGGAAGAGATGGCAACCTGGATCGCCGGCCGCTTCCGTGTGGCGCAACGAGGCTGGATCGCGCAGTATCTTACATTCGAATTCGCACGCGTTTAGCGGCGTCGATTGCCGAAATTCGGTCACGCTTGCACACCCGCGGACGCCGATCGAAGTGCCCGCTCGAAAGCGTCGCCGTCCCAATCAAGGACCTGAATGCGCGGAAGAGCGAAGATATCGGAAGAAGCCGTCGCCGGACCATTCGTCGTCGCGCATCCGCAAGCAAATCCGGCGCCCGCGACCGCCGTGCGCACCTCCGCGTCAACGTCACCATAGGGATAAGCGAAGGCCGCTACAGGCCCTCCCAACAAGGTCTCGCAGGCAGCCTTGCTCTCCAAGATCTCAAAATGGCGTATCGCAGTTTGCTGGCGGGTGAGGAGCGGGTGAGAAACCGTATGTGCGCCGATCGTCACAAGTCCGTCGGTCAGCAACGCACCGACTTCCGCGCGGGTCATCGGCCGTCCAGAGCCCCGGGAACGATCCCGTTTCGACATTTTGGACCGAACCTCGATCATCAATGCTTCGCGCTCCTCCTCTTCGAGGCGTCGCAAGCTATCCCACACCGCAACGTACGCCGCCTGGCGCCTCGTCAGCGGGATGGACCAAGCACGCCATCCTTCCGTGTCGCGCCCTGGTGGGTCGGCGCCGAAGTCGAAATGCATTGCGCGCCCGCGGACGACGAGTTCGAAGCTCCGAGGTACGTCCCTGAGCAGAAAAAGCCCCGCGAGTTCGTCCCACCAGAACTCCCCCTGGCGATCGAGAAAGCCAGTGGCGAGAAAGATGGTTGCTGGCACATCAGTCGCCGCGAGCCTCGGCCTCGCGGCGAGCAGGTTGTCAGCATAGCCGTCGTCGAATGTCACCGCCACCGCGCTTGGATGGAGCGTGCCGGCTGCGAGGTCGCGGACGAACTCGGCGAGCGGAACCGGACGACGCGTCCGGCGCAAGACCCGCAATTGCTCGTCGAAATGAGCCGGGCTTACGGCGAGCCCCCATGGATCGGCCGGCTCGTTCGCGATGCGATGGTACATGAGAATGAGTGGTCTCGGCTCCGGCGGTCGGATCCGGCGTACGAGCGCGTCAAAGGTGCGGCGGAACCTCATCGGCTATTTGGCTTTGCGGCACGGCAGGTCACGACCACAGGATAGCTCGGGTCGAAGACATCAAGATCGGCGCGGTCGAGTTCTTCTGCTGCTAGGCCATAGAGGAAGGCCGTCGCGGCGAACACATTGCCGTGTGCCTCGACTCTCACCTTGGCTGGCGGAAACCTCTCCTCGAGGAGGCGGCGCGCCGCGACCGTGGTCAACGACCAATACCAGCTCGATGCCCCTTCGCCCTCCTCGATCTGACTGATGCCCGGTATCGTCAAGAGCAGAACCCCGCCGGGCTTCAGCGCTTTGTGTAGCGTCGCGACTGCGGCCCGCATGTCAAAAATAAATTGTAGCGTCTGGGTGATTACGATGCAGTCGAAAACGGCTTCGGGCAGCGTGTGCGCCTGCGCGAGATCGCCCACCAAGGTCGCGCTCGGATGTGCGGCGTCGACGCGCAGAATGTCGCTGTGCTCCACCTGAGCGCCGCCGAAACGCACGGTATAGCGATTGTCACCGACTTCGAGCACACGCCCGCGGATGTCGCCTTTGTGTTCGGCGAGGAATCGATCCAGATAGTAGCGATCGACCGGCGTGCCCCGGTCGAATCCGAACGTGCGGCTGATCGGCTCCAAACCGCCGATAGTCTTGACGGGACGCGATGTAAGTGGGGTCGGTTCAGACCGGCGGTGCAGCCGAGCGATCCAGCTCAGGACCGCGGCCGGCAGCGCCTTCCTCGAAAGGCGCCGGAGACCCGCAACCATCATGCCCGCAGCTTGATGGTGCGCTGAGGTACGGTCCATGTTGGGCCTATTGGATTCGAAGAAAGCGGGGAACTGCCTTGGTTGCGCTTGATTGGAAAGCCGCTAGCATACTTTCGATGGGCGCGATTCAGCAAGGCGACCGTTCATAAGAGTTCGACGCGCATGAAGGGCTTCCGTCCCTGTTGATGATCATGCTGAAACAATCCTCCCCTCAGAACCTGCTCTGCCCCGCCTGCGGGCAAGCGACTGTCCACAAATTTCTGTACAACAAGAATGGCTGCGACATTCTTAGGTGCAACGCGTGCGGACTGGGACGG
>WNFF01001286.1_pt1 | contig 21890 bp, 21 predicted proteins | sample 5400441 | NCBI WGS metagenome assembly WNFF01 (sample SAMN13153345, study PRJNA577476) | soil metagenome | isolation source: 120 cm saprolite under Douglas fir tree site 2 hole 3 replicate 1 | place: USA:California | collected 2015-04-18
CCCGACGAGAACGGCAAGGCTAGTCCAGCCATCGACCCGAGCGTGGTAGCCATCGGCGATCAACGCCACGCTGCCGATCTGCCAGCCGATCCGGATACGGAATATCGCCACGGCCTCGTTGCCCACGAAGCCAACCACGGAGGCCAGCATCACCGCCCACAGCAGGACCACGGGCTGGGGATGGACGAGGCGCTGAATGGCCTCGTAACAGGCAATCACTGCGGTCACCAGAATCGTGGCCACGATCACCAAGCCGGCAAAATCCTCGACCCGACCAAGGCCATAGGTGAAGCGCCGAGTCACTCCCCGTCGGGCCAGCACGAAGGCGATGCCGAGCGGGATCGCCGTGGAGGCATCCCCGAAGTTATGGATCGCGTCGGCAAGCAGGGCGATGCTACCGGAAAGGGCGACGACCACCGCTTGGAGGAGCGCGGTCGCCATCAGGCCGACGAAGGACCACTTCAACGCCCACACGCCCCGCTCTGTCGAGACAATCGAGGGATCGACCACCCCGTGGGTGTGGCCGTGCCCCTGAGAGTCCCGACCGGGGGGGTCGTGATCGTGGTGGTGACCGTGATCTCCGTGCTCATGAGAATGCCCCTGATCCATAGGCTCCCTCCCCGTCTGATTGTACTGCTGGACGTGCGTGTGGCCGCCCCCGTCGCTGAACTGCGAAGTTGGACGGTGATCGTCTCTCACACTAATGGAGTGACGTCGTGCCGGTGTGCCTTCCACGCGCGGCACAAGCACCAACGTTTGGCCCCGCGAGGATGAGTGACAGATTGGTGCGCCGGTGCCTTGGCTACCGGCTGTGATGCAACTGGCTCCTCGCCCACTCGCATCATTGTCGCCAGCAGGGTCGCCACCAGTGTCTCTTCCCCCCGGTCTACAGCAACTACGTCGCCCGCACATACGGTCACGGTCCGACCAGGTCGGATGACGCGCCCACGAGCGACCACTCGCTCACCCTGAGCCGGCGCCAGAAAGTTCGCCTTGTATTCGATGGTCAGGACCGAGCATCCGGATGGCATCAGTGTCATCGCCGCATAGCCGCAGGCGACATCGATGACCGCGGTGAGAACAGCAGCAGCCATGAAGCCATGATGCTGAGTAAGGTCTGTCCGAAAGGGCAGTGCGATTTCCACTTCGCCGGCCGACACCCTTTCCAGGGTGGCGCCGATCGTCCTCATCAACGTCAGACGGTCAAAGCTCCCTTGCACGGCGGATTCGAAATCGAGGTTTTGAGGATCGAACGCTTGCATGTCGCCTCCTCGTCCAGCATCACGGTCGGTTTGCTTCCATCCCCTTCAATCTTTCATCTAGCGAGAAGTATTCGGACTGGATACCACAGTGCACGCTGCGCTCAAGGAGGATGAGACAGCGTCCTGGCCACACTCCGCTTTTCAGCCTGGAACCATGACGTGGTCGAAGCCCTCGGCGTAGGTATAGCCCTTCACCTTGCCCAGGGAGGCCGCGCGCGCTCGCATCCGGGCCTCCACGGCGCTGAAATCGCCGAGCTGGCTCGCGTGACAGGCGATGGCCTTCAGCTTGAGGTCCATGGTGCCCGTGATGTCCACGACCAGGCCGGGCTGCTCCCACTGGATCAGATACACCTCCCGTACCTGGTGCGGCTCGTAATCCGGCAGGAGTTCGGGAAACGAGAGGTGGTCTCTGGCAAGCGGGTAGACGCAGTCGAGCACGACTCCACCGGTGATCCGATGATCCCGGTGCCAGCCCGGGAAGTTGCTGTACGTGCGGTTCGGGTTCTGCGTGATGATCAGATCGGGCTGCCATCGCCGGATCTGCCTCGTCACGTCACGCCGCAGGTTGCGCGTGTCCTCTACCTCACCGTCTTCGTAGCCAAGAAACTCTACACACTCGACGCCGAGCACCTGGGCGGCGCGGCGCTGCTCGTCCTCGCGAATAGGCGCCAGGCGCTGCGATGTCATGGTGCGATCGCCCGAGCCCTTGTTGCCGTTCGTCACGATGACGTAGGTGATCTCGCGGCTTTCCTTGACGAGCGTGGCCACGGTCCCGCCCGCCAAGAATTCGGGATCGTCTGGGTGCGCGGTCACCACCATGACCCGCCCAGTCGTCGTCATGAGTCTCTTCGTTCGGGAGTAACGACGGCCGAAATTCCGCTGGCTTGGCGGCGACATTGCCACGCCATCGCTGTCAGTAGTGCCGCCCCAAAGAGAAACGGCGTGGAGAGATCCACCGCATCCGCCAAGCCACCCATGACCAGAGGCCCCAGAATCTGACCAGTATCGGTCATCATGCGGAGCCAGCCGATAGCCACTCCTTGTAGAGGTGGGGAAACCTGGTCGCCGATAACCGCCGTCGGGATGGCGGCCACGAAGCCCCCGGCCGCACCGAGCCCCAGGCTCCAGACGCCGAGCGACACGGGATGCGTCAGGAAGGTCAGCGTGCCAAGCAGTGCGGCATAGCTCAGCAAGCCGGGGATCAAAATGCGCATGCGGCACCACCGGTCCGACACAGAGCCCCCGAGCCAGAGCGCGAGAAGCCGGCCAAGCACGCTCAGACTGATGAGCAAGCCGGCGGTTTCCGGGCCAACGCCTCCCCGGTTGACCAGGTAGAGAGGAAAAAGGAAGACGAGGACGCCAGTCTGGATGGCGATCAGTGTCGCGTTGATTGCGCCCATTAGGAGTACACCGGGTGTGCGCAGTATCGCTCTGAGGAGGTGCCAGTCGCGTGATCCTCGCGGCACCGGCGAGCGTCTAGCAGCAAGCGACGCCCATCGCCCGACCGCCACGGCCGCTACGACCATGCACGCCGCCTCGAATACAAACGGGCTCGCAGGTCCCAGCCCCTGATACAGCCAGCCGCCTGCGGCGCTGCCCAGCAACAGCCCTGCGGTTTCGCTTATCAACAATAGGCTGACCGCTCGCCCCCGCCGCTGTATGGTCGGGATATTCACCATGGCTGTGGTTGCGACCGTCGCGAACATGGCCCACCCCACTCCGCCCAGTGCCCGCAAGCCCAGGAAGACCGTGTAGGTGGAGGTCATGATGCTGGCGAGGTCGATGAGCGCGATCACCAGCAAGCCCCAAATCATGAGCGGTCGTCCGAGGTTGCCGAGGAGGTAACCCGTCGGCAAGCTCGCGATCCATTTCCCAGCTCCGAAGACTACCGGGATCAAGGTCACCATCCTGTAGTTCGCCGCAAAGGATCGTTGGAGGTAAAGCGGCAGCGACGGACGGAGAACACCTTGGCCAAGGTTGAACAAGAACGCCGCAGCAAGCACCGCGACCGGCACTCGTTGCCGCCGGTCAGCGGGAGACTCGCTCACCCGTTACTTTTAGTGACGTTCGCGCGCGGGCAATCCGTCCACGCGGCTGGCGTTCACCAATGCTCTCGATCTCCAGACACCGACATCCTTCTCTCTGCCGCTCACGGGGCGAAGTCAACAGGCGGTGCAACACCTGTTCAAGCTGCTGCTGGAGCAGTCCGAGCGCGGCGGACTGGTGCCGAACGGCAGACAGCTGTCGTCGGACCAACACCATCAGACGAGGGCGCAAGCCCTGGCGCGGTCCCCCATCACTGTCTTGACGTCACGAAGCGGCAGGCCCAACGAGCGGGCCCGTCGGATGAAGTGCAGCCGGTGCACGCCGGACTGGTCGTACCGTCTATATCCGGCCGCCGTGCGGCTCGGGGTCGGCAGCACGCCAATCTCTTCGTAGTAGCGAATGGTCTTCGCCGCCACGCCAGTAGCTTTCGCGAGCTGACCGATAGTGAGAGCGTGTGCCATCGCCTCCCCTCCCTCTCTGATATGCGCCGCCACGATAGACCTTCCAGCCACTGGAAGGTCAAGGAGAATTTAGTGAGGAGTCCAGCGAGGGCGCCGCTTGGGCAACGGCGGCGCATATCCGATCGCCCTTCTGCACGTCAGAGCGCCGTGGCAAGCCGCGCTAGAGGTCTTGGTGGTAGAGCACGCGGCTAAGCCGGAGAGTTAGGCCGTGCTTGGCAAGGAGCTCCGCGACGATCGTGTCGAGCGCGCGGCGGTGCTCGTCGCTACGCGCATCGCGGTAGACTGCCTGCACCTCGGGTGGCGCCGATCGAAGCGCGCGCTGCATCCGCTGCTGAATGTACGGGCGAAGATTGATGTGCTCGACGTACAGGGAGCGCACGCCGGCTCGCGCGAGGCCGGCGAAGAGGGTATCCAGCGCGCCGCGGTCGTACCGGAAATGTGGCAGGAGAGGCCCGACGAACGCGTAGGTCTCGATACCCCGTGAATTGAGCGCGGCGAGGGTCTCCAGCCGTCGGCTCGCAAGCGGCGCGCGCAGCTCGAGAAAGCGACTCAGGCGGTCGTCAGTCGTGGTGACCGTCAGACCGACGTGCGCTCGCGGAATGGTGGCGAGGAGATCCGCGTCGCGCAGGACGAGCGGCGACTTGGTGAGAATACCGACGACGCCGGGGTACGGCTCACGGGCGAGCGCCTCGAGAATGCCGCGCGTGAGCCGATACTTCTTCTCGGCACCCTGATAGGCATCCGTGACCGAACTGAGCAGGATCGAGGGCGCGCGTCCTGCCCGACGCAACTTGGCCAGCTCCACCTCGAACAGCGGGGCCGCGTTGATCTTGGCGTAGACGTAGTTCCCCCAGTTCCCGATCGGCTCACGGACGAAGCGCCCGGCAAAGCTTGCGTAACAGTAGTGGCAGCCGAAGACGCAGCCCGTATATGGGTTGACGACATACTCGGCGTCCGGAAGCTTGGACCGCACGAGAATGGACTTCGCTTCGATCTCGACGACTTTCATGGATCAGGCTGGCCGACACGCCACGCCGCATACGACGGCAGCACGGTAGATGAAAGCTTCAGGTGCAAGACCTTGGAGCCGCCGGCGGACGCCCACGAGAAACTCCGCGCGAGTGCTCGCGTCCAGCGATTCCAGCTTGCGTTTCGAACGTCCAAACGTAAGGTGCATCCGGGAAAGCTCGTCGAACTCCCAGTGATGCTCAAAGCGCTCGACCCATACCTTCATTGGTTCAAAGCGAGTCGCGGAAAATAGTCCAACCATCTTCTCCGGCGTATTCAGCGGCTCGTCTCTTCTCGGGCGCGGCGTCACGGGATCCCGGGCCCCGTGGCTATCTAGCTCCGCCTCCCACACCCGCGATGCCTCTATCTCCGGGTCCTCCGCCCACGTGACCGTCCCGACGACCCCGCCAGGGCGGAGCACCCGGCAAACTTCCCTCAGGGCGAGGACTGGGTCATCCAGGTGGAAAAGCACGAAGGCCATTACGGCGACATCCATCGAGCTATCGCGAAACCCCAGTTCAACTCCGTCCATCAGCAGGAGGGGGACCCCATGCCGCCGCGCCAGCTCAAGCATCCCGGGAGAGCGATCCACCCCCACGACGCACGCGCCAGGCGCCCGCCGCCGGATCTCGGGCAAGTGCGTCCCTGCCCCCGTTCCGAGGTCGACCACCCGCCTCGCTCCATCCCAGGGGAGCGCCTCGAGTAACCGCTGGCCCATCGGACGGATCACGGGGCCCCAGCTGTCCGCATATCCGCGCGCGTGTGACGAATAGATGCCGGCCAGCCGTTCGGTGTCTTCGCGACTCACTATCGGGCTCGTCGGGTCAGGCTTCGCATGTGTGAGTATCCGTGCTGGCGGCCACCACTCATGCTCACGGCGTCTGCCCGCACGTAGATTGGTCGCTCATCCATGCCTGGGCAATGAGAGTTATCATCCGTAGCGCATCCTGGCTGCCTCCCGCGATCCCCTTTTCGAAATCGCCCTCGTCCCGTGCCATTCGATTGCTGACGTGGGCCAGACACACGACCGGGTTCTGTCGTGCTTCCGCAAACGCGTAGAGCGCGGCCGCCTCCATCTCCGCGCCCATGAGACCGAGCTCGCGGCAGGAGGCGATCGCGGACGCGGTCTCTCGGAAGGGGGCATCCGTCGTCCACGTCGCGCCGCGATAGATCCGGACCGGTGTTCGTGCCAATACTCTCTCGAACATCGCCAGGAACACGGGCGCGATGTGACTGAACTCCGCTGGGGGAAGATAGTGGTAACTCGTTCCTTCATCCCGGAGCGCTCTTTCAATGAGCACGAAGTAAGGTGGATCAGCGATCGGGACGATCTGCCCGGCGGATGTCACGCTGATGAGCAGTTCGCAGCCGGACGCGAACAACTCTTCGGCAGCGAGGACGGCAAACGATGCACCCACTGCGCAGCCGATAATCCCGAGCCGCATATCCTCGTGCGCGAACGTATGCAGGTCGGTGTGATAGCAGGCCCACTGGGGGTCACGCTCGGCTCGACCCGTCCCCACGAGCCAGCGAACGATATCTCCGTCAGGATCAAGCACACAGATTTCAGGAATCTTGGCTTGCCCAAGGGCTTTCTGCCGTCTCGCCTCGCGAAGCAAGTTCTCGGCGGTAAAAATCGAAGGCTCCGCATAGCGCTTGTTGAGCAGGATGGGTGGCATTGGCATCGTTCGCCTTTACGGCTGCCCTTGCACGCCACTCACGCGGCGCGACGATCGCTCGCCGCGTAGGGGCCGTGGTCATCGAACAGGGGCTGGAGCAGTGTCTTGTCGAGACGCAGATACCGACGGTCTCTGAAGGACATAAGCCCGACGGTCATGGCCTCATGACCTGCCGTCGGCTGGGCCCGGTAGGTGCCGCAGAGATAGTCCCACCAGGGAAATGTGAAGCCGAAGTTTGTGTTGGTCTCGGCCGGCACCGCCGAATGATGCACGCGATGCATATCTGGCGTGACGACGAAGAGCCGGAGCACACGATCAGCGACCAGGGGAAGACGGAGGTTGGCGTGATCGAACATGGAGCCGACGTTCAGAAGTAGCTCGAATGAGAGCACCGCCAGCGGGGATGCCCCAAGGGCGCTGATGGACGCGAACTTGACCAGCATGGAGAGGAGGATTTCCCCCGGATGAAACCGAGAACCCGTGGTGACGTCTACATCGATATCGGCATGATGCATACGGTGCAAGCGCCAGAGAACCGGCACCGCGTGAAACAGCACATGCTGCAGGTAGATGGCGAGATCCAATAAGAACACGGCGACGCAGACCATCAGGAAGGTTGGAAGCGGCCCAACAGCATGGAGCAGTCCCCAGCCCCGTTGCTCTGCAATCACGGCCATACCGACGGCGGTCACCGGGAGCGCCGTGCGGACGAGGACAGTGTTGAGCACTACCAGTGTGATGTTCGTGGGCCATCGCCATCGCCGGCTCACCGCTCGATTGCGCCGCGGGATGAGTGCCTCTCCGGCCGCCAATAGAACGAAGACCACGACGAACGCCCCCAGTCTTATCGTCGGTTCATAGCTCAGGGCATTCACAGGTCCAAGGGTAGGGCCTGCCTTGCATAAGCTCCAATCCGATGTTGTTATCCCTCTGATAAGGTACGTCTTATGCAGCCCACCCTCCGGCAGTTCGAAGTCTTCTTGGCCGTGGCCAAGGCCGGAAGTTTCCGGGCTGCCGCAGAGACCATGCACTTGAGCCAGCCCGCCCTCTCCCAGCACGTGGCGGAAATGGAGCGCGAGCTGGGTACTCGTCTCTTCGACCGCCTGGGACGGAAGGTGGCCCTCACCGAAGCCGGCCGTGTCCTCGAGGAGCATGCGCATCGGCTCTTCGCATCCCTGGCGAGCGCCCGAGAGGCCGTGGCCGATCTCAGCGGGCTCAAGCGCGGCTCCCTCGTCCTGGGGGCCAGTACCACGCCGGGGATCTATGTGCTCCCGGGCATGATCGCGGCGTTCCAGAAAACATACCCCGGGGTGGCCTTGAGCCTGCGCATTGCGAACTCTGCCCTCATCGAAGAGCAGATCCGTGGCAACGAGCTGGATCTCGGAGTGGTCGGAGGGCACCCGATCCGGCTCGGCGAAGAGTGCGTCGCGGCCGGGCTCCTTGACGAGCTCGTCCTCATCGTGCCGCCGAGCCATCCGTGGGCTCGGCGCCGCGAGATCCAACCATCCCTGCTCGAAGGCGAGCGGCTACTCGTCCGTGAAGAGGGGTCCGCCACCCGTCAAGTCACGGAGCGTGCCCTTCAGCGAGTCGGCGGGCACATCAAGGCCTCCATGGAGCTCGGTCACACAGAGGCGATCAAGCAGGCCGTAATCGCAGGGTTAGGGATCGCCTTCGTCTCGATTCACGCCATCCGGGGTGATCTTGTGGTCGGCAGACTCCGGGCCATCCGGCTCAAAGGCCTGCGAATCCAGCGCCACTTCCACATCATTCACAATGAGGCACGCACCCTCAGCACGAGTGCCCGCGCCTTCATCGAGCTACTCAAGACGACACGCGTCGACCGTTCAGCGTGACTTCGTGCGGGTCAATCCAGCGGCTTGACCGCAATGCAACCGAATTGCCCGAGCACGCCAGTGCTGGCGAGGTGCTGGCTCATCTCCAGGCGCTCGAGTCCCTCCTGGTACCGTTCGGGTCCCCGCGCAGCTTCGAACCGCGCCCGTTCAGTGCGATAGCCCTCGAGCACGCGCGTGTAGAAGCGAACCGTGTAGACGGAGGTGTCCTCGCGAAACAAGAGCTCGAAGCCGGCCGCCTCGAGCGCGTCGACGTAGCTCTGGGGAGTTTCCAGGCCAGCAAACCGCCACCCTTCGCAGAAGCGCCGGCGCTGTTCCTCCGGCAGCGGCCGACGCTCGACGTGATCGTAGAATGCGATCCGTCCTCCAGGCCGTAGGAGCTGAGCGCAGCGTCGGAGGAGAGCGGCGCGATGTGGGATGTGACACCAGGAATCCAAGCCAATGGTGAAATCGAACGTGGCGGCCGCGAACTCGAGAGCATGGATGTCGCCATGGCGAAACTTCGCCAGATGGCTGAGCCCGTTTTCGCGCGCCCTCGTCTCGGCCTGTGCGTGGCCGACCATCGAGACGTCCACGCCCAGCACTCGACAACCGAGGTTCCGTGCCAAGTAGCACGCCGGGCCCCCGGTGCCGCTTCCGATGTCGAGCACGGACGTTCCGGCCACGATGCCGGCCCGCCGAGCGAAGTCCCCGATCTCGTCCGCCGTCAGCGTACATTCTTGCCCGATGTATGCTTCGCCATATGCCAGCGCTGACGAGGACAGACCGCTGGCCCGGAGCCTGTCGTAAAAACGGCCAGCGGCTGCCGCTTCACCTCCAGCCGGCTGCTGCATGACCTATTCCCCCACGATGGCCCGTCCATCGGGCAGAGCCGCCACTCACGGGATGAGCCGGACCATGGTACGCGCGGGTCCGATTGACCGCGAAGCCCCTGACGGTCTTCGGATCGCCACGCTCTATCAGCCCCCCGGCGAGTTGCGGAGGATCTCGGCACGAAGGAAGAAACTCCCCTCGGTGACGACACTCTCTCCGGGTTTCAAGCCACTCAGCACCGTGTAGTTGTCGCCGATGGGCGAGCCGAGCCGAACCTGCCGCTGGATGAACTTGCCCTCCTCGCCCTCGACCGGGACGAAGACGACCTGCCGAACTCCCATGGATTGGACGGCCGAGCGCGGTACGACAACGGCGCTGCCGCCGGGCGTGGTGAAGCTCACGGTGACGTACATGCCTAGTCGAAGACGGCCATCCGAGTTTGGCACCTCGATTCGAGCCTTGGCCGTGCGTACCTGGGGATCCACGCGAGGGTCAATGTAGCTGACGCGACCACGCAGCATGAGGCCAGGATACGCGGGAGTTGTGATGGTCGCCCCCGAGCCCACCGTGACCGTCTTGAAGTCCTGCTCGTAGAGGTCGCCCACGACCCATACCTCCGAGAGATCCGTCACCGACAGCAGCTCCTGCCCCATGGCCACCACCTGACCGAGGTTGGCGGAGCGCGACGTGATGACGCCAGTGATCGGCGCGGGAACCACGACGGTCGTGATGATCTGGCTCGGGCTCGTCAAGCCTCGCACCTGCTCGGCGGTCAGCCCGAGCAGCTGGAGGCGCAGCCGCGCGGCCTCGACCTCTGTCGCATGAGCCTCGTGGACGGCCGTGATCTCCTCGAGATCCTGGCGGCTCGCCGCGCCGATGTCCACGAGCTGACGGGTACGCTCGAGCTTCTTGTGATCCGCCTCCAGCATGGCGGACATGGACATGTACTTGGTCTGCGAATCCGCCAGCTCCGCGCTGAATAGGGTCACGAGAGGCGCGCCTCGCTTGACGACGGCCCCTAGCTCGACGTGCACCTTGGTGACAATGCCGGCGGCGATCGGAGTGACCTTGACCTCCCGGTACGCGTTGGCCATCACGCTGCCCGGAGCAGTGACGGCGGTTCCAGCCGCGATGGCGGTAACCGCCGCCGTCTTGATGCCGGCCCGAGCGAGCGCTTCGGGTGAGAGCACGACCTCGGCATCTCCGGCAGGCTCCGCTGGTGCGGGCGGCGGGGTGGTAGCCATTGAAGCCGCCGGAGTCCGTGCCCCTTCCATGCGGCGAAGCGCCACCGTGGCACCCGCCGCGCCCAGCGCGATCAGGCCGAGCGCCACGAGCCCGAGCAGACAGGCCCGGGCGATCCTCCCTCGCCGAGGGGCGTGCGGCGAGTCGTTCACTCTGCCCTCCGTGTCCAAGTGCGTGTCCATCTCCTAGCGGGGCCCGACCGCGACGGCTCGCTGGATCTCGATCCCCGCGTCGTTCACGAGCTTGAGCGCATCCGTATAGCCCATCTCGATGTCGATGTAGCGGCGCTGCTCGGCAATCACATCGAGCACTGGGATACGGCCGAGCTCGTAGGCCTGTCGAACCACCCCGAGGTTGCGGGCGGCGACGTCCCGAACTCCGCGCGTGTAGATCTCAAGCGCGCGTTGTGCGGCGTCGAGCTGAGTGAACGCCGCCGCGACCTCTTGGCGGATGATCAGCTCGGCGGCTTCGCGCTTGCGCTCGGCGCCCTGGGCTTCCGCCGTCGCGGCGGCGACATTGCCCTGGTTCCTGTTCCTCACCGGCAACATGATGGTCACGCCGCCGCCTACGTAGTGAAAGGTGTCCTGAATGGGCCTGGTCCCACCGCGGTCCGTCAGTCCGTTGAGCGAGAAGCCAAAATCCTGGCGCTGATATCCCAGGTTGAGCTTCGCGTCCCAGCGTCCTTCGGCCTCTTCTCGGCGGATCTTGGCCTGCGCCATCGCGGCTTCCGCGCGGGCGATGACGACGTCTGGCCGCCCGGCGAGTGCCCGCTCGAGCGCCTGAGTGCGGTCGAGCTCGAATGGGCGCGAGCCGAGCTCGCCCTGAAGCGAGAGCGGCTCGTTCGGCGGCATCCCGGCCAGCAGCTTGAGCTGGAGGCCAAGAATTTCAACCCGGCTCTTGAGAATGCTGAGGCTCGCTTCGAGGCGATTCACCTCCAGGAGCACGAGGTTCTCGTCGAGCGCCGGCGCGGCGCCCTGGCGGACTCGGTCGCGGACGAGCCCGAGGGCCCTTTGATTCGTGCCCAGGAGCTCGCCGGTAAACTCGAGGTTGCGGCGCGCGGCCAAGAGCTCGCTCGCCTTCAAGCTCACCTCGGCCGAGAGCCGCCGCTCTCGATCGCTCACTTGCGCCTGTTTCACGTCGATCTCACGCTCCGCAACACCCACCCGCCCCGCCTTCCGCCCATTGAGGTCGAGCGGAATGCTCAAGCCGACGTTGACGTTGTTGTCCGGCCCCGCCACGTTCTGCTGGCCCCCCAGCTCGAGCATCGGGTTCGGACGGAGCGCAGCTTGGCGCAGACGTCCCCGGGCGGCATCCACCTCCGCCCGCATGGCGCGAAGCTCCGGGTTGTCGGCAACGGCTCGCTCCACCACTTGATCCACCGTCAGCTGCTCCGGGGCAGTCGGTGTCTGGGCGAACGCCGTCCCCGCGCCCGTGAGGATGCCCAAGAGCAGGCTGGTACTCGCCGTGGCTTGCCGTCGCATCCTCGTGCCTCCTACCGGACCGGGACCGAGAATCGCGCCGAACCCTTTCCAGCGGGACCGTCCCAGGTCACCGTCACCTGCCGCGTGCCGCCGTCCGGGAAGTCGATCGCGCCGAGATACCGGCCGGGCGCCTTGTCCGGAGACAGCGTGCCGCCCGTCACCATCGGGGCCATGCCCGGCATGGCCATGCTGGCGCTGAGCGCCACCTTGCCGACATCGAGCGGCTGCCCGGAGGGCGACTTGAAATCGAGCACGAACGCGTTCTTGCCAGGCTTCCACTGCCCGGTCTCGCTCATGAGCACGATCACCGCATCCTTGGTCTTCTGCGTCTGCATCACCTTGAGCTCGGCGCTCCAGGCCGTCGCGAACCCAGCGCCGACGAGCCCCGCCGCTACCGCGATCACTGCGATCAGTCGCTTCATCGATTGATCCTCCTTGGTTTGTGAGCCTGATCAGTCAGTCGAGCCCAGAGCGGGCCGACCTTCGATCACGTGCGTGTCCCGAGAGGACTGCGTGTCGGCCCGGGGGAGCTCCCGCTCGCGGAGCCAGTAGAAGATGACGGGCGTCACGATCAAGACAAGAGCGAGGGAGCTGACCATGCCGCCCAGCACCGGGGTCGCCAGCGGCTTCATGACTTCGGCTCCCGTGGAATGGCTCCACATGATCGGCAGCAGGCTGGCCACCACGGTGGACACGGTCATTACTTTGGGCCGTAGACGAAGCAGTGCGCCCTCCTTCACCGCGTCGAGCAATGCTGCCCGGGTCAGCGCGCCGCCCAGCTCCTCCCGCTTGCGCGCCACTGCTTCGTCCAGGTAGATCACCATCACCACTGCGGTCTGGACCGCCGTCCCGAAGAGCGCAATGAACCCGACCCAGACCGCCACCGAGAAGTTGTAGCCGAGGGCATAGAGAAGATAGATGCCCCCCGCCATCCCGAAGGGCACCGCCAGCAGCACCTGCGCCGCGTCCAGAAGCGATCCATAGGTCATGTACAGCAGCAAGAAGATCACGAGCAGCACGACGGGCACGACCATCTTGAGCCGCTGGTGCGCCCGCACCTCGTTCTCGTACTGCCCGCTCCACTCGATGTAGGAGCCCTTGGGGAGCCGCACCGTCTCCGCCACGATCTTGCGCGCCTGGTCCACGAAGCCGCCCACATCCCGGCCCCGGACGTTCAGCAGGACGGTCACCACCAGCAGCCCGTTCTCGCTGGCGATCATGGCGGGGCCGCCGACCTGGCGGAACTGCGCGACTTGTCCGAGCGGCACCTGCGCGCCGCCTGGACCTGTGACGAGCACGCTGGCCAGCGCCTCCGGGCTCGACCGGTACTCCGGGGCATACCGGACCCTGACCGGGAACCGCTGGCGCCCTTCGATGGTCAGGGTGAGATTGGTTTCCCCGATCGCCGTCTCGATTACGTCCTGAATAGCGCCCACCGTGATGCCGTACCGGGCCGCCTCCTCGCGGTCCACCCGGAGGTCAAGATACGGGGCACCCGTGACCTGCTCGGGATACACATCCGCGGCGCCGGGAACCTTCCGCAGCACATCGGCCACAGCCCTGGCGCGCTCCTCGAGCGCCACAAGGTTGTCACCGAAGATCTTGACGCCCACCTCGGAGCGGATGCCCGTCGTCAGCATGTTGATCCGGTTGATGATCGGCTGCGTCCAGATATTGGAGACGCCGGGCATCGTGGCCGCCGCGTCCAGCTCAGCGATGATCCCCTCACGCGTCATCCCACGGCGCCACTGGTTCTCGGGCTTCAGGTTCACCACGGTCTCGGTCATGTTGATCGGGGCCGGGTCCGTCGAGGTGTCGGCCCTTGAGACCTTCGCGACCACGCCCGCGACCTCGGGCACGGATTGGATCGCGGCGTTCTGCTTCCGCGTGATCTCGATCGCCTGTGGCAGCGAGATGGCGGGGTCCGTGATGGGCATGAACATCAGGTCGCCTTCGTTCAGCGGCGGCATGAACTCCCTGCCGATCCGTGGGATGAGCACCAGCGCGCCCGCCATGACCAACAGGGCGGCCCCGAGCGTGAGGACTCGATGACCTAACGCCCAGTCGAGCAGCGGCCGATAGATCCAAACGAGCGGTCGCATGACTGGATTGCGCTCCTCGCCCCGCACCCTGCCGCCGATGAGGAGCGTGCACAGCACCGGCACCAGGGTCACGGACAGGATGGTTGCCCCCGCCATGGCGAAGGTCTTGGTGAAGGCGAGCGGATGGAAGAGCTTGCCCTCCTGGCCCGTGAGGGCGAAGACCGGAATGAAGGCCAGGACGATGATGGTCATCGAGAAGAAGATGGGGCGGCCCACAAGGCGAGTGGCATCGAGCACCGTGGCCGCGACGGCACCGCGGTCACGCAAGTTCACCCCGCGCTTCTCGATGAAGCGGAAGGCGTTCTCCGTGACGACGATGGCCGCGTCCACCAGGACGCCGATGGCGATGGCGATGCCGGCCAGCGACATGATGTTGGACGTGATGCCGAGGTAGCGCATGAAGAGGAACGCGATCAGCACGGCGAGCGGGATCGGGATCGTGACGATCAGCACGGACCGCAGATGAAGCAAAAAGAGGATATTGACGAGAGTAACCACGGCCGCCTCTTCGATGAGGGACCGCTTGAGGGTGGCGACCGCGCGCTGGATCAAGGCCGAGCGGTCGTAGAAGGGGACGATGCGCACCCCTGAAGGAAGTCCGGCCTGAAGCGCCGCGATCTTCTCCTTGACGCGGTCGATGACCTCCACGGTGCTCACGCCGTAGCGGGCCACCACGACCCCGCCCACCGCCTCCTTATCTCCCTTGACGAGCGCGGCTACCCGGAAGGCATCGCCGATCTTCACATCGGCCACCTGGCGGACGAAGATCGGAACCCCGTTATCAGCGCCGATCACCACCTGTTCGAGATCCTTGGCGCTCTCGATCAACCCGAGGCCGCGGATCACCGACCAGGTGCCGCTCCCCTCGACCACGTTGCCCCCGACATTGCGATTGCTCCGCATGACCGCGTCCACCACGGCGGAGATGGGGATCTTGAACGCGCGCAGGCGCTTGGGATCGACATCCACCTGGTACTGGCGGACCACGCCACCCACGCTGGCCACCTCGGCCACACCGGGCACGGAGTTGAGCTGGTACCGGATGTACCAGTCCTGGATGGCGCGCAGCTCGCGAAGCGACTGCCCCTGGCCCTCGACCGTGTACCAGAAGACATGCCCTACCCCCGTGGCGTCAGGGCCAAGCGTTGGCACGACACCCGACGGCAGCGCCTTCGTGAGCAGGTTCAGCCGCTCGAGCACACGCGAGCGGGCGAAGTAGAGGTCGACCGAGTCCTCGAAGATCACGTTGATCATCGAGAACCCGAAGGCGGAGGACGAGCGCACCACCCGCACGCCGGGCAGCCCCTGCAGGCTGACCGTGAGCGGATAGGTGATCTGGTCCTCCACCTCCTGGGGGGAACGGCCGGGCCAGTCGGTGAACACGATGACCTGGTTGTCCGACAGGTCCGGGATTGCATCGATCGGCGTCGTCACGAGCGCCCAGTACCCCCATCCCGCCACGAGCACGAAGAAGGCGATGACGAGGAACCGGTTGCGGACCGAGGCGCCGATCAGCCAGTTGATCAAGGACGGGCCCTATCTAGGGTTGGCGCCGAAGCCGCCCGATGACGACCCAGAGCAGCACGATAAGGCTCGCGAGCAGCGCGAGGCCCAAGAGCCCGGCCACCCACATCATCACCATCATTCCCATCCCGCAACCTTCCATCATCATGACAAGCCCCCTATCGAAAGACGTGTTGATACACCCTTGGCACGCTCCCGTGTCACGCGCCCGGGCGCGGAAAAGACACGGGCGCGATGGTGAGTTACGACTTGGAGCGTGAACTACGACGAACTACGAAAGGGTGGGAGCGGGCTTGGGCGGTGAGTCGGGAGCGGACCAGATGTTCTGCGGAGAAAGCGCGACGCTACCGAGCACGAGAGTCGAGGTCTGGGAAGACATGACAGTCGCCACCATGGGGCCAGCAAAGGCAACGCTGCAGAGGGCATCGCAGCCGTCCATCATCATGCAGCCGGACAGCGCCATTCCCACGGGTCCAAGCAGGACCCACAAGACAAGCACGGCGAGAGTGGCGACGCGACAGCCTCTCATGGCTCGACAGTATCCCGGAGCAACCCTATGGAGTCAAGTTTCATGCTAGTGCTTGTGCTCTTGCGGCGATGAGGCGCCGTAGCCTCGAAGCTGATTATAGTGCTGGATCTGCTGCTCGGAGAGAACCGGGCGCATCTCGAGGTGTGTTCTCAGATGAACGGCCCGGAGCTGACCCTGGAGCGCCGCGATCCGTGTCACGCTAGCCTGCAGGTCGGCCTCGCCGATGGTTCCCTTCCGGAATTCTCCCTCGAGGGCTCGTTCTTCCTTGATGATCATGTCGCCCAGGCGCTGCGCCTCCCGGGCCATGTCGTCGAACAGCCGTTGCACCGTCTGAAGCTGGCCGGGGCTCAGGTGGAGCCGACCCTCTCGCACCGCATCGAGCACGTGGCGGGGCCCCGGGTATCCGTTCAGCTCGGCGGCCCGGGCCAGACCCATCCCGCGCCCTTCGCGCAGCTCCGAGACCTCCTTCTCGGTGAGGCCTCGAATCTCGGCGGCGGTCTGGTCGCGATAGGGCGAAGTCAGCGCATCTTGCGCGGCCGACGGTGCCGCGATCGACAGGACGAGCACGCAGGTCATGAGGCAGCGCATGGACCATACCCTCCTTGATCTCCAGTTTGGCAGCCCACGGCGGGTTCCGCCCCGAGCGAACTCGCATACGGCGAGCAGGTCGATGCCGAATTGCCGGAGAGGCCACACGCTCGGAGTACAGGTGGCCTCCCCACAAGTCACTCGTCAGACTTTCGAGAGCTTGCCAGCCTGGATCAGATCAACGAGCACGTTCCACTCGTCGTTGGTGAGAACCGCGAGATTCCCGGTCTCACCGATCCGGACCTGGCTACCCGCGAACTCCACTTCTGGGCAGGCTCCGCACCCGGCCGGGCACAGCAATATCTTCCGGTTGTCCAATGTGCTCACCTCCTTCCCTTCATGAACTCGAGCCGCTCGATGTGACGGCACACTGCAGCCTTGCCCCGTCGCGCTGATCGTGAGGATGACCTGAGAAGCTCCCGAAGGCCGCGTCGGACTTCGGTCAGGTCAGCCAGTGTGTGGTCAAGCTCCTCGACCTTCTGCCGTACAAGGTCGAGAACATGCGGGCAGGGGCAGCGCCCCGACCTCTTGATCTGGACGACTTCCTTGATCTCGTCGAGGTGGAAGCCGAGTCGCCGGGCCTGCGCGACGAAGGCAAGGATCGTCAGAATGTCCGGCCCATAGACCCGGTAGCCGGCCCCCGTCCGCCGTGACGCAGGGAGAATCCCGGTCCTCTCGTAGAGCCGAAGTGCCTTGCGGCTGACCCCGCTCCGGGAGGCCACTTCGCCGATCAGCAAGCCGTCCCGTCCCATGCATGGAGCCTAAACCCTGCCCCGTGGGTCAAGGTCAAGCGCTTTCGAAGCCGCTCACAGGTCGACCTTGCGCAGGCGGAGAGCGTTGCCGATGACCGAAACCGAGCTGAACGTCATGGCAGCGCTGGCAATGATCGGGCTCAGTAGCAGGCCGAGGACGGGATAGAGCACACCCGCGGCCACCGGCACCCCGAGCGCGTTGTAGATGAACGCGAAGAACAAGTTCTCGCGGATGTTCCGCATGGTGGCGCGACTCAGGCGGCGGGCCCGGACGATCCCGCGAAGATCACCCTTCACGAGGGTTATGTCTGCGCTCTCCATGGCCACGTCGGTCCCGGTCCCCATGGCAATCCCCACATGGGCTTGCGCCAGTGCCGGGGCATCGTTGATCCCGTCACCCGCCATGGCCACGATCCGACCTTCCGCCTGCAGCCGCTTGATCGTGCCGACCTTCTGCTCGGGCAGCACTTCCGCTTCGACCTCATCGAGCCCAAGCTTCCGCGCCACGGACTCGGCGGTCGTGCGGTTGTCCCCGGTCACCATGACGACGCGCACGTTGTCACGGTGGAGCAGGGTAATGGCCTCCGGCGTCGACTCCTTGATCGGGTCCGCGACGCCCAGGAGCCCGGCCGGCTTCCCCTCGATCCCGATAAACATCACGGTTTGACCCTCCCGGCGGAGAACCTCAGCCCGCTCGACCAGTGGGCCTGGGTCGATGCCGAATTCCTCGAAGAGCCTCCGATTCCCGAGGGCCACCGATCGCACGTCCACATGCCCCACCACGCCCTTCCCCGTCACCGAGCGGAACCCCTCGACGGCATCCAGTCTGAGTCCCCTCTGCTGAGCGGCCGCCACGATGGCCCCTGCCAGCGGATGCTCGCTTCCCTGCTCGAGGCTCGCCGCCAGCCGCAGCACGTCACTCTCTTCGTGACCAGCCAGAGGCTCGATCGACACGAGGCGCGGCTTGCCTTCGGTGAGAGTGCCCGTCTTGTCCACCACCAGCGTATCGACCTTCTCCATCACCTCGAGCGCTTCCGCATTCTTGATGAGGACGCCCGCCAGGGCTCCGCGCCCGGTCCCGACCATGATGGACATGGGGGTCGCCAGCCCCAGCGCGCAGGGACAGGCGATGATCAGCACCGCCACCGCGTTGACCAGGGCATAGGCCATCCTCGGCTCAGAGCCGACCAGGCTCCGGGTCACGAACGTGAGGATCGCGGCTACCACCACGGCGGGAACGAAATAGGCCGACACCTGGTCGGCGAGGCGTTGGATGGGCGCCCGGCTACGCTGCGCTTCGCCCACCCTCCGGACGATCTGGGCCAGCAGGGTATCGCTCCCGACCCGCTCCGCCCGCATGACAAAGCTTCCCGTGCCGTTGACGGTACCGCCCGTGACACGGCTACCCGGCTCCTTCTCGACGGGGATGGGCTCGCCCGTCACCATCGACTCGTCCACGGAGCTGTGGCCTTCCAGGACGACCCCGTCGACTGGCATCTTCTCGCCTGGACGCACCCGCAGCCGGTCTCCCGGGTGGACCTGGTCAAGCGGGACATCGATCTCGCGGCCGTCCTCCCGGATCACACGTGCCGTCTTCGGGGCCAGCCCGAGCAGCGCCTTGATGGCGCCGCTGGTCTGGCTTCGCGCGCGAAGCTCGAGAACCTGCCCCAGCACGACGAGCACGGTGATGATCGCGGCGGCTTCGAAATACACGGGAACTTCGACCGCATGTCCGCGGAACGAGTCAGGAAAAAGCCCCGGGAAGAGCGTCGCTGTCACGCTGTACACATAGGCCGTCCCGACACCGAGGGTGATGAGGGTGAACATGTTCGGGCTGCGGTTGACAAAAGATTGCCACCCGCGCTCGAAGAACGGCCACCCTCCCCACAGGACCACTGGAGTCGCCAAAGCGAGCTCGAGCCAGGTCGCGACACTGGCCGCGACGAGATGCCCGACAGGTTGGCCGGGAATCATTTCTGCCATAGCGAGGAACAGAACCGGCGCCGCCAGGACTGCGCTCACCCAGAAGCGCCGTGACATGTCTCGAAGCTCGAGGTTTTCCTCGTCTTCGAGCGTGACGGTCCGGGGCTCCAGCGCCATTCCGCAGAGCGGGCACGAGCCGGGAGCGTCCCGCACGATCTTGGGATGCATCGGGCAGGTATACTCCGTCTTGGACGTGCCCCCGCTCGGAATCACCGGCTCCAACGCCATCCCGCACACAGGGCAGGATCCTGGTCCGACCTCGCGAACCTCGGGATGCATGGGACACGTGTACTCGGTTCCCTCAGACATTTGTGTGGCCAGGCTCAGGCCCGCGAGGTTCCTGTCAATGTCGTTTGTGGGGATCCATTGGACGTGGAGTGGAGTCGACGCCGGGTGGCCGCTTCGTTGCGGGCCCGGGGGCGCTCTGACCACCACGCGCGCTCGATTCATTCACGTCGATCCCGTCTCGCGCGAGCTCCGCATCGCTCGCCTTGAGCGCCACGGTGCCCGGAGGATGCTGATACCATCCAGGATCCTCATCGTAGCTCTTCAGACGATCCCGAACTTTGACGATCGTGAACAGGCCGCCCATCGAGATATAGTCTCCAAACGGTCCCGTAGCGCCCTTCATGGAGATCGTGTTCCGGGGATAGGGCATGACTTCGGCCATCTTGCCCATGTCCATTCCGGTGTGACCATGGGTCATGTACGCAGGTAGAAGAGGCCGAATCTTCTCATCCAGCTCTCCGGTCTTCATTCCCACCATGTTCGGGAACTCATGTCCCATCTGATTCATGACGTGGTGGGTCATATGGCAGTGAAACGCCCAGTCGCCGGGTGCATCGGTGATGAGCTCGACGTTGCGCGTTTGCCCCACCGCGACCAAAGTGGTGCCCGTGGATGTTCTTCGGGTCCGTCCACACTTCCGTCGGAATGCGTGCATTGGCATACGCGGCTGGTACCGCCGGATGCTCATGGTCGCCATGGGCGTGGCCATGGCCCTTGGCTTTGGGCTGACTAGCCTGCTGTTGCGCCTGCGCGTGGCGGAGCGTGAGTCCTGCAAGCCAGGCGGCGGAAACCGCCAGGCCGACGATGGCGATGACGACAGACACTCGTGTACGAGTCACAGATCCCTCCCCTCAAGTGGCAGATACGCGCGGACGGGTTACGCCCGGGATCACACTCTGAGACCAGGGCGTAAATCGAGACGAAGGAAGGGGAGCGACTAGATCAGGAGGGACGCGTACAGCAGGAACAACGATGGTCGACTTGGCAGCCTTTTCGGATCTTCTAGTGACGAGGTGACCAGCCGAGCCGGAGCCCGACTTGCAACTGGAAGCACCTGCGCGACGTCGAGGCCCGGACCCAAGTGGAGGTAACCTGTGCTTGACGGAACAGCAGCTCCGTCACACGAAATCAGATTCTCGTCCGCATGGTCATGCGCGGAGGCGCGAGCGTCCTCGGCATGCGATACAAGGTCGGCGTAAGCAGGCAGGTCACAGGTGTGGCCCAACACAAGGAGCAAGACTAGCATCGGCACGAGCCGCAGAGGAATCGACAGCAAGCGGTGGGAGCGAATCATCGAACAGGAGGTTACCCTGTCGTTCAAGCCCGTGTCAAGGATAGCCCGGTACACAAATGATATCGAGGGCTGGTAGAGCGGGCCATGCTCGGTTGCGGCCTCACATGGCATTGCTTGGAGCCTAGCCGAGGCCGGCGTACTTTAGTGGCGTGCAAGCTCAGGGCTTGTCGGTTTTCCCGTTCGTATCGCCTGCCGCGGCTCTGGCCGTACTCCCCCGGCGCGCGGCGTGATCGGTGAGCTCCGGCGGCTGCACCGTCACATCTGGATCGCCTGGATCCTCATTGTCGGTGTGGCGGCGGCCTTCCTGGTCTGGATGCAGCCATGACCTTCACGCCGAAGTGGAGATTCGACCTCGTCCTTGCCGTCATCATTGGGGTCTGGTTCGGTGTAGGTCGTCTGCTGTTCCGGCACCTCGACATCGACGTCTTTCTCGTTAAGGGGAGCGCCATCCTGACTTTTCTCTTCCTCTCGGCTGCCATCAGCCTTGGCCCGCTCGCGCGGCTCTGGCGGCCGGCCACGCACTTCATCTACAACCGCCGCCACCTCGGCGTGACCACGTGGGGGCTGGCCGTCTTTCACGCGGCCTGCGTCATGCACTACGGCAATAGCTGGAAGCCTGCCAACCTCCTCGAGGTCCTGCCCGGCCAGAAGCTCCTGGGTGTCCCCTTCACACTCTTCGGGGTGGCCGCCCTGCTGATCCTGACCGTCATGGCCCTGACCTCCTGGGACTACTTCCTCCACGCCTGGGGCGCGCCGGGCTGGAAGCGACTGCACATGGCCGTCTACGTCGCCTACGGCTTCGTGGCAATCCACTTCCTCGCGCGGTTTCTCGGCGACCCTCCAGTGGCGCGGCGCCCCTTGGCCGCGTTCATCGGCGTGGCGGCCGTGGTGGCGGTTCTCCACGTGGCGGCCGCGATCAAGGAGGCCCGAGGCGATCGTCCAGCACCCGCGGCGGGCGATGGCCTCATCCTGCTCGGCACCTTCGCGG
>WNFF01001170.1_pt1 | contig 21885 bp, 17 predicted proteins | sample 5400441 | NCBI WGS metagenome assembly WNFF01 (sample SAMN13153345, study PRJNA577476) | soil metagenome | isolation source: 120 cm saprolite under Douglas fir tree site 2 hole 3 replicate 1 | place: USA:California | collected 2015-04-18
GTAACCGGTGAATTCCAGGTGGAGATCAGCGATGACGGCGTGGGATTTACTGCTGGATCATTTGCTGGCGTAGGACTGCTCTCCATGCGCGAACGGGCAGCAGAGCCAGGTGGGTCATGTCTGGTTGAGTCAGCGCCTGGACAAGGTACGCGCATCCAGGTGCATCTTCCCTTACCCAAGGAGGCATAGCCCATGGATTCTCTCCACGTTCTGATCGCAGACGATCACCCGCTCTTCCGCAAAGGGATGCGTGCATTGCTTGTAGCAGCACAGGATATCGAAGTGGTTGGGGAGGCGACAACTGGCCAGGAGGTGATTGAACTGGCGGCCACGCTGCAGCCGGATGTGATTCTGATGGATTTGCAGATGCCGGGGATCAATGGCATCGAAGCGACCCGGCAGATTCTGCATACCAGCCCACATATTCGTATCCTGGTCATCACCCTCTTCGAGGACGATGCGTCCGTCTTCTCAGCGCTCCGGGCCGGGGCACGGGGCTATGTCCTCAAAGATGCGAAAGAAGAGGAGATACTGCGCGCCATCCGGTCTGTAGGCAGCGGTGAGGCCATCTTCAGCCCGGCCATCGCCACCCGGCTCATCGACTTTTTCGCGACTCCACGCCCTGACGCGTCAAAGGAGATCTTCCCGACCCTCACCGAGCGTGAGCGTGAGATTCTCCAGTTGCTTGCGCGCGGCTCGCCGAACCATGATATTGCGAAGCAACTGGCATTGAGCGTGAAGACCGTCAACAACTATGTCTCCAACATTTTCAGTAAGTTACAGGTGACTGACCGGGCTCAGGCCATCATCCGCGCGCGAGATGCCGGTTTAGAGTAATGAAGCCCCCTGAGGCGTAGCAGAGACCGGCACGCGCCGCCGTTTACTCAACCTCGTCCGCAAAACATACGCAAAGGCCTCGAAGATGATTTTGTGCGACATCTTGGATGTCCCATGACGCCGGTCTGGAAAAACAATGGGGACTTCAACAAACTTGAACCCTTGCAACATTACCTGGTAGATCAGTTCCACCTGAAAGGCGTACCCATGCGATTGAACCGCGTCAAGATCAATGCTTTGCAGAACCCCGCGTCGATAACAGCGAAATCCACTTGTGCAGTCGCGCACGGGTATTCCGAGCACGAAGCGAGCGAAGAGGTTTCCACTGCCACTGATGAGGCGGCGGAGCCTCGGCCAGTCGGGTGTGTCCCCACCAGGAATATAGCGTGAGCCGACCACAATGTCCGCATCTTCGATAGCTTTCAAGAAGTCAGGAAGATAGCAGGGATCATGCGAGAAGTCGGCATCCATCTCGAGAACAGCGTCATAGTCATGTTCAAGTGCATATTTAAAGCCCGCGATGTAAGCAGTACCCAGGCCGAGTTTGCCGGCACGACGCATAGTATGTACCCGCGCATCCCCTTTTTGTATCTCTTCAGCGAGTTCACCCGTCCCGTCTGGTGAATTGTCATCAACAATCAACACATGGGTTTCAGGGGCAAAGGAGAAGATTTCTCCCAGGAGCGGGCAAAGGTTCTCTGATTCATTGTAGGTCGGGATGATAATCAATGTTTTCATAGAAAGGGCCTCCGTCATCGATAAAAATCTTTACTGTAATGCTTTGTTCAAGCATAGCAGCAGGTGCAGAAAATTACGTATGCCCTACGGACTATTTTTAATGGCTAGAAGTATCATTTTAGGAGTTACGTGAGAGGCTGAAAGTCATATGCCCTGTGGCTAATACCGATTTGCGACCCGTCATAGAAGAGTCGCGTAGGGGCGGGAGTGGGGTTGTGTGGAGTGGGGATGCTTGCATCGCCCCTTGCCAGTAAATGGTTGTTGCTTTGACTGCAAATCCGTATGAGTTATAGCAATGGGCGTTTGTGCTTTCCCCTTAACCACTGCTCAACCACAACATCATGGCTATCCACAATCAGCAAGTTATCATCAATCACACCCGCGTCAGCATAATTGGCCGGCGGCTGGTCATCTGTTGTCCTCACCAGAATTTTTAAAATACACCCCTTGCTGGCACTCGCCCTTAAAAGCCGCCCCCTCGCCTCTTCTAAACTTTCATGCTCTTTTTGAACCCTGATCGCTACCGGCGTACCGAGAAAATGCACCTTTAGAAACCCATCAAGACCATTGTTTCTTTCAACCACCAGCGCGTGCATACCCGCGAGAATGCTTCTTGTTCTGTCATCTTGTTTCAGATATGCCTCCTTACCAACCTCCAGCAGCCTCGATACAGTTTTTTGTGGGCTATTCAGCCGTGCTCGTGCCAGTTCGATAGCGCTTGTCTCAGTGTCAATGCCAATCCAGTGCCGATCTAATAGCGCTGCTGCAACCAGCGTGGTGCCGCTGCCACACATCGGGTCCAGCACCACATCACCCTTATCTGTTGCGATTTCAATAATCTTCTCCAGCAGCAAAATCGGCTTTTGAGTCGGATAACCTGTCCTCTCGATTGCTTTAGGGTTAAGATAGGGGATCTCCCAGACATTCGACAGGGGAACGCCCTTCTTTTCCTTGCCCGGCACAACTTTGCCATCGCTACCTCTTTTATATACCGGCTTTCCATGCTCATTACGTTCGCGCTCTTGCAAGACCTGGTCGATGTTCGTGGTTGGAGAATAGTCTGTGTAGATAGTATTGAATTTAAAGTTACCTGTCTTACTGTAAAAATAAATGCTTTGATGCGCGTTAAGCAGGCCGCGTTTTGTATTGCTCCAGCGCCGGTACACCCAGATGATCTCGCTTTGGAAGTTGCCCGGGCCAAAAACTTCATCGAGGATCAGCCTTAAATGATGAGATGCAGAACTATCACAGTGTACAAAAATGCTTCCAGTATCCTTTAACGCCCTTTTACACTCCTCGATACGCTGCTTCATGAACGCCTTGTACTCTTCTATACTTGCCCACGTATCCGCAAAGCCATACTCCTGGCTAGTATCTCGTGTTTTCGACTTCTGCACCCTTTGCGTGAAGAAAGGCGGATCAAGGTACACCAGGTCAACCGATTCCGGCTTGATCGTTTTCAGCCACGTTAAACAATCTCCGCTGTACAAGACGTCAATATCCATTACATCACTACACGCCTGTGGAATGTCCTGATCCCCAGGTAAAGGAAAACGACAAAGGTTACACCCAATCCCAATAGCACCCACCCCATGGCCAGGGTGGGAATCGCCTGACCGTTGAAGCCGGGTACCATAGCAGAGCGCAATCCCTCGGCGGCATACGTCATTGGATTGAAGAGCGTAATGATCTGAAACCACTTGATATTGCCCAGCGACGCCCAGGGATAATACGTACACCCCGTAAAGATCAGCGGCGTGAAGATCAGCGCGAACATCAGGCCAATCTGTTCCGGCTTGACAAGCGTGCCGATGGTCAGGCCCAGGGTTGCGCCTGCGAACGCGGTGAGAACCATAATGCCGATCAGCGTACCAATCTCATCGGTACGCACCTGGTAGCCGCTTCCCAGTATCCAGTAAGCCAGCGGGAAAATGATTGCCCCCGCTACCAGGCCACGTATCGCCGCGAAGAGCACCTTCTCAACTGCTACCAGTTCGACCGGCAAAGGCGCGAGCAGGCGGTCATCGATCTCACGTGCGAAGCCCAGGTCGAGCACCAGCGGCAGCGTGACGCCCTGTAGCGCCGTCGTGACGACGGTCAGCGCGACAATACCTGGCAGCAGTATGGCCGTGAAGCCCGGCCGGGTAAAGCCAATGCTAGACAATACTTTGCCGAAAATGAACAGGAAGAACAGGGGCTGGAGCAGCACCTGCAGCAGGAACGCAATGAATTCGCGCCCCGTCACCACGATATCGCGGCGCAAGATCGCCAGAAATGCGGTCAGCGCAGTGCCTACGCGGCTCCTCATGGGTATTGTTGGTTGGAGAGTTGAACTCGCTGATTGTGTCGTTGTGGTAGCCATTAGCGTAAATTCCTCCCGGTCAGGTAAATGAAAACGTCTTCAAGGCTTGGGTGTGCAAGGTGCAGGTCGCGCAATTCAACATTTGCTTCAGCCACGACCTGCGTTGCCTGCACGGTCAGCGTTCCCGCGTCTTCTGAATAGAGGCGAAACAGCGTGGTGCCGCGCTTGCCATCCTCTCCTTCTCGCTCCGCGATCTCGTCCACCTTCATTGCTCCTGGGAGCGCCCGCAAGGCCTCGAGTAGCCATGTCTTGGAGTGCCCGTCTTGCTCTCCGCTTCCAACTGAAACAAGTTCCGGTATGCGCACGCGCAATTCCAGGCTTGTACCGCCGGGAATCAATTTCTTCAGTTCTTCAGGGGTGTCGAGCACAAGAATTTTCCCATAATCCATGATGGCAATTCGCTCGCAGAGCTGGTCTTCCATGTCATGAGTGGTGAGCAAAACCGTTAACCCCTGTGTATTCAGCGAACGAATGCGGTCCCACAGGAAGAGACGCGACTGCGGATCAAGGCTATTGGTCGGCTCATCCAGGAAAAGCACATCGGGCGAGTGCATCAGCGCACGGGCCAGCATCAGGCGCTGGGCCATACCGCCAGAATAGCGCGTCACCTTATCTTTCCCGCGATCGCCCAGCCCTAATTCCCTGAGCAATGTGTCTGCGCGCACCTTTGTCTCCGCGCGCGAGATGCCATGATAGCTTGCATGAAACGTCAGAATCTCACGCGCCCTTAAACTGCGATCAAGATTGCTCTGCTGGGGCACAATGGAGATGCGCTGCTTGACGCTCATCGGGTCCGCAACCACGTCGATACCCATAATGTGCGCGGAGCCACTTGTGGGAACAATACCGGTGGTCAGTACGCCAATCGTCGTCGTCTTACCCGCCCCATTCGGTCCGAGCAGGCCAAAGATCTCGCCGCGCCGTACAGAAAACGAAATGCCATCTACAGCATTGACGCTTGCCTTGGGATAGCGTTTCACCAGGTTTTCAACTTCAATAGAAATTACCTGTTCTGGGTTTTCTGACATAAAAAAACTCTCTCCTTAAACTGAATAACGGCGTTTTGTAGTAGTTACGAACTAAATGTCCAATATTTCCACGTCTTCCCCGTTAACGTGTCTTACAATCGCCTCGTAAAGCTCCTCGGGGATATGCTCCTTGAGTTCATCCAGCGTGTCGAATACATCCAGGCGGTATTCATCGTCTCCATAATATCGAGCCCAATCATGCCCCCACTGCTCCCAGTACGACCAATCATCTGAGTGTGACCAATCCTCGGAATTGACATCGACATTGATATCGACTGACACATCACCTTCTTTAGGCCGCTTTGGCCACCGTGACCTGCTAGACCAGTTCGCCCAGTTCGGCGTATTTCTCGTGTACAGGGCAAATCTTCCTTTCGCGGTTTGATACACTGTCAGTGTCAGCAGCCTGGCCCCATTCTGTATGGATAGGCGTCTCGTTGCAAGTGGACGCCCCCGGAATTGTTTGGTAAAGTAAGGACGACCCTTGCCAACCTTGACAATGATTTCTTTATAGCCGCTTGATCTGGCCTCCTCCTTTTCGACGAAAATGCGCAGCGCATGAACGATAGCGGCTGAGAGATTGTCACCTGCCAGTTTCTGTGCCTTCTCGAAAATGGGCAGATCAGCGTCTGCTACGTAGATGGTTCTGTTCGGCATTGCAAGTAATCCTTGCGTTGTTATCGTCTATTACAAGAAGCAGTATGCTCCTCTGTCATTCCTTCGAAGAGTATAATATACGTATACGTATATATCAAGTGCCAGATTTCAATTCTCTTTGGAGACCATTCCAGAACGGGGCAGACCGCTGCTTGTTATGTGGGCTGGTCTCCGGCTACGATACCAAACCGAGGCGAGCCACAACAAGAAACAGCACTGGCAGCCAGTTGAGCCATGTCTCAGAATCCTTTCCGATCTCTTCTTATCTCATTTCTTTCAAATGATCATTTTGCTCTTCCTATTGCAGCAGAATCCTGCTAGAATGATCATTATCATAAGAATCTCCAAACAACGCTGCGCTATGCAGAGCAGGCAGATGAGACCGCTGATACCGAAATACGAACATGGCGTCGGAGAAACTCACAACGACCAGAGAACTGAAGCCTTATCTTCCCCTTCTAAGGGGAGGAAGTAGCACCCTGCTCTTTGAGCAATGTATCAAAAGGTGGTGAACGCGCATCGTGGGATCATTCTCGGCTCCAGTCATGTGCCCGGTCTTTATTGGCCGCGCACCCGAACGTGATGCACTCCATCAGCTCATTGATCGAACCAGGAGCGGACAGGGACAGGTCGCCCTGGTGTGCGGAGAAGCGGGCATTGGCAAATCACGCCTGGTCGCTGAGGCAAAAATCTATACCGCGCAAAGGGACTTTCTCCTCCTTGAGGGGCAGTGTTTCCAGACGGACAGCGCTTTCCCTTATGCGCCTCTGCTGGACCTCTTCCGGTCGTATTTTGCGCATTATGCCCCGACCTCCCTCGCAGACACCATGCACTCATTCGTCTCCACGCTCTCTCGCCTGCTGCCCGACCTGGCACTGCTCTTCCCCGACCTGGCGACCTTCCCCGTGCCGCCATCTGTTGGTCCAGAAGAGGAGAAGCGACGGCTCTTTGCTGCCATGACGCATTTCTTGACGGATCAAGCGACAGAACAAGAACACCCCGTGCTCCTCGTGGTGGAGGACGTCCATTGGTGTGACGACCTCAGCCTGAACTTTCTGCTGCACCTGGCACGCCGTTGTCGGGATGTGCCGCTCCTCTTGCTCGTCACTTATCGCAGCGATGAGCTCTATCCAGGGTTTCGGCAGTGGCTGACCCAGCTTGATCGTGAACGGTTGACGCAGGAATTCGCGCTTGGGCCGCTCTCCCGCAGCGATATTGACGGCATGGTGCGTGCCATCCTGGCGCTGGATCACGCCGTCGATGCTGATCTCCTCGATACGCTCTCCACCCTCTCTGAGGGCAATCCCTTTTTCGTGGAAGAGCTGCTCAAATCGCTCATGACCACAGGGGAACTGGCGTCCGTGGATGGAACGTGGAAGCGTACGTCGCGCCAGGCTCCCATGCCTCGCAGTGTCCAGGATGTTGTGCGTCAGCGGACCGAACATGTGAGTGCGGATGCGCAGCAACTGTTGCTCTTTGCAGCGGTTGCTGGGCGGCGCTTCAACGTTGCCTTGCTGCAACAGGTGCTGCGCTGCGATGAAGCACACCTGCTGGTCCTCCTCAAAGAGGTGATGGCAGCCCAATTGGTCATTGAAGAGTCAGCAGACCAGTTTGCCTTTCGCCATGCGCTGACCCAGCAGGCGATTTATGCAGAGCTGCTGGTGCGAGAGCGTCAAGCGTTGCATCGGACCCTTGCCGAAACCATGGAACAGCTCTCTGCCTCTCCCTTCCTTCGAGAGAGGTACCTGGCAGACCTGGCTTACCATTGCTATGAGGCTGGTGCGTGGGCGAAAGCACTGGAGTATGAGCAACGCGCCGGAGAAAGAGCCCTGGCGCTCTATGCGCCGCGTGCCGCCCTTGAACACGTGACACTGGCGTTGGATGCTGCCCACCACTTGCCTGTCACACCACCAGGCAAGCTGTATTACGCACGAGGACAAGCCTATGAAACACTCGGTGAATTCGACCGCGCGCGTAGCGACTACGAGCGTGCATTAGACACTGCCCACACGGCTTCCGATGGCTCGATGGAATGGCAGAGTATGATGGCACTCGGCTTTCTGTGGGCTGAGCGCGACTATGCCCAGGCGGGTGCGTGGTTCCGTCAGGCCCTCGACCAGGCTTCACATCAGGCTTCCCCAATCCTGCGGGCTCGCAGCCTCAATCGCTTAGGAAATTGGCTCTTGAATACTGGACGCATTGAGGAAGGACTGCAAGCCCATCAAGAAGCGCTCAGGATTTTTGAGGCACAGCACAACACCCAGGGGATGGCTGAAACGCTCGACCTGCTTGGTACAACATATGGGATGCGTGGGGATAGGGTCAAAGCGGTAGAACAGCTTGGGCAAGCGATTGCCCTGTTCCGTACCCTGGGTGACACGCAGAGCCTGATCTCGAGCCTGGCAATGCGTGCGGTCCAGTCCATGCCGGGGTCAAGTGAAACCACCTTTTGTCCTCTGAGAACACGCAATGAGTGTGTGCAAGATGCATCAGAGTCTTTGCACCTGGCACGCCAGATCGATTCGCTGGCAGGACAAGCCTTCGCCGAGAATGCCCTGGCTCATACGCTGCTCTCCTTTGGGGAGTTCGGTCCGGCACTTTCCCATGCACAAGAGGCAAGCCGCATCGCCACCGAGATTGAGCACCAGCAGTGGATAATCGCCACTTCTTATGCCCTGGGGCACATCTACGTGCTGCTGCTCGCGCCTGCTCAAGCAATTACTGCATTGGAAGCCGGGTTGTCACTTGCACAGGAACTGGGCTCAACATTCTGGATTGCCACGCTTGCGGCGAACCTTGGACGGGCCTCTATCTTGAACCACGATCTGCCCGCGGCCCAAGCCGCACTGCAAGCGGTCATGCCTCGCGAACAGCACCCACGGACTATGGCAGAGCGGGATATCGCCCTGGCCTGGGGAGAACTCATGCTGGCACAGGGAGAATCTGGCATGGCGCTCCAGATGGCAGAGCATTTGTTAGCATCAACACCTGGGAAGGTGCAAGGTCAATCCACACAGCCCATTCCTCATCTCCTGAAATTGAAAGGGGAGGCCCTGATGGCCCTCTCGCGCCTGAATGAAGCAGTAGAAGCGTTAGAGGATGCGAGGCGAGGAGCCGTGGCGCGGAACGCTCGGCCTATCCTGTGGACGGTCCATCGTTCGCTGGGACAAGCATACCAGCTCCTCCAACACAAAGATCAAGCCCGCCAGGAACGTGCTACGGGGCGGCAACTCATCGAGGAACTTGCGACAGCTATCGATGATGCATCCTTGCGCGACCAGTTCTTACGAGCGGCGCTTGACTCCTTCCCACAGGAGAAACCGCCGCTGCCGCGTGAGGCTGCCAGGCAGGCGTTTGGCGGTTTAACGGCACGTGAACGCGAAGTAGCAGCACTCATTGCTAAGGGCAAAACGAGCCGGGAGATTGCTGATCTGCTGGTGGTAAGCGAACGAACCGCCGAAGGGCATGTGAGCAATATTCTGGGGAAGTTGGGCTTTACCTCGCGGGCGCAAATCGCGTCGTGGATCGTCGAAAGAGGGCTGACGAAACGCTAATACTTCTACGTACCTCCTCAGAGCACCTCCTCCAGAAATCCACGTACCATTCGCCTCTCGATCCAGGTACTTTCCCCGGTGGCAAAGCCATGCTTTTCGACTACACTCTTCTTCAGAAGAAGCAATCAGACGCGATTGCGCTCATGTCAAGCGACACTATCGTCCGTATGGCGTGGCCCCAAGCAGAGCTTGGGGACTACAGCTACATATTCGTCTAAAAAAGAGAGGAACCAAGATGACCATTCTGCACATTGAACACCCAATCCGCGACTTCGACACCTGGAAGAAAGCATTCGAGAGCGATCCTGCCGGCCGGGAGCGGTCGGGCGTGCGCCGCTACCAGGTACTCCGACCCATCGACGATCCGAACTACGTCATGATCGACCTTGACTTCGATAGCTCAAGGGCGGCGGAGGCCTTTCTCGCCGCGATGCGCGAGGTGTGGCGATCGCCGGTAGCAGCACCAGCCTTGATCGGCAGCCCGCAAACGCGGATCGTCGAGGTGGTGGAGAGCAAGGAGTACTAACTCCAGGGATCCTTTAGAGGGGTCCGCAGATGGACCACGTCTGTGACTTATTCGGCTCCAGTGCTCAGTCGACGAGAAGACTATTCCAGAACAGGGGTAACCTCAACTATCGAGAAACACAGCAGTTTGCCCCTGGATTGGAATGGTCTCCTGTGCTTCAGGATCCCCGTTAATGGTCACACTTGCTTAGTTGACCTCGGCATCACTTTCCCCTAAAATACGTTACAGGTTACTTGCCGGTTGAAGCTTTAAGTGTTCAGGAGGATGAATTGCATATTCGTAAAGCTGTGTTACCCGTTGCTGGCCTGGGAACGCGCGTGCTCCCGGCCAGCAAAGTAATACCGAAAGAAATGTTGCCGCTGGTTGATAAGCCGACACTGCAATATATCGTAGAAGAAGCGGTCGCTGCAGGCGTTGAGGAAATTATCTTCGTAACGAGTCGTAGTAAACGCAGCATAGAGGACCATTTTGACGCATTTCCCGAATTGGAAACCGTGCTGGAACGCAAAGGCAAGCGCAAAGAGCTAGAAGAACTGCGCCAGTTACAGACAATGGCAACCTATACGTCTGTGCGCCAGCCCGAACCCCTTGGCCTGGGTCATGCGATTTTATGCGCCAGGGATTTGGTGGGCGATGAGCCATTCATCGTTATGCTGGGAGATATCTTAATCCCCCCCGGAACGCCCTGCCTGGCACAGCTCATTGAGGTATACGAGCAATATCGAGGCTCTGTACTTTCGCTTGTACCCCTGCCGCCCGAGGTCATTCCCACCTATGGCATTGCCACCGTCGAAGCGATTGACTCGGAGGTACTCAAAATTACGCACCTCGTCGAGAAACCTCCCCTGGAAGAAGCTCCCTCTGACCTGGGTGTCTATGGCCGTTATGTCTTGACGCCCGATATCTTTGCTCTTTTAGAGAAAACGCCGCCCGGTAGGGGTGGAGAGATCCAGGTCACCGACGCTGTCGAGATTCAGGCCAGGGCCGGGCATTGTTATGGCGTCATCTTTACCGGCGAACGCTATGATACAGGTACTCCCCTCGGCTTGTTGACCACCTCGATAGCCTTCGCTCTCAAACGCCCCGATATCGCCCCCGGCTTGCGCGAATACATGCGGCAGGTGCTGAGCGCAGAATGACCGGTACATGAGTAAGGCCGTAGATATAGGTCTACGGCCCCAGCCTATTTCTACCGCCACCGTGACTGTTGTGTTCGCATTGCTGGCTGCCCTACACACCTGTTACTGATTGACCAGCATGGGCAGATGCATTCCTGCTTCATAATGTCCAGGCAGATGGCAAGCAAACTCAAAGTCTTGCCCCATCATGTCTCTCCTCTCAATCTTGTACTGAACTGGAATGAACACGCCGGGTCACTACCAACTGGATACTCTCACCTGCAATTCATCAGCGGTTCCCTATCAGCTGATAGAATTGCACTAATTCTGCGAGAAGAGCCTCTTCGTCCCTGCTCGCGATACTCTGATCTTTCCCTGTTCGCTCATACAATTGAACCGCGACAGCATGATAGCCTGCCTTGATGGAAGCCATATTGATGGCTTCCACAATGGCAGGCTATCATGCTGGTACTAGCGATATCTAATGAACGCCTGTCGTAGGTTGATTCTCATACTTGAGAACGGCGTGGATCCGAGGCATGGAGCCGCTCGCGCATCTGCTCAAACGTGGCGGTGTCAATCTCCCCACGTGCGTAACGCTGTTGGAGAATCTCGAGTGCTGATGGCCCACTGGGAGGCATTTGCATCATCGTGGGCGTCGGAGTACTCGTTTTACTGCTTAACCAGCGAACGAGCGCCCAGACGAGCAGGACCAACAAAGCAATCCACAGCACTGTGCTCAACGCCATCAACAGCCAGCCCCAGCCAAAACCATAACCCCACATCATAGCAGTATCCTCACTTTCGTATGTACCCGGCAGGTTGATAGCCGCCGGTACGGTAATGTTCAATTTCCTTGTTTATCGTATCGCGCTCATATCACATTCGCCTCTCAAAGGCACCCTGCCACATCACTTTTAGCTCACAGGAGGGCATTTCATAACTCAAAGGCCCACCCGGCAGGGTTTCGGGCCACTACCCAGCTGACGCACCTCGTCCTCTCTGGCGCTAGTATAAGGAGAAAGCGTCATGAAAGCGTCATGAGCATCGTCATAGATAATGACCTGAAACTCTGATTTTGCAGTTTGGAAATGCTCTCCTCACAGTATTCTCGCGCCCGGTATATCTTCTATCGCAGGTGTTCCGTTGAATAAGTGGATAGGTATGAAGTCTGACTTTACGGTGGAAGATAGGGGGACAGAGGTAAGTTATGCAGGCGTGTACTTCACAATGATGTTCGCGTAATCGTCCGCAACGTAGATATTCCCCTGGGGTTTCATCTTCGTGATACTATACTATCAATGATAGTACCTTTGGCAAGAGTATTAGCTGCTTAGGATGCTCTAACCAGAATACTGGAAGATTGCATGGCAACACATCTTGAAACCAGGATAGAGAAGGACAGGTATTGCGAGAAGCAACTACTACCAATCATACTTTCGGCAATTGTATAGTAATAGAGGCTACTTGATCAGGAAGTCGACAGGTGAGCAGATACTATAGGGGAAGGCGAGCAAGACATTACAACACACGCTGGCGTCGCTTCAACAGGCGCACGCACGCCGCTGCCTTGGCGATGGTTGATGTTGCCGCACTATATAACGTGGAAACGCGACTGGGACCTCCACCACGTGTGCTGGATGTTGCCTGTGGGACGGGCACCTTGCTGAAGCAGTTACTTGAGCGCCTGCCCAATGCAGAGGTATATGGGGTAGACGCGAGTGCGGACATGTTGGCGCAAGCGCGTACCGCCCTCAAAGGCTGGCCAAACGTGCAGTTAGAGCGCGTAGAGGTCGGGTTTGGTGAGACAGCAGGCCTCCCATACGAGCCGGGGACCTTTGATCTGGTCATCTGCACCAATACACTGCACGACCTCGCAAATCCAGTGGCGACGCTCTCGGGACTCGGGCGGCTGCTGGCACCAGGGGGACAATTGGTGCTCGAAGATTTCGCACGGCGCAAGCCTTCATTCGCCTGGACAGTATTTGAGTGGTTCGAGCGGCGGATTGAAGGGGGACATGGGCGTGCCTATACCCTGGCAGAGGTGCGGTCGCTCTGTGCGCAAGCGGGACTTCCCGTCGCCTGTGAACAGGCGTTTACGGTCAACTGGCTGTGGCATGGGTGGGCGCTGCGCGCTTACGTCGCACCTTCTGAGGCGGCTGAGCCACTGGCGTAGTACAGGCTTCAGGAGGAGCATACAAAGGAGGGGGAGAGCAAATCAGACGCTCTCCAATCCAAACAAGCTGCCGATGATTATGCGCAATTCCCACGTGCTTTCGCGCCAGCCAAATAACTGGGTAGTACCATCCCAGGCCATAGGAAGCACTATGAAGATCCATACCCACCAGGGAATACCGTGTAGCCGCTTTTTGCTCAGGACAAAGACAAATCCTCCCAGGAACATCGAGCTATAGATAAAGGTGTTGCCACCTATGCTTGCATCATGCCAACACTGTTACTGCCAGCCTCGGTAAACCAGAGGGTATGGTTCGCTCCTGCGACGATCCCTATCGGTAAACTGGAGTCGGTCGGAATACGGTAGGGGATGAATCGATGTGCTGCGACATCCAGGCGTGCGATAGCGTTTTCTGCCGAGACCGTGACCCAGACATCGTTATCAGGGGTGACGACCAGGCCATAGAGCGCGCCCGCTCCGTTCGCTCCTATAGAAGGAACGTAATATGCTGTGAAGGTGCCAGTGCGCGGATTGAGGCTGAGCAGCAGCCCGGGACTGAACGAGGTTGCCCAGATAACGCCATGCGTGTCGCTGGCGATTTCCATCAGCGCAACGTTCGGCCCTGGGGGCGTGAACAAACGGATACCACCTGTTGCGGGGTCGAGGCGACTGATGTGACCGCCGCTCGGCTCGGTGAACCAGACCATTCCCTGCTGATCAACGGTCACGCCGTAGGGAAAGAGCGCCTGTGCGCTCTTTTTACCTGCCAGTGGATACTGCTGCATGAACCCGGTGTGGGTATCGAGCCGCCCCAGGGCGCCCGCGTTCAGCTCCGTAAACCAGGCGTTTCCGTGCGCATCCAGCGCCAGGTCGTTGGGCGCGCTCGGCAGCGTGAGCGTCTTGCCTGCATGACTGGGATCGGGCACCGTGATCGTGGGCAAGGGGTAGAGTTGATAGCGTCCCGTTGCGGGGAAGTAGTGTCCAATATAGTTGGCGTACTGTTCGGCAAACCAGATCGTATCGTCTGGCGCGACCTGTATACCCATAATGCCGTACTTTCCCCCTGGCGGCGTCCATTGCTGGAACGTTTGCGTCCGTGGGTCAAAGACGGCGAGGTAGTTCCGCCCCATTTCGCCGAACCACAGGCGTCCCTCGTGGTCAATGGTGAGCCGCATCAGGCCATCGTTTGACTGCGGCAGGGGATACTCGCGAAAGGTACCGGTTGCCGTGGTGGTTGCGGGAGTGCCGGGCTGCGTTTGAGACGGTGGAAGAGACGCTCGACCCGGCTGCGCTCCCCGCGCCTGCGGTGGACGTTGGGTATTGCCGCCTGAGAGGGCGACGATAGTAATAGTACCCACCAGGAGCGCAACCAGCAGCAACCAGGCATCGCGTCGGCGGCGGGCCGACGAGCGGGCAGGTCGCCGCGACGCGCGGGGAACTGCGAGCCGCGCTGGCTCGGCCACCTCACGGGCGTAGTCCTCCCCAGGTCGAGGCGCTTGCTCTCTATTGCTCATGCCGCTGTCACTTTGTGCTGGTTCGATCATGCGGGTAGATACCATTCAGGGTTACATGTTCACACTACAAGTGTCGCGCTACGTCGAGCGGAGAATCATTTGCAAATTGCTTTGCATGGTTTGTTCGGTCAGTTCTCCGATCACATGGGAAACGATCACACCGCGGCGGTTGAGAAAGAAGGTCTCTGGCACGCCTGTGACGCCGTAGTTTATGGCGGTGGAGCCGGTATCGTCTACGACGTTGAGGTAGGTGATCCCATAGGTGCGCAAGAAGTTCAGTCCCTCACTGTGATCATCTTGGAAATCGATGCCGAGAAAGGTGATCCCCTGGCTTTGTACGCGCTGCCACGTTGCCTGCAAAAGGGGAGCCTCATGTTGACAGGGGACACACCACGATGCCCAAAAGTCGAGCATCACCGGTTTTCCCTTCAAGCTCGCCAGGTGTACTGACGGCGCAGGACGGGAGCTGAGGGCCGCCAGGGTAAAATCTGGCGCGGGATGTCCTATGAGAAGACTGCTCCCGGAGTTTGCCTGACCCTGAGCGGGTGCCAGGATTTGAGACCCGAGCAGGGCGAGCAGCGCAACGCATGCGAGGCTCACTGTGAGAAAAACGACGATGCGGCGTTTGCCGCCGCTCCTTCTATGCTCTACCACTCCCGTCTCGGTTCGTGCCTTGCCAGGCGGAAGGCTTTCCGCTTCCATGGGTCCTACCAACTTTCCGCTTCAGCGTTGCTACAAGATTGATCCAACAGCTTGTGCCTGATCGTTCATGGTACTGTCGGATTATAGCTCGCAATAGTATAACCGTCAAGAGTACTATTGGCGGTAGTAGAGTGAGCGCCACCTCGACGTCGGCCTCGGAGGTCGCCGACAGATGCAGCACGGCACAATGTACTCGCCGGTTACCGCGCGAGCAAGACGACGGCTGCGATGAGCACAAGCGCTGCCAGGGCGGAAGTTGCCAGCCCACCCAGCCTCGTCTTGCGCGGCTCGGCGCGCAGATACAAAAGACCTTGTCGCACCAGGGTGTAGGCCGCCAGTGCCGCAACGAAGAAGGCGCCGCCCGCCGGTCCGTGACCCAAGACCGCCACCAGCCCCACCAGCCCCAGGCTCAAGGCGAGCACCAACTCCAGCAGCTGTGTGGGGATACGGCGTGCCCCCACGCGTTGATCGGATGACCACACGCCGAAGCTTGACGCCGTCGGCGGCCCTCCGCAGCAGCCGGCGAAGAAGCACCCCACCCTGCCCACCGCCATGGCGACCAGCAGACCCGGAGCCGTTGCGTCGAGAAAGACTCCGACCGGCACGTGCAGCGCCGCGAGCATGATGACAGCAGCCACTGGGGCGCTGGCGATGAACCCCTGGATGCACCATCCGTCCAGGAGATGCTCGCGCCGTTTAAGGACGATGTACCACACCTTCGCCCCGATGATGCCGAACGCGATGGCAACCAGTGTTACCGCCCACCAGGGGCCGAGCGCCAGATGGTCACGGGAAATCACCAGGGCCTGGAGCGCCAGCGCGACAGCCATGCCCAGCGTCACCATCGCTCCCCAAATGCCGGGAAGGATCCCCGGCACATGGGCGAAAGGGGTCAGGCAGGTTCTCACCGGCTCGACCGAACCCGCGGGCGGCGCCCACCTGCGCCACAACCGAGCGGCTAGGCCGCTGCTCCCAGCCGCGTGGATCGTGTTCTCTTGCTCCCTCGGCCCACGTGCAGATTGAGCGGACCCCAGCACGTGCGCTGTCACGACCCACTCGCCAGGATTGATGCCGCGGATACGGGCCGTGAGGGAGACCGGGCCACTGCCGGGGACAACCTGCTCGATTGTCTCGTCCTGAACAAACTTGTCGCCTGACTGCACTCGCCCTTTCACATCGACGCGACGCCCAGAAAACCTGACCGTGACAGAATAGGGCTCTGCATGCGGGGCAGGATCGAACCAGTACGTCACGGCCAGTATCTCCTGCGTCGCACGCTCCAGCAAGGCCGTGAACCCACCGGACGTTCGGGCCTCCTTGTTCGACTGGACAACATCACTGCGCGGCGCCGCATCTACCGCTGGACGCTTACGTGCCGCAGATTTACGTGCCATGTTCATCATCTCCTCTTGCTTCTCTTCGCCCGGCTCCGCGTATCTTGAGCCTAAATAATAACAGTGACCCCGAAAAGATACACCTGGCCGGGGGCGACGGTGAGTACGGCGTCCTGCGCCGGGTCCGATCGCAGCACAGGATGACATGTTTGCATCACTGCCTCTTGTGGAACGATACATGTGCCCGATCAGCTTGTTTGGATTATAGACGTCATGTGTACAATCGTCAAGAGTACGATCGATGATAGTAGATATTTGACCAACACGGTGTTACAATTCGATGGAAAAGGGCATACCACTGCCAGGAATGTCTATAGAAGCAGAACAGTAGGAGGATGAGAGGCAAAAACACCCTACGGTGAAAAATAGGGATTCATCAATAGGGGGTCGTGACCTTAATGGTGGCTTCATGGAGCATGTTATCGGGTGTTCGTACCTGAATGCGTATCTGCCAGTGACCACCCATCACCAGGTCGCCCGTGGCGCTGAAGTGGCCTTTGCCATCGGGGAGCAGGTTGACATTCTGGGTTCCCATATCCATATCCAGGATGGTCGTGTAGAGCGCTACCCCCACATCGGTGACCGGCGCGCCCGTCCGCGCGTCCGCCACCTTCACCTGGAAGCCGTTGGGACCGGCAGTATTCGGATTGATGTAAAGCGTGACCGTCAATTTGCCATCCGTTGTCTTTGCCGTCGCGTGAAATGGCGCAGCGGTTCCAGTTGATGACCCGGGCTGCTGCGCAGCAGTAATGGGAGTAAGCGTGCCTCCGAAGACGTTCAAGAGGCCAACGCAGACCAGCACGGCCACCCCCAACACAGGCTCCCAGCGCAAGATGCGGGTGAGTTGCCCTGAACGCTTCGCCAGTCGTCCCTCGCGCAGCCTCACTTGTTGGGCAAGCGCCCTGGCTGCGCGATCCGATGCTGGCGCTGCCTGGGAGGATGGAGGCGGTACCTGCATCGGATAGTTAGCCCCATCCTTCTGCCGTTCTTCAGACAGGTGAGCCTGCCCGACGAGCAACGCGGCAGGACTTGACGCATGTGTTGCCTGCTCAGCCTGGAGACGGCTCGCGGCATAGGCATACTTCTTTACCTCTTTCCTCAGGCGCGGCCGCAGCAGCAAGACGTGCACGGCGCTGGTCAGGAGCAGCCCCCCGACCAGCAGGATCTTGACGACCAGCGTCCGCCCGTAGGCCGTCGCGAACAACTGCTCCCACGAGTTCAGCTCGATCGTGGCGCTGAGCGGGCCGGTCACCGCCATGATGACCACCCCCGCCAGAGCCCAGGGCGAATAGTAGGGCAGCACGGTGACGAGCGAGCGCGCCCGCTCCGCGACTGGACTCCCGCGGAGAACCGGCAGGTAGCTGGTGGCAATGTAGAACATACCCCCGACCCAGAGCGCTGCCGCCACGAGATGGAGCCAATCCACCACCAGCGCGATAACCCCGGTATTGCCGGTGACAGCTGAAGCGTGGCTCGACATCGTCATAGCAATGAAGAGCGCCAGGCCGAGGAGCAGGTTAGCCCACGGGAGGACGGTGTTGACCAGGCGTGGGAGGCTGCGTCTCGACCGGTACAGTTGCAACTGATACAGAGAGAGCCGGAGCGCCAGGACGATGACAATCACGCGCATGACCCAGAAGGTACCAAAGCGCCCGCTCGTGACGAGGCCTGCGAGCAGGGAAGGAGCGAAGGCGTTTGCGACATTTCCCCCGGTGACCGTGAGCGCTTGTCCAAGCAGCACGCCGAAGTTCGCCAGCAGCAGCAGTAGCAGCGTGGGGAGCGAAAAGCGCCGCTCAAAGCGCTGTTGCACCTGCCGGTTTGACTCGCTCAGTTCCTCGTGATCTTCTATAGAGGGCAGGAGGACGAAGATCGGCCAGAACTGGGCTCCCACCCAGAAGACGGCCGCGAGTTCGACCAGCGTAATCATAATGAGGTTGAAGAGCGTCAGGCCATTGAGCTGACCACTACCTTGCCCCGCGGAGTTGCCCTCACCGAGCGCGTTCTGCCCCAGAACCGTTCCACTGTTCAGGGTAGGAACGGTCCCGTCGGGCCGCGCAACTGTAAAGAGGAACGAGCCGACGAGGACATGCCCGTCGTCGGCGGAGTCGGTGCGCCAGACCACCACGTAGACTCCTGGTGACAGATTGGGCGGCAAGGAGACATCCATCTCAGTTGCATCGTTGGGCGAGACAAACGCATCTCGCTTATCAACGCGCTGGTTCGCCTCGTTGACGACCGCGGCGGTGCTGGCGGCGGGATTGAGCGCTTCGGTGAACCACATGCGCACCTGCGACGGTGGCGTTGACAGAACGGCGTCCTGTGCCGGGTCGGAACGCAGCAAAATAGCGTGTGCCTCGCTCGTACCGGGCAAGACAAGTGCCAGGCAGACGGCAAGCAGGGCGGCGATGAGCAAACGGCGCCGGGTAGAGCCCATTTGGAGTCGGGATAGCATAAACCTGGTTCGATCTTCTTTCACACGCGTTCTCTTCTCTACCTATGCATACGTGCGAGGTGACACGACTACTGCGCTGCTTGCGCCGGCCGCGCGTCGTGGACCCCCCGTTTTGATGCATGCCTATAACCTGGCTACGGATAGGATTATAGGCGCTCATCGTACAGCCGTCAAGGGTACGATGAACGATAGTAGACAGACTACAAAAGAATTGTGTGCCACGTACAGAGAGGCGTCTCCGTCAAGGAGGGCAAAGAATCCGCTTCCTCACGGCAGTGATCCCTTCCGGGTGACGATTGCTGTATGTGCCTGGCCTTGAGACGCTGAGGAATGCCTCGAGAACGAGAGAAACACGAGCAGAAAAAGCTACCGGAGTGAGCTGATTTACACTTATCCGAAAAATCTTGCAGTTTTGCCTGCCTTTCTCGTATCGTAGAGAGAAATGGATGATGGAAGCTATATCTCCTACAGAGGCGTAAAATGGCTGTTCTCTTCGCGCTTGTCGCCACGGTCCTGACCTCGTTTTTACCCATTTTGAACAAATATGTGTTGCGCGATGCCCGTCCAGCACTGGTGGCTTGGATTACGAATACTGCCTCGCTGCCCATTCTGGCGCTAGGGACACTGCTCCTCACGCAGTGCTCCGTCACCTGGCATGGAGGTCTTCCGCTTTCCTGTGCAGCTCACATCCCCCATCTGGATGGGATCTTTGTCGCTGCCCTCCTCGCCTCTGTCGTCCTCAACTGGGCAGCAACACTCCTTTCAACCGTTGCCCTCTCGAAGGCCGATGCTTCGCTAGTGAGTCCCTTGCTCACGTTCAATCCTGCCTTTACCCTGCTCATCGCTTGGCTCTTGCTCGGTGAGGTGCCAGGACTTCGGCAAACGCTTGGTGTGGCGGTAGTGCTTTTGGGAGCATACTTGCTGGAAGTCGAAGCAGCGCGAAAGAATCTCTTGGCTCCGCTACGCCTCTTGCTGCGTCGGCCTGGAACGCTCCTCGCCATTCTTGCCTCGGCGTTGTGGGGCACCACCACGGTCCTGGAAAAGCTCGCAATTGACCATATGACGCCGCCAAGCGGCCCAGTGGTCGCCCTGCTTGGAACCTTTCTCACGGTAGTGCTCCTCACGCCTGGTGCGTTGTGGACGAGATCCCGAGAAGGTGTCCAAGAGCACAGGTGGAAAGGTCTTGCAGCCCATCCACGCGCCCTATCGCTTGCAATGCTCATTGCAGGGATTGCTCCACTCTTTGGCTTCACCGCCATTGCACTTGGCCTGGTTGGATATGTCACTACTCTCTTCAAACTGAGTGCAGTACTCACGATTCTGTGGGCATGGTGGTTCCTTGGGGAAGGACAGATCAGAAGCCGATTCCTCGGAGCCGGTGTGATGATCGTTGGTGGTTTCCTGGTTGCTGTGTAACCCCATCAAGGAAACGCTGCCTCTCGTTCAGCAACAAAGACGCTTCGGAGACCGTTTCGGCGGCTCCGTTGGAGCATGGCTTTCTTCTTTCCCTGCCAGATTCTTTAACAAATTGCAAGATTTTTCGATGAATCCGGCTCGACTAAGAAAATGCTAGATTCCTGCCTATTGAAAACACTCCTGTGCCTGCTAAATCAGAACAGCTTTCCGAGCAGCAGCGCGGGGCCACATCCCATCAATGCGAGCATCAGACTGAGATTGACCCCTTCGAGGATCAGCAGGCCAACTAATGCCGGAAGACTGATACGCAGGCCGCCTTTGCTCGCGCAGTAGGCGCTTGACGCAGGTTGTGGTGTGGCGAGCAAGCGCTCGATCCGGCTATTGACTGGCTCTTCCACCCTCACGAGCGGCTGCGCGACTCCGAGGCGGGCGAGTTGTGGCTCCTCGACTGCATGCAGCAGGACCTTCGCCAGCGCGCTCGCCAGTGCCAGCGGCCGATGCGTCGTGCCGACCACCGCCTCAAGCTCACGACGGTCGAGGTGTTCGACCATCCAGGTCGAGAGCAGCACCCTCGGTCGAACGATGCCACTGGTGAACGCCAGCGGTCGATCGTAGACGCGGAGGAGGACACGGCACCGGGGCGAGCCGAGCCGTCTCGCCAGGCCGTCAGCGAGCGACTGGAGTTCTGGATCAGCTAACGTACTGCTGCGAGCGACCATCCACGCCATGAGAACAAGCCGTGTGATCCCTAAGCTCAGCGCGCCAAACGCGACCGCTCCCATTGTCACCGGTAGTGCAACACCGAGCAAAGAATCCCAGGATGGTGCCTGGCTCAGGCAGGCACGACCGCTAAAGTGGTGCAGTCCACCGATACCGAGCAAGAGACTGACAATCGGCACTGCCAGGACAAAACACTGCACATCACGCCGCTGTGACCAGGAACCAACGCGATGCAGGATGCCGAGTGTCAGGGAGCTGCCAAGCATGACGAGCACGATGCTTGAGAGGGCGAGCAGGAGATGCACTATTCCCCCTCCTCTAGCGTACGGCGGCGGGCGATCTCATCGAGCTGCTGGCGTACACGGCTGGCTGCCTCCTGGTCCGGTAGGGCTTCCAGGCCCTCCAGCGTGGCTCCCGAGAAATTGACGTAGAGGTTTTCCAGGATTCGCCCAACGAAACGCGAGACGAACTCAGGCTGTGTCAGGTTGGGGAAATAGAGGTAGGCCTGGTCGCGTTTCTCGACGCGCAGGAGGTTCTTCTTCGCGAGACGTGTCATAGTGTTCATGACGGTGGTGTAGGCGATTCTTCGGCGCTCATCGTTCAGACGACGCTCGTATAGAACCTCGAAGACATCGCGCACCGTTGTGCCCGAGCCCTCCGGACGCGACCAGACAAGTTCCATGATCTCGGC
>WNFF01001319.1_pt1 | contig 21871 bp, 18 predicted proteins | sample 5400441 | NCBI WGS metagenome assembly WNFF01 (sample SAMN13153345, study PRJNA577476) | soil metagenome | isolation source: 120 cm saprolite under Douglas fir tree site 2 hole 3 replicate 1 | place: USA:California | collected 2015-04-18
TTACCGCACCCGGACGGTCCGACCACGGCGACGAATTCTCCCGGCGCAACCGCGAGGGTGGCGCCTTCAAGCGCAAGCGTGCCGTCGCCATCCTCGCCATAGCGCACCGAAACGCGATTGAGCGCGACGAAGTTCATCTCGTGTTTCTCTGGAGTCATGGCCGGGCTCGTCCCGGCCATCCACGCCTTGTCTTAGTGAAAAGCCGGAAGAAAGACGTGGATGCCCGCGACAAGCGCGGGCATGACGGCGGAGAGGTGATGCGATCTCATCTAATTGCCCGGAATTATGCCCTTGTCGAGCGAGATACAGTATTTCGCAATATCTCCGGCGCGGGTGTACCAGACCCGTTCTTTCCCCTTATGTTCGACACAATGCTTGATGGCTTGGCGCAACGGCCGCAGCCGGAACGGCTGGCCAACGATGAAACCATGCAACGATAGCGCAAATACGAGAGGCTGGCGCTCGGACTGTTCGAGCATCTCCTCGAACTGGTCGACGATCATGTCGGCGAACTCGCGGCCGGTGTGGTCGCGATGCGCGAGGGTGCTGGCATCGTTCAATTCCATCGGATAAGGAACCGACAGCAGCGGGCCGGCGCGAGTCTGCATCCAGATCGGCTGATCGTCGAATGGCCAATCGAGGAGGTGGGTGTAGCCCGTCTCCTTAAGGAGATCGGGCGTGACGTTCGATTCAAGGGCGCCCGGGCCCATCCATCCGGTCGGTCGCACGCCGACATATTTCTCGATGACCTGCGTGCATTCCTCGATGGCGCGCCGCTCGTCATCCTCCCACATGCCTTGCAGCAACTCGGCGTTCGTGCGCCCATGCCCGATCACATCGTCGCCGCGCGCTCTGATCTTTTCGACGATCTCCGGATAATTGTAGCAGACGGCGCTGTTGAGGAGGATCGTGGCCGGAAGCTTTAATGAGTCGAGGATTTCAAACAGACGCCAGTTGCCGATCCGATTGCCGTAGTCGCGCCATGCCCAGTTGCGCGTGGTTTGCATGCCGCTGCGGACCGGGTCCATGCCGATACCCGTACCGAACGCAAAGTGCTCGATGTTGAGAGCAACGTAGAACGCAAGCCGCCTGCCCTGCGGCCACGTGTAATCCGGCCTCTTGACGATCGGGGAATAGGCATAACGTGAATGTCCGGGAAGTTTCAGCATTGGCACACTCGTGATTTTGTGAACGTTTGGCGGTTTTCGTTCGGTTGATAGCACCGTAGTCCCTACATGCGTCGCTTCCTCTCGGCCTCGTCCCATGCCGTGAGCGGCTGGAAATCCGGCACGAAGCCGAGGCCTTTGCGTGCGTCGGAGGAGATCGCCGCTTGTGAGGTCACCACGTCGACAAGCGCCGGCACATGCGCCAAGGCGCGCCGGAGCGCGTCGGCGAGCTTCGCCGGTTCCTCGACCCGCTCGCCATGGGCGCCGAGCGCGCGCGCCATGGCGGCATAATCGGAGTGGCGCAGCGTGGTGCCGACCACCCGCCCGCCGTAGTTCGCCTCCTGGTCGTAGCGCTCGATATTCCAGGCCGCATTGTTGGAGACGATGAACACCGCCTTGGCGCCGTGGCGCACGGCAGTGTCGATCTCCATGGCATTGATCCCGAAAGCGCCGTCGCCATTGACGGAAATCACCTGCCGGCGCGGAAACGCGAGCGCTGCCGCGACCGCGAACGGCACGCCGACGCCGAGGCAGCCGAACGCGCCGGCGTCCATGTAGGTGGGCGACGCGAGGCCGACGCGGGCGAAGCTTAAGAGATCGCCGCCGTCCGCGATCGCGATGTGGTCGGGGTCGGCGACTTCCGCAATCGCATCGAAAATGACGCGCGGATGAATCTTGCCGTCGGCGCCGACCGTCTCCTTGGCGGCGCTTGAGGCCGCCATCCGCTCGCGGTGCTTGCGGCGCAGCCCGTCCGCCCAGGCGGCATCGACGCTGGACCGGCGATTGCCGGCAGCTTCCAGCATGGCCCGCAGCGCGAGGGCGGGCGTGGCCATGATCTCCGGCTGGCCGCGGCGGTTGTCGATCAGCTCGCCGGCCGTATCGGCGATGCGGATGAACCGCGCATGCGGAAACACCGCCGGCGAGCCGTAGCCGAGCTGATAGTCGAGCTTGCGCCCGATCAGCAGCACGACGTCGGCATCCGTCATAGCGGCAGCCCGCATGGCGCCGACCACCGCCGGATGATCGGCCGGAACCAGCCCGCGGCTTTCCTGGGTGTCGAGATAAAGCGCGCCGCTGGCATCGAGGAGGCGGGTGAGCTCGGCGCTGGCATTTCTGGCGCCCCGCCCGGTGATGACCAGGGGGCGCCGCGCCGACCACAGCGCATCGACCGCGAGCGCAATGTCGGCCGCATCGGGCGGCGCGATGCGCGGCGGCTTTGCGGCCATCCACTCGTCGAGCACGAGCTGCGGCGGCACCGATGTGCGCAGCACATCGGTCGGAATCTCGATATAGACCGGGCCGGGTTCGCCCATGTCGCCGATGGCGCGGGCAACCGCCTCGTCAAGCTCGCGCACCACCTGTTCGGCGACGCGGGCGGTGCGCGCTGTCCGGGTCACGGGCCGCAGGATATCGACGTGGGGGATGTCCTGCAGCGGCCCCATGTTGGCCTGCGGCCGCGACGTGCAGCCGCCGATCAGCAGCACCGGAGCGCGGGCGAGCGATGCATTGGCCATGGCGGTGACGGTGTTGGTCACGCCCGGCCCGGCGGTCGCCATGGCGACGCCGAGCGCGCCGGTCAATTCCGCGTGGGCGTGCGCCATGTGCACGGCTGCGGCTTCGTGGCGGACGTCGATGATACGGATGCCCTGGCGGGCCACGTGATCCCAGATCGGCTGGATGTGGCCGCCCTGGAGACCGAAGACGCGGTCAACGCCACGGGCTTTGAGAAAGCGCGCGATCCAGGCCGCGGTGGCGGTATCGTCGGCGTTGAGGTCGATGGCGGTGGTCATCTCACCTATCGCCTATCATGCAGTTTCTGGCGTTGGCGAGGAGTTGGCTCGGATTGTCAATCAGCTTCGCGCAAAACTCCTCATATTTTCTCCTCAGCACCGAGAAGTTGGTGCAGTTTCCGCTCATGGTCGTAAGCATTTTTTCACTTGCTGCCTGCATCCGCTCGACAACATCGTCGTTAGGTATTTCAGCTATCCTCGCAATTCTGAGCGTCAACTCGCCCATCGCGCGGGATAGCTTGCGACTCGGCCCGATCCACGCGTCATTGTCGGATGGCGATAGCGCCAGGGCGCAGCCCACTCTCGTTCTTTCATAAATGGCGCACTCACTCAGGCCGGTGACGGTCTGGTCGATGCCGTAAACACAAGCCGGCTGCGCCATCGTGGTTGACGACGCCAGACACATCACCATTAGCGAAGCGGCGAAAATTCTCATAGGTGCTCCCCCCACCTCTCATTGCTGCGCCACGGCCGCATTGGACAGTGTCCCACGGTCGCGCAGCAGATGACGTGCATCGTACCACAAGCACCCATCTGCTTGGTTAGCGTTCTGAAAACCGGGCCTTTAGCACCCGATGCAGAACTTTCCCGGTGGCGGTGCGCGGCATGTCGTCGTCGCGGATGAAGGCGACCGACCGCGGGCGCTTGTAGCCGGCGATGCGGTCCCGGCACCATGCGACAAGCTCGGCCTCAGTGACCGCGGCGCCCGCGTGCGCAACGACCACCGCGTGGACCCGCTCACCCCATTTCGCATCAGGCACGCCGATCACCGCCACCTCTTTGACGTGCGGATGCGAGCCGATGAGATTCTCGACCTCCGACGGATAGACGTTCTCGCCGCCCGAGATGATCATGTTGCTCTTGCGGTCGACCAGATAGTAGAAGCCATCCGGGTCGCGGCGAGCGAGGTCGCCGACCGAGCAATAGTCGCCGCGGAACGCTTCCGCGGTCTTGTCCGGCAGTTTCCAGTAGCCGTCGAACGTGTAGGGATTGCACGAATAGAGTTCGCCGGTCTCGCCGTCCGCGACCTCGTTGCCGGCGGAATCGAGCAGGCGGATCGGGGCCGAGCCAACGCATTCGCGGCCGACAGAGCCGAGCTTCGTCAACTGCTCCTGCGGATGCAGCATCGTGACCCAGCCGGCTTCGGTCGAGCCATAGAGTTCGAACAGTCCCGAATTGCGGAAGTACTCCATGATGGCAAGCTTGGTGTCGCGCCGCGCCGGCGCGGAGGACACCAAGAGCTTGGTGACCCGGTCCACGTTGTATTTCGCGCGTACTGTGGCCGGCAGGGCGAGCATCATGATGTAGTGGGTCGGCACCAGCGACGTGAAGCTCGTGCCGCTGTCGCCAAGCGTGCGCAGCAGATGTTCGGGATCGAAGCTCTTGCGCGAATAGACCGTGCAAGCCGCGCCGCAATACGCGAACGCACCGAAGAAATACAGCGAATTGGCATGGCACATCGGCATCGCCAGCAGCGCAGCGTCGCGTCTGCCGAAACCCATTTCGACTTCGGTGATGACCGATAACTGCGCGCCGCCCTGGTGGCTGCGGATCGCGCCTTTCGGCTTGCCGGTGGTGCCCGAGGTGTACATCAGGGTCCAGGGATCGGCGGGCCGCACTTCGACACCGGGCTCGCCGTCGCGCGCTGCCGCAAGCAGCTCCTCGTAGGCGCGGTATCCGGGCGGACAGTGAGGGGCGCCGAAGTGAATGAAATTACGCGTCGGTACTGAAAGGTTAGGGCGCGCCCGCTCGATTGGTTCCAGGAGATCGTCCTGAACGACGAACGCCGCCGCCTCGCAGTTCTCCACGATGTAGCGGATTTCCTCAACCGCGAGGCGGAAGTTGATCGGCACCGCGATGAGTCCAGCCTTTGCGGTCGCGGCATAGATTTCAAGCCACTCGACGCAATTATAGGCCAGCACCGCAACGCGGTCGCCCTTGGCGACGCCCAATCCGATGAGTGCATTGGCGAGCCGGCACGCGCGCGCATTCCATTCGCGGAAGGTCATGGCGCGGTCAAGGTCGCGGGCCCCGATCTTGTCGGGCAGGATGCGGGCATAAAAGCGCAAGGCTTCGCCCACGTTCGGCAGGTCGTTCATTGCAACGATCTATGTCTCGAAAGCGGCGGCCATGCCCTATGACATTGTCGCCGCCGAATGCAAGGGACGTTGCAAGGAAGTGGGCAATCTCAATCCCGCAGGCGGGTGACGCGGACGTTCGCCGTTCCGCGGTTGTTGCTGTAGAAAAGTCCGGAAAGAGCCAGCAGCGGTAGCACTGCATCGTTGACGTAGAAGAACAGCTCGCCGGTGTCCTGCGCCGTGATCTCGGTCCAAATCAAGTTGCGCGGCTCAAGCCTGCCCGATTCTGCGATGTCCTTCGCGATGCCCAGCGTTTCCGACACGCATTGGTCCGATACCTTCGCAGCGATATCCCGGATCGCCGCAAGGACTGTCGTCGACGATTTGGCCTCCGCGGGGCAGCCCGTGACCGTGTAGGAGGCGACGACTTCCTTGGATTTGACGAGATACTCGTCATTGCCGTATCGGCCGATACGTACGATCGGCTGGAACCACCGCTCGCTCCATCGTCTTTTCCACGGCGTCGCCAAGAGATGGCGGAAGCCGTCGGCCTCGAAGCCGGCCGCATCGGTCATGACGGATTTGTCGAACCATGGTTGTGCGACCTCGACGCCAATGCGATAGCGATGGCCTTCCACCAGCATCAGGCCAGTTGCGTTGCACAGCTGATCGAGCGGCAGGTCCTTGACCTCGCCAACTCTTTCGATGTCCTTGCCGTCTAAGCGGGGAGTTCCGCTGCAATAGGACGCGGCGGAGTCAAGGCCGTCGAACAGCGCGCCGTTGATGAACAACAGTCCCGCTGCGATCAGGATGACCGCAAAGGCGATCGGCGCTACGCCGTTCGTCAGAATTTCGAAAGTCGTCGTGATCCATGCGCTGCTGCGGACGGCGCGCGCGAACTTCAAGGTCGCGGTGCTTGGCAGAGTGGTGCTGGTGAGATCGTTCGCGCGTTTTACTTCGAAGGCTTTCACCATCGCGATCTGCCTGGCCAGCGAGGCCGCGAAAAGGACCGCAAGAATCGACCATGCGACGACGTAAGGCGTGTCGTTGGCCGAACCGAGGAATTTCCACGCGATTGCGATGATGATCGATGCCGCCAACAGCATGATCAGCGAGTTGCGCCAGCCCTTGTTATTTTGATCGATCCAATCGAGATAATCGTTGATGAGGGTGCGATCCCAGGCAAAGCGCGCGATGCCGGCGATGCGCGTCTGCAGCAGCCCCCCCATAAAGAATGCAATTAGGAACATTGCGCCGATGGCAGCAAACTCAAGCGGATAGTCGACAAGTGCCGTCGTCCACGGCTTGGCATAGGCGGGCAGGAAGCCTCCCAGCGCATCGACAACGCTAGATAACGGACCGCCCGCGGCGGTGTCGCTCTCTTCCGTCGTCCCGAGGCCCGGTAAGCTGTTGATCACCCTCGACAGCGGCCCCCCGACCCACGGAAATGCGACGAGGCAGGCGGTCGCCGCGACGGTGACGAAATAGTTGAGCCGCCGCCACCACACGGTGTCCCACACCAGCGACACGGCTTCCGCATCGCCCTCTTTGATGGCTTGCCGTGCTGCGCGATAGCGTGACATGGCGGCGGTTTGGCCTTTGGGCGGGGCGGGAGCGACCGCCTGGGCGAAGCCGGTCATCGGCTCGGTGGTGCCGTTCGGCAGCAGCACGTTGAAATGAGACGGCAAGGTGATCGGCGCGTACTTGTCGCTGCCAAACGCCATCCGTTCGATCACGCTGTGATGCACCAGCGGCACCACCTGGTTCGCGTCCCGGTCGGTCGCGATGCGCCGCGGCCGGTAGCGATAATAGGAGGCAAGCCCGGCGCGAGAGTCATAGATCTTGGCATAAGGCGACCGCTCGCGGGTATAGTCCTCAAGGGTACCCTTCGTGAAATCGAGGCCGGCTGCCTTGGCCTCGTTTATCATCCAGACCAGCGAAACGTATGAGAGCCGATCCTCGGGGTAGCCGCCGCCGAGATTGGAATGCACCCCGGCGAACCACACTTGCTGAATGCGGGGCGGCTGCGTTTTAGTTTCCTTTTGCTCATTCCAGGGAATTGGCCAGAACGTGGCGCGCTCATCGTCAAGCGACAACGCATGCCGCGCACGGTTGACGTGGCCGCTCAGCTTGAAATCGTCGAACAGCAGCGGCCAGAACGCGAGGTCGACGACGCGCTTGAGTTCCTCGATCGGCATGCCGTAGGCTTCGACCGTGTCCCACAGGCCGAGGAATGCGATCGGGATATCCTTGCGCCCCGATTTTTCGATCTGAGCCTGCACAGCCGAAAAAACCCTACAACCCCGGCGCCTGTCGTTCAGCCAGACCAGGCCGTCGCGCACCAGGCGCCCAACGACGACAAGCGGGCTCCAGGACTTAAAGCTTGCCGACCGGAAGCTTCGGTAGGCGGCCGCGGCATTGTGGGAGAGTTCCTCCTCCGTGCCGAAGGTCACGAGGCCGGCATGGTCCACGAGGCCGACGAGCACGCGGATCGTAAATGCGCCGCGGCTGAAGCCGAAGGCGTAGATGGCCGGACGATCCTCGTTGGCAATCGGACCGATGCTGCCGGGGGCACGGTTTGGATAATTACGGCACAGGAATTTGTAGAGCGTCAGAACATTCTTCTTGACGCCCCAACCAGTTGCGCCGCCGATCGCCGCGAGGATGCGGTTGGACGAGGTGCCGACACCGTCGGAATAGATGCAGAGCTGCTTCGGGTCGCCTTGGTCGAGCGCCTCGAAGATGCGCCACACATTAGTCTTTTCCGAGCTGCGCGAACTATTGCCGGTGCCATCAGCGAACAATACGAGTTTGCTAGCCATAATCGTCCTCCAGGCAATGCATTCATCAATAGGTTGATCATCGGCCCTTCCGGACTTTCCCGCAAGGGTTGAAATCACAAGATTTGGGCCGGGGAAGACCTCATGGTGTTTCGTGGCGCAGACGCCCGGTACGATCCGCCCGGGATTATCGCCGGGTGATCGACGCCATAGTCTATCGCTCCATCATGGATTGACGTTGGGCTCAGTGCGCATTCGATGATATTGACACGCGGTTTTCTATACCCTTCCTCGCTTGCGGGGAGAGGTCGCAGTTTGCATTTCGAACAACACGCAAGACGTCGCTGAGGAGAAATCATGGACATCAAACTATCGGGGTCGGTGCCGTCGCGCCGGATGCCCGGCGATTGGTTCACCGGGACGGTGTGGCAGGACCCGATCATCGAGGCGCCGGCGCCGGCCCGCATCCGGGCGGCACGGGTCAGCTTCGAGCCGGGCGCCCGCACCGCGTGGCATACCCATCCGCTCGGCCAGACCCTCCATGTCGTGGCGGGACTCGGCCGCGTGCAGACCTGGGGCGGCCCGATCCGCGAAATCCGGCCCGGCGACACGGTGTGGATTCCGCCTGGCGAGAAGCACTGGCATGGCGCCAGCCCGACCAGCGCCATGGCGCATATCGCCATGCAGGAGGCGCTCGACGGCGCTCACGTAACGTGGATGGAGCACGTCAGCGACGAACAATATCGGGCAGCGGCGGGTGCGTAGCCCCGGGTGGAGTCGTAGCGGTCACCGATGACGCCTTGGCCGATCTCGTCCATAATGGCAAGATCGCCAGTAACGGCACACGAGGGAGGAGTAGATGCGCGATCTCAATCAGCATACGACCGACGTTACGCCCCGCCGCAGTTTCTTTGGCCGTATCGCCGCCATGTCGGCGCTCGGCCTGTTCGGCTTTGCAACAACCCCGGCGCGCGCCCAACCGGCCCAATCGGACGGCCCGGATTGGCCCGGGACGCTCAAAGGCCGCCATCGGCAAGTTTTCGACATCTACGAGATCAACGGGGGATTTCCGCTCGGCTTCACAAACAACTTTCTCGCGCCGAACGAGTCCGCGACGGCTGTCATGATCTTCCGCCACAACGGGCTGCCCTACGCACTCGGCAGCGCGATGTGGGAGAAATATAAGATTGGCGAATCATTCAAAATCGTTGACCCGGAAACAAAAGCGCCCGCCGTGAAGAACCCCTATTTCCAACCGAAGCCCGGCGTGCTGAACAACAACGACATGGCTCTCGATCGTCTGCTCGCTAAAGGTACGGTGATGGGTGCGTGCGCTGTTGCACTGCGGGGCCAGAGCCGCCGGCTAGCCGCAAACGCGGGCGTGACCGCAGAAGAAGCCTTGAAGGAATGGACCGCCAACTTGATCCCGGGCGTCACCGTCATCCCCTCGGGGACGTGGGGAGTTAATCGGGCGCAAGAAGCAGGCTGCACCTATTGTGCAGGAGGCTGAAGCCAGCTGCGATCTGGATGGCGTCGCCGGTCATATATCAAATCGAAGAACGGGGTCTGCCGAGGAGCTGGACTAAAGCCCGAGTACCACTTCAGCCCGGTGCCGTACCAAGTCGCCGTTGAGGAATTCGAGCACGGCCTGTTCTTGCGCGACCGGCTCATCGCCAGCGACCACGGTGGCAACGATCACATCGCATCGGCTGTTGAAGGCGAGCGACAGCACCGATTTCGCCGACGGGGCGCCGACCGCATAGCCGCGGCTGCGGCCTTTCATCCAGTGCACCGTAATGGGCCGGCCGGGGCCGCGTGCCGATCTTTCACTGCCGACGAGGTCGACGTCGCTGACGCGATCGAGTTCCTCATCGTCGGCCACCCCCGTTTCACAATTGCAGAAGCCGATTTTCGGCCGCAGATAGAGATTGACGTCAATCCCGCAATCGGCCGCCTTGCATTGAAAAGCCCACCCCCCTCCCCACTGGTCGATAGGGAACGGCCACGTGCCTTCGGTCCAGACGGGCCGCTGGCCCGAGGACATGCGATGCGCATCCGCCACCGGCCTTGCGGCGAGGAAGACCGCGTAGCCGCCAATCCCGGCGACGAGCAGGATGGCGGCGACGATGACGATCCGCTTGTTCATGATCGCTCTTGCGGCTGCTGTTGGCCTCGTCGAACGCGCCTGGAGTGCGTTCCGGTCGTATCGAACCAGCTAGCCGCCGTCATGGCTGGGCTTGTCCCAGCCATCCACGCCTTTAAAAGCCCGCAAGAAAAACGTGGATGCCCGCGAAGACGGCGTCCCCGCCGCGTGACGCGGCGGGGAGTCTCTGCGCGGGCATGACGCCGGAGAGGTGATTCGATCTCGTAAGCCCGATGCCCGCGGCTGCTCGCGCTCACCACCAACTCGGTTTCGGCTCCGGCGGATACACCGGCACTGCCGGAACGAAGCCATTCCGGTTCGGCATTTCGACCTTCGGCAGACTCTTGGCGTCCATGACGTCGGTCTCCTGGATGATGCCGTTCCGATACAATAGAAACGCAACCACCGCGTAAACTTCGTCATGGGTCAGCGACCCCGGCTTAGGGACGGGCATCGCGCGGTTGATATAGTCCCACGCGATTGTCGCATACGGGTAGTAGGCGACACTGTCCTTTTCGTTTTCTTTGAAGGGGCCGCCATAAGGCTTGCCGGGACTGCCCAACACCAGGCGCCGGAGTACCCCCCGTTCGCCATTCTGCCCGTGGCATACCTCGCACCGCTTCGCAAAGACCACCGCGCCTTCCTTGGCGGTTCCGCGCCCGGCAGGAAGTTCCTTTCCCTCTGGGCCGATCATAAAGTCAAAGCCGCGGATTTCTTCCTGGCTCAGAGGCGTGCCCACATTAAATTTGGGCGACTGCGCCAGCCCCACCGCGGGGGCTGACAGGATCATCACGGACGTGAGCAGACTAAGAGAACATCGCATCGGTTATGCTCCCATCGCGGGCCACCCTCCAGGGCTGCATGGCATTGGTATGAATGGAGCGCTGGGGTTTTTTCGACTCCTCGTCGCTGAAGCCCCAGTTTTTAAACAACTCCGCTCGTGACGGCTGAACTTCACCCAGTTCATCCGTGCAACGAGACATCAGCACCGCCTCTTCTCCGTTCCAGGACCAGTCAAATGTGAACCGGGTATGCGCCCTCGGAACCACCGGCCCCTGAAGCTTCGCTTCCTTCCAAGTCTTGCCGCCGTCAGTGGATACGTCGACCTTCTTGACAACGCCCCCACCGGACCAGGCAAGGCCAGTAATCTGGACATATCCCCGGCCAGGCATCTTCAGTCCGGCTGAAGGCCGCGTGATCACCGATTTCGGCCCGAACTGATAATGGTACCAGCGCGCTTTGCCGCCTATATCGGGTCGCGCGACGGAGTGATTCATGGCTTCATTCCAGGCGTGGTAGGGCTGGTCCACCACCTTGATATGTCTCAGGTACTTCACGCTGAACGGCGCCTCCCAGCCGGGAACCAGCAGGCGGATCGGGTAACCCTGCTCAACACGCAACGGCTCGCCATTCTGGCCGTAGGCCACGAGGACGTCCTCCATGCCCTTTGCCAGCGGCAGCGTGTGAGAAAACTTGCCCGGGTCCGCCCCTTCCGAGACCAGCCAGGTGCCCTCTTTTTGCACGCCGACCTCGTTCAGCAATACGGAAAGCAACACGCCGGTCCATTCGCTGCAGCTGGTCATCCCGTGTACGTACTGGACCGGCGGCCCCATGTTCTGATTGCCAGCACCATGGATCATCGGAGAGCTGTTGGCGTGGCACTCCAGGAAATGAATCCGGGATACGGAAGGCAGGCGCTTGAGATCCTCCATGCTGAAACTCAACGGACGATCCACCATGCCGTGGATCGTGAGGCGATGTTGCTGCGCATCGATGTCGGGGAAGTGGGACGCGTGGTATTGCACGAAGTGGAGCTGGGCCGGCGTTATGATGCCCGCATAATCCTGAAGCGGAGTGTAGTAAGTGATGTGATCAACGCTGAATCTGGCCCCTCGGCGCAAGAGCTCGCGATGGTCGTTGGCATCCTCGGCTTGCACTTCAGGCTTGGCTGATGCTCCAGACTTGGCTGACTGGCCTCTCGCGGCCCATTCTGCGCCTGCACCCGCGCCTACGCCTACACCGGCCAGTGCAGCGGCGTGTTTCAGGAACCGCCTGCGGCCAGATCCATTGGAATCCATAATTGCCTCCCGTGATTCCGAATTTCCGATTTGAACTTTGCCTTATTTCCGATTTGAACTTTGCCTTGGCCCGAAACGAACTTATCGCGTTCAGTAGGTTTGCCTTGGCCCGAAACCAACTTCATAGTGTTCAGTAGGATCGTCTACGTGTCAACCGGAGTTCCGTGTCTGACGCAAGGCGATCGCTTCAGGTTAGCGTGATGTCCGCCTGAATACCCGCAACCAAAACAATCAGGAGCGTTGCCGGAGCATCGGCACACCTGCGCTGCTGCCGGTCAAAGGCCGGATATGTACCGCGCCATCGCGTCCCGCTCGGCGGGCGAGAGCGCCTTCATCATGTTCATCATTTCGGCATTGTTGGTGCGCTCACCTTCGGCATAGCTGCGCATCGACTCGACCAGATATTCATACCTCTGGCCGGCCAGCCGCGGCGCCGGCAGCCCACCAGCCAAGTTCTGCTGATGACAGGCCTGGCATACAGCCACGATGGCGGGCGGCGACGTGGAGGCGGCGCCGGCGGACCGCGCCGGCCAGTTCTTTTTCGCGAAAAAAGCTGCTGCGGAGCCCAGTTCTGCCGGGGTGAGGGCTGTTGCCATCCACACCATGACCTCGTTGTCGCGAACGCCACTATGGAAGTCGTGCAACTGCTTGACGAGATAATTTTCCTGCTGACCCCAGATGACCGGAGTGGCTGTATTTCTGGGGACGCCGTTGTCGCCGTGGCACGTGTTGCAAACGAGCAACTTGGCGCCGAGGATGGCCTGGGCCTCGGCGGCATTTCCCGGCGTGGGCAGCGCGGGCACCTCAACGGCATGCTCAACGGCATTTGCCGGCGCGGCCAGCGCGGCCAGAATGACCAGAACGCCGAAGACAGTCGGAAAGTGATTGTTGGTCATCTCTTAACACTCCCACCCGTTCGAGTGCCCGCGGTCCGTGACGCGACCATCGCGCTGGAGCCACCTGAAACATGCCGCAGTCAGGCTTATCGCGCAAGATGGTACGGGTGTCAGTCTCAGATGGTGTTCGTTCATCAGATCCTCCCGCCCATTTGCGCCGCCTTGAGGACCGCGCGGACAATCCGGTTGTGGGCACCGCAGCGGCACAAATTGCCGGCAAGTCCGAGCCGGACCTCGGCCTCGCTCGGCTGCTGGTTGCGGTCGAGCAGCGCTTTGGCCAACATGATCATGCCGGGGATGCAGTAGCCGCACTGCGCCGCCTGCTCCGCCATGAATGCGGCCTGCAGCGGGTGCGGCCGCTCGACGGTACCGAGCCCTTCGAGCGTGGTGATCTCCGATTGCCCGAGCGCGCCGATTGGCGTGATGCAGGAGCGCATCGGGGCTCCGTCGACGAGCACCACGCAGGCGCCGCATTGGCCAAGCCCGCAGCCGAACTTGGCGGCATTGAGGCCAAGGTCATTGCGCAGCACGTAGAGCAGCGGCGTGTCCGGCTCGGCCGCCACGCTGTGCACCGCATCGTTCACCTTGAGGCTGACAGCCATGATGCAAAACTCCGCTTGAGACAGCGACCGCATCTTGCTCCGGCTTTGGCGCGACGTCGAGGCCCGACGCGGGTCGCCTCCAAGCGGCCGCGGGCCGTCCCGAAGATAAGGAGACGATCCCGCGAGTAACCGAAGCGCTTGCGAATCGTCGCCAGCGCCCCTCGGGCCGGCACCCTTTAGACTAGTTTCTGTCGCGAAATGCGTGGATTTGCGCGCGGACGGGTCAGTTCTGCCGATGAACTGGGCTTAAAATTAGCGCTGTGCAGCTGAATTTGCCAGCTCTTCTCGCGCCGTTTTCGGACAAGGACTGGCGTGCGCCAGGTGGAGTTGCAACCGCGATTCCAGCCTACTATTTTGGCCTTCGCGACAGAAACTAGCCTAGCGAGACGGCGATCGTGGGGGCGATCCGCTTGGCGCGGAGCCAGTCGTCGCCGGCGGCGACGGGAGCGGCTTGAAATCCGGGGCTTGGGTCAGTTGCTCCTTGGTCATTGGGACCTTCAACTGTGCCTTGTTGCCGTTGGCAGCCGGTACTTCGCGAAACTCGGTCAAGTCGATTGCAACCTCCTTGGTGCCGAGGCCGAGGACACCGCCCACGCCCACGATGAACGCTCTGACCTGCCCGCTCTTATCAAGCAAGATGTCGACAACGTCCCCGACCTTTTGGTTGTCCGAGCCGAGAACGGCCGTGCCCCTCAACTTTGATGCCAGCCACTCGTCCCTGCCCTGGGCATTGACGATCTGAGAACTGACGGGGTTCGCAGAATCGGCGGGCTGGCCCCCGGCGCCCGGCCGCTCCGGCGCCTGCGCGAGCGCTGTCGACATCGTCAACCCGCTTATCGTCGCGACAACAATAAATGCTTTGGTCACGTCCGTTCTCCTGCGTTGAAAAGCAAAGGGAATCCGTTAGCCTCTATTCGGCATGCCGGAAATAACGCTCGTGAGGGGGTGCAGTTCCTGGGCGCGCTTCATGCCGCGTGTTTTGCGAGGCGGCTCATTTCCTGCAGCACAAGATTGCGATAAATGCCGTCGTGGCGCATCAACTGGTCCGGAGGACCATCCTGGACGACTTGTCCGGCTCGCAAAACGACGATGCGATCGAAGTTGTGAACTGTCGATAAGCGATGCGCAATTGCGATCACGGTGCGCCCGCGCATCAGCTTCGTGAGCGCCTCCTGAATGGCTTCCTCGGATTCGCTATCGAGCGCCGAGGTTGCTTCGTCCAGCAGAAGCAGCGGCGCATCTTTCAGGAAAGCGCGGGCAATCGCGACGCGTTGGCGCTGTCCCCCCGACAGCTTCACGCCGCGATCGCCGACGATGGTTGCAAAGCCGCGCGGCAGAGCCTCGATGAAATCGCGGCATCTCGCAAAATCCGCAGCTGCGATGACCTCGCCATCCGTTGCATCAGGCCTGCCGTACCGGATGTTCTCCATGGCGGAGCGATGAAACAAAGAAAGGTCTTGCGGCACGACCGCAATGGCTGCCCGCAGGCTTTCTTGCGTGACCCGTGCGATGTCCTGTCCATCGATCGCGATGCGGCCGTCATGAAGATCATAGAAGCGCTGGATCAACGCGAGCAGGCTCGACTTGCCTCCTCCCGACGGACCGACGAGGCCGACGCGCTGGCCAGGCTCAAACGTCAGGCCCAGGCCTTTGAAAACGGTATGTCCATTCGGATAACAAAATGAAATGCGCTCCAGCTCAACCGATGCGCCCCGCCGGACAAGGCAGGCCGCTTCCGGGTGATCGCGAAGTTCGTGCGGGACGAGGAGCGTCGCCAGCGCTTCCGACAGCCTTGCGAAATGTTGGGTTACATCGACGAGTGCAACCGCCAGATCCCGCGTCGCATGCAGAACGGCCAAACCCAATGTGCAGGCAAGGATAACGTCGCCGGCCGTCACCGCGCCCTCCTGCCACAGGAGAATGGCCCACCCCAGCAATCCTATCGCGAAGATAATTGTTACGGCGGCATGCAAGATGCGAAGCCGTTCGAGATAGAGCAGGCTCGTCCGGCGGGCCTCCGTCTCGCGCGCCACCGTGGCATCGAACCGGCGATACTCCCGTCCGAGACCGCAGAACGACCAGACGAGCGGCATGTTCGTGATCACGTCGACCATTTCGCCGTCCACCGCCGCTGCTTTGTCGGCAAAGTCGTGGTGGAGGGACTGGCCCCGGGCGGCCAGGCGAAACAGCGCGACGACCATCAGACCGGCCGCTGGCATGAGAACAAGCGCCATGGACGCGCTGACCGTCCCGACCAGCGCAGTGGCGACGGCGGTGGCAGCACAGGGAGGCAGGACGTTCCAAACAAACATATTCTCAACCGCGAACACGGCGTTCGACGTCGCCGTGATGCGGCTCGCAAGCGTGCCCGGCATTCGCTCCGCGAAGTATCCCGGCGCGTGGCCGGTCAGGTGGCGGAACAGGTCTCGGCGCAGATCGCCGGTAACGCCGACGAACGCCGAGTGGGCAACGAGGCCGGCCAACCGCCACAGCACGCTATCCGCGGCGATAAGTGCGACGAGGAACCCGAACGCCGGCCATGCGCGGTGCGCCCCGCTTGGGTGCGTCAAAGTATCGACGAGCAGCTTGATGCCGTATTGCGTGCCCACCGAGCATCCAACCGCGGCCAAGACCGCGGCCAGGATAGCGGCGTGAGCAACCCAGCGCTGATAGACGAACCTCAAGGTAAAAGCGATTGGACGGTTGGCGTACCGACTCACATCGTTTACTGCCGTGTCGCGCGGAAAATTCGAAGCTTTCATAGCCCGCCGCAAGGAAACCCAAAAAGCACTCGTGCTTGATGTGTGATCGGCTTTGGCAGAATGCCCCTCGCATGCTGCAAGTTTGCCTTCATCGGCGGTTGACGCCTCGCTGTGCAAAAGGTTCCTGTGTCAGCCAAAAAATAAGCCCGGTGCTATCCAGCAACCTCGTCTGTCATCCATCACCTCGTCCTGAGGAGCCCGCCCCGATTGCCGTCCTCGGCACTGGCCGCGTTTCAGGCATTAAGGCCCACATTGCAATGAAACCGAGTATCGCTACCGCGGTCAACCCAAGGAAAGCGATCGGGCTAGAGAAATGATCGCTTAAATACCCCGCATAAGTTGGACTCACCGAGGCACCGATTCCGATCATGGTGCCGACAATGCCCTGGCCCAGATTGAAATGCCCGGTGCCGCGGGTCACGTCGGCAATTACCAGTGGCACCAACACGGCAAACACCGCAGCCGTGACCCCGTCGAGCAATTGAACTGCAACTAGCGCATAGGGGTTGGTTACCATTGCAAACAGAACGCCCCGGAACGGCAGCGCCGCAAAGGCGACGAGGAGCAGGGGCCGCCGTCCCCATGCCTGCGCTTTCTGTCCCACCCAGGGAGAAAAGATTGCGACCACAAGCTGCGGTCCGACAATAGATGACGCTATCATCAAGGTCGCCCATTGGCTGGACCGCATCGTTAAAACGCTTCCCATCAGCGGGAGCATTGCGGCGTTCGCGAGATGGAACAGCATGAGGCAGGCCGCGAAAATCACCAGCGGGCGTTTTCGCGCCAATCCCAGGATATCGGGCGCCAGCATGCCGGCCGGGCGCTCGCGCGGTCCGCCATGGGCCCGTTCAGGGTCGATTTCCCGAGGCGAAATGAGCCGAAGCATGAGAAAAGCCGGAGCGAGCAGTGCGGCGGTCACGAAGAAGACCGCGCGAATCGACAGAAAGTATCCGCACGCCCCCATTGCGGCAGCGGCAAATCCGTTGCCGATGGAGGCGAAACGGGCATTACGGCCGAGCCGGTCGCCGATGGCCTCATGTCCAACCAAACCAAGGCTGATCGCCGCGATCGCCGGCCCCAGGACGCAACTCGCCAAAGAATGCAGCGCGGCCGCCGCCAGCATCACGACGAAAATGGGCGATATTGCGTACGCAAGGGCGCTGATCGCGATGGCCGCAACGCTTAGGCCAGCGACCAGGCGCTCCGAGCGAGCAGCGTCCACGAGCGCACCGCCGGGCATCTGCCCCGCGAGCGCCACGACGCCGCTGACCGTAAGGATGAGACCGATATCTATCTGCGTCCATTTTTGCTCAGTCAGGTAGACCGCTACAAATGGACCAAAGCCGGTTTGGATGTCGGCGACGAAAAAGACAAACCAGTCCAACCCCCGTGCGCTGCGCCGTGTCGGACCGGCAGATGGTTCGTTCTGCATAGGCCCCGTCACGATCCGGTGAAGCGTGTCCGCTTCGTCCAGCCCCCCTCCCTACCCTCCCCCGCAAGCGGGGGAGGGTAGGGAGGGGGGCTGGCGATCAACGAGACGCCGCAACGGCCTCGCCGGCGGGGAACTGCGCCAGCGGGATTGTTCCTATGGAAATGGAAGCGACTCAAGGCCGCCTGATGCGCCCAACACGACAACCGGTTTGTCTTCCTTGTATTCTGGCGCCCCTTGGACCTGATCGCGCGTCAATTCGAGCCCGATGCGCTCGACGTTCTTTGCGTCGGGTAGAAACCGCAGCGCATTCCACGCCACTGCGATCTTGCGGCTCCCGACGCCGAGAAAACCACCGAAGTCGATGATGGCCGCGCGGACTTCTCCGCTTCGATCCACGATGACGTCGACGATACGCCCCATTTTCTCGTTGGCGCCGCTGCGGACTTCTCTGCCGAGAATGCCCTGGACCTCCTGATGATCGAGGACCGTCACCGTGGGCTCTCGCACGGTACCGTTCGGACCCTGGATCTGGTCTTCCTGCTGGGCTCCGGGTTGCAGCAAGGGATTGCCTTGTCCGGCGGAGTACGCAACGGAAGTGGTAATCAGCATAGCCGCCATTGCTGCTCGACAAGATTTGCGCATTGGCCTCCCCGGATTTCGCCGTAGCTCAATTACAACTCCGAACCATGCGATCGTGTTTCACTGGCACCCGCATATTTGCAGTCTCGTCCTTCTCGGAGGTTTGCCGACGCCGGCGCTCCGAGGCGAAGTGACAGGACAGGCCAATCGCCGATGAGCGCAACGCGTCCGACCGGCAAGGCGTTACTCCCTGATACGCGCGCTATCCCGGAGAACGCCATGAAATCCGTTGCGAAACGCAAAGAAGAAGCGATCGGAAAGCCGACGCCGAAACGGTCGCCGTCACTCGACGAAATGCTGGATGAGGCTCTTGATGAAACCTTCCCGGCCTCCGATCCGGTGGCACTCACCGCGCCTTCGAAGACCATCCGGACGCGGGCAGGAGCCGAGAAACGCGCGGCGAGGAAGGGAACTTGAGGCCTGCCGCCCAAGGCGCTCCGCCGGTCGCTCAGTCGACGACGGTTGCTGTGTCACGAAGCTGACAACCGGGAGGGCGCACCGTCCGTGCACACTCAGTCTTTTGTGCGATAAATCGTCGGCCGAGCGGGTCAAAGTCCGATCCGTCGGGTATCCGTCCAGCATCCGTTCCATTTCAACGCAGGCCGCTCGAAGTGCGCGCCCGCGAGGCCGGCGCATTCGTGAACGAAATTCGAGATCGTCCGCAGGAACCGCGAAAATTCTCCCGATGCTTCGGAACTTTCCCTGGTTTGCCGGGTTTTGGTTTGGATGAGAGCTGGCGGCGCGCCGCGCCTGCTCGAAGATGCGGGAAAATACCAGGGCCGTGCAACTCGTCTCGATCTGGTCGCCAGCATTCTTGCGGCCTGGCGCTGCGCTTTGATCATTGCCGGAGGGAACGACAATGCAATGGATTGGCGAGACGATTGAGTCACCGGCCACTGGCTCTCTCGACACGGATCTCGAGCAAGGTTCCACCAGAAGCAGTAGTGGCGCGACTTCATTCGGATACGATCTGTTGCATGTCTTGCAGGCTATTCGGGGAGGCGATTTCTCGGCCCGCATGGCCGGCGACTACGACGGTTTGCCCGGCAAGATCGCCGAAGCGTTGGACGGGATTGTGGCCGCCAATCAGCGGATGGTCCACCAGCTCAAGCGCGTCGGCGAGGAAGTCGGACGCGAAGGCAAGACGCGCCAGCGGATGAAGTTCGGGATATCGAATGGAGCCTGGGGCGAGATGGAGGACTCGATAAACGCTTTGATCGACGATCTGCTATGGCCGACCACGGCGGTCACCCGAGCCATCGCAGCCGTCGCCAGAGGGGATCTCTCGCAGATCGTCGCTCTCGAGGTAGACGGCCGTCCGCTTAAGGGTGAATTCCTGCAATCCGCCACCATCGTCAACACGATGATGAAGCAGCTCAAAGCGTTCACCTCCGAAGTGACTCGCATCGCCCGGGAAGTCGGAACGGAGGGAAAGCTTGGCGGACAGGCCGATGCCCGCGAAGTTACCGGAGTGTGGAAGGATTTGGCGGAGAGCGTGAACGCGATGGCGAGCAATCTCACCGCTCAAGTCCGCAACATCGCCGATGTCACGGTCGCCGTCGCGAACGGCGATCTCTCCTTAAAGACAATATCAACACGATGATTGCCAACCTGCGGCTCACCGCTGAGCACAACGCCGAGCAGGATTGGCTCAAGACAAATCTTGCCAAGTTCGCCAGCATGTTGCAGGGGCAACGCGACCTCTCGAGCGTCGCCCGGCTGCTGCTGTCCGAACTGACACCCCTGGTCGACGCGCAACTGGGCGCGATTTACAGGGTGGAGACCGAAGAGGGCGTCCCGTACTTAAAGGTGCTCGCCGCCTACGCCGACGACGATGGGCGCCTTTACTGCGAGCGGATTCCGCTCGGAGGGGGCCTGATTGCACAATGTGCAGTCGACAAGCGGCGCCTCCTCATAACGGAGATGCCTGCATACGTCGCGCCGGTCAGGTTCTCAACGTTCAAGGCGGTGCCGCAAAACGTCATCGTCCTTCCGATCCTGTTCGAGAACCAAGTCAAGGCCGTCATCGAACTCGCGTCGGTTTCCGCCTTCACCAAGCTTCAGATGACTTTCCTGGAGCAGCTGACAGCCAGCGTCGGCATTGTGTTCAACAGCGTCGAGGCGGCCATGCGGACCGAGGGGTTGCTCAAACGCCTCCACGACAGCGAGGATCGGCAGAACCTCGCCCTCGCAGCCGGAAAGATGGGATCGTGGGATTGGGACCTCGTCAAGGGTCGTTGCGTTTGGGACGAAGGGCAAAAGCAGATATTTGGAGTCGATCCCGCGTCCTTCGACGTCGTGTTCCCCAACGTCCGCAAGCTGGTCGATCGCGGCGATTGGAAAATGCTTTGCCGGCTGCTCAAACGGGCCCGACAAGACGGGGAGGTCTGTCAAGTTGAATTCCGCGTTCGCCGTCCCGATGGCGGCCTGCGATGGTGCCTCGGCAGGGCCGTTGCCGTCAGGGATGCCGGCGGCCGTATATCGCGCATCAGCGGCGTTACGATGGATATCACCGAGCGCAAGGACGCCGAGGACCGGCAGTCTCTACTCGCCCGCGAAGTCGATCACCGTACTAAAAATGTGCTTGCTGTCGTTCACGCAATCGTTTCCCTGACGAGGGCTGAAGATATCAAACAATTTAGCGCTGCCGTGGAGGGGCGTGTTCAGGCGCTGGCGCGGGCCCATAGTCTACTTTCCGAATCCCGCTGGTGCGGTGCCAAAATCGCCGACCTCATCCAGGGTGAGCTCGCATGCTACCGCACGCCGAATCTCGAACGGATCAGGATTTCAGGAAAGAGCCTGTCGCTCCACCCGTCCGCCGTGCAGGCGCTTGCGCTCGCCGTTCATGAGCTCGCCAGCAACGCCGCCAAGCACGGGGCATTGTCAGTACCGTCCGGCAGCGTTGAGGTCACCTGGGAATCGCGTGACGACCAGCTTGAATTGCGGTGGATCGAACGCGGCGGACCGCCTTCGGAACCGAAGACACAGCTCGGCTTCGGCATGCGGGTCATCAAGGCAAGTGTGGAAACCCAGTTGTCCGGCACTGTGGAATTCGACTGGGGGTACGATGGGCTGCAATGCGCGATCTGCGTTCCATGTCGCCCGAAAATGGAGTTGTTCGACAACTTCTGGGACTCAATTCAAGATTCGGGCATTCGCCATGCCGACACTCGCGAACTCGGGCCACGCAGACGGATTCCGCTGGTCAAGGATGAGAGTGTCATCGGCAGGATGGTGAATCAAAGCTTGGAAAACTCGGCTTCGCCCTGGTAGGGCGTTCGTTTCAGCCAATCTGAAGGGGTCGGACCATTTTTCAAAAGCGATAACGGTGGATTCGTGCCAACCTGAGGATGATGTAGGGGCGACCCTCATAGGCGTTAGGTTAAGGGCTGGACGCCAGGAATCCCAATGTGATTCAAGATTGGGATGGTGATTCGTGACGAGCTTTTGAACATCTGGGAGCAAGTGCGGGCGCACCTGCCGCCGGATTTTGACCTCCAAAGGA
>WNFF01008175.1_pt1 | contig 21865 bp, 20 predicted proteins | sample 5400441 | NCBI WGS metagenome assembly WNFF01 (sample SAMN13153345, study PRJNA577476) | soil metagenome | isolation source: 120 cm saprolite under Douglas fir tree site 2 hole 3 replicate 1 | place: USA:California | collected 2015-04-18
CGTTGATGAATTGCACCCACGTGATGCCCGAGATCTTTCGTTGCACGGTCGTGTACGGCGCGTAGATGGCGTCATCCTGGTCCTGGCCGATCACGTTCTGCCCTTTCGATTCCAGCACGCCGTCCACCCGGAACGGCAGATTCCCTATGCGCAATGTTTTCCCCACCGGGTCCTCATCCAGGAACAGATTTCGCGCGACCGTCGTTCCGATCACGCACACGTTCGCCGCGAGGTCGACTTCCTCGTCGCTAAACACGGATCCCTCCTGGATCGACCAATTCCGGATCTCGAAAAAGTTCGGCGTCGTGCCGCCCACGACGGTGCTCCAATTCTGGTTCCCGTACACCACCTGCCGGCGGCTATTGACCGACGGCGCCGCTTCCTTGATCAGAGGAATCTCCCGCAAGATCGCGTTCATGTCATCGATCGTGAGGGTTTTCACTCCGCCATATCCCACGCGAATGCCGCCCGGCCGGCCGCTTCCCGCGGCAATGAACACGACATTGGTTCCCATGGCCTGGATGCCCTGCTGCACCATGTATTGCGCGCCCTGGCCAATGCTCACCACCGCGATCACAGCCGCCACGCCGATGATGATTCCGAGCATCGTCAGCGCCGACCGCATCTTGTTTCGCGCCAGCGCGCGCAATGCCAGCCGGAATGTATTCTTGAAGTCCATATTTCTTTTCCGATGCGTCAGGCTCGAACAATCGTCGCGCCGCGCCGAATCTCAGACCTCCTCGAAGCTTCGGGCTCGATCAATAGGGCCGGGCTTCAGAGTCTGTGTGGTAACGCAGTTTCTGAACGCATTTGTAGAGCCCGCCTTCAGGCGGGCACTGTAGATTCAAGCACATGCTCACCTAAAGGTGAGCGCTACACGTGGGCCGTCGCCGAGTTGCCATACAGACTCTTCAGCCCGGCCGTTCCGAAGCTTCCTGAATCCGGCTTTAGCCGCTGAAGTTGAGTCTGGTTGCTGCTCCGCCGCGCCGTGTTAAAGGCTTTCCCGCTCACCCTGCACCATCGCCTCCAAGCAGCTTCTCCTGACGCGCATTTTCTTCCGCGTCCTCCGCGGCTTGCTCCTCGGCGGTGGGAAGCGTTTGCAATACCTCGCGTGCCACAAAACGGTCGCGGATGATGTTGTCCCGCCGCAGCTTCCCGTCGCGAAACTCCAGCGTGCGCTTGGCGTATTGCGCGATGTCCTGCTCGTGCGTCACCAACACGATCGTCAGTCCTTGCTCGTCGTTGAGAGTCTGCAGGATGTGCATGATCTCGACCGAAGTCCGGCTATCGAGGTTCCCGGTAGGTTCGTCGGCCAGCAGGATCGCCGGCCGGTTCACCAGCGCCCGCGCAATCGCTACGCGCTGTTGCTGCCCGCCGGAAAGCTGCGAAGGGTGATGCCCGGCGCGGTCGGCGAGTCCCACGCGAGTCAGCGACTCCATCGCCCGATTGGTCCGCTCCTCGGGATTCAGCCCCGCGTACACAGTTGGCAATTCCACGTTTTCAAGCGCCGACGTGCGCGACAGCAGGTTGAATTGCTGGAATACGAACCCGAGCTTGCGGTTCCGGATTCGCGCCAACTCGGTCTTCGTCATTCCCGAAACATCTACCCCGTCGAGGTAGTAGTGACCTCTCGTAGGGCGGTCCAGGCATCCCAGAATATTCATCACCGTGGATTTGCCGGAGCCAGACGGCCCCATCACCGCGACGAATTCTCCTTCTCGCACTGTAATTGAAATTCCGCGCAGCGCCTGAACCTGAATTTCGCCCAGGTCGTACGTCTTGTGGACGTTTTCAAGGCGAATCACCGGCTGGCCATCAGCCGCCGCTTGCGTTGGTTCGGTCGCCGGAATGGTCTGCTCCGCCATTGGAAGATTGTTCGAGGGGTAAGACTGGGCTAAGACTTGACTCAAAAACGGCGCGGTCCTCCGACAGGCCCTCCCTGCCCGCCCACCGGGCTGCGAGTCTGCGCTTGCGCGGTTGTTTTGTTCGTGGACTGGCCAATGACGAGCTCGTCGCCCGGGTTCAATTTTCCGCCGGTCATTGCAGTAAACGTGAAATCGGTCACGCCGAGTCCTACTTGAATAGGCTCAAGCGTCTTGTCGGGGTTCAGCTTCCACACAATGCCGCTGTCTTCGCGCAAGCTGTTCGCTACGCCTCCGCGCCCGCCGTTCTGGCCGCCACTGCCTCCCGCATCGCCGCCGCCCTGCTGCGTCCGGCGAGATCCTCCACCGCCCTGGCCTCCTTGGCCATTCCGGGGGCCTTGGCCTCCATCCTGCGCGGGTGCGGGTGCCGCTTGGACCCCGCCAGAATTAGGTCCCGCGCCACCAGCCCCAGTCGCGGAACCAATTCGTCCCGCGGCGGTAGCGCGCGCATTCTCCTTGATTCCATACTTCGCATACAGCGCCTGGCGCTCGCTATCCGTCAGATCCGGCTTGAACCGCAACGCCCCGTTGGGAACCTTCACGACGTTGTTGGCCCATGCCACCGGGATCGAGACGTAAGCGGTCATACCCGGAAACAGCCTCACATTGGGATTCTCAAACTCGATTGTCGTGTTGTATGTCACAACGTTCTGAATCGTCGCCGCGTTCATGCGCACCTGCGAGACTCGCCCGTAGAACGTCTCCCTCGGGAAGGTGTCCACGCGGAACGACGCCTGCGCGCCGACCTGGATGCGCCCGACGTCCGCCTCATCGGTGTTCGTATAAACCAGCATGTGGGTCAGGTCCTGCCCGATGCTGAACAGATTGGGCGCCTGCAGGCTGGCCGCTACCGACTGTCCCACGTCCACATTGCGGCTGATCACCGTGCCATCGATGGGAGCGCGGATCGTGCAGTAATTCAATTGCAGGCGGGCGGAGGCCACTGCTGCCTGCTTCATAAGCACCTGCGCCTTGGCCTGATCGCGCTGCGCCGTCGTGGTTTTCAGTTGCGCCTCGGACTGCGTCTCCTGCGCCTCGGCCGAATGCACGGCCGCGAGCGCCCCATCATTCGTTGCCTGCGCCGTATCCTTCTGCTGGACGGCGACTATTCCCTGGTCGGCAAGCTCCTTCGTGCGTCGAAGCTGCGTTTCCGCATCTTTGAGCGCCGCCTGCGCCTTCGCAATGTTGGCCTTCATGGCCAGCACGTTGGCGCGGGCCGTCTCGATCTGCGCCTCCAGGCTCTTCACGTTGGCCTGAGCGTTCTGGTAGTCCGCTTCGACCTGCGAAAGCGTATTCTGGAACGGGACGGGATCGATCTGCGCGATGATGTCGTCCTTTTTTACTTTCGAATTGAAATCCGCATAGATCTTTACGACGTTGCCCGAAACCACCGAGCCAACCTGAACCGTCGTGACGGGATTAATCGTCCCCGTCGCTTGCACCACTTGCGAAATGTCCCCCTTCTCCACCTTGGCGGTGAAGAATTGCGCGCTGGACCGCGTCCCGACGGAAACAAGCCCGGCCCAGAGCATGAGGGCGACCGGCGGAGCCACCAGCATGGCCCGGTGCAGCATCGACCGCCGCCACAGTCCCTTCATTATTTCCACAAAGCGTCTCATGCCTCATGTCCCTTCACTGGAAGCAATTTCATAAATCGATTCGTAGCAGTTTTCTCCGCTCGAGAACGCAGCACGATGACGCGCCAACGGCGCCTAGCGTGCCAGCCCGGGGCAACGCCCGGGGACATGTCCGAGCAATAGTTCCGCCCTGCAAGGGCGGAGGATTCCTCCGTCCTTGCAGGGCGCACCGATCAATTCCGAAACCCAGGGCGTTGCCCTGGGCTGGAGTGCGGCGGCGCTTTCAGCGCCGAAATCAAAGTCGTGCAAATCCGCATTCACGAGTCTCACAGTTGGCCATTTACGAGATGGCTTTTAGAAAGCATAAACAGCGCAGCCCAATTCGACGAAGTCTGGCAATGGAGAAAACAGCGAAGCACGCTTTGAACTAGTCCCGCCAGGGAGGAACTGGGGCAACGCACCTCGGTCGAGTCCCGCCAGGGACGAAACATCGTAGCCCACTGCGGAAGCGGTGGGACCGTGCTCAAGCGCCTCGCCAAGCCCCGTAGGGGCGGCACTTGCCTTACCAGCTCTGAGTCGCCACACACTCTCAATTACGCATGAAGCTCACTCAAAGTTTCCGCGGAATTATGATATTTTGACAGCCAGCTAATCGTGCGCTTCGTTTTGCCGTCTCAAGCGCTCCTCATCGATTCTCCGGAGCAAATCCTCGAACTTCGGCCTCTGGTCCGGTGTTAGCACTTGCCGGATTTTCTCGCGGCCCGCTTGCCGTGCTCGTTCATACTCAGGATCGGCTTGACTGTGAATCTCCGCATAGCGGGCGCGCGTCTCCGTCAGGATCGCCTGGATCTGTTTTTGCTGGTCCGGATTCAGATTCAAGTCTCTGGTGAACATCGCCATGTGGTTGGCCGGATTGCGGGCGGACTGCTGCGGGCGCGCGGCAAGCACGTGTGTGCTCACCACCACATAGGTCCCGACTGAGCCCAAGCCAATGCCCAGCCCGAAGACCAGGAGAACGAGCAAGACCGCCTTGCGATTGCCTTGACTAATCGTTTCCATAATTCGTCTCTACCAGCGATTGCAGAACTTCTTCGTTACTGTCAGGGTCTCCGGGGGGTTGTGGGAAGTCCGCGGCATTCAACTCTGTTCGAGGAAGGCTTACAGGCGTCGTCACATAACGCGGCACAAACCCAACCATATACACTGCCAATGCGAACAGCAGAGCCGCTGCCGTCAACGACAATCGCGATGCCAGGAACTCCAGCGGGTTCCAGAATGCCGCCGGCGATTCGGACCGCAATTTTTCCTCCCGGATTCTGGCCATTACTCCCGCTAGAAACGCGCTGTCCGAATGCGGGCTCGACGCGGAGCCCCCCGGAAGATGCGCCTCACCGGCCGGTTCCCAGGTATCGCGCAGCAACTGCCCTCCCAGTCGAGAGTTTTCGAGCGCCGCGCGGCAATCCGCGCATTGGCGGAGGTGTTCGTTCAGTTCGGAGTCATCCGCTCCCTGGAGGTAATCCTCCAGCCGCGCTTCATACCTTCTACACTGCATCAGAGTCCTTATTTGTCTAAACACGTTTGTCGCTCCTTACTGGTCTCAGTCCGGGCCGGTGAACCGGTCGCTTTTCTAGCCGTTTCCGGTAAATATCCACCAGCCGGCCTCGAGCGCGAAATAGCCGCACCTTCACCGTGTTCACATTCAGTCCCAGAACTTCACCGATCTCTTCCACCGAAAATCCCTCGACTTCTTTCATCACCAGCATCAGCTGGTCTTTTTCCTCCAGCTCCCCCAGTAGCCGTTCGACCAACTGGCGCTGCTCGACTCTGCTTCCCGCGTCTCCTCGCGGGAGTGGGTCGCCGAAGCTGTGCTCCGGCACCGAATCCAGTTTCCGTACCTGCTCTTCGCTCATATCCGCTTCGTAAACCAGCCGCCGCACTTTCTTCTTTCTCAGGTAATCCCAGCATTCGTTCACTGCAATCTTGTACAACCAGGTGCCGAATGCCGACCTGAGGTCGAAACGCCGTATCGAAAAATACGCCTTCGCGAGCGCCTGCTGTGCCACGTCCTCTACGTCCTCGCTGCCCCGCAAAATCCCTCCCACGACTGCCAGCACCCGGTGTTGATGGGTGCGCACGAGGTCTTCGTAAGCGCTCACATCACCATCCTGGGCCCTCCGCACCAGGAGCTTTTCTTGCTCCGCGGGTGTCAGCGGTTCGCCCGCTCCGGTTGCCGGCTCGCCCTGGCTTATGCCTGAATTTGTGACGTTTGCCATTGATTTCAGGTTACACGTCTTTCACGGAATGTCTACTTTTTCGCTTGCAGCCCTTGGTACTCTATGGAACAATGCCAACATGATCATTGGCGATCGGCTTCGCGCTTTGCGCGAAGTAAAGAAGTTCTCCCAAGGGGATATCGAAAAGCGCACCGGACTCCTACGCTGCTACATTTCCCGCGTAGAAAACGGCCATACCGTTCCTGCCATTGAAACACTGGAAAAGATGGCGCGCGCTTTGGAAGTCCCCCTTTATCAACTTTTCTATGACGGAGAGGAACCACCCGAACTCCCCAATCTTCCGAAGCGCAAGAGCGCTGACGATATCGTTTGGGGCAGCTCCGGGAAAGAGGCGCGTCTTCTGAGCAAGTTCCGCAGGCTGATGGGTCGCATTGAAGAACCTGACCGTCGGCTCCTGCTCTACATGGCCCAGAAGATGGCCAACCGCTAAGCTGCGCGTTCTCCCGACCCGGTCGGGAAGGTTTCCTACGCCATACCGGCTCATAGGCCCGGGCGTCACCGTGAGTGTACCTAATGTCGCCAAGGTGATCCCACCCGGGCCGGAGCCAAACCGCATCTTTAACCCCCTGTTTCATTGTGGCACAGCTCCGGCTCTCTTCCCTTCAAGCGACTACTTTGAATTCCTCTTCGCCTGGCTTACTCCGTATTCTGTGTTTTGAGCGCTTTCCACCTTTGCCATCGCAACCGGACCGTTTCAAATTTCCAATCTCAAATTTGAGATCTGGTTTCGTGTCTCTCAGAAACCTTGAAAAATCATGCGCCTATTCTTGGTCTTCTGTTTTCTCCGTGCCCTCTGTGACCTCCGTGTTGAAAGCCTTTTCCCGCCGCTACTCCCACTCAATCGTGCTCGGTGGCTTTGAGCTAATGTCATAAACCACTCGATTAATCCCGCTGACTTCATTAACGACCCGCGTCGAGATCCGCTCGAGCACGTCCATGGGAAGCCGTGCCCAATCGGCCGTCATCGCGTCTTCCGATTCGACCACCCGTACGGCCACGGTAAACCCGTAACTCCGTTCGTCGCCCATCACGCCAACGCTCCGCACGGGAAGCAGCACCGCAAAAGCCTGCCACACTTTCTCATAGAGCCCGGCGCGGCGAATTTCCTCCACGACAATGGAGTCCGCCTCACGAAGCAGTGACAATCGCTCTTCGCTCACCTCTCCCAGCAACCGCACCGCGAGGCCGGGTCCCGGAAACGGATGCTTGGTCAGCATCTCCCCCGGCAGGCCAAGTTCCCGCCCGATGCTCCGCACCTCATCCTTGAACAACTCCCGCAGCGGCTCGATCAGTTCAAACGGCAGGTCCTTCGGAAGCCCTCCCACATTATGATGCGTCTTGATAGTTTGCGAAGGACCTCGAACTGCCACGGACTCGATCACGTCCGGGTAGAGTGTTCCCTGCACGAGGAAAGCCGCCCGGTTAGGACCGCCGGCCATTTGGCGGGCCTGCTCATCGAACACGGCGATAAACTCCGCACCGATCCGCTTCCGCTTGTCCTCCGGGTCCGTTACACCCTTTAGACGATCGAGAAAGCGTTTCGCCGCGTCCACGCCCTCCACCTTGAGCCCCATCCGCTCGCGCAACAGTTCCAGTGTCTCGCGAAATTCATTTTTCCTCAGCAAGCCGTTGTTGACGAAAACGTTTGTCAGGCGATCCCCAATGGCGCGGTGCACCAGCACGGCCGCCACGGCCGAATCCACTCCTCCGCTCAACGCGCAAATCGCCCTCGCTTCGCCAACTTGTTTGCGAATCGATTCCACCGTCTCGGCTATAAACGCCGCGCCGCTCCAAAGCGGCCGCGCATGGCAAATTTCAAAAACAAAATTGCGCAAAATTTCGGACCCGCAGTCCGTATGCCGCACCTCGGGATGAAATTGCACCGCGTAGAGTTTCCTCACCGGGTCCTCGGCAGCGGACACGGCGTTTCCCGTCTCTCCCGTCACATTGAATCCCGCCGGGAGGGCCCGCACATGGTCGCCGTGGCTGTTCCAGATGCGCAGCCGGTGCGGCAGCCCCGCGAACAGTGCCGACCCATTCTTTACGTCGAGTTCCGTCCGCCCGTACTCTCGCCGGTCGGCCCGCTCCACGCGCCCGCCCAGGACGTGCGTCATCCACTGCAACCCGTAGCAAATTCCAAGCACCGGCACGCCCAGCGACAATACTTCCGGGTCGCACGGCGGCGCGCCCGCGTCGTACACGGAATTGGGACCGCCCGATAGCACCACGCCGGCTGGCTCGTACTGGCGGATTTGCTCGACGCTCGCCGTGCAAGGCAAAATCGCGCTGAACACCTGCTGCTCGCGAATCCGCCGCGCGATCAGTTGTGTATACTGCCCGCCGAAATCAAGCACCACAATGCCGCCGCGCTCACTCATCTTTTCCCCACCCTCAAAATACCTTATGCACCGGCTGCCCCGCGCGATACGCTTCCAGATTCGCCAACGTGACTTCCAGAATTCGCACGAGGGCCTCGCGGCTGTTGAACGCGTTGTGCGGCGTGAATACCACGTCGTCCCGCGCCAGCAACACGCGATTGCGAACCGCCGTTCGCAGCCGCTCCACGTCCACCGGCTGCGCCAGCAATTGTTTATCTTCCTTGATGAGTTCCTCGCCTTCGAGCACGTCTAGCCCCGCGCCGCCCAGCCTGCCGCTTTCAAGCGCCCCCACCAGCGCATCCGTATCCACTAGGCCCCCGCGCGACGTGTTGATGAGCAGCGTCCCTCGCTTCATTCGCCCAATCTGCGCGCGCCCCAGCAGATGTTGCGTCTTGTCCGTAAGCGGGCAGTGCAGCGTCACGATATCAGATCGGCCAGGAACGGGTCGCTGCGTACATCGTACGCCAGCACGCGCATGCCAAATCCGCGCGCGATGCGGATCACGTGCAGCCCAATGTGTCCCGCCCCGATTACGCCAATCGTTTTCCCCTGCAGGTCGAACCCCGTCAGTTCAGCCAGATCCACGCGCCCGCTGCGCACTTGCAGCACGGACTGGTGCACCTTCCGCGACAGCATCAGCAAAAGCGCCATGGTGTGCTCGGCAACCGTGTTTTCTCCGTACGAAGGCACATTCGAAACAACAATGCCGCGGCTCAGGCAGGCATCGAGATCGATATGATCGAACCCCGTCGAGCGCGTCGCGATAAATTTCAAATGTGGCAGCCCCTCAAGCACTTGCGCCGTCACCTGAGAGTGGATGAACACCGAGAGCGCGTCCACGTCGGGTACGGGCGCCACTTTTACGCTGAACGCTTCAGGTGAAGCGTGCAGCCCGCCAGCAGGAGGTCCAGCGGCCGGATTGGGCAGAATTCCGCCATCAAAATACGTGGTGTCGTGCGGCAGTCGCTCGGTCAAATAAGCTCGCTCCCAGTCTTTGACCTCGAAAAAAGCGACGCGCATTCTTTATCCCACAACCACATTGACCAGCTTGTCAGGCACAACGATGACTTTTAATACGCGCAACCCGTCCAGAAGTTTCGCAATCTTCGGGTCGGAAAGCACCCGATTCTTGAGTTCTTCTTCACACAAGCCGCTCTCGACTGGGACTTTTCCCCGCACGCGCCCATTGATTTGCACCACGACTTCAACCTGATCCTCGGCCGCCAGTTCCGGCACAAACTTCGGCCACGCTGCGTGCGCCAACGTCTCTTCCGTATGACCGAGCATTTCCCAAAGCTCCTCCGCCAAATGCGGCACCATCGGCGCCAGCATTAGCGTCAGCAGCTCAAACACTTCCTTGGACACCGCCGGCCGCACACCGTCTTCCAGCGGCTCCTGCGCATGTATTTCATTGACCAGCTCCATCAACAACGCCGTCGCGCTGTTGAAATGCCAGCGCGTCTCGAAATCGTTAGTCACGCGCCGCAATACTTGATGCGCTTTCCGCAGCAGCGCCTTCTCTTTCGGCGTCGCGGATTCAACCGATACGCCATCGAGCCCCATCCCCGCCGCCACCTGATTCTAACTTTCCACGTGGCGCGACACCAGCCGGTGCACGCGCTGCAAAAATCGCGCGCACCCTTCGATCGCCTGCTCGCTCCATTCCAGATCTTTTTCCGGTGGCGCAGCAAACAGCGTATACAAACGCCCCGTGTCGCAGCCGTACTTCTCCGCCATCTCTTCGGCCCCAACAACATTCCCCTTCGACTTCGACATCGCCGTGCCGCCCTTCAGCACCAGCCCCTGCGTGAACAGCCTCTTCACCGGCTCACCGTGATTCACAAGACCCAGGTCGCGCATCACCTTGCAGAAAAATCGCGTGTACAGCAGATGCAGAATCGCGTGAACGATCCCGCCGATGTATTGATCCACCGGCAGCCAGTACCGCACCAGCGCGGGGTCGAAGGGCGCTTTGTCGTTGTGGGCGTCGGCGTACCGGTAGAAATACCACGAAGAATCGATGAACGTATCCATCGTGTCCGTCTCGCGCCGCGCCGCGCCTCCACACTTCGGACACTTCACGTTCACGAATTCGGGAACGCTCGCCAGCGGCGACTGCCCCACCCCGGAAAACTTCGCCATCGGCGGCAGCACCACCGGCAAATCCTGGTCCGGCACGGGAACCATCCCGCACTTTTCGCAATACAAAACAGGAATCGGCGTGCCCCAGTAGCGTTGCCGCGAAATCCCCCAATCCTTCAGCCGGAAAATGATCTCGCCCTTGCCGAACCCGCGCGCCTCCGCGTCCGCCGTCATTATCTCGATGGCTTTTTCAGATGTGAACCCGGTATAAGATCCCGAATTCACCGACCTGCCGTACTCCGTAAATGCCCCACGAAACGTTTCAGGCGCCAGCTCTTTCCCTTCGCTCGGTTGCACGACGATCGGAATCGGCAACCCATATTTCGTGGCAAATTCAAAATCGCGCTCGTCATGTGCGGGAACGCACATCACCGCGCCCGTCCCATATTCCATCAACACGAAATTTCCCACCCAGATGGGAATCTTTTCGCCGTTGAACGGATTGACGGCGTGCCAGGGGGAGAGGGGAATTCCTACTTTCTCCGCGGTGGCGATGTCCGCAGCTCGCGTCAGCCCGCGTCGCATCTTTTCGATCACTTCCATTTTCTGGAGGCGATCTGCCGGAGCGTTCTGAACATCGATGCCTGCCGCGAATTTCTCTATGAAAGGATGTTGCGGAGCCACAATTATCGCCGATGCCCCATAAATCGTGTCGATTCGAGTCGTGAATACATCGATGAACTCGCCACGGTTTCCACGGGGATCGTCCACTGCAAATCGGACGCGCGTGCCCCGCGACTTTCCGATCCAGTTCCGCTGCATCGTCAGCACGCGTTCCGGCCACCCGCCTTCGAGTTGATGCAAGGTTTCGAGCAGCTCGTCGGCGTACTGCGTGATCCGCAGGAACCATTGCTCGATGTCCTTCGCTTCGACTTGCGTATCCTCGTGCCGCCAGCAGCACCCATTCACCACCTGCTCGTTCGCCAGCACCGTCTGGCACTTCGGGCACCAGTTCACCCGGCTGCGTTTCCGGTAGGCGATCCCGCGTTCGAGCATCCGCAGAAAAAACCACTGGTTCCACCGGTAATATTCAGGCTCGCAAGTGGAAATCTCCCGCCGCCAGTCGTAGCTGAACCCGAACCGGTGGCACACACGCTTGAACGATTCGATATTCGTGTTCGTCCACTCCCGCGGATGAATCCCCCGTTCGATCGCCGCGTTTTCCGCCGGCAGCCCAAACGCGTCCCAACCCATCGGATGCATCACGTGAAAGCCGCGCATGCGCCGGTACCGCGCCACGACGTCGCCAATCGTGTAGTTGCGCATGTGCCCCATGTGCAGCGTGCCCGAAGGATATGGCAGCATCTCCAGCGCGTAATATTTCGGCTTCGCAGGATCAGCATCTACCTCGAACGCCCGGTCGGCATTCCAGCGCGCCTGCCACTTCCGTTCAATCGCCTGTGGATCGTATTCCGTCACAGCCGCGGCCCGCTCCTTCTCAATCAATAATTTCGAATCTCCAATCCCGAATCCTCAATTTCAATTCTCAAACTTCCAATTTCAGTTCTCCAATTCCTACTCCGCAATTTCCAATCTCGATCGACAATTTCCTGCCTCAAACGCGCATCGCCCATCCTCAAACTTCAAATCTCGAATTTTCCAATTTCAAATTTCTTATCATTTTCTCTTCCCGCCCTTCCTAATCTTGACTCTCCCCTTCTTCGTCTTCTCTACTTTTCTCCGTGCCCTCTGTGCCCTCCGTGTTGAAATCTTTCTCTTCTTCCCCCGCACCATCGAAAATCCAGCCACGGCCCTGGGAGCCTGCTTCGCATCCACTCCCACCAACTCCCAAAGCGTCCGCACGTTCCGCCGGTCATCCCCCGGCTTGTCGATCGGCGTTTCAAGAATAAACGCGCGTCCCGCGAGCCCCTGCAAGCCGGGGCCCAGCCGCGGGTGATTCAGAATTCCGCGAAACGCCGCAAGCCCAATCTTCCCGCGCCCAATGTGCTCGTGCCTGTCCACGCGAGAACCAAGCGGCGTCTTCGAATCGTTCACATGCAGCACGTACACGCGGTCAAGGCCCACCGTCCGTTCCACTGCGTCAAGCGTCCGCCCAAGACCTTCTTCCGTCGTGATGTCATACCCGGCCTCAAACGTGTGCGCCGTATCGAGGCACACACCCATCGGCAAGTCGCGGGTCTCATCCAGGATGGCCTTGATCTCTTCGAACCGCGCCCCCACGGCCGATCCCATCCCCGAAGTATTCTCAACCAAAATCCGCAGATCGCCGAGTTTCATTCCCCGCGCCGCCTGCCGCATTCCCTGCGCGATTTCTGAGATGGCTTGCGATTTCTCGCTCCCCAGGCAGGACCCCGGATGCGCCACCAGAAAATCCGCGCCCAGAGACACCGCGCGCACCAGCTCGTCGTGAAATGCCTGGATCGATCGGGTGCGCATCACCCGGTCCGGCGACGCCAGATTGATCAAGTAATTGTCGTGGATGACCAGCGGGCCCAGGCCCAGTTCAGCGCGCCGCGCGCGAAATCGACGAGCGTCCGCATCAGCAATGCGCGTGCCCCCCCGAGGCCACATCCGCGGGCTCGCGGAAAAAATCTGCAGCGCATTCGCTCCTAATTTAGATGCGGTGTCAAGGGCCCCGGCGATGTCTCCCGCGATCGAAGTGTGGATACCAATGCGAAAGCTGCCGTCCAGCCACGCAGGCGGTTCAGGAATGGGCTCAGGCTCGGGACGATACTCGTCGCTAACATCGTAAACGGGTTCTGACTTGTCCAAAGGCTCGGCCATTCCCTCAGCAACGCACTCAAGTGAGCGTTAAGCCCATCATTCTATCGGATGCCTGCCCCACCGGCAATCACATCCGGCAGTTCGAAAGGAGTCAGTTTGCTTGCTGCCAGGTTTTAGTAGGACTTCAGTCTGTGCGCTTTTGGTTTTCTCTGCGCCGGGCACAAATCAAAACCACACAGGCTGAAGCCGGTGCTACTGAACCCCGCCGGACCCGTCTTGGAACTGCTTGCGGTAAAGTCGGCTGGGAACTTTCACGGAGTTCTTGTGAGAAATGCGCATTAGCGTTGTACCCGCCAACCGCCTCCGCTGAGCCACACGCCCGGGATTTTACAAGAAAGTGACAGAAGACAGACATTGTCCCAACAATTTTCTTATTGAGGGCTGCAATACTTCCCCCGCGCTTTAGGCACAGCGTCGGAGAACAAAACTGCCTCAAAAGAGAGATGGAGGATGGCAATGTCGAAACACTGGAAGGCGACTATACAAGTTCAACAGCTCACGTGGGTCCTAGACTTGGCTGCCGCAATTCTGTTTGCCGGCATCATCCTGGCGAGCGGAATCACGTTGCAGGCAGGCGTGCCAGACGGGTTCAACGAACACGGGAACATTGTTATCGCTGATCAGTTCAATAACCGAGTCATTGAAATCGATCCAGAGACGCACAAAGTCGTCTGGACTTTCGGAGACGGAGCAGACAAACCGGGGCCGCATTCCATCGTAGGCACAAATGATGCGGAGCGCGTGGGCGAGTTCACGCTCATTTCCGGCACCGGCATTCCGGGCGGTGTCACTCCCCCTCTTCCCGGCTGTTCGGATCCTGTAAATGGCTGCCCGGACAATCGCGTCATCGTGGTGAATGAGAAGGGCTCCATTGTTTGGCAGTACGGTCAAGACGGAGGCGTGGCCGGCGCAGGCTTCGACCAGCTCAACGTACCCGTGGCTGCAACTTTTTTGCCGAACGGCCACGTCCTGATTACTGACCAGAGCAACGAGCGGGTTATTGAAGTGAATCGAAATAAACATATCGTCTGGCAATACGGCGTCACCGGCTTTGTTGGCTCAGGTTTTGATGAGCTGAGCAATCCCAACAGCGCCGAGTTGCTTGCGAATGGTCATATCCTGATCGCGGACGAGAACAATAACCGCGCCATCGAAGTCGATCGCGATTTCAACATTATTCACACATTTACAGCGGGCGGTACGGTAAGCGGAGTGGCGTTCGCAAGCCGCCTCGCAAATGGGAATACCCTCATCACCGACTCCAACGATAGCCGCATCGTCGAGGTGGATTCAAAGGACAACGTGGTGTGGGAATACTTCACCAATACACGCCCGGGCAGCATCCAGACTCCTTCTCCGACACGCGCCGTCCGCCTGAACAATGGAAACACGCTCATCAGCGATCAATTCAATAATCAGGTGATCGAGATCGACCACGGGAAGAATATCGTATTCACGCAGGGCCAGATCGCGGGCAATTTCCCACCTGGCAACGGATTCGACCAGCTGAATGGGCCATACGATGCCAAAGTCGTTGGCGATTTCACTGGGGTGGAATAGGGGCCAGTCCGAGACCAGAAATTTCAGCCCGCTATGGGGTCGGCAGAGGTGCCATAGCGGGCATTTTTTTTCCGCACAGTCAGTGGCACGAGTAGCATGCCGCTATTTTTCAAGTGATTCTAAAAACTGGAGCCGAGGCCCGGACTTGAACCGGGGACCTGTCGATTACGAATCGACTGCTCTACCAACTGAGCTACCTCGGCTTCGCGTAATTCACTCTAGCATCGCGCGGAAAAAGCTGTCAAACGCTGTGGTGGAGTCTGCTGCGAGAAACGACTATTGCGAAAACGGATACATCAGCCAGCCGATCCCGATGGCCACCAAGAGGAACGCCAGGAATGCCCACGCGAAATACTTCGCGCGTTCCGACGCCCCGCGCTTGGACAGAAATGCAAAACTTACGGACACCGCGAGCGCGAAGAACGCTAAAGCCTGAAAATGGGTCAAGCCGGCAAAAACTCCGTTCATCTATGTTCTCCGCCCGCGGCCGATTTCATACGCCTCGAGCGCGGTCAGTAAATTTAGCATTCCGGCCGTAGCGAACATTCGTGTCCCATAATCACCGGACGCGTGCGCGACATCGGGCCCTGCGCTCTGGATCATATGCGCCAGGAAATAGAAGCCTCCCGTGCCCAAGTCCGCAAAAAATCCGAGGCGATCGAACATGTCCGCCGGGTTCCCGCCGAAGACCCCGCCCCGCATGGCCAGACCGGCGCACGCCAATCCTCCGACGCATAGAAAATAGACCGCCGCCTTACTCCACTGCCGCAGCAGCAAGTGTCCAAGTCCCGGAATGGCCCAACCGGCAACCGCGGCGGAGATCCCAAGCGCCGGAATGCGTGTGCCCTGCTCGTTTTTAGCCGCTTCGCTCACGTCGATTGTCCTCACGCTAGGAGTGTCAGCATTTCCGTCTGCACCGCGCCCGTCACGTCCGCTTTCCCTTCTTCCACGTATACGTTCACTTCACTGCGCACGCCGAACTCGGGCAGGTAGATTCCCGGCTCGATCGAAAAGCACGTGCGGGGTATGACGCGCCGCACATCGCGTGTTTCCAGGCCGTCCATATTCGCGCCTGTGCCATGGACTTCCTGGCCGATATTGTGGCCCGTGCGGTGCACAAAATATTTTGCGAAGCCCGCCTTGCGAATCACTTCGCGTGCCGCGTGATCCACCTGCCAGCCCTCGATCGCGCGCCCGGCCTTCACACCGTTCATAACGAAGGCGACAGCGGCGTCGCGCGCATCCCGCACGATCCGGAAAATCTTCGCATACTTTTCCGGAACTTTGGCGCCTAAGTATCCAGTCCAAGTAATGTCGTAATAGACGCTGTTGGGCGCCAGCGTTTTTCCCCATATGTCGAGCAACAGCAAATCGCCTTCGCGCACGGGCGCGGAACCTCGCTCTTTCGGCTCGTAATGCGGATCGCCCGCGTGCGGTCCGACCGCGACGATCGGCGGCGAGTCGGACGTTACTCCGCTGGCGCGAAACTGTCCCAGAATCCATTGCTGGAGATCGTATTCCGTAAACGCTTCGCTCGCGCGCACACGCCGCGCCGCTTCCGCGAATGCTGCCTGCGTGATGAGGTCTATCGCGCGGCCCGCCACTCGATGCGATTCGAGCTGGCCTGGCGTCCACGCCGCTTCGAATTGCTGCACCAGGTCCGCGGAGCTTACCACCTTGCAGCCTTGCGCGCGGATCAGCTCGACGGTCCCGGCGTCCACCAGCGATATGTACGGGATCTGATTCTTCGGCGAATATTGCATCGCCACTTTCTTCGCACGCCCGACGAGTTTCTTCAGATTCTTTTCCAGCTCCTCAGCCGCTGCGTAGACCATCTTTTCGCCGGGCAGCGTGTCGAGGGCCGCCGCTTCGATCCGGTGCACCAGCTTTCGCGGCGCGCCTTTCGCCGGAATCATGTAGAACCAGCGGCGTTTGGCCATGGCGTGCTCGAGCCCGAGCACGCGGTAGGCGATAGAATCGCGATGGAGGATGTCGTAGAACAGCCACCCGTCGAGCTTCTGCTCGCTGAGGGCCTTCTGGATGGCGCCGATGTCGGGCATATGGTTTACTTTGTGGATTCCTGAAAAAGACCAACTGGTTTGAAGACCAACTGGTTTGTGGGTCGCGGTTTCAGCCGCGACATAAGCACCTCTTTTTCCTCAGGGGTTTTAACCCCTGAAGGAGGCAACCGAGCCGCCGCGGACCGCAATTTTCAGCCCGCCAGTGCGCGAACTGCTCCAGCCGTCACGCCGCGAACTTCCACGCGTTTCGAGCGACTGCGCTCGCCCGACGCGATTCTAACAGCCGACAGCGGCACTTTCAAACTTGCCGCCAGCAACCGCCGCAGCGCTTCATTTGCGCGGTCATCCACCGGCGGAGCCGTAAGACGAATCTTGAGCCCCTCCTGCCATTCCCCCGCAATTTCGTCGCGGCTCGCCCTCGGCTGCACTCGCACCGCGAAGCTCACCACGCCGTCTTTTTCCACGATTTGCACGGCCCACTAATCCTTCCTTCGCTCCCCGAATAGGGCCGTCCCGACACGAATCTCGGTCGCACCCTCTTCGATGGCGACTTCAAAATCGTGCGACATTCCCATGGAGAGGACCGGCAAGATTTCTCCACCGAATTGCACACGCAGCGAATCGCGCAATTCACGCAGGCGGCGGAAATACGGCCGCACCTTCTCCACATCCTCGAAGTACGGCGGCACACCCATCAGCCCACGTAATTCGAGATGAGGCAGGCGCAGCACGGTGTCCACGAGACCTGGCAATTCGGCATCGGCCACACCTGACTTCGCGGCCGTCGGATCGAGTCTCACTTCAATCAGCACGCGAAGTCGCCCTCCCGGCGCCACACCTTCCGATTCCTCGCTCTTCTCTGCGCCCTCAGTGCCCTCTGTGTTGAATTCTTTTTTCGCCCTTTCAAGCCGCTCCGCCAAAGCGATGCTGTCTACCGAGTCGATCATATGAAAAACCCGCGCCGCTCGCACCACCTTGTTGCCCTGCAGATGCCCGATCAGATGCCACGTCGCATCGAGGTCCGCCAGAGACGCGCGTTTCGACTCCCACTCCTGAACGCGATTCTCACCGAAATGGCGCACGCCTGCCTCGTATAATTCGCGGATTCGCTCGGCAGGATGAACCTTCGAGACCCCAGTGAGGGTAATATCTTCAGCGCGACGCCCCCCGCGGGCTGCCGCACGCTCCATGCGTTCACGCACCCTGGCCAAATTCGCAGCCGACGTACTTATTTCACCACTCATCGCGCGAATTCTAGCATGTGCATCCGCCAATCCCTGTGCCCACGTGGGACTTCCTTGCGACAGTGCCGCGCACACGTTAGACTGACATCCAACTCATGACGCCACGCGGAAAACTGATTGCGCTTGAAGGAATTGACGGCTCGGGCAAGCGCACGCAACTGGATCTGCTCGCTCATGCGCTTGAAGCGCGGGGACAATCCATCACGCGCATCAGCTTCCCGCGCTATGATTCTTCTTTCGGCAAACTCGCTGGGCGCTATCTCAATGGCGATTTTGGCCCGCTCGAAGCGGTTGATCCGCACCTCTCCGCCGTGCTTTACGCAGGGGATCGGTTTGAGGCCAAAGGCGAGATCGAATCAAACTTGGCGGCAGGCAAGATTGTCCTGAGTGATCGCTACATTGGCTCCAATCTCGCGCACCAGACGGAACGTGTTCCGCCCGCGCAACGAGACGAGTTTCTCGCGTGGCTGAAGCGTCTCGAATATGGCATCTACGGCCTGCCAGTCGAGGACTTGGTTGTATATTTGCGTATTCCCGCGCCGGAGGCGCATCGCCTGATCGGCTTGAAAGCCCCGCGCACTTACACTTCTCTCCGGCATGATATTTTGGAAGCGGACGTAGCCCATCTGGAGCAAACCGCGGGGATTTACGACCGTCTGGCAAGCGAACCCAACTGGGTGCGCATCGACTGTATCAACCTGGTGTCCGGCGTTTTGTATTCGCCCGAGGAAATTCATCGGGCCTTGTTGAAAGCCGTGGAATCGCGCGTTCTTTCGCAGGCGCCAGCGAAGCCGTGAGTCGCAGGAGACGTACGTGAGTTTTTCTGAATTTATCGGCAATCCGCGAACTGTGGCAGCACTTCGCGGCATGCTCGGCGGCGAGCGCGTCCCGCACGCCATGCTGTTCACCGGGCCGCGCGGCGTCGGGAAGTTTACCTTGGCGCGAATGTTCGCGCAGGCCGCCAATTGCGAACGGCTACGCGACGATTTCTGCGGCGAGTGCGCCACTTGCCGCCGCATCGGCCTGCTCGCCGATACCCGCCCGCTAATCGAACAGGGCCTTGCGCAGCGCGGCGAACGTCCTGACTCCGGCACGGTCGAGCGTGTTCCGCTTCTTCTCGAAACGCATCCGGATGTCTGGGCCGTCGTTCCCGATCCAGTTCGGCCGAAGGACCCGGTCGCCCGCCCCGTGCTGCACGTGGGACAGCTCCGCGCCGTCCAGCGCGCGGCTTACTTCAAGCCGCAGGGACGACGGCGGGTTTTCATCCTCGATGGCGCGGAAACCATGCGCTGGGACCTCGCAAGTATTTTCCTGAAGGTTCTCGAGGAGCCGCCCGAGTCCGCCACATTGATCCTCATCGCGCCCAATCCGTTTCAGCTTCTGCCAACGATCCGTTCCCGCTGCCTGCAGTTTTCCTTTGCCCCGCTTGCGCCTTCTGAGGTCGAGAAAATTCTCAGCGCGCGCGCGGAAATGAAGCCCGCGGAACGCAAGCTCGCCGCGCAGCTTTCCGAAGGGAGTCCCGGCGCGGCGATGGACCTTGACCTTGAGACGGCTGTGAAGCTTCGCCGCGATTGCCTGACGGTCCTCGAACTTTCCCTCGATCTGCGCGGCGTCTCGAATTTGTTCGCGAGCACTTCGGCGCTCGCCAAGAGCCAGGAAGTTACGTTTGAAAATGTTCTGGAAGTGTTCTATAGTTTGCTCACGGACCTGCTTGATTTGTCCTGCTCTCCCTCGCAAAAGGTGTTGCGAAATCCGAGCTTGCGCAAGGAACTCGAAACACTGAGCCGGAAGGTGGACGCGAGATGGGTCAGCAAGGCTGTCGGGGGATTTGACGGGCTCCACGCCCGCCTGAGGCGAAACATTAATCGGTCATTGGGCCTGGACGCCGTGGCTATTTCGCTTGCCAGGCCAGCGCCGGATGCAGGAAGATCTGATTCGCAATAACGGCGTAACCGTAATCATCTGCTGCGCATCATAGCTGGTGAGTCCGTTCTCGTCTTCATTGCACGTCCAACTTAGAAGGAGTCCTGTTGTGAACCGCAAGCTATTTCGCCCCACTCTCACGGAAGTCAAGGAACCGCACACAAGCCGCGCCCACATCGCGGGGCCTCAGCCCCATAAGAAGCCGGCCCCTCCAGAGCAAACGCATGCAGAGAATTTTTACTGGATCAAACAGATGCAGGCCCGCACGCCGGTGGTCGTCGTTCTCAACGGCGGGGAAACTTTGCACGGGACGGTCGAGTGGTATGACCGCGACTGCATCAAACTGACACGCACCGGCAGCCCCAATCTCCTAATCTATAAGCAATTTATCCTCTACGTTCATAAAGATGGGGAAGAAGCAGCGCTCGGCGGGTCGAACGGACAGTAATTTTACTTCCGTTTGAGTAGCGGGGCTGCAGGAGAGGTGTCGTGCTCAGGCGGCCCGCACTTGAGACCGCTCGTCCTCGTTATCACGGGCCGTGCCTCCTTTTGGCTTTCCGATCGTGTCCGTCCTGCCTGGGCGCGATAATCGCAAAGGTCATCAGCGCCTTGCTGACCAGGCGCCTGTCTCCGTCCGTTACTTCGCAATCCACGACGCTGGTAGTTCTTCCCTGGCGCAACACGCGGGCGTCCGCCTTGATTTCCCCGTGCTCGACGGCCTCTAGAAAATTGATCTTCATTTCGATGGTGACGACGCGGGACCCCACGGGCGCCGCCAGGAAGGCTGCGAAACCCCCAGCCGTATCGGCCAGCATCGCCAGAACGCCGCCGTGAACCACGCGATGGATCTGCTTGTGTAGCTCAAGCACCGGCATGCGGAACACCGCCCGCCCGCGCTCGGCCCTCTCCAGCACGAACCCGAAGTGGTTGATGGGATTACTATGACGCAGACGCTCTGAGGCCCGCGCCAGTGCCGCCTTGCCTAATTTCCCCCGTGGTCTCATTTCCTGGCGCCTTTCGCCAAGCCGCAAAATACCCTGGATGAATTATCCGGTGGTGATTCAATTTCCCAGAAGCTCCAGCGCGACGATGCGAGGGTTTTGGTTGCGCCGGCGCTTGTCCTGAGTGCTGCCGAAGGATCCCGCCGGCTTTTTGCTTTTTTCTGTAACCCCAACACCGCTTGCCCTTCCTGCGTCAGGGCAAGCAAGATGCCGGCGCTACCCGAGCATGCCGCCACAACTGGTCCGAAAATTCTGACACCTCGTAACCCTTTTCTGCGTCCAATAGGGTGCATGTCTGAAGGTCGGGAATCTAGCATCCAATCGGGGGGCACGCAACAGAATCAGTGTTACGTGCCAAGTTCGATTTGCTAGACTCTCAGGATCATAAAAAATCTAATATTCGTTATCCAGCGCTCCTGAGGAGCAAAACGAGCTGAATGATCGGAACCATATGAAGATTGGGATCACTTGCTATCCGACCTACGGCGGCTCGGGCGTCGTCGCCACCGAGCTGGGAATGGAACTGGCCGCGCGCGGCCATGAGGTCCATTTCATCAGCTACGCTCCTCCGATACGCCTCACGGACACCAACGAGAGAATTCATTTCCATGAAGTGGAGAATTCGAGCTATCCCCTGTTCGACCACGCGCCATACGCGCTTTCTCTTGCGGTAAAGATGATGCAGGTGGCCGAAGCAGAGGACCTGGACCTGCTGCACGTCCACTATGCCATTCCCCACTCGGTCAGCGCCTTGCTGGCCCGGTCCATGGCGGCGCCCCGCCGGCTGCCGTTCATTACGACTCTTCACGGAACGGACATCACGCTGGTGGGGAACGACCGAAGTTTTCTGCCGATCACGAAATTTTCTATCGAGCAATCCGACGGCGTGACAGCGATTTCCCACTACTTGAAGCAGCGTACGCTTGAAGAATTCGACATCAAGCACCCGATCGAAGTGATCCCGAATTTCGTGAATTGCGATCTCTATTTGCGGAAGGACGATCCGGCTCTGCGTGCCGAGTGGGCCCCGGACGGCGAACCGATCCTGATGCACCTGT
>WNFF01001398.1_pt2 | contig 21863 bp, 18 predicted proteins | sample 5400441 | NCBI WGS metagenome assembly WNFF01 (sample SAMN13153345, study PRJNA577476) | soil metagenome | isolation source: 120 cm saprolite under Douglas fir tree site 2 hole 3 replicate 1 | place: USA:California | collected 2015-04-18
GGGCGGGGGGGGCGGCTCGCAAACGTTCGGCATGGCGAGCGCGTTCGCGATCCTACTGTGTCTCGCGTTGCTGCTGTTCAGTTGGCCGCGACTCAAATTGCTGGGACGATATGCTCGGCATGCGTAAGCTTGGTCTTGGCCTTTTGAGCCTAGCCGTGATCGCGCCCTTCCTCTATATGGTCTCGGTTTCGCTGATGGGTGAGTCGGAGCTGCTACGTTGGCCGCCACCCTTGCTGCCGCAGACGCCCACATTGAGCAACTACGCGGCGGCGCTGGCTGCGTTGCCTTACTCGAAGGTCTTCTTGAACACGGCGATTGTTGCCGGCTGCGTGATGGTTGGGCAGGTGCTCACCAGCGCAGCCGCGGGATATGCGTTCGCGCGGATGCGGTTTCCGGGACGCGATCGCATCTTCGCGGCCTTCCTCGCAACGCTCATGCTCCCGGCGATCCTGCTGGTCATCCCGCGGTTTCTGCTTGTCAACGCAGTCGGCTGGGTCGATACGTATCCAGGGCTTATTTCAACCGAGCTCGTGTCTGTCTTGGGCATCGTGTTGATGCGACAGTCGTTCCTCATGCTGCCGCGCGATGTGGAGGAGGCGGCGCGACTGGACGGGGCGGGGGAGTGGACGCTCTTCTGGCGCATCATGCTGCCGCTCGCACGGCCGGCAGTAATCACGCTCGCGCTGCTCGCCTTCATGGATCAATGGCGCAACTTCCTCTGGCCCCTGATCGTCACGCGCTCGGCGGACATGGCGGTGGCTGAAGTGGCCCTCGCGCGATTTCACACTGCATACAGCCCGAACTGGCCATATCAGATGGCGGCGGCGGTGTTGGTGACACTACCCGTCTGGGTCGTTTGTTTGATCGGGCAGCGATACCTGATGCAGGGGCTGCGTATCATGGGTGCTGCGGTGCGACTCTAGCACGCCGCGCCGATCCGAAGCTTACACTCCAGTCCAGATCCTTCGTCAGGCCCGCGGGCCATTGGAGAACCACGTGGCCCCTGTCGAGACGCTTGACGGTGCAACCAGGATCGGCTTTGCAGGTTCGCGACCGCAAACGGTGCGGCACCGCGATGGTGATCGCGTACGCGCGGCCGTCGAGATTCACCGATCGCCCATGCAGGGTGCTCGCGGCGGAATCCCAACGTTCCTCGGCGATGTCGACGGCGCCTTGAACGATGTGCCGTGTGGTTCCAATGATGTGCGGACGCGGTATCGCGGGCCGCAAAGCGACAGTGAGCGTGCTGTGCGGCTGGATCGTCGCGGCGAGCGACTGCTGCACGTCGGCAAGCGGCTGGTCGGCCCACACATCATAGGCAGCGAAACGACGTCCTGAGATTCCGAGCGCGGCCAGGCTCTGCGTCGCGGCCTGTGGCTCGTCCTCCCAATTCACCACCACGACCGTCCACCACTTCGGCGCTCCTTCGACAATCCATGTCCCCGCGGGGCGGTCGCGCCTGACGCTCCAGAATCCGCCTGGGCCGCCGGTGTCGACGACATGAATGGCGAGCACGTTCTCGCCGCCCCAGTTCAGCGCGGTAGCGGGGACGACGTAGCGCCGATAGCTGCTCCAGCCGTTCGTGGCTCCGATGCGCACGCCGTTGATGAACGTCTCGTCGTTATCGTCGATTTTGCCGAGCTCGAGGTGCGCCGCGGGTGCTGTGACGGCGGGCAACGCGAACCGAGTCCGATACCAGGCGTGCCCATCGTAATCCGGATGACCGGCTTGCTCCCAATGCAACGGCACCGGGATCGTTTCCCAGGCGTCGTCGTCGAAGTCGCGCGCGGCGTAGCGAGGATCGTCGCCGGTGCGAAACCGCCAGGGTCCGCGTAAGCGGACGAGCGTGTCGGCGGTCGCGATCGCCGGCGCGATCTCGCGCTCGACGTTCTGCGTCCCGACTGCAACAGGCGGCCTCGTGCCCGCATTCACCGGCGCGACCGGCAGCGCCTTCTGCAAGAGCGCCAACCGCTCGACAGGGAGCTTCGGCAGGTTGTCCGAGAGGATGGTCATTCCGCCGGAGACGGCTACGATCGACGCCCAGACCCGCGCTTCATCGAGCGTGAGCGGCGGGCGGACAACGAGGCAATCGGGATCGTTGAGCCAGACGGAACGATTGTAGAAGCTCCGCAACGCGGCGGCGCGGGCGGGCTCCTGAATGCCGCCCCAATTGGCGTCAACGTCATTGCCGATGCGCATGCCGTTGACAAGACCTGCGGCATGTTGCACCGGCGCACCGCAGCCGAGCAGGAATGCCTCGCTGCCCAAGCCATCGCGTATTGCCGCCAACCCATGTCGGTAGGCTTCCGCGTGTGTGAGGCCGCCGTAGTGCGCCGCCCCGACGGTCGCCCAGTGTAAGAAGTCGATCTTCAAGTAGTCGTAGCCCCATTCCCGCACGACCCGGCGCGCGAGGTCGTACAGCCATTGCTGGACACCCGGGTGCGCGCCGTCGAGCGCGAAAATCCGGCCGCCCCACGGCGCTCGCGTGTCGACGAGCACAGCTGAGCTATCCGGTGGGGCTGTCTTCAGTAGCCAGCCCGGATTCGTTGACGCTACGTCCGACTGCTCCGCAACGGCGAAGGGCGCGATCCATAACCCCGCTTGAAATCCTGACGCGTGGATGCGGTCCGTCAGCCAGCGGTGACCGTGCGGAAACTTCGGGTTTGTGTCCCAATTCCCCGCGGCGCGTTGATAGCCATCATCGAGCTGGATGTAACGGAGCGATCGGCGGTCGAAATGAGCGGCGCAGAAGTCGACGTTCGCCACGACGTCCGCTTCGGTCACGTCGGGGCCGAGCTCGTACCACGAACACCAACCCGTAGGCACGGCAAGGGCCGCGATCCGCTCGCGATCAACGGATGAAGCGGGCGTGGCGGCAGCGCTGAGCGCCGCAAGGCCGTCTCCATCCGGGAGATAGGCGATCCGCAGCGTCGCGCTGTCGCCGTCTGGCCGCACGGGACGGGCAGGCAGCCACTCGCTGAAGGCCTCCAGGCTGCCATTTGCGGCGAGCTTGACCTTGCCGTCCCCCGCCTCACCGGGATCCCACACGGCGGCGAAGCCGTGTCCTGCACGACTCAGCCCAATCGCGCCATAGCTCGTCGCATCCGCCGGTATGGACGCGACGCGACAGGCGCTCCACGATTGGTAACCGTTCACAAGCGCGATGAGAGCGCCGTCACCAGGTAGCACCTCTGGCTCAGAAGTTGCAAAGAATCGCATGCCGCGGATCGTAGCAAGCACGCGATCCGGGTACACGCTGACGGTGATGGCGCCGTGCGCACCGCGCGCGGCGGAATCGACCGACGCCGTGGTGTCCCAGGCAACGAACTCCGCTTCGAGCCAGACGCTGCCTGACGCGCTCCCTGCGGTGCCCGGGGTTCGGCCCCGGATCACAAGCGATTCGCCGCCTGGCGGGCGGCGGTTTCCCACGCTGACGTTTTCCAGGTCAGCAAGCGTGACCAGGGTGTCGCCGACCCAGAGGCCCAACGCGGCATTTCGCAGCAGCGGGATGGATCGGTCGGGAGCATTGTACCACAGCGCCAGGCGGCGCTGGTCGTCGAGATCGAAGCGCAGGTTGCCGAGCGGTCGCCGGGTAAGACCGGGCAGCGGGCGCGGGGGACGGAAGAGAGCGGCTGATGCCGCGCCAGTCAGGAGAATGAACGTGCGCCGGTCCATAGCATCAATGTTGATAGCGTTTGGGGCTTTGTCTACAACGCTCGCCGCACAATCACGCGATAGCGTGAGAAGTGTTCCGAGCAATCACGCGATCGGCTTTGGGTACTTCGCAACGCTCGGCTCCAATTGGCAGATCGAAGCGGTGGAAATCGGATACGTACACCGGCTCTCCCACGGCCTCGCGGCATATTCCATCGGCGGTCGCGTTGGGACGTTCATGGACGAGAGTACCGTAATGGGTGGCTCGCGCGGCATGGTGTTCGCAACCACGGTGTCGGCACGGACACGCCTGCACTCGATCGCGCAGCTCGGCGAGGACGAGCACGGGACCGCGATCGGTCTCGACGTCACGCTCGAAGCGACTGGCTATGTGGCTTCCGGCTCACCGTTCTGGCAAGGATCGCACTGGGCCGCCCTGTCGCTGCTGCCGTCGCTGCGAATCGGCGGTGGCGCGATCACGCTTGGGCCCACGCTCTTCTTGGGTGATCGCAAGCCCGCTATGCGCGGCATGTTGGCGATCCGTGGTGAGGCGCGGCTGGCGCGCCGGGAGCCTCATCCCTAGGTTAGCGACCCTATGGTCGCACCGACCCTGACGTCGGACCATCCCGGTCTGGAGGTCCTTGCTGAAGTCGCAAAAGTGCTGGCCGCTGGCCGGGAAGGCGCCGCCGAGGATGGTCTCATCGGCGTCGTGGGCGTCCTGCGGCGTGGCCTGGCGCTGCGCCGCTGCCGGCTGTGGCTCCGATCTGGCGACGGCTCCCGGTACATCCCAATCGCAAGCCCCGAGGACGAAACCCAGCTGCCGGGCTTCACGCCGCCAGTTGGCGAATGGGTCGCCGCAGGTCCGCACCGTGAGGGCGTGGCCGGCGGGACGCTCCTGCGCCTGCCCTTAGTTCAGGATGACGAGGCCCTCGGCTGTTTCGAGGTGATCATCCCGCAGGGCCGCTACGAGCGCATGGCGCACGACGTGTTGGTCGTAGTGGCCCAAATGCTCGCTCCCGTGCTTGCCGCAACCGCGCTGCAGCAGGATCTCGCGTCCGAGGTCGCGTTGCGGACGCGGGAGCTCGAGTCACAGCGCAACTTTGCGGCACGGATCATCGATTCGTTGCCGGTGGGTCTGTATGTGATCGACCGTGCCTACCGCATCCGCGCGTGGAATCGCAAGCGTGAAGCCGGAACGCAGGGTGTCTCGCGTGAGGATGCGCTGGGGCGAGAAGTCTTCGAAGTGCTCGATCGGCAGCCGCGCGATCTGCTCAAGCTGGAGTTCGATCGCGTCTTCGAGACGGGCGAGATCCAGCAAGTGGAGATGGACTCGCAGGCCACCGGTGAGGCCCGGCACTACCGCATCACCAAAATCCCGATGCGCCTCGACGATGAAGATATCTCGCACGTCATCACGATCGGCGAAGACGTCACGGCCTGGCGGCAGGCGCAGCAGCGGCTGGCGCAGAGCGAAAAACTCGCCGCAGTCGGGCAGCTGGCAGCCGGCGTCATGCACGAAATCAATAATCCGCTGGCCACGATTCTCGCCTGTAGCGAGGCGTTAAGCCTGCGCCTTGCCGATCTGCCAGAGAAGGAGCGGCAGGGGCAGGAGGAGTATCTGCACATCGTCGACTCGGAGGTGCAGCGCTGCCGTCGCATCGTCGACGGCCTGCTTGACTTTTCGCGCCCCAAGAAATCGGGGCATAAGGTGTCCGCAGACATCAACGCCATCATCGATCAGACCCTGTTTCTCCTGAAACACCACGAGCGCTTCAAGTGGCTGACGATCGAGCGACAGCTCGGGGCCGGGCTACCGGCTTTTCCGGCAGACGCGGAGCGGCTGGTCCAGTGCTTCATGGCGCTGATGCTCAACGCCATGGACGCAATGAATTCCCGCGGCGTGCTGACGGTGCGGACGTGCCTCAATCCGCAACGCCAGGACGAAATCCTGGCGGAGTTCATCGATACGGGGACGGGGATCCGGCAGGAGGATCTGCCCAAGATCTTCGAGCCGTTCTTCACCACCAAACCGCAGGGACGCGGCACCGGCCTCGGCCTGTCGGTGGCCTACGGCATCGTCGAGGAGCATCGCGGCCGCATCGAGGTAGAATCGCAGATGGGCGTGGGTACGAACTTCAAGGTTTTTCTCCCGGTCGGATGAAGATTCTCGTCATCGAAGACGACAAAACCGTAGGCGAATACGTACGGCGCGGGCTCGACGAGGCGGGCTATCACGTCGATCTCGTGGGCGACGGCGATGAAGGATTGCGCCGCGCGAGTGGTCGCGGTTCCAATTACGACATCATGGTTCTCGACCTGCGCCTGCCGAAGCTCTCGGGCATCGACGTCCTGCGCACGCTGCGCGATCGCGGCGTCGGATTGCCCGTTCTGGTGCTCACCGCGCAGGATTCCGTCGATTTCAAGGTGCAAGCGTTGCGGATGGGTGCGGACGACTACGTCACGAAGCCCTTCGCGTTCGAGGAGCTTCTGGCGCGCGTGGAAGCACTCGGCCGCCGGCCCAAGGCGATTGCGCCGCCGACCCTCAAGGTCAATGGTCTGGTGCTCGACACCGGCAGTCGCGAGGTCACGCGCGATGGCAAGCGCATCGAGCTGACGCCGAAGGAGTACGCGGTGCTCGAGTATCTCATGCGCCATCAGGGACGCGTGATGTCGCGGACGCTGATCACCGAGTATGCATGGGACTACCACTTCGATCCCGGCACGAACATCGTGGATGTGGTGATCACACGACTCCGCAAGAAGATCGATCAGGCACGGGAACCCAAGCTGATCCACACGGTGCGCGGCGTGGGCTACGTGGTCCGCCCGTAACGTGGCGAGTATTCGCGGGCGGTTGACCATCTGGTACGCCACCGCGTTGATTCTCAGTATCGCGGTCTTCGCCGTCGTCCTCTACTTCGCTCGCCGCAGCGCTACCTATCAGGATCTCGATCGCCGCATTCAGTCGGAAGCCGACCTGAGCGCGGGGATCCTCGCCGAGAGCTATCGGGCACGCGGTGTTCTGGTAGAGCGGGACACGGCAGGACGGCCCATCCTCACGTCGGAAGTCGCCGCGGTGCTGGAGGTCGTTCCCGATTATCTCCTGGTGACGAACCGCGACGGCCGCCTGCTGTTCGCCTCGCCGGACGCGCGCGCGCTGACCTTTGCCGAATTCGAGCAGTTGAATGCGATCACGGCCCCGCCGCCGGGATCAGCGGGGGCGGGAACGCACGTGCTGGGGCGCTATCGCCTCAACCCCAACGGCCCGACGCTGCATTACGTCGTTCGCTCGGTGCCGGACGCCGGCGGCCAGTTCGGCGCGATCTTCGCGGCTGCCGATACGGGTAGCGCCGAGCTGCGACTGCAGGAGCTGCTCACGACGCTCATGATCGCGTTCGTGGTCGGCGTTGTGCCCGCGGTGCTCGTGGGACGATGGATCGCGGGCCGCGCGCTCGAGCCGGTGGATCGGATGATCACGGAGGTTCGCGAGATCACCGACGGCCGCAGCCTGCACCGCCGTCTCGCAGTCCCGATGGAGCGTGACGAGCTCGGTCGGCTCGCCGCGACGCTGAATCAGATGATGGCGCGCCTGGAGCGCAGCTTCGCCGCCTTACGGCGCTTCACGGCCGACGCGAGTCACGAGCTGAAGACGCCGCTGACGGTCGTGCGAGCCGGGGTCGAACGCGCCATCACGAGACCGGACTTGCCGCAGGAAACGCTGGCGCCGTTGGAAGAGACGCTGCAAGAGGTGAATCGCATGACCGAGCTGCTCGAAGCGCTGTTGACGCTCGCGCGCGCGGATGAAGGTCGCGCGGATCTCCATAAGGAGGACGTCGACATTCGCGAGATCATCGAAGAGGCGGGGGAGACGGGGGAGCTGCTGGCCGAGCATGCGGGGGTCGCGATCGAGATTCACTTGCCGCCCGAGCCGGTCGTCGTGCCGGTCGATCGCAGCCGGATTCGCCAGCTCGCGCTTAATCTCATCGAGAACGCCGTCAAGTACACGCCGCGCGGTGGGCAGGTGTCGGTTGAGCTGGGCAGCCACGATGGGCGCGTGGTTTTCTCGGTCGCCGACACCGGCATCGGCATCGCGCCCGGGGACTTGCCGCACGTCTTCGATCGGTTCTGGCGCGCGGACTCCGCGCGCACGCGCACGAGTGAGCGCGCGGGCACGGGACTTGGGTTGGCCATTTGTAAATGGATCGCGGAGGCGCATGGTGGCACGATCGAAGTGCAGAGCCGGCCGGGGAGGGGAACGACGTTCACCGTGGGATTGCCGCGCGGTTAGATCCACATTTCGTTGTCACCTTTTCGTCATCTCGGCACAACGGCATCGTCACTTGCCATCGGTACTCTCAGGTTGAATCCGATCACGAGAGACGACCATGTATGATGACCTTCTAGAGTCCCAGCGACCGAGCAAGCTCGAGTGGTTTGTCCTGAACACGTTGATTCCATCACTATTCGTTACGTCGCTGATGCACGCAGATGTCGTGTGGTCGATCCACAAGCCCATGCACGCGGCTGGGGAACCATTGGGTGTGCGGGGATACTGTTTCGCCCGTTTCGCCCCGTCAGTCCTGATCTGCTCCAGCATAGCGGGCTCAAACAGCCACCAATCACCCTAAAGAACGGCCCGGCAGCCGTTCACTAGGAGAGGCACCCAAAGGCTCATTTGGCTGTCATCGTTTTGTAATCTTTGAGCTACTAGCGACTGTATCGTGACAGGTACTATTTACTTAGCCAGCAAGCCCCCCAAGGACCGGAGGAACGCGGTGTTCAACAATCTGATCGAGTCCAATCGCAAGTCGGATACGAAAGGCGCGTTTGGTCTCGGTTTCGCATCGCTCGTGGGTCACAGTCTCGTCGTGCTCGGCGCTGTTGTCGCGACGCTCACGGCCGGCGAAAAGAAGAAAGACGATTCGCTCGATACCGCGATGGTCTTTCTGAATCAGCAGGAGCAGAAGAAGCCGGAAGAGCAGCCGCCGATTGTCGACGTGCCCCAGCTGAAGGGGTTCCAGACGGTCGTCGCGCCGACCGACATTCCGACGAACATCCCGCCGATCAATCTGCAAGAGCATTTTGACCCCAAGGATTACACGGGCACGGGCGTCGAGGGCGGTATCGGGACCGGCATCGTGCCGTCGTCCGATCAGGTCTTCATGGAGTCGGTCGTAGAAGAGCGGCCCGAAGTGTTGTCGGGGCCGCAGCTGCAGTATCCCGACCTCCTGCGCCAGGCGGGCGTACAGGGCCGTGTGCTCGTCCAGGCCATCATCGATACCGCGGGCCGCGCCGAGCCTCCGTCGGTGAAGATCATTCAAAGTCCCAATCCGGGCTTCGATCAGCCGGCGAAGAATTACGTGCTGCGAGCGCTGTTCCGTCCCGCGCGCGTGCACGGCCGCGCCGTCCGCGTTCTGGTGAATCTGCCGATCGACTTCAAGATCAAGAGATAGGGAGACACGATGAGTTACGCTGATCTATGGGCATCGATGGGGCTGTTCGCCAAAGGCATCGTGGTCGTCATGTTCGTCATGTCGGCCTGGTCGTGGGCGGTCAGCATTTCCAAGTGGATCTATCTGCGCAAGTCGCAGAAGGAGACCCGGAAATTCGCCCCCGAGTTCTCGCGCTACCTGCAGGAAGAGCAGCTGGATGGCGCGATCGCCCTGGCGGAAAAGAACAAGAAGAGTCACGTCGCCCGCGTCCTTGGTGAGGCGCTCGCGGAAGTGAAGCCGCTGCTGCGCGACCGCGCGACGATTACCGCGGGCGACATCAATTCGGCCGAGCGCGCCGTCGAGCGGCAGATGCTGATCATCACCGCCGAGCTGAAACGCGGCCTCGGCATTCTGGCGACGACCGGCGCCACGGCGCCGTTCGTGGGTCTGCTCGGCACGACGATGGGTATCGTGACAGCATTCCAAGGCATGGCGGCGAGTGGCGGCGGCGGCTCCCTCCAGGCGATCACGGGCGGCGTGGCCGAGGCCCTGATTACTACGGCGTTCGGTCTGATGGTCGCGATCCCGGCGGTGTGGCTGTACAACTATTTCGCCACCAAGATCGACTTCCTCACCGTCGAGATGACCTACACGTCGAAAGAGCTGATCGACTATCTCATCAAGAGCGTCGGCAGCGAGTTCGGCCGGTCGATCTTCACGAAGGAATTCCAGACGCAGAAGACGTCGCAGACCAGCGGCCCGATCAAAGGATAAGCGCCGATGGCCATTGGTGCTGCTTCGGCGAAAGGGGCGGTGGCGGCGAACATCAACGTCACGCCGATGATCGACGTGATGCTGGTGCTGCTCATCATCTTCATGATCGTGACGCCCGCGATCACGGCCGGATTCCAGGCCACGATTCCGCGCGCCAAGAATCCCGACGCACGCGAGGAACAGGAAGGCGAGATCCGGCTGGGGATCGATCGCGACGGGAAGTTTTATCTCGACATCACGGGCTCGAGCGGCAAATACACCGGCCCGCGGTACATCAGTGATGCCGATCTACCGGCCCAGCTCACGAACCTGTACGCCAACCGCACGATCGACAAGATCATGTACCTGAAAGCGGACGAAGGGGTCAAGTACGAGCGCGTGCAGACGGCGTTGGAAATGGCGCGCAAGGCCGGAGTCCGCGTGGTAGGGGCGATCGCCGAGCAGGAGCGCACGGCGCGCCCGGAAAGGCACTGAGCGATGGCGATGGGAAGCGGAGGCTCGGGCAGCGGGCTCAGCTCGGACATCAACGTCACGCCGATGATCGACGTGCTGCTCGTGCTGCTCATCATCTTCATGATTACGCTCCCGCTGTCGCGCCGCGACTTCGACGTGCAGGTACCGGCCGAGCAGAAGCAGCAGCCGCGGCAGAAGCACCAGTCGAGCGATCAGATCGTGCTGGAGCTGCTGCCAGACGGGTCGTACGCGATCAACCGACAGCCGGTGCCGTTCGCGGCCCTCGATGCCAAGTTCCACGAGCTCTACGATCAGCGCCCGGCAAAGCTGCTGTTCATCAAGTCGGCGCCGAACCGCAAGTACGGGGACATCGTCCGCGCCATGGACATCGCCAAGGGGGCGGGTGTCCAGGTGATCGGATTCACGCCGGGGGAGCAGGCGGCGGCACACTAAGCGTTCACACGACGTGGACTGCAACATTCGGGGCACGGCGCAAGTCGTGCCCCGCATTGCTTCGCAGTGTATCTATTGAACGTGCCTGACCTCACACCGGCCACACGACCTGCCTTCGATTCCTATGCGCTTCCGCTTCCACGGCGGCGCGAGGGGCGAGCCGCGGCGCTGTCCTTCTTCGCGCATGTGACGATCGCGCTGCTCGTGTTGTGGCGCGGAGCCCAGTTCTTTCAGTCGGGAGGCGGAGGTTCCGGACCGCCGGGTGGTGGCGGCGGTGGCGGCCGGCCGGCGGTGAGCAGTTGGTTCGCGTTGCCGGCGCCCTCCACACCGCAGGCGCGGGACATTCCGGCGGCTCCGACCGTGACCGTACCGACAGTCGCCGTGTCGCTTCCCGAGCCGGTAAGAATCGAGATTCCGACGACGGCCGCGGTTCTGCCACCGGCGGCGATCGGCACTGGCGCTGGAACTACAGGAGGCCCGGGCCAAGGACCGGGCACCGGCGGCGGCAAAGGCATGGGGACGGGAACGGGCACCGGCGCCGATACCGGCGCTGGCTCGGGTGGCGGGGTGGGTTACATTTTCCCCGCCTCGCCGCGGTGGACGATCTTTCCACCTCCCGGCGCGCCGCGCGACGCGCGCGGCCGGCGTCACGAGGTGCGGTTCTGGGTCACCGCCGAGGGAAGAGTCACGCGCGTCGAGGTGACGCCTCCGATCAATGACGCGGATTATCGACGCGAATTCACCGAACGGATGATGGGATACCTCTTCAATCCCGCGACGACACGCGATGGCCGACACGTCGACTACGTTGCCAGCGTGACCGTCATTCCGTAACGATCGCCGTCACACATTACCAGGCAGGTTGATTCGGTGCTCAGGGGACAGCTGTTTGCCCGGAAGACCGTCGACCAGTGCATCGCCGACAGCGAGGCCGGCGGCGGGATGCGCCGAACGCTCGGCGCCGTGCAGCTCACGGCGCTGGGCATCGGCGCGATCATCGGCGCCGGGATCTTCGCCGCCATCGGGACCGCGATCAGCGGCGACGCCGGCCACTTGGGCGCGGGCTCTGCGATCGTCGTCTCGATTGTCCTGGCCGGTGTGACGAGCGCGCTCGCGGCGATCACGTACTCCGAATTTGCGGCTATGATCCCGATCTCAGGGAGCGCGTATACCTATGCCTACGCCACCCTGGGCGAGCTCGTGGCCTGGATCATCGGTTGGGATCTGATTCTGGAGTACGCGGTCGGCAACATCGCCGTGGCCATCGGCTGGGCCGGGTACTTCGATTCGCTGCTCCGCGGCCTGGGCGTCGAGATGCCGCGCTGGTTCGTGACGGATATCCTCACGGCGCGCCACGATCCCGCCCTGCTGGCTGCAGCGCCGCACCTCGGTCCCATTCCGCTGGTCTTCAACCTTCCGGCGTTCGGGGTCGTGGCGATCATCACCTGGCTGCTCGTCGTAGGCACGAAGGAAACGGCGTGGGTGAATACGCTCATGGTCGTGATCAAAGTGGCGATCATCGGCCTATTCCTGGTCGTGGGCGTAGGCTATGTGAGGCCGCAGCAATGGTCGACGCCCGCGTTCGCGCCCAACGGCCTGGCGGGCATCAGCGTGGGCGCGGCAATCATCTTCTTTTCGTATATCGGGTTCGATGCCGTCAGCACGGCCGCCGAGGAAGCAAAGAATCCCCAACGCGACATTCCGCGGGGCATCATCTGGTCGCTGATCATTTGTACCGTGCTCTACGTGGGGATCGCGCTCGTGCTGACGGGGATCATTCCGTGGGACAAGCTCAATGTGCCCGATCCGCTCGCCGTCGCGCTCCAGTACATCCACGCAGACTGGGCGGCCGGCGTTCTCGCGCTGGGCGCCGTCGCCGCCATGACGTCCGTCCTGCTCGTGTTCCAGCTCGGCCAGGCGCGAATCTTCATGTCGATGGCGCGCGACGGGCTGTTGCCCCCTTGGGCGGCGCGGCTGCATCCTCGCTACAAGACGCCCCACGTGACGACCATCGTGACCGGGATTTTCGTCGCGCTGTTCGCCGCGATCGCTCCGATCGGCGTCGTGCTCGAGCTAACCAACATCGGCACGTTGTTCGCGTTTATCCTCGTGGCCCTCGGCATCATCGTGCTGCGCCGCACCGACCCCAATCGGCCCCGTCCCTTCCGCACGCCGTGGGTCCCGCTGCTGCCGATCGTCTCGATTCTCTTCTGCGTCTACCTGATTCTCAGCCTACCCACGCTCACCAAACTGCGGTTTGTGGCCTGGTTGGTCGCCGGAGCGGTGATCTATTTCTTGTACAGCGTGCGACACAGCAGAGTACGACGTGAAGGAGAGGTGGGGCCTCGAGTCCGAGGGAGATCCGCTTAATTGCCGGGCGGCGCGGCAAACAGCTGCGCCGCGATGCGCAGCGCGCCGACCGGTCCATCCACCGTTCCACCGACGTCCGCGAATCGCGCTCGTGGTAGCTCCGCGCCGACTTTGACGCGCAATGCCGCGAGCAGCGGAGAGCCTGGACGCAAGAGCCCGCCCGCGGTCGACACACGAATCGGATCGCTTCCCGGGAAGTGACGGCTGAGGACGCGCAGGAGCAACAGCAGCTCCGTCGCGGCGTCCTCCACGATTCGCTGTGCGCCGCGCTCACCCTCGAGCGCGGCGTTGAGGACATGGGGCGCGAGCGACGCGACTTGTGCCGGCGTAGCAGTCGTAGACCAGCGAACCAGATCGTCCAGCGTGCGGAGACTCAGCGCCACGAGGACCCGCTCGAGGAGCGTGGAGGACTCTTCACGGCCGTCTTGTGAGCGACCCGCCGCGGCGAGCGCTCGCCGTCCGAACCAATACCCGCTGCCCTCGTCGCCGAGCTGCCAACCATACCCGCCGGCGCGATGCAGCGTCCCGTCCGGCGCGCGCGCGCAGGCAATCGAACCGGTGCCGGCATTGATCAGCATCCCCGGCCCGTCTCCGAATGCTGCCGCCAAGGCGATCTCCATGTCCGTCCGAACGTTGACGCGAGTCGCGACGCCGGCGTCGGTCAGCGCAGCTGCGAGCGCGTCTTGTTCCGGCGTAGCACCGGCGCCCGCTGCGCCGACCACGGCAAACACCGCCGGCAGAGAGACCTTGGCCTGCGTCGCCGCGTGCCGCGCGACGTCCTGGATGACCGCCGCCGATCGTTCGGCACCGCCGGGCCGCATGGCGGAGCCGGGGCCTTCCGCGCGCGCGAGCACGCGACCGCGGGCGTCGCCGATAGCGACGGCGGTGTGCGAACCACCCGCGTCGACGCCGATAAGGACGGTCGGATGGCCGGACGGCCCGACGGTCGGATCTGTCAAGTCGGTATCTCTGGCCGTCCGACCGCCCGTCCAATCAGCGACGAGATCATCCCTACCACTACCGTCACCGTCGTTCCCAGCGGCACATACCACGGCCACGCGAGTCCGGGAAGCCAATGTACGGGGAAGTGAGGAATGACAGCGCCGAGCACTACCGGCGACATGACGGTGATGCTTACGACGAGCGCGATAATCACATCGACCTGTCGAGTACGTCGCGAGATCCCGCCCAAGATGTAGGTGCCCAGGAGAGAGCCGTAGGTGAGTGATGCGATGCTGAGTGCGAGTTGCACGACTGGAGTGTTCTGATCGCGGAAGGCCAGCGCGCCGGCGACGAGGACCGCGGTCCAGATGAGTGTCAGCCAGCGGCCGACGCGCAACAGGCGTTCCGGGTCATGTCTGCCTGTCATCGGCGCATAGAAATCATGCGTCGAGGCCGACGCCAGAGAGTTCACGGCCGAAGCATGACTGCTCATCGCCGCGGCCAAAATGCCGCCAACCGCCAGCCCGGCGATTCCAGTGGGGAGGTGTGTCACAATGAATGTCGGGTAAATCGCGTCGCTCCGCATACCCGGTTGATCCGCACCGGCAAGCCACAGGCTCGTCCCGACTAAGAGGAACAAGCCGATCTGGGCAATGATGAACACGCCCGATCCGATCAGCGCGCGCTGCGCGTCCCTGAGACCGCGTGCCGCTAGCAGCCGCTGCACAAACAGGTGTTCTGTTCCATGCGTGGCAGCCGAAAGAAGTGCGCCGCCGACCAGGCCTCCCCAGAACGTGTAGAGCACCTTGAACGAGAGTTGGAAATCGAACGCGCGGAGCTTGCCCGCTTCCCACGCACGTCCGAACGCGTCGATACCACCGGCCATATGTGTGGCGACGATCAGAGTTGCGATCCCACCGAGCAGATAGACGCCGAGCTGGATCACATCGACCCACACGACGGCGCGGAGGCCGCCCACCCAGGTGTACAGCAACGTCACCAGACCGATCGCGAGGATCCCGAGACTTAGGCTCCAATGGGTGATGATGGCGAGGGTGATCGCTGTGGCGAACATCCGCACGCCATCGGCGACGGAGCGGGTGAACAGAAACACGCCAGACGCCGTTCGTCGCGCGGCAACGCCGAAACGTCTTTCGAGCCGTTGATAAGCGGTATCCTGTGATCCATCGAAATAGCCCGGCAACAGGAAGTGCGCGACGCCGATCCGGCCAACCAGGTAGCCGAAGGTCACCTGCAGCCACGTCAGGTCACCACGAGCCGCGATGCCCGGAATCGAGATGACAGTGAGGGCCGAGGTCTCCGTCGCAACCACGGACATCATCAGTGCCCACCACGGCAGCCCGCGATGCCCCAGAAAGTAGTCGGAGGCGTCTCGCTGCCGGCCCGCCAGCACCAGGCCGAACACGATGACTGCTGCGAAGTAGGCAATGATGACGCCGACGTCGAGGGGGCGCATACCTAGAAAAGAAAGGGCCCGCGACATGCGCGGGCCCAGCTTACCGAATCACGAAGGATCAACGCTCAGACCGTGAACGACGATCCGCAGCCGCAGCCGCCGGAGGCATTCGGATTCTCGAAGGCGAATCCGGACTCCTGGAAGTTGCTCTTGTAGTCGATCACGGTGCCGTTGAGATACTGCGAGCTGAACTCGTCGACAAACAACCGCACGCCCGCGCTCTCGATGACGACGTCATCCGCCGCCGGCTGCTCTTCGATGTTCAGGCTATAACGGAAGCCCGAGCATCCGCCCGGCAGAACGGCGACGCGCAGTCCCGCCGATTCCTGCGCAACCTTCTCTTCCGCGAGAAACTTCTTGACCTCTTCACCCGCGCGCTCGGTGAGCGTCAGGGTAACCGCCTTTTGTGTCGTGCCCATTACTATCCTCCAGTCTGGCAGCAACTTAGAAGGGCGGTGGCGGGCTGTCAACGGTGCCGCAATGGGCTTGCCCCAAATCGCTTAGCACCCCCAATTGGAGGCCCATGCGACTGACCATCATCGACTGGCTGATCATCGGCGCGTACTTCGCGTTCAACATCGGGATCGGGTTTTACTACAAAGCCCGCGCCGGTAAGAGCACGACGGAGTTCTTCCTCTCCGGACGCAACGTCCCCTGGTGGCTCGCGGGCACATCGATGGTCGCGACGACGTTCGCCGCCGACACCCCGCTCGCGGTTACCGGTTTTGTGGCGAAGAACGGTATCGCGGGGAACTGGATCTGGTGGTGCTTCCTTGCGAGCGGGATGCTCACGGTCTTCTTCTATGCGCGGCTGTGGCGCCGAGCACAGGTGATGACGGACGTCGAGTTTGCCGAGATCCGCTATGCGGGAAAGCCCGCCGCATTCTTGCGCGGCTTTCGTGCCCTGTATCTCGGGATTCCGATCAACTGCATCATCCTCGGATGGGTGAACCTGGCGATGGTGAAGATCCTGCAGTTGATCTTCGGCATCGGCAAATTCGAAGCGCTGGTCATTGTGCTCGGGATGATCGCGCTCACATCGGCGATTTCGACACTCTCTGGTCTGTGGGGTGTCCTCGTCACCGACATGTTCCAGTTCGTGATCAAGATGTCGATGGTGATCATTCTCGCCGTGTTTGCAGTGAACGCGGTGGGTGGTATCGAGGAGATGAAGACGAAGCTGGTGGCAGCGGGTCGCGGCGATGCGTTGAACATCGTTCCCACCGTGGGATCGGCCTGGATGCCGATGATCGCGTTCTTCGTCTACATCGGCGTCAACTGGTGGGCGACGTGGTATCCCGGCGCCGAGCCCGGTGGAGGCGGCTACATCGCCCAACGGATGTTCTCGGCCAAGGACGAGCGGCACTCGTTGCTCGCCACGCTCTGGTTCAACATCGCGCACTATGCGATCCGGCCGTGGCCGTGGATTCTCGTTGCGCTGGCCTCGCTGATTCTCTACCCTGGGCTGAAGGATCCCGAGACAGGCTACATCCGGGTGCTGATCGATCACCTGCCAGCGGCGCTCCGCGGTCTGATGGTCGCCGCGTTCGCGGCTGCATACATGTCGACGATCGCGACGCAGCTCAACTGGGGCGCGAGCTATCTGGTGAACGACTTCTACCGGCGGTTTTGGAAGCGTGACCGGAGCGACGCGCATTACGTGCTGGCATCGAAGGTGGCGACGGTGGTACTGACGATCATTTCCGCGCTCGTGACGCTCAAACTGGAATCCATCGCAGGAGCGTGGAAGCTGCTGATCGTGACGGGCGCGGGAACGGGCGGCGTGCTGCTCCTCCGCTGGTACTGGTGGCGCATCAATGCGTGGAGCGAAGTCTCCGCGATGATTTCCGCATTCGTGGTCTCGCTCGTCCTGCAGCTGGCCCTGGGCCTCGACAACGACAAGCCCGTCGACTTCGCACACATCATGCTGATTACCGTTGCCGTCACGACAGTCGTGTGGCTGGCCGTCACCTTCCTTACCAAACCGGAGCCGCGGGAGACGCTCGTCGCGTTCTACCGGCGCACGCGGCCGTCGCGTGCCGGCTGGGCGCCAATCGCCGCGCAAGCACCTGATGTGAAGGTTGCGGGCGGCGGTCTCTCGAATCTGCTCGACTGGATCGCGGGCTTAGTACTGGTCTACGGGGTGCTCTTCGGCGTCGGCAAGCTGCTGCTGCATGAGACCACGACTGGCCTGCTGCTGCTCGCGCTCGCCGCGCTCGGTGGCTACGTGATCTACCGCGACCTGTCGCGCCGCGGCTGGGCTACCGTGGTGGAGTGAGCGCGTCGTTCACGAGATCGGCGACGCGGCGCCTGACCTGAAGGATCTTGAGGTTGGCGCGTGTGGGGTTCACGCGGTTGGTCAGCAGTATAATGAAGACGTTGCGGTCGGGATCGAACCAGATGGATGTGCCGGTGAAGCCGGTATGTCCGAATGCGTTCGGTCCCATTTTCGTTCCGGCGCTCGAGAGCTCGGAGGGAGTGTCCCAGCCGAGGGCTCTGGAGGAGCCGGGAGGAATGTTCTGGCGAGTGGTAAACGCGCGGACAAGCTCCGATGAGAGTTTGGGTGGGCTAACTCCGGGCTGCCAGCCCGGGGCTAACACACCCTGGCGAGTCCGCAGCAGCCACGCCGCAAACCTGGCCAGGTCCGGCGCATTCGAGAACAATCCTGCGTTCCCGGACACGCCGCCCAGGCGCGCTGCGCTCTCGTCGTGCACTTCGCCGATCAACAAGCGATGCCGGAAGAACGTGTCCACCTCGGTGGGCGCGATGCGATCGTGCCAGATCTGGGGCGGTACGAAGCGCGTGGCGGTCATGCCAAGCGGTCCGAAGACGTCGCTGGCGAGCACCTGGTCGAAGGGCCGCCCGGTGATGCGCTCCACGACCTGCATCAGCACGATTGCGCTCAAGTCGGAGTACACAAACCGTGTCCCGGGCGGCGACAACAGCGGCGACGTGTCCACCATCCGGAGCGCCGCCTCACGCGTGCGCGTCGAATCGAACAGCGGCAGGTCGGCGGCGAGGCCCGCCGAGTGCGTGAGCAGGTGACGGATCGTCACCTGGTCTTTCATGGGGCCGCGGAATTCCGGCAGGTAGCGCTGAACCGGTGCGTCGAGATCGAGCTTGCCCTGGTCGACCAGGAGGATGCACTCGGTGGTGAGCGCGATGACCTTGGTGAGCGAGGCGAGATCGTAGATCGTCTCGGGCGTCACGGGCCGGGAATCGTTCGCGCCGTAGTGACCGACTGCGGCGAGCAGCACCACGCTGTCGCGTTGGCCGACCGCGATCACCGCGCCAGGAAACGCGCTGTCCACTTGCGAACGCAGATAATCGACGACAGGAGCGAAGCCGCGCTGCGGTGCGGGCGCGGAGGTGGGAAGCGGCGATGACCCGCGCGCTCCGCATGCGAGCAGGGCGGTGACGGCTGCAAGCCGGAGTCTCATGGAACGATGATGTGTGCGGGTGGGCGTGGTGGCGGCACTATCGAATCGGCCACCACCATGCCGTGCCCGATGGAATATGCCGGCGGAATACGAATCGGCAGCTTGCCGCGGATCGGTGACCAGCCGAGTAGGGCACGGCTCGCGGCTCGCTCCGCCGCGCGCACGCCACTCCACGCGATCACGTACGACTTCACGGTCGGCGTCTGGTTCAGGAGATACGGGCTGCCCAGCGACACGAGGACCGTTGGCTTCTGCGAGTCCGTGACCGCGATGAGTCGCGCGAGCGAATCGGGCAACGCGATGTTCCCCCTCGAGGAGATCGGCCGCACGTTCGCGGCAAACACCACGGTCGGCGCCCGGGCAATCACGACCCGCGCAGAATCGTAGGACAATGGCCGCGGAAGAAGCTCACCGTGTCGCCGCCGAGTCGGAGAACCTCGAGCAGCCGTTGTCCCACGGTGCTGTTCAGCTCGTCCCCAAAGGCGACGAGTGCGATCCGGCTCCGCGTTCTCCGGAGGCGCGCGACCGTGCCCGTGGTATCCCGGACCAGTGTGAGGGCGCGCTGGGCGACGTCGTCAGCCGCATCCTGAAAGGCCTTCGAGCCGACGATCTTCGAGATCGAATCGAGCGGCACTTGCCGTTGCGCAAACAATCCCAGGTTGCGCTTGATCTCGAGCACCCGGCGCACGGAGGCATCGAGCCGTGCCGCAGAGATGCGTCCGGTCTGCAACGCGGTGAGCATCGCGACGATGGCCGTGTCGGGGTCGGCGGGCATCAGCAAGAGATCCGATCCCGCCTCGAACGCGCGGACCGCGGCATCGCCCGCGCCGTACTTCGTGACGATGCCGCCCATCATCAGCGCGTCAGTCACGACCAGTCCATGGAAGCGTAGCGAGTCACGCAGCAGTCCTGTGAGGACGGCGCCGGAAAGCGTCGCCGGGTCGGCGTCTCCCGTCAGCGATGGAAAAGCGATATGCGCGCTCATCACGACGCCCGCGCCGGCGTCGATGCCGGCGCGGAACGGCACCAGCTCCACTGAATCGAGCCGCGAATACGTTGAGCGGATCGTCGGCAGCCCGATGTGCGAGTCGACGTCGGTGTCGCCGTGTCCCGGGAAGTGCTTCAACGTGGCGAGCATCCCGTGCTCCTGCAGACCGTGCACGTACGCGCGCACGAGCCGCGCGACCGCATGCGGGTCCTCGCCGAAGGAGCGGATGTTGATGATCGGATTGAGCGGATTGTTGTTGACGTCCGCATCGGGCGCGAAGTTGACGTGGATGCCGACGGCGCGGCCCTCGACCGCGGCGACGCGGCCGATCGTGTAGGCGTCACGCTCGTCGCCCGTCGCACCGGCCGCCATGATCATCGGGAACGCGGTCGCGCCGACGACGCGCATCGCCGCGCCCCACTCGAGGTCCGCCGAGATCAGCAGTGGCAGCTTGGAGCGCTGTTGCAGCACGTTGAGCTTGGCGGCGATGTCGTACGGCGAGCCGACCGAGATGATGATGCCGCCGATCTCGAGCGAGTCGATCCAGCGGGTGGCGATCTGGAATGCGGAATCATCGAGCGCCGTGTAATTTCCGCCGAGCCACGGCACGACGAGCTGCGCGACTTTCTGACGGGGCGTCAGCTTCGCGAGCACGCTGTCGATGGAGGGCGGCTGGGGAGGGGGAGGGGGAGCCGGCGTGGGACGACTTGCGACGCGCCCTCCGCCGCATGCGGTCAGCAGTGTAACAATCAGGAGTCTATGCGCGCGCACAATCTCATCTTGATGGTTAGCGGAGTCTGTTGTTCGGCCGCGGGGGCGGGCACATCACGCATTCCCCCGGCTGTCGCTCCGGTGCGTCCTGGCATCGAAGTGCTGTTGTCGGATTCCGCGCACCTGATCGCGGGTAAGCGACTCGGTCTCCTCACGAATAACACGGGGGTCGATCATCTCGGTCGCCGTGATGTCGATCTGCTACGCACGACGCACGACGCACGACTGACGGTGTTGTTCAGTCCCGAACACGGCTTCCGCGGCACCGAGGACCGCCCCGGACTTCCCGACGGCAGAGACTCGGTCACCGGCCTCCCAATCTACAGTCTCTATGGCGGATCGCGCACCGCTGCCTGGGCCGCCCTCGATAGTACCGACGTGGTGTTGATCGATCTCCAGGATATCGGCGCGCGCTATTACACCTATCCTGCGTCGCTCGCGCAACTGATGCGTGCTGCAACGCGCGCGCGCAAACGGGTGATCGTGTTGGATCGGCCGGACCCCATCGGCGGCGTAGCCGTACAGGGAAACGTGCGCGCCCAGGCGGGCGACCCGGACTCTGCCTTTGTGGGTTTTCTGCCCATCGCGATGCGTCACGGGATGACACTGGGCGAGCTCGCTCGCATGACCAACGACGTCCTGGGGATCCGTGCCGACCTGGTAGTCGTCCCGGTGGCCGGCTGGTCGCGATCCATGTTTTATGACCAGACGAACATTCCGTGGGTCAAACCGTCGCCCAACATGCCGAGCCTCGAGAGCGCGTTTCATTATCCGGGGACGTGTCTATTCGAGGGTACGAATGTGTCGGTGGGCCGTGGAACGGGCATGGCGTTTCAGGTGGTCGGGGCGCCGTGGCTCGATCCGGACTCGGTGCTGGCGCGGCTCGACCAGGCGGCTGTGGCCGGCGTGGAGGTTCAGGCGACCGCGTTCACTCCGCTCGCGCCGACGGATGGCAAGTATGGCGGCGTCCCGCTGCGTGGTCTGCGACTCCGCGTCACGGATCGCGCGCGCTACGACGCCACGAAGCTTGCGGTCGCGTTGATTGGGGCGATTCGCGCGGTGCATCCGAACCAGTTCCAGTTTCGGAATGACAGCTTCGATCGGCTCGC